>Ga0326727_10024161_pt1 | contig 11523 bp, 4 predicted proteins | sample MB2enrmetagenome_FD_207643 | JGI IMG/M metagenome (GOLD analysis project Ga0326727, IMG submission 207643) | Lab enriched peat soil microbial communities from McLean, Ithaca, NY, United States - MB29MY | ecosystem: Environmental > Terrestrial > Soil > Wetlands > Peat | place: USA: New York... | reverse complement strand
TGACGGCGGCTTCCGGCATCGGCGGCAAGCCGCCCGATACGCTGAGCGTGGCCGCCGCCTGGTTCGATTACGACAACGACGGGCTGCTCGATCTGATCGTGGATAACTACACTTTATGGACGCCGCAGACCGACTTACGCTGCACCATGGGCAGTACGGAATACTACTGCGATCCGCGCCGCTACCGGAGCGTGCCGCCGCGCCTCTATCACAATCTGGGCCACGGCAAGTTCGAGGATGTCACCGATAAGTCGGGCCTGGGCGCGTCCCCGGGCAAGGGGATGGGCATCTCGATCGCGGATTTCAATAACGATGGATGGCCCGACATTTTCATCGCCAACGACACCGAGCCCAATTCGTTGTTCATCAACCGCAAAGATGGGACGTTTGAGGAAAAGGGGCTGGAACTGGGCGTCGCCTACAACGATAGCGCGCAGACGGTGTCGTCCATGGGGTCGGACGCCAACGACTATGACAACGATGGCAACGTAGACATCTTCTACAACAACTTGAAAGGTCAAGTGTGGCAGTTACTGCGCAATAATGGCAACCTGTTCCAGATTGCTTACCCATCGAGGGTGCAGGCAATGAGCCTGCCTTTTTCCGGCTGGAGCAATGGATTCATCGACTACAACAACGACGGATGGAAGGACATCTACTCTTCCAACGGGCATGTCGACCAGGTGGACGATAAGTCGCCCCAACACGACACCATGTTCGAAAACCTGGGAGGGAAAACGTTTGTGGATGTCTCCGAAGAGATGGGCGCAGACTTCCTGAGGAAGGGCTATCAGCGCGGTTCGGCCTTCGGCGACCTGAACAACGATGGCGCCATGGATCTCGTGGTCACGTCGCTGAACGAGACGCCGCGCATTCTGATGAACAGCGCGGATAGCGGCAATCACTGGCTGATGCTGAGTCTGACCGGTCACAAAAGCGCGCGGGACGCGATCGGCGCGAAGGTCAAGTTGACAACTGCGTCGGGGCGCGTGTTATACAACCACGTGGCCATCAGCGTCGGCTTCATGTCGTCGAGCGACAAGCGTGTGCACTTCGGGTTGGGAGACGAAACGAAGATCGGCTCGATCGAAATCCGCTGGCCCAGCGGGATTCGCCAGGTACTGAAAAACATCGCGGCGGACCAGTTTCTGAAGATCGACGAGCCGGCCGGCCAAGGCGGGCCATAAGAGAACCAGTTATCGGGGTTCGCACCCGGCAGCTAGCCCTATGGGGCCAGCAACTAACTATCGCGGGCGTGGGTCTGTCAAAGCAAGGAGGTCAAGGCGATGACGAAACTTCACCTTGCGATCTTCCCGGTTCTCCTTTTGGCCGGGATTGCTCGGGGACAGGACGGCGGCCCCGCCGGCCCGGCCCAAACCGGAGTGCCCGGTTTCTTAATCAAGAGTTCCACCCGCGAAGTATTGCTGGACGTGGTGGTGCGCGATGCGCACGGAAAGCTGATCGCCAATCTCAAGCCGGAAGACTTCGCGGTGTACGAAGACGGCGTCAAACAGAACGTCAGTTCCTTCCGCCTGGTATCCGGAAGCCGGGCGGCGGCCGAGGACCCGAAGCCGGCCGCGGCAACGCCGGAAATTCCTCCAGCGCCGCTGAACCCGCTCCGTACCGTCAACCTGGTCTGCCTGGTTTTGAGCGACCTGGGTCCCGACACGCGTGCGTTCGCGTTCGACTCCGCGCGCCAGTTTGTGAATCGCGAGCTGCGGCCCAACACGTTCATTGGTATTTTCAGCCTGGATGCGAGCGGCATTCGCGCGGTCTTTCCGTTTTCGAACAACCGCGAACGGCTGCTCGAGGCGGTCAGGTTGGCGGCCATCAACCAGCTTCCATCGGTCAACACGGGCGCCGCGGCAATGCTGAACGGTTTGGGCATGTCTTCGTTCGGCGCCGGCGCCGGCACGGTCGATCCATTGGGCCCGCGGGGCGAAATGGACCTTTCGGTGATCGAAGGGTTGGTGGAGATCGATGGGTTGCGCGATTTGATACGGCAGATCAGCCCGTTGCCTTTTCAAAAGACGGTACTGCTGCTGAGTCCCGGGCTGACGCGTCCGCCCGATCAGTTGGAGTACTGGGACTCAACCATCAAGTTGGCCAACCAGGGCCACGTCACTTTTTATGCGGTTGACGTGCATGGGCTTGAGGCCGGGGCGACGCCGTCGGCGGCGTCGGTCGCCATGCTGAAGACGGTCGCAGGGCTCAGCCGGCAACAGAAAACGTCGGTGTTGCCGCCGCCGCGCGCGCCCTCCGGGCCGCATCCGGCGCCCGCCGTGCAAGTCGCCGAAATGGCGCATGAGGACGACTACGTGAAGTTCCTGGTCCTAAGCGCCAACCCGCAGGAAGCCTTGCGCGAACTCGCCGAACGCACCGGTGGATTCCTTATCGCGAACACCAACAACACCGAAGAGTTGCTGGCTCGCGTGATGGATGAGGTCGGTACGCATTATGAGATCGCCTACCCGCCCACCTCGAACGGGTACGACGGGCATTTTCGGAAGATCGAGGTGAAACTGGCGCGGGCCGGCCTCACCGTACAGACTCGAGACGGGTATTTTGCCGTGCCCGAAACCGGGGAAGGACCGGTGACTCCGGAAGAAATCGGCGGATTGAGAGCCCTCGACCGCCAGGCCCGGCCGCACGATTTCGATTTCCTGCTGCGGACCTATCGTTATCGCGATCTCGGCGGCCGAACCCAATACGCCATCGCTTTCGAAATGCCCATTTCCAACATCACCGCCATCCCCGAGGAGGGCGCCAAAAAGCACCTGTTGCACGCATCCCTGCTGGCGCTGGTGAAAGATGCGAATGGGCGGATTGTGGACCGGGTAAGTAAGGATGTTCAGTCGGAAGTCTCCGACGATCGTCTGGCCGCGGTACAGGTGGAACTCATGACTTACTCGAAAGCCGTGACTCTGCCGCCGGGAGAGTACACCGTGGAGGCAGCCGTTGTGGACCAACTGGGCAATCGCGCCGCGACGGGCGTGACCCGGATCGACAATCGGGAACAGCCGGGGCCAGGCATGAGCGACCTCACACTGGTGCGGCGATTGGAGAATCTCGGCCGCGCGCCCGACGCCGCCGACCCCTTCGAATTCGCCGGCATGCGGGTGCTCCCGTTCGTCACCACCGATTTGTACGCGGGCGGTGTGCCGTTCCTGTATTTTGTCGTCTATCCGGAGAAGGATAACCCGGCGAAGGCGGAGTTGCGCACCCAGTTCCTCAAAGACGGGCGCGTAGTCGCAGCCCGCCAGACCCCGCTGCCGCCGCCGGATTCCTCCGGCAGCGTCCCCGAGGTGCTCACAGCCGATAGCAGCCCCGGCGCCCACGAAGTGAAAATCACTGTCGTGCAGGGCGACGAGTCGGCGGAGCGCAGTTTCGAGTACACCATCGCTGCAAAATAGCGGACCCATGCCGCAAGCATCGCGACTCCCCCGCCGCTCAGATGAGCGGCCCAAGAAATCGAGATGTAATGGAATCAATGACTTGCGAACCGGAAAACCGCTCAGCGATGAGCGGTTTTCCGGTCAACTGGTTTACCCTCGGTCCCGATCCTGCCCAGGCGGCTTCCGGCGATCCTGCAAGCCGCCCCTTACAGATCCCGCCGCGATGCCATCCCGGGAGAGCTAAACTTGATGTTGGAGTTTCGAAAGGGCGTCAATGTCGAAAGTCAATGCCCCGGCTATTCTAGCCGCTCTGTCTTTGCTGGCCGGCCAGACCGGCGCGCAGAATCCACCGCCTAGCCCGGAGGGCGCCGCGCCCGGACCGGTCATCCATGCCACCGTCGAAGAGGTCGCGCTCGACTTGGTGGTCCGCGACAAGAAGGGCCGGCTGGTGAAAAACCTGGCGCCCGCCGATGTCCAGATCTACGAGGATGGCGTCCGCCAGCAGATCCGAAGTCTTCGGCTGGTCACCGGCGCCGAAGCGCCGTCGAAGCCGGTAGCACAGAGTCGCCCGGAGCAGCCATCCGGCGAAGCTCCGCTTCCGCCCGCCGCTCCGGCCCCCGCATCGCCCCTGCCGCTGCGGGCCGTCAACCTGGTTTGCATCGTCTTCCACAACCTGGATTCCACGACCAGAAAGTGGGCCGTGGCCGCGGCCCAGGAGTACATCAACACCCAGTTGCGCCCGGGCACCTGGGTGGGCGTCTTCAACCTCGATTCGCGGCTCACGCCTCTGTATCCGTTTACCTCCGATCGCGACGAGCTGTTGCACGCGGCGGCCAAAGCCTTTTACGGAACCAGCGTGGATATTACCCGAGCCGCGGAAGCCGTCTTGAATTCCACTCCCAACGTACAGTTCCTTATCGGATGGAAGTCCGGGAACAGCGGCGGCTTCACCGACCTGTCCACCACTGGCTCGGTGGCCATGTCCGCCATCACGGGAGCGGATGTGGACAACGGGCCGGGCGCCAACGCGCAGCGCGGGGACCTGGTGATCGAGCGCGAGCAGTTCGTGGGCGTCGAGGGAGCCCGGCAGATGGACCAGATCAAGCTGATGATCCGGCAAATCGGAGCTTTTCCCGGGCACAAAACGGTTCTGCTGCTCAGCCCCGGATTCACCACTACCGGCGATCCCGATCAGTTTCAGGCCATGTTGAACAAGGCCAACCTGGCGGACTTGAGCGTTTACGCCTTCGACGCCAACGGCCTTGGCCAGACATCCACGGCGCAGTCCTCCTCGATGGCCATGCAGCATGTGACGGAGCTGAGCAAGAAACAGGGAGAAATCACGCCGGGAGTGCCGAACGGTCCCCCTGCGGACGTCAGTTCGGTCGGCGGCGCGGGCGTCCTGGCGGACAGGGTCCGGCAGAGCGATTACCAATACGATGCCGTGCGCACTTCGGATTCGCAGGCGGGCCTGCGCGCCCTGGCCGAGGGCACGGGCGGATTTCTGGTCGCCAATTCCAACGACCTGCGGAAGCCTTTCTCTCAGATCGGCGGGGATGTGGAGACCCATTACGAAGCCGACTATCGCCCTTCGTCCGGCAAGTATGACGGGCGCTTCCGCAAGATCGAAGTCAAGCTGGCGCGCGCCGATTGGAGGGTCGAGAGCCGGGAGGGCTACTTCGCCATACCCGACACGGGCGCAGCCGGAGCGCTGCGTCCTTTCGAAATGGCCGGCCTGCTGGCGTTGAATGCGCAGCCGCGGCCGCACGCTTTCGAATTCCGGTCCGCCGCCTTCCAGTTCCGGCCGGGCGCCAGTTCGCAATCCGCGATTATCTTCGAGTTTCCGGGCGCCGCTCTCACCGCTACCCCGCAGCCCGCGCAGAAAAAGCACCGGCTGCACGCTTCGTTGTTCGCGGTGGTGAAGAATCCCGACGGGGCGATCGTCGATCGCTTCGGCCAGGATTTTCTCTACGAAGTGCCCGACGACCAGTTGCCCGGAGTCCAGGCCACGCCCATCGACTACCGGCATTCGTTCAACCTGCCGGCCGGCCACTACACCGTCGAGAGCGTGTTGCAGGACCGCGAAGCCGGCCGTGCCAGCACCAGTACGGTGGAGTTCGATAGTCCGCCGGCGGCAGGCGTCGGATTGAGCAGCCTGATGCTGGTTGCGCGGGCCGACCCGCTGACCGCGGAACCGGATGCCGACGACCCCCTCCAGTTTCAAGGCAAGGAACTTGTGCCGTTGCTCAGCGCGTCGCTGAAAGCCCCCGTGCAGCCCCTCCTGTATTTCGTGGTCTATCCGGATAAGTCGATTCAGGAAACGCCGCGCATCCGCGTCGAATTCCTCCTGGATGGAGAAGAACTGGCGCAGAAGCAGGACGAGCTTCCGCCGGCCGATTCCTCCGGCGCAATCCCGGTGGTGGTGAACGCGCTCACCAGGCCCGGGAATTGCGAGATCCGGATTACTGCGATGCAGGGCTTCCATGCGTCCACGCAGAGCGTCAAGTACACCATGGCGGCTCAATGAGCCGCCGGGAGGACGGTCGGCCTGCCCCTCTTCATTGGCGCTTTGGCCGCGCTGTGAGTGGCTCCAAAGGCTGCTACGATGAGGGGAAATGAAGGGTTTGCCGTGGATTGCGATCGCTGCCGGTGGGCTGCTCCTGGCGGGGCCGTCGGCGGGCGTCATTGCGTTTGAGGAAATCGCCCAGCGCTCCGGCCTGGTTTTTACCACCAATAGCTGCCCCACGCCCAACAAGAACCAGCCCGAGACCATGGTGGCCGGCGTCGCCCTGCTGGACTACGATAACGACGGCTACCTGGACGTCTACCTGGTGAACGGCGCCGCCATTCCGTCTCTCAAGAAAGACAGTCCCAAGTACTGGAACCGCCTTTTTCACAATAACCACGACGGCACTTTCACCGATGTTACGGAGAAAGCCGGAGTCAAGGGCGAGGGTTACGGCATGGGCGTGGCCGTCGGCGACTTCGATAACGACGGCTGGCCGGACATCTATGTCGTCAACGTGACCAGGAATCAGCTTTTTCATAACAACCACGACGGCACCTTCACCGACGTTACCGACAAAGCCGGAGTGGGCGGAGGCGTGCTCGACGGCCGGAAGATGTGGTCCGTCTCGGCCGTCTGGCTCGACTACAACAACGACGGCCTGCTCGATTTGTTCGTCTCCAATTACTGCAAATGGGAAGTGAATAAGGACCCGTTTTGCGCCGCCAATGCCACCACCCGCGCTTACTGCCATCCCAAGTACTACCAGCCTCTGCCGGACACGCTGTACCGTAACAATGGCGACGGAACCTTCACCGACGTATCCGCCGAAACCGGCATCAGCAAGCATTTCGGCAAGGGCATGGGCGCCGTCGTCGCCGACTACGACGGGGACGGATTCATGGACGTGTTCGTCGCCAACGACAACATGCCCAATTTTCTCTTCCACAATATCGGAGGGAAAAGATTCGAGGAGGTCGCCATGGAAAGCGGCGTGGCATACTCGCAAAGCGCCAACGCGATCTCCGGCATGGGCGCCGATTTCAAGGATGTATTCAACGACGGCAGGCCGGATATCTGGCACACCGCCACCGAGAACGAATCGTTTCCGCTATATCGGAACCGCGGTGGAGGAGTCTTTTCGGAAGCCACCGACCAGAGCATGCTGGGGGCCACGCGCAACATGTCCGGCTGGTCCAACGGGATCTTCGATTTCGACAACGACGGCTGGAAAGACCTTTTCGTCGCCCGTGGAAACGTGCTGGACAACGTAGCCCTGGTCTCAAACCGCACTTATGCGGAGACCAATTCCATCTTCCGCAATCTCTCGAACGGCAAGTTCCGCGATGTGAGCGCCGAGGCCGGGCCCGACTTCCAGTTAGCCGCGCCGCATCGCGGAGTGGCGTTCGGGGATATCGATAACGATGGCCGCATCGACGCGGTGGTCACCGTGCTCAACGGCCCGGTGAAGTACTTCCATAACATTACCAGGAACCAGAACCACTGGATTCTGCTTAAGCTGGTGGGAACCAAAAGTAATCGAATGGCCATCGGGGCGCAGATCCAGATCACCGGCGAGGACGGCTTGAGGCAGTATAACCAGGTCACCACGGCTTGCGGCTACGCGGGCGCCAGCGACTCGCGGGTTCACTTTGGGTTAGGGGCATCCAAGATCGTCCGGGAAATCGACATTAAGTGGCCCAGCCGGATCCACCAGGTGCTGCGGGATGTCCCCGTGGACCAGATTCTGACCATTAAGGAACCTGCGGCGTAGCGCCGGTTCGGCTTCCGGACGGTTGGCCGCCGGCGTCTCCCGGCGCCCGGCCCGCCCGCGCCGGCCGCCGGCCTTGTTACTCGAATTTGACCGGAACGGACAGATCGAAGCCGGCCTGCCGCAACTCTGCGGCGTTGTGGATGGACGCTCCGTTGATCCTGACGTTCTTGAACAGCACCGGACTAACGTTCTTCCCCATGATCAGGCTGGGCTTCGAGGGTTTGTGGAACGTGCAGTTCTCGAAGACGAAGTTAGTCAAGGGCATTTCGCCGCCGTCGATATATACCTGCCCGCCGTCGTTTTCGAAGGTGCAGTTGACAAACCGGAAATCGTCCAAAACGGCGTTGGTGCTGGGCCTGGCGCCCGAGGAATACCCGCGCCCCGTGAAATACGCCGGCGTCAATTGAATCCAGACGGCGAACTTATTGTGGGTGGAAACGAAGTTCACGTCCTCGAAGCGCAGGTGCTTCACCGGCGGAGCTCCGCCGTACCCGATGGCCAGGGCGGAGGTGTAAGTGTAATTCACGAATCCTTTCACCACCAGGTCCTCGACGCCTTTCACCGCGCCCGTGCGGGCGTCCCGGCCGCCGTACAGGGCAAAGGTGTCGTCCATCGACATGGCAAAGCCGTTTTCGATCAGGATATGGGTGCTGCTGCCCATGTCATAGGCGTCGTCGTGGTATTGCTGCTTGCGATTGACGATCTTGATATTGCGGCTGGTGAACCTCTCGGTGCCGAAAACGTTCACCGTCCAGTAAGCCGATCGCAGCAGCAACAGGCCCTGGAAAACAATGTCGCGGCTGTTGTTGACCACGTATCCCCGGACTCCGCTTCCATGCGGATCGTTCACTTTCCCGTCGGCATCCCGGGCGGCGCCGTCCGAGGTGTCGGGTTGGAAGTCGTGCCAGAGTCGCGGGTAGCCGTCCATGTCGATGGAGCCCCGCCCCAGCAGGCCGGCATTCTGGACGTTTTCGAAGACGATCAGGGCTCTCATCGGCCGTCCCCCGGCCGCCGCCGGCGCCGCGACATAATCGGCATTGTGCGTGGATCCCCGGATCACCGCGCCGGCATCCACGTACAGCTTCACGTTGCTCTTCATCAAGACCGTGCCGGTGAGGTAAACGCCCGTGGGAAAGAAAAGTACGCCGCCCTCCGGCCTGGCGGAGACATCCGCAATAGCCCGATTGATTTTCGCGGTTTCCAGCGTCTTGCCCGTGCTGTCGACCTTGTAATCCTGTATGTTGACCACGTTCGGATCGCCCAGCTTCGGAGGGGCGTTTTCGGGCGGTTCGGCGAACAGCATCAAGCCGGTGCTGTAGAAGGCCGGCTCGTCGTTGAAGAACAGGACCAGGTAGCGCGGCCGGTCGAGGTCGAAACTTACCGTGTTACCGCTGACCTGCGGCTGGATGTTATAGGCGAGCGGCCGGATATGGCAGGTGAGCACTTTCCTCTCGCTCACCAGCATGGTGACCGTCACGCGGACCTTGCCGGTCATGGCAAAACTGGCATAGTCCATCCAGTTGAACTGGTCGTAAGTCAGAAAGTGATGGACGAAAACGGGCTGGCCGTCTACCGCAACCTGGTAAGCCTGGCTGGGCGCGGCGCCGGGATAAGGAGGGTAAGGCGTAACCCCGGCGAAGGCCGCTATGGGCAGGAGCGCGAAAACCAGCGCGATCGGACGCGTCAACGGGCTGGATACCATGATATTCCTCTCTCGAAACCGACATCGGAAGCGTGAACTCCCGAGAAGGTCTAGTATGCACGTTGGAGCTTCCGCAGGCAAGCGCCCGTCCGCCGGCGTGTCCGCGGAGGGCGCCGGGCGTCCGGCTCACGTCCGGCCGGATGTGGCCGATATGAGTTTTGTGACGCTTCGTCCGGCCAACCTGTTGGCAATGGCCCTAGTGTCGGTCCCCGCCTGGGGCCTGAATCCGGAGTTGGCCCTTACGCAGTTCGGCCACGACGTCTGGACCACCTCCAACGGGTTGCCGAACGATTCCGTCCGCGTCATCGCCCAGACCGCCGACGGCTACCTGTGGTTTGGGACCAGCAACGGCCTGGCGCGCTTCGACGGCGTGAGTTTCACGGCTTTCAACGGCTCCAATACGCCGCTGCTCGAGCACACTCTGATTACCGCCATGCTGGCGCAGGAGGACGGGTCGTTGTGGCTCGGGACCGGCGTCAACGGCCTCGTGCGGTACCGCGCCGGCGGCTTTGAAAGAATAACCGCCCCGGGCCTGCTCAGCGGCAGTGTCCGCGCCCTGCTGGTGGATTCGCGCGGCGTGTTCTGGATGGGCGCCGACGGAGGCCTGGTGCAGTTCCAGCGGGGCCGCGGCGTCCCGGTTTTCAAGGGTGGCTATGAAGCCAATGTGCACGTCATTCTCGAGGAACCGGCGGGGACCGTGTGGGTGGGCGCCAACAACGGGCTGCACCGCTTCGAAAATGGCGTGGAGCGGGTATTCACAACCGCCGATGGGCTGCCGGACGATTCGGTCCAGGCTCTGGCGGCGGGCGCCACCGGCACGCTGTGGATCGGCACGCATGGCGGAGGGCTGTGCCAGTACCGCCAGGGACGATTCCGTACCTATGGCCAAGGCGACGGGTTCGCGCCGGCCGGCGTCGTGGCGCTGCTTTCGGACCGCGATGGCTCGCTGTGGATCGGCACCGACGGCGCCGGGATCGTGCGCTTCGCCGAAGGCAAGTTCACTTCCTATCAGACCCGCGATGGGCTCTCCAATCAGATCATCCGATGCCTCTTCGAAGACTCCGAAGGCAGCCTGTGGATGGGGACCGCCGGAGGCGGCATCAACCGCTTCAAGGAATACCGCGTCACCATGCGCACCATGCGCGAAGGGCTGCCCAGCGACAGCGTCCGCTCGGTCCAGCAGGACAGCTCCGGAGACATCTGGCTGGGCACCGGCAACGGCGTCGCCCGTCTCGGAGCTTCCGGAGGCGTGGTGACGTACCGCCAGAAGGACGGGCTCTCCCGCGACCTGATGTTCCCCGTCCTCCGCGACCGCAACCACAACCTGTGGGCCGGCTCCGAAGCGGGCGTGCTGCAACAGTTTCGCGGCGAACCGCACGGCCAGGCGGAGCGCCAGTGGCGGCTGAAGCCTCCCATCCGTTCGCTGTTCGAGCAGCGCAACGGCGCGGTGTGGGTTGCCACGGGAGACAGCCTCATGCGCTTCCAGGGCGGCTCAACCACGGTCTTCGACAAGGCACAGGGCCTGGCGTCGGTTCCGGTGACTGCCATGGAAGAGGGCGCGGACGGAACCCTCTGGGTGGGAACCGCGGTGGGCGTGCAACGCTTCGATGGCGCGATGTTCGGTCCCGTGCTGGCCCGGCCGGGCAAGCGCCAGACCGTGTACTCGATGCATGCCGACGCCGCCGGGCACCTGTGGGCGCAGACCAATTCCGGTCTCAACCGCATCGACGGAACGCATTTCACGCCGTTCACCCCGGCCCAGGGAATTCCCGATCTGGACTTCGCCTGGGTCTTCGAGGACGGCGAAGGCTATCTGTGGCTGGCGGGCCGCGACGGGCTGCTGCGGGTTTCGCGAGCGGAATTGGACGCCGTGGCCGAGGGGCGCAAGCGCGCCGCCGAGCCCCGCAGATTCGGCGTGGCCGATGGAATGCGAGGCAGCAGCGATTTCTCCCTGGGGATAACTCCGACAGCCTGGCAGGGCCGCGACAACAAGCTGTACTTCGCCACTTACGGCGGCCTGCTCGAGATCGATCCGGCGCGTCTGACCGTCGGGCGGCGCGCCCCGCCGGTGCTGATCGAGCGCGTCACCGGCGAGCGGCAGGCGGCGGTGGCCCCGGGCGGGTGGATCCGCGCCGGCGGCAACCTC
>Ga0326727_10024160_pt1 | contig 11523 bp, 8 predicted proteins | sample MB2enrmetagenome_FD_207643 | JGI IMG/M metagenome (GOLD analysis project Ga0326727, IMG submission 207643) | Lab enriched peat soil microbial communities from McLean, Ithaca, NY, United States - MB29MY | ecosystem: Environmental > Terrestrial > Soil > Wetlands > Peat | place: USA: New York... | reverse complement strand
GTCCCCCGGCTCGGCGAGATCCCACGGCACCCTCGGCCGGGCGAGCTCGGGCTGATCGAGGAGCGTCGTCGCGGGGAGTGCCGGCGCGCCGGATCCGCGGGCCAGCTCGGCCGCACGGTGCACCGCGCGGACGATTCGCACGTAGCACCCGCAGCGGCAGAGGTTCGGGTCGAGGGCCGCGGCGATGCGTTCGTCGTCCGGGTCGGGGTCGCGCTCCAAGAGCGCGGCGGCCCGCAACGCCATAGCGGGGGTGCAGTAGCCGCACTGCGAGGCGCGCTCTTCGATCAGGGCCCGCTGGACCGGGTGCAGTCCGGCGACACCCGCCAACCCCTCGATCGTCGTGACCGACCGGTCGGCGACGTCGGCGAGCGGGGTCTGACAGGCGAGCGCCGGCGCACCGTCGACGAGCACCGTGCAGGATCCGCATTCGCCCTCACCGCAGCCCGGCTTCGTGCCGGTCAGGTCGAGCTCGTCGCGCAGATAGGCGATCAGGGTGCGGCCCACCGTGGCGCCGAGCTCGCGGGCTTCCCCGTTGATCGTGACGGTGGTCATCGGGGGGTCACGGTCGTGGCCGCGGTTGAGCGCTCATCGGCGCAACTCTCTTCCCGTTCGCAGCCGGCGGGGGATCATGCCAGCACGAAGGCACCGTATCCGACCACCCTGTCCCGGTTCCCGGCGGTGTCCCCGGAAGAGCGCAGGTCGACCTTCTCGACGGCGAGGTGGTGACGACGCGCCGCGGTCAACAGGCCCCGGACGGCGAAGACCCCGCACGCCCGGTCGGGGCCCACCTCCCTCGGCCGGCAGGCGACGATGGTCGCGGCCGTTTCTGCGTCGAGGACGCTGGCGGTGGCGTGGTCGTGGTAGTGGGACAGGTCGGTGCTCGCCACCACCAGGGTCTCGGCGCCGCCCCACACTGCTTCGAGCGCGTCGGCCACCTCCTGCGCCGGCACCTCGCCCACCACGAGCGGCAGAACGAGGACGTCACCGAGGACGACCTGGATGAAGGGGAGATGGACCTCCAGGCTGTGCTCTCCGGCGTGGGCGTGGTCGTTCACGACAACCCCCGGGCAGGAGAGCACCGCCCGGCGGCCGTCGCCGTCGACGGTCAGCTCACCGAGGGGGGTGGCGAAGGTGTCGGCGCTGCTGGCGGCGACGGTGTCGAGCGCCACCCGGTGCGCGGGGCCGATCAGGACCACCTTCTCGATCGTGCCGCGTCCCGGAGCCACCCGCGCGTACGCGGAAGCCGCCACGGGCCCGGAGTAGAGGTAGCCGGCGTGTGGGCCGATGATCGCCTTGGGGACCGGTCGCGGCGGCCCCTGCCTGGGTGAGTCCCAGGTGGCCGCGGCGAGGGCGTCTCGGATCATGGCGCGTAGGCGGTCGGGGCTCGCGGGATAGAAAAGACCGGCCACGGCGGGGTCTCGCACCGTGTGCCGGGTTGCGCGGCGCGCACCGCCCGCGTCGTCACTCACCGGCGGGTCAGCTCCCTCGGTCGGACGCCCTTTGCCTGCGGGCTTCATCGCGGAACGACCTCGGGGATGTGCACGGGGCGGAACCGGGGGCCCCACGTACCCGCCGGCCCCTCGAAGACGCCCGGGCAGCGGGTGCCGCAGCTCCGGCAGAGGCCGTCGTCGGTGAGGCGGTAGCGACGGATTTCGTACCAGTCCCGCTCCACGAGGCGGACACCGCAGCCGGAGCAGGAGGTGCTGGCGCCCTCGGTGCTGCGCACGTTGCCGGTGTAGGCGTGGTGCACTCCGTTCGCGAGGGCGATGCGGCGGGCCCGAGCGAGCGTCCCGGGCGGGGTACCCGGTCGGTCGGTCATCTTGAAGTCCGGATGGAAGGCGGTGAAGTGCACGGGCACGTCCGGCCCCAGGTGCCCGACCACCCAGGAGGTCAGGGCGTCGATCTCAGCGTCGGAGTCGTTGGCGCCGGGGATCAGCAGGTTCGTGATCTCGAGCCAGACCGCGGTCTCGTGGCGGAGGTACTCCAGCGTCTCGAGCACCGCGCCCAGTTCAGCGCCGCACACGCGCCGGTAGAAGTCCTCGGTGAAGGCCTTCAGGTCGACGTTGGCGGCGTCGATATGGGCGTACATCTCGGCCCGGGGTGCGGCACAGATGTAGCCGGCCGTCACGGCGACGGCCCGCAGGCCGAGCTCGTGGGCCGCGTCCGCGCAGTCGATCGCGAACTCCATGAACGGTACCGGGTCGTTGTAGGTGAAGGCGATGCTGGCGGCCCCCAGCTCCTTGGCGGCCGCGGCGATGGCCCGGGGCGAGGCCCGCTCCGAGAGCGTGTCGACCTCCTTGGATTTGGAGATGTCCCAGTTCTGGCAGAAGCGGCAGGCGAGGTTGCAGCCGGCCGTGCCGAACGAGAGCACGGCGGAGCCGGGCAGGAAGTGGTGGAGCGGCTTCTTCTCGATCGGGTCGACGCAGAAGCCGCTGGAGCACCCGTAGCTCGTGAGCACGATCTGGTTTCCAGCGCGGGATCGCACGAAGCACAGGCCCCGCTGGCCGTCCCTCAGCTTGCAGGCCCGCGGGCACAGGTCGCACTGGACACGACCGTCGCTCAGCTCGTGCCAGTAGCGGGTGGCCACGCTCGAGCGGTCCACGTCTCCATGATGGCGCGCTCCGCTCTTCTCGCCGGGTCGCGCCACGGGCGCGAACCACCCGAGCCCCGTCGGGTTCGGGCGGCTCTCCGGGGATCCGGGCGGTCGGGCACCCGCATCCCCGTTATCGACACCGCTCAGAGGTCCAGTGCGCCGGCCGCCCGCTCATAATCGACGGCCGCGACCCAGAGGATCATTCCGAAATGCCCCGACCCGTCACCGACACCGGCTGCGGCGGTGACGCTTACCCCCGCGGCGGCGAGCTTCGACGTCGTGGCTTCGACCGCGCCCACGCGGTCGTCGCCCTGCACGAGGAGGGCGTGCTTCGCGCCGCTCAGCGTGTAGCCGGCCCGTTCGGTGACCGCGGTGAGCGCGGCCGGGTCCTTCGGCACGAGATCGATCTGTGACCGGCCGTCCCCCGTGGGGAAGGCGAGGAAGGCGAGCATGTCCACGCCGCCTTCCCTCAGCACCGCAAGGGCGCGCTCGCCCTCTCCCGGTGTGTCTGGAACGGTCAGGTAGTAGTAGTCAACGCGTCGCACCGTGTCAGCCATCACGTCCCCCTCTCCAATATCCGAACCGCGCGCACGATACGTCCGGCGGGGCCCGTTTGCCGCGGCAGGAACTGGTGCCTGTCGCGACGCCCCTCGCCCGATCCGGCAGGGAACCGGCTGTCATCCGGGCTGAAACTTCATCGGGGCCGCTGCGTATCCGGCGCGCCAGGTGGACTCGCCCCAGAGCGGAACGGCCTCCAGACGGAGAGAGACCGGACGACGTCCGTCCTTTGGAGCGTCCATGCCTTTGGCCCGAGCGCGCGCCGACCGGCAAGCCATTCGCGTGGAACTCCTCTCCGTGGGGAAGGTCCGGCCTCCGTGTCCGTCCTGGTCGGGATCTCGCCGAGCACCGCGTCGTTACGATGACGCGGTGCCACCCTTCCGGGTCGTCGCCGACTTCGCGCCCGCGGGTGACCAGCCGAAGGCGATCGCCGAGCTCACCGCGAGCATCGAACGGGGCAACCGTTTCCAGACGCTGCTCGGGACCACCGGGAGCGGCAAGAGCGCGACGATGGCCTGGACGATCGAGAAGGTCCAGCGACCCACCCTCGTCCTCGAGCCGAACAAGTCTCTCGCCGCCCAGATGGCGGGGGAGTTCCGCGAGTTCTTCCCCGACAACCGCGTCGAGTACTTCGTCTCGTACTACGACTACTACCAGCCCGAGGCGTACATCCCGTCGACGGACACCTACATCGAGAAGGACTCGTCGATCAACGACGAGATCGACCGTCTCCGGCACTCGACGACGGCGAGCCTTCTCACCCGACGGGACGTCATCGTCGTCGCCTCGGTTTCGTGCATCTACGGCCTCGGCTCGCCCGAGGAGTACGAGGGCCAGATCCTCGTCCTCCACTCCGGCGAGATCTACGACCAGCGTGCCCTGCTCAAGCGCCTCGTCGACATGCACTACGACCGCAACGACCAGAACCTCGTGCGGGGCAACTTCCGGGTGCGCGGCGACACGATCGAGATCCACCCCGCCTACGAGGAGACCTCGGTGCGCGTGGAGCTGATGGGCGACGAGGTCGAGCGGCTCAGCCGCTTCGACGAGCTCACCGGTGAGCTCCTCGGCGATCTCGACGAGCTCGCCGTCTTCCCGGCGACCCACTACGTCGCCGGCGACGAGCGGCTGCGGGCGGCGATCTCCTCGATCGAGGCGGAGCTGCGCCAGCGCCTGGGGGAGCTCGACGCCGCCGGCAAGCTCCTCGAGGCCCAGCGGCTCCGGATGCGGACCGAGCACGACCTCGAGATGCTCGGCGAGGTCGGCTACTGCAACGGCGTCGAGAACTACAGCCGCCACCTCGACGGCCGCCAGCCCGGCCAGCCGCCGTACACGCTGCTTGACTACTTCCCCGACGACTGGCTCCTCGTCGTCGACGAGAGCCACGTCTCCGTGCCCCAGCTCCACGGCCAGTACTTCGGGGACCGGTCTCGCAAGGAGATCCTCGTCGAGCACGGCTTCCGGCTCCCATCGGCCCTCGACAACCGGCCACTGCGGTTCGAGGAGCTCGAGGCGCGCCTCAAGCAGTGCGTCTTCATGTCGGCGACCCCCTCGCCTTACGAGCTGGGGGTCTCTGACGTCGTCACCGAGCAGATCGTCCGCCCGACGGGGCTCGTCGACCCCGAGGTCGTTGTGAAGCCAACGAAGCGCCAGATCGACGACCTGATCACCGAGATCGACGCCGTCGTCGCCCGGCACGAGCGCGTCCTCGTCACGACGCTCACGAAAAAGATGGCCGAGGACCTCACGGACTACCTCCTCGAGGCGGGGCTGCGCGTCCGGTACCTGCACTCGAACGTGGAGACGATCGAGCGGATCGAGATCGTGCGCGACCTGCGCCTCGGGGACTTCGATGTGCTCGTCGGCATCAACCTTTTGCGCGAGGGCCTCGACCTGCCGGAGGTGTCGCTCGTCGCCATCCTCGACGCCGACAAGGAGGGGTTCCTGCGCTCGTCGACGTCGCTCATCCAGACGATCGGCCGGGCGGCCCGCAACGTCGCGGGCCGGGTCATCCTCTACGCCGACGTCATCACCGACTCGATGCGCCACGCCCTCGCCGAGACCGAGCGCCGGCGCGAGCTGCAGCGTGCCTACAACCTCGAGCACGGGATCGACCCCCAGACGATCCGCAAGGCGGTCACCGACCTCGTCGCCCAGTTCCGTGCCGGGGGATCGGCGCGCCCCCCCGAGACCTCGCCCCTGCCGGTCGGCGCGACCTCGGAGCGGAGCCGTCGGGCCGGACGGCGCGCCGTCGAGCGGCTGGCGGGCCCGGTGCCCGAGCACCCCGGAGAGCTGCCCGCCGACGAGCTCACGCGGCTGATCACCACGCTCGACGCCGAGATGCACGAGGCGGCGGCCGAGCTCCGCTTCGAGTACGCGGCCCGCCTGCGCGACGAGATCCGCCGGCTGAACCGCGAGCTCAAAGAAGTCAGTTAGGCCGTATCCTCCGAAGATGCCCGACTCCCTGGTCATCCGCGGGGCGCGCGAGCACAACCTGCAGAACGTCTCACTGGAGCTGCCCCGGGACCGCCTGATCGTCTTCACGGGGCTGTCGGGGTCCGGCAAGTCCTCGCTCGCGTTCGACACGATCTACGCCGAGGGCCAGCGGCGCTACGTCGAGTCGCTCTCCTCGTACGCCCGCCAGTTCCTCGGCCAGATGGACAAGCCCGACGTCGACTTCATCGAGGGCTTGTCACCGGCGATCTCGATCGACCAGAAGTCCGCCTCTCGCAACCCCCGTTCGACCGTCGGCACGATCACCGAGGTCTACGACTACCTCCGGCTCCTCTACGCCCGCATCGGGCTTCCGCACTGCCCGAAGTGCGGTCGGCTCGTCACGCGCCAGAGCCCTCAGCAGATCGTCGACCGGGTGATGGACCTGCCGGACGGGAGCCGCTTCCACGTGCTCGCCCCGGTCGTGCGCGCCCGCAAGGGCGAATACGACACCCTCCTCGACGAGCTCGCCTCCCAGGGCTACGCCCGGGCGCGGATCGACGGGACCCTCGTCGAGCTCGGCGGGCGCGAGAAGCACACGCTCGCCCGTTACGAGCAGCACACGATCGAGGTCGTCGTCGACCGGCTCGTGCACCGCGCCGGGATCGAGCGGCGGCTCACGGACTCGATCGAGACGGCGCTGCGGCTCGGGGAGGGGGTCGCCGAGATCCAGCTTGTCGACACTGACGAGATCCTCACGTTCTCCCAGCACCTCGCCTGCGTCGTCGACGGGATCTCCTTCGAGGACCCCGCCCCCCGCAACTTCTCGTTCAACTCGCCGTTCGGCGCCTGCCCGGACTGCCTGGGACTGGGCACGCGTTTCGAGGTCGACCCCGCCCTCGTGGTGCCGAACCCGGCGCTCTCGCTGGAATACGGGGCGATCGCGCCATGGGCGTCGTCGCGCACCGAGTACTTCTCCCGGGTGCTGCGCGCCGTCGGCGAATCCTACGGGATCGACCTCAGGGCCGCGTGGTCGAAGCTCACGAAGGCGAACCAGAAGGTGATCCTCTACGGCTCGGGCGACCGCCGGGTCCACGTCTCGTACCGCAACCGCTACGGCACGCCGCGCTCGTACCACACGACGTACGAGGGCGTCATCCCCTGGCTCGGGCGGCGCCACGGCGAGGCGGAGTCGGACTGGCAGCGCGAGCAGATCGAGGGCTACATGCGGGAGGTCCCCTGCGCGGCGTGCGAGGGTACGCGTCTCAAGCCCGATTCGCTCGCCGTGACGGTCGGGGGGATGAACATCGCCGAGTTCGCCGCCAAGCCGATCGGCGAGGCACTGAAGGTGATCTCGTCGCTCGAGCTGACGGGCCGGGAGGCGATGATCGCCGAGCAGGTACTGAAAGAGATCCGGGCCCGGATCCAGTTCCTCGTCGACGTCGGACTCGACTACCTCACGCTCGACCGGGCCGCGGCGACCCTCGCCGGAGGGGAGGCACAGCGGATCCGGCTCGCCAGCCAGATCGGCTCCGGGCTCGTCGGCGTGCTCTACGTGCTCGACGAGCCGTCGGTCGGGCTGCACCAGCGGGACAACCGGCGCCTCATCGAGACGCTGGCGAGGCTGCGCGACCTCGGCAACACGGTGATCGTCGTCGAGCACGACGAGGAGACGATCCGCGTCGCTGACCACGTTGTCGACATCGGCCCCGGGGCGGGGGAGCACGGGGGCGAGATCGTCTACTCCGGTCCGGTCGCGGGTCTGCTCAAAGCGCCGCGCTCGGTGACCGGCAAGTACCTGTCGGGCGAGATGACCATCCCGGTGCCGAGAAGGCGGCGCAAGCCGGCGCACGGCCACCTCGTCGTGCGCGACGCCTGGGAGCACAACCTCCAGCACATCGACGTCTCGGTGCCACTGGGCTGTTTCGTTGCCGTCACGGGGGTCTCGGGCTCGGGTAAGTCCACACTCGTGAACGACGTGATCCACCGTGCGCTCGCCAAGTCCGTCTACCACTCGCGCACCGTGCCCGGCAGACACCGCACGATCGAGGGCGTGGAACTCCTCGACAAGGTGATCGACATCGACCAGTCGCCGATCGGGCGCACGCCCCGGTCGAACCCGGCGACGTACACGGGCGTGTTCGACCGCATCCGTCAGCTGTTCAGCCAGACGACCGAGGCGAAGCTGCGTGGCTACAAGCCGGGGCGCTTCTCGTTCAACGTCTCAGGCGGGCGCTGCGAGAACTGCTTGGGCGACGGGACGATCAAGATCGAGATGCACTTCCTGCCCGACGTCTACGTCCCCTGCGAGATCTGCAAGGGGGCCCGCTACAATCGCGACACGCTCGAGGTGCTGTGGCGGGGCAAGTCGATCGCCGACGTCCTCGACATGTCCTGCGAGGAGGCCCGCGACTTCTTTGCCGCGCAGCCGACGATCGCGCGCCACTTCGGCACTCTCGTCGACGTCGGTCTCGGCTACATCCGGCTCGGCCAGCCCGCGCCGACGCTCTCGGGCGGCGAGGCTCAACGGGTGAAGCTCTCCTCGGAGCTCTCCAAGCGCTCGACGGGGCAGACCCTCTACATCCTCGACGAGCCGACGACCGGGCTCCACTTCGACGACGTGAAGAAGCTCCTCGGCGTGCTGCAGCGCCTCGTCGACCAGGGCAACACCGTGCTCGTCATCGAGCACAACCTCGACGTCGTGAAGTCGGCCGACTGGGTGATCGACCTCGGCCCCGAGGGTGGGGACGCGGGGGGCCGCGTCGTCGCCGAGGGATCACCCGAGAAGCTCGCGACGATCCCCGCGAGCTACACGGGTCGCTACCTGAAGGACATGCTCGCCCGCTGAGAGGCGGAGGACGCCCTTCGGGCGGGGACGCAGCGACACAGCTTCGGGAGGGAATCGAGTGCGATGTGAGCACCGCAGCCGCGCACACCCTCAGGAGTCGTGAGGAGAGCCGGGGGATTCCCAGTCGAGAATCAGGCCCATGCCGACCCCGTTCCACCGTTGTCCGCTCCGTCGCCACTCGTGGCGACGGAGCTTCTCCTCGACGAACCCGAACTTGCGGTACCAGGCGAGCGCCGGGGTGTTGTGGGGCCAAACGGTGCGGGTGATCTTGTGGGCTTCGTGGTCCGTTGCCCGCTGGAGGCATTTCTCCACGACCCTCGATCCGATCCCTTCGTGCCGCCGGCGGGTCTCAACCGTCATCGAGAAACTGGCGACACTGTGATGCAGCTCGATACGGAGCGTTCCGACGTATTCCTCGCCGACTGCGGCGAGCGATCGTGCGGATCGGTCAGGAGGCCAAGAGCTTCGCTGGTGCTACTTGGCCCAGGTGTCTTCGCTGAGCGACAGCGGCGGACCTACTTAGCCGTGATCTTGGAGTAGGCGGTCGTCGAGCCGGCTGGCGGGGCACTCACGACGACAGGTTCGCCCCATTTGGAGAACGTGATCGTTTCGAGGCCGCCGCCCGAGGCAGCCATGGTCACCTCGATCGGCAGGGTCGCCCCGGCCGCCGAGACGGTCAGCGTGTCCGACAACTCCGGCGCAGAGCTCGTGGCTGCGGTCGTCCACTCGAGGACGTACAGCTTGGCTCCCTTGACGACCTCGGTCGACAACTTCGTTCCCTTGGCCGCGGGGAGCACGCCCGTGATCGAGGAGATCGTGAGGCCGGATTCGAAGTTCGAGTACTCGGTCGAGCCGGCCTTCAAGGACATCCAGTTCTTGCCCAACTTCTTGGCTTGTCCCGAGGTCAGCCCGAAGAGCGTGGTCAGCCCAGAGGAGTTCCCGTCGACGTAGCCGAAGGTGGAGTTCACCTTGAGCGTGATGGTTGACTTGCCCAGCGAGACGGACTCGACGCCGTTCTTCTTTCCCAGATCGCCGATCACCTTCTCGGTGCCCGATGTCGAGTTCGGCTTCACCTTGAGCACGAGGTGGACACTCGACTGCTTGGCGATCGCCGCCTTCGTGGCCTTGAGAACAGAGCTTGTCGTGTTGACCGTGGCGGACGCCGACGCGCCGAGAGCGGCAGAGACGACGAGTACGCCGGATCCGAACGCGAGCGCACGAACGAGCCACGGGATGCTTGGTCGGACGAAAGATTTCACCTGATCAACGTAGCTTGGATCGGCACGTCCGCGGAGCGCCTTACCGGGCTAGTCGCGGATGAGACGCCATTGGGTAGCTCGACGTGGAACCAACCCGTCCATTCCGAATTCGCTTGCGGGCTTCTGGCGAAGCGGGCGAAGCCCCTTGGATCGGATACCGAATCAGCGATGCTCGCCGAGCGACAGACGCAGATCATTCCGCGCCTGTTCGATCTGTTTGCGTACCGTCGATTCCGCGATCCGCAGAGTCCGGGCCGCATCCTTCGTCGTCACGCCGACGACGAGACAGAGCACGGCGCACCGGCGTCGTGCCGTCGGCATCGCCTGCAACGCGCGCTCGATCCCCACCGTGAGCGTCGCCTCCTCCGCGATGTCCGGCGACGGAACACCGTCCTCGAGAGGGAGATTCCCCTGGCGAACCCGCGCGAGGAGGCGGAAGGCGACCCGGTAGACGTAGCCCTCCGGGTTCGTGCCGAGTCGGACGCGGCGCCAGTGCCCGAGCGTGCGCGCGAACGCCTCCTGGGCTGTGTCCTCCGCGGTCGGCCGGTCGGCCCCGCCAAGTTCGAGGGAGCGGACGAGGCGCGGGTAGTGCAACTTGTAGAGCGCGACGAAGTCGTCATCGATGCCACCGGCCTTGCTGGCGTGATCCGCCCGCGGCGCGTCCCCGCCCGGTGAGTCATGACCCTGGCTGTCGGTCGTAGCGGCGGCCTCCACGACTGACAGCTGAGCACGGTTCGGGCCCATCTGCTAGCCGGCGGGGGCGGTCACTTCGACGTGGGCTTCGGGGGCGTGACGGTCGAACCGGAGTTCGCCCTGGCGAAGGGCACGACGCAGGTCTCGGGCTCTGCGAAGGCGTTGTCGCTCGAGACGGTGGCGGTGCCGACGCTGTTTCCGGAGCCGTCGAATGCTGTGAGCGTTGCCGGAAGTGGCGAGCTGCCGTCGTCGACGAGGACAGCCCAGCCGTTCGTTACGGTCATCTGATCCGACGAACCGTCGGAGAAGCTCGCCTGGACGCTGTTCGCGTTCAACCCGACGTAAACCGAGATCACCTCGATGGGCGATGACTCCGCGACCCCGACAACGGAGCTGTCGACGAGTTCGAACGGCTGCGTGGGGTTCGAGGGAGCGAGGGTCGGACCGGCAACCGTGACCTCGCCGATCGCCCCGGGGTTCGATACCTCGACGACGAGTTCCTCGGTCGCGCTGCAGGGGGAGATCGTGGGGAGCGTGGTCCCGGTTGCGCCGCTCGCCCCCGTTGTGCCACTTGCTCCGGTCACCCCGCTGGCGCCTGATGCCCCACTGGCTCCTGACGCCCCGGTCGCGCCGGTCGCGCCGGTCGCGCCGGTCGCGCCGGTCGCGGTGGAGAGCACCGGCGTGCTTCTCAGAGCCGGGGAGACAACCGGCACGGCGGCGGACTTGCCCGGGCTTGTGACCGGCTCATTCGGGAGACTCGGCGTCACCTGCGTCGTGACGAGCGATTCCGTGAACGCCCGGACCGTGACGTCACCCGCTGTTCGGACGAACAACCGGTGCATCGGGACGACCGGGTACGGCAGGATCCCCGGGCAGCGGGCGGCGGTGCACGTCGCCGGGACGAACGCCTTCGCGCTCGGAAGCGCTCTGGGGGCGGACGAGCTCGTGCCGGCGGCACTGCTCGAGGCGGCCGACCACTTCAGCCCCTTTGGGGCGATCCCCGGCGCTGTGTGGCTTCTCGTCCAGGCGGCCGATCCGGCCGCGACGTTGACGAACCCCGACCCCTTCCCGCCCGAGGTCGCGGTGATCGCCCCGGCGCTCGCCCCGCCGAGCGCGACGACGAGGACCGCGGCGGTGGC
>Ga0326727_10024159_pt1 | contig 11524 bp, 9 predicted proteins | sample MB2enrmetagenome_FD_207643 | JGI IMG/M metagenome (GOLD analysis project Ga0326727, IMG submission 207643) | Lab enriched peat soil microbial communities from McLean, Ithaca, NY, United States - MB29MY | ecosystem: Environmental > Terrestrial > Soil > Wetlands > Peat | place: USA: New York... | reverse complement strand
GGTTTCGGGCCACCTCTTCGGGCCGGCAGCTCCGCTCCACTCGCCTTCGGCTCGCATCGAAATCTCTGGGAAGACGAGCTTGAACGCCCGCTGCAGCGAAGTCATTGCTTTCGATCACGTCGGCTATCGCGTCCAGGAGCGCGCGGTGCTAACCGACTTCGACTTGCGCGTGTTTCCCGGCGAGGTCCTGATGCTGATGGGCCGTAGCGGGACGGGAAAAACCACGGGGTTGAAGCTGATCAATGGCTTGTTGTCTCCCTCCTCCGGCCAAGTCACGGTCGAAGGGCGCGCCACCACGGAATGGGACATCATCTCCCTGCGCCGCCGCATCGGGCACGCCATCCAGGAGGTGGGGCTGCTGCCGCACCTGAACGTGCGCCGCAACATCGGCTTGGTCCCGCAGCTCGAGAAGTGGCCCCGCCAACGCACGGAGGCGAGGATTGACGCCTTGATGCAACTGCTGGGACTCCCGCCCGACCTGGGCAGCCGCTATCCCCATGAGCTCTCCGGCGGGCAACGGCAGCGCGTAGGCGTGGCTCGCGCCTTGGCCGCCGATCCCCCGCTCCTGCTGATGGATGAGCCTTTGGGGGCTCTCGACCCGCTGACCCGCGGCGAGGTGCAACGGGAAGTCAAGTCCCTGCAGGAACGCCTGCAAAAGACGGTGGTATTCGTTACCCATGACGTGCGCGAGGCTTTGCTGCTGGGTACGCGCATCGCCCTGCTGGAGTCCGGGGAACTGGCCGGAAGCTATTCTCCGGAGGAGTTCTTGCGCTCCCGCCAACCCCAGGCGTCGGCATATACTGCGGTATTGCGCGCTGAACTATGAATCGGCCCGCCGCAAAGTCCTCGGGGAGGGAATGCTGATGCATATTGGGTTTGCCGCTCTTGTTCACCATGGCGAAATTGGAATTCTTCGGCAAAGTCAATTTGCTCAAAGGCGCCCTGGTCCTCTCCGATTTCATTACCACCGTCAGCAAGAAATACGGCCAGAAAATCCAGACGGCCGAATTCGGCTTTGGCCTGGAGGGCGTCCTGAAGTCCCGGGCGCATAGCATCTGCGGCATCCTGAATGGCGTGGACTATGGGGAATGGAGTCCGGAAAACGATCGCTTCATTGCCGCACCCTACTCTGCCGGCGACCTCAGCGGCAAGCAGCTCGACAAACAGGATCTGCTGGCTGCCTTCGGTATGCCCGACACTCCTCCCGGCTTGCCGGTGGTGGGCATCGTTTCGCGTTTTGCCGCCTAGAAGGGGTTCGACCTGATCGCCTCGATTGCCGACCGCTTGGCTCGGGAAGAGCTGCTGGTCGTGGCCCTGGGAACGGGCAATAAGGAATACGAGGACCTGTTCCGCCACTTAAGCCAGCACTTTCCCAAGAAGTTCGCGGTGCGTATCGACTACGACAATGCCCTGGCGCACAAAGTCGAGGCAGGCGCCGACATGTTCCTGATGCCGTCGCACTATGAACCCTGTGGCTTGAACCAGATCTACAGCCTGCGCTACGGCACCGTCCCCATTGTGCGCGCCAGCGGCGGACTGGACGACAGCATCGAACCCTGGGAACCCAAAACCAAACAGGGCACGGGATTCAACTTCAGCACCTACGCCGGCGAGGCGCTGCTGGGCGCGGTGCGCCGTGCCCTGGCAGCTTATCGCGATCGCAAGAGCTGGCCGGTGCTGATGACCAATGGCATGAAGCAAGACTTCTCCTGGGACGCCTCGGCCCGGGAATATTTGGACCTCTATGAACGGGTTCGCCTGGCCCGCACCGCCGGCATTCTATAGGCCCGCTACTCCATCTCGAAGGCCAAATAGTCCAGCGAGCCCCCGCGTTCGATCTGCAGCACCACGGCATCGCCGGACTTGATGGCATTGAGTGCCGCGCGCAGACTTCGCAGCCCCGAGACCGGGGTGGTGTTGACGGAGTGGATAATGTCTCCCGGGCTTAGCCCCACATCCACAATGCGCCGTGTGGCCATGCGCGCCACCACCACCACGCCGGTATCGCTTCGCAAGATCGGCATGATCTTCCGCGTGCGGCTGTCCAGATCGATCCCCAGCACGCCCAGCGGTTCCACCAGATTCTCCTGGGGATCGGCCAGGCTCAACAACTGGTCCACATCGTGTTTTTCCGAAAGCACGGGAATATGGAGGGTGAGCTTCTCTTTTCCCCGCAATACCTCCATCACCATAAGTTGGTCCGTGGGATGAAGATACAGGCTGCCGGCCAGCCTTGCCATCGAGTTGATTTGCCGGCCGTCAACCTGCAGAACGATATCGCCGATGGTCAGACCGGCGCTCTCTGCGGGACCGCCCGGGGCCACGTCGCAAATGATAACCCCACTGCTGACTGGCAGGTGCAGTCCTTCCGCCAGCACGGGGGTTATGGCCGCTGCCGCCGCGCCCACTTCACTGCGATCGACGTGGCCAAATTGCCGCAGCCGGTGGTAGACGAAGTCCACGACGCGCGCGGGAATGGCGAAACCCAGCCCCTCGCTGCCGCCTCCCTGGGACAAGATAAAGGTATTGAGGCCCACCACGTGCCCGTCAATATCGACCAGGGGACCGCCGCTGTTGCCCCGGTTGATGGGGGCGTCGGTCTGAATGAAGACCATCGGCATCTCCGGATCGGGTTGCCGGTCCACGGAGCTCACAATGCCCATGGTCACCGAATTACCCAATCCCTGCGGACTCCCCAACGCAATGACGAGTTCCCCTTGATGCACCGGGTGAGTGGGATCCAGGTTCACGTGCGGCAAGTTGTGGGCTTCAATCTTAAGCAAGGCCAGATCGGTTTCCTGGTGGACCCCGACCAGGCGGGCGAAATAGTCGGCCGTCTCCATTGGTTCCGCAGTCTCCCCGCTCGCGGAGGGGGTCAGCACCACTTGAATGCGCTGGGCTCCCTTGACCACGTGGGCGTTGGTCACAATGTACCCATCGGGATCGACGATCACCCCCGATCCCAGGCTCCGCTGCCGGGCGATCAGGCCGGCGCTGCCGTCACTTTCGCCCACCGCGCCGTATCCCGTCACCAGGATCTCCACGACTGCAGGAGATACTTTGGCCACCAGCGACTCTAAGGAAGTGTTGAACTGTCTCAGCGCATCGTTTCTCGCCGCCGGTTCGGCAGGCTTCTCCCGGTTCGCCGAGGAAGGGCCGGGCGAGGAACTCGCCGCGGGACTTTGCGCGCTGGCGCTAACGCTCAGCAAGGCCATAAGGACGATCGCGCCCCAGTTGACCACCTGAGGCCGTTCGAAATTCAGCTTCATTGCTTTCCTTCTAAAGAGGTAATCGGACCCCGCGGGTGGAAGCACCGGGCTTCAGGCCGGTGAATTGGACACTGTCTTCAATTACGCAATTACCCGATGGCCAACCGCTATGGGTTCGCCGGATTCTCGCTCTTGAGCTGGGCGGCCCGGCGTATCGCTTCCTCAGCCTGCGATCGCATGCCTTTAGCCTGATAAGCGGCAGCCAACGCCAACTCGGTGTCGTAGTCGTCGTTGCCCTGTTGGCGCTCGCGAAGCAAGGCCGCAATGGCATCGTCGTAGCGTTGCAATTTGGCGTAGGCGAGTCCCAGTTTGTAGTAGAGGCCCTCTCCGGCCCCCGGGCTCAAATGAGCGGCAGTTTGATACTCTTCCACCGCTACCGGATAATTGGCTTCGGCGGACGCCACCATCCCCAAACCCAAGTGCCCTGCCGCGCTGTGCACATTGCGCGCCAGCATGGCGGTGAACGTGTCTTTCGCCAATTGCGTGCGTTTCTCGTTCAGGTAGACCGACCCCAGCCGGTAACTGGCGCCCTCATTGCCGGGCTGCAGCGCCACGACTTTCTTCAGCTCGGTCTCGGCGTTGCCCAACTGTCCCGCGCTCAAGAAAGCCTGGGCCAGGGCAAAATGCGCCGGCGCATAGTCGGGGCGCTGCCGGATGGCGTCCTGCAACTCGGGAATGGCGAGGGTGGCCTTGCCGTCTTGCAGCAAGGTATAACCGCGCTGCGTATGAAACAACTGGCCGCGCGCATGCTGCAGCCATCCCGTCCCCGCGACGACCGCCAGCAAGAGGCTCAGCAGAATCGCCGCGCGGGGCACACTGGCTCGTTCATCCGCAGCCAGTTTCACCATCAACGCGCCGAGGATCAGGCCCATCGCCAAGCCGCCGATGTGGGCCGCGTTGTCGGTACGGCCGGACACGGCGCCAAAGACCAGGTTGTACCCCGCAAAAATCACCACACTGCGGAGCGTGCCGCGTATCGCCGCCCGCGGTAGAGAAAACTCCCCCAAGTAGAAGGCGGAAATCAGGGCTCCGGCTAGGCCGAAGATCGCTCCGGAAGCGCCCGCACTGGGACGAATGGGATTCCAGGCCACGCTCGTCAGGCTGGCGCCCAAGCCGGAAACCAGGTAGATGCCCGCATAGGTCCAGGGACCGTAGAGTGTTTCCGCCAGCGCCCCCAGTTCCCATAGGCACCACATGTTCAAAGCAATATGAATAATGCCGATATGGACAAAGGTGCAGGTCAGCAGGCGCCACCACTGCCCGCCCAGGGTCAGCGGCCCGAAGTTGGCGCCCCAATGAAGCAAGTCCGGGGTGGTGGGTGAGATGTAGGAAATTCCCGCCAATACCATGGCGATATAGACAGCAACATTGAGACCCACCAGCCCTTGGGTAACCGCCCTCGACCTCCCCAACGGCCGCGCCCACGGCGGAGCCATTACCGCCTGCCGGGTTCCCGCCGGCTCAGCACCGCTTTGCGCCGCATGGTATTGCACGCACCACTGGCAGATCTTCCTTCCCAGAGTAAAGGGAGGTAACTTGCGGCCGCATTCGACACAATTCGCCATACCGGTCCACTGCAGATAAGGATTGGGCTCCTTGGCCAGTCTAACAGTTTCCGAATGGCTGATCGCGGGCGGCGCGGGAAAGTGCCTGTCATGTTGAGCGGAGCGCGCCCCGGGTTGGGCGTGCGGAGCAGAACATCCCTATTCGACCCTGAGATTCCGGGTTCCGTAGGGTCCGCTCATGGCCCCGGAGCCGGGGTCCGCCGCACGCTCCCTTTTTTTCGCGTGCGGGGGTGACGAGGGCCGCTCGCTCAGGAGCGGGGTCACGCGTGTTGGGATGAGGGATGGCCGGCCGGAAACCGGCCCTACGTTTCGTCGATCAATCGGAGCCTTTTCGTCAGCCCCGCGCCGCTTCGTCGGCAGGGGATTGCGTTTCTCCGGCTTCAGCTTCCTCGGCGGCCGCTTCGCCTCCCGCCCGGTAATCCTCCATCACGCTGCGGGCCTCCTCGGCTTGCTCTTCCCGGACCTGCAAAATGATCCCTCCAACGCCGGGCAGGATGTCCTGAGGAGCATCCAGATTGGTGGTAACAGTTTCGATGCCGGCGGACTCCAGCAGCCCCCGCACCACCATCACCTCCGACTCCTGCTCCGAGTCGAAGACCTTGACCAGTTTCTCGTCGGGATTCGGAGTATCGAGTCTGCCTGCGGTTGCCATAGTGCGCCTCCTGCTTCGCCCTTGCTCCAGGCGGCGGTGCGGGCGAAGGTGTCTCCTGGTATGATGCCGGGAAAAACCTCGGCAAGCAATAGCCCCCTCGCCCCCAGGCGCGCGCTGCCCTTACTGCAGCCGAAAGCGCTCGTTGAGCACGCGCTGCAGGCGAGGTTTGTACAGCAGATCGTAAGCGAGTTCTTTGTCGGGAAACATGGCCAGAGCCGCCCGTTTGGCGCCCGCGGCCAACTCCGAAGCTTCCTCGATCGTCAGGCTGGAGTCCTGGCTGATGGCCGCCATCACCATGCTCATCATGACCTGCAAGCGGCGGATCTTGCGGCTCTCTTCGGCAATTTCCGCGGGGGTCTGTCGGGGCTGCGGTTCCGATTCCTGTAACTCCATCCCATCCTCTCTCAGCGTCCCTTCGGTTGGATGAAACGTCCAGGGCTGGCGTCGCCCCGGACAACCCTGGAAGCGTCCACCGGGGAAGACTCCGAATACACGGAAATGCGACTGAGTCCAGGGGATGCTTGATCTCTATACTACTCACCGTCAAATCCTTTGCGTTTCGCCACGAATTTGACCCAAGCCGATTTGGGGTTTCCCGATCCTGTTTCCCTCTGCGCCCCTCGGAGCCTGCCCTGAGCGCAGCCGAAGGGTCCTCTGCGGTAAATCCGACTTGAGGGCTCCACTCACATGCCCGCGCCGGAAGCCGAGTTGCCAATTGCGCTTTTGGTTGCGGCTCCGTCGCTCTGCCTGCCGGAACTCTTCCCAACTTTCCGTGTATTCCGTGGTTGATAACTCTGGAGTTTCACTTAAGGCGTAGCACTTAGCCTTGCATTCGTTACAATTCTGCCATGTCGGCTACCGCGCATGAAGACGACGCCCTGCAAGCCCTGGAGCGCCTGCGAGAACAGATTCGCCACCATGAGCACCTTTACTATGTGCTCGACCAGCCCGAGATCAGCGATGCCGAATTCGATGCGCTGATGAACCAACTCAAAGCGCTGGAAAACGCGCACCCTGAGTTGATCACCGCGGATTCGCCCACCCAGCGCGTCGGCGGCAAACCCCGCGAAGGGTTTGTCAAAGTCGAGCATTCCTCTCCCATGCTCTCCCTGGACAACGCTTACAACGAGCAGGAGCTGCGGGACTGGGACCGCAGGGTCCGGGAACTCAGCGGAGCGCGTAGCCTGGAGTACGTGTGCGAATTGAAGCTGGACGGCCTCTCCATGGCCCTCCGCTATGCTCCCGAGGCTTCCACTTCCCCTGCCTCTTCCGTCCCGGAGCGATCCCGGCTGGTGCTGGGAGTTACCCGCGGCAATGGCCTGGTGGGCGAAGACGTGACCGCCAACATCCGCACTATTCGCTCTGTGCCTTTATCCGTCTCCCACGCCAGCCTTGCGGAGCACGGCATTTCTCCGGACTTTGAGGTTCGCGGGGAGGTGATCCTGCCCAAGGCAGCCTTCGACCGCATGAACGAGGAACGCGAGCGGCAAGGCCTGGCGAAATTTGCCAATCCTCGCAATGCCGGCGCCGGCGCGATCCGCGTACTCGATCCCAGCATCACGGCTCTGCGCCGTTTGAGCTTCTACGCCTATTTCCTGCTGGCGCACGGCCAAGTCCTCGGCCATCGGCATTGGGACGATTTACAAGCCCTTTCGGCCGCCGGTTTTCACGTCAATCCCCACCGCCGGCTGGCCGGGAGCATCGACGAAGTTTGGTCCTTCATCAAGGAGTGGGAAGAACAGCGCGCCTCCCTGCCCTATGAAATCGACGGCATCGTGGTCAAGGTGAACCGGATTCCGCTCTGGCCCGAACTGGGTTTCACGGGCAAGGCGCCGCGCTGGGCTATCGCCTACAAGTATGCGGCCCGTTCGGGCGTTACGCGACTGCGGGGTATCCACGTGCAGGTGGGGCGCACCGGAAAACTCACTCCGGTGGCCGAGTTGGAACCGGTCTTGATCGGAGGCACCACGGTCAGCCGCGCCACCCTGCACAACCTGGACGAAATCCAACGGCTGGGCGTCAAAATCCTCGATACCGTCAGAGTGGAACGTGGGGGCGACGTCATTCCCAAGGTGGTCGAAGTCGCCGAGCACAACCCCGCTGGCGAGAGCTTCGAGATGCCCCAGTTTTGCCCCGTCTGCGGCGGGCATATTGTGCGCGCGGAGGGCGAAGTCGATTATCGCTGCGTGAATGCCAACTGCCCGGCGCAATTGCGGGAAACCATTTTGCACTTTGCCTCCCGCTCCGTGATGGAAATCGACGGCATGGGCGAGGTCCTGGTGAACCAGCTCGTGGAGCGCGGCTTCCTGCGCAATGTGGCCGACATTTACCGGCTTTCCAAAGCCGATCTGCTGCAACTGGAACGTATGGGCGACAAGTCGGCGCAAAACGTCTTGGACGAAATTGAGGCCTCCAAGCGGCTTCCTTTGGAGCGGGTGATCTTCGCTCTCGGAATTCGCTTTGTGGGCGCCCGCACCGCCGAATTCCTGGCCCAGAGCTTCGGGTCGCTGGATGGCTTAATCGATGCCGCTACCCTGCCCGGCGAGGAAGAGAGTTTGGCACGCTTACAGGAGGTTGAGGAGGTCGGTCCGCGCATTGCCGCGAGCATCCGCGAGTTCTTTCATGAACCCAAGAACCGCCAACTGGTGGAACATCTGCGCGCCGCCGGGCTTACCTTCACCGGCAAAAAGAAGCTCCGCGGGGCCAAGCTGGCCGGACAGACCTTTGTGCTGACCGGCGCCCTCGTGCGCCACACCCGCGAGCAAGCCCGGCAACGGATCGAGGAGGCCGGCGGTAAGGTCGCGGGCTCAGTAAGCAAGAAGACGGCTTATGTGGTTGCCGGCACGGATCCGGGGAGCAAACTCGATAAGGCCCGGGAACTCGGGGTGCCAGTCATCGACGAGTCGGCTCTGGAAGAACTGCTGCGGTAATCGAGTAATCGGGTAATTGAGCAATTGAAGAACGTCCAAAGGTTGTCGCTTTTTCCAATTACGCAATTACCCGATTACTCAATTACCCAATTCTGGTTTACCCCGCTTGCGCCTCGCTCAACTGGGCTATCAACTCGTCCACCCGGGATTCCAGCACATGCCGGATGGATAGCATGCCCAGCAGCCGGCCCGAATTGTCGACCACCGGCAAGTGGCGGTAGTGGCGTTCTAGCATCACCGCCAGGGCCTCGGCTTCGGTGGTCTCCTCCGTCGCCAGCTCCACCGGGGTCGTCATCATTTCGCGAATTTGCGTTTGGGCGGGATCGCGTCCGCTCAGGGCCAGCCGCTTGAGCACATCGCGCTCGGTGAAAATGCCGGCCACGACGCGCGCGGAATCGACCACCACCACGGCCCCAACATGGCGATCCAGCATGTGTCCGATGGCGTCGGCCACGCTGCTTTCGGGGGCAACGGCCGGGGGATCTTGTTCGCAAATCTGAAGTACTGACATATTCAAATCGCTTCTGGTTCGTTTGTAGGGCTAGAGCCTGCAGGTGTCAAGGGCATACTCACACCCGCCTGGAACCTCGGTGTCGATGGATGACCTTTGGCTCCTTGGCCAATCCCCCCAATCATTCAAACTCCCGAATCACGCCGCGGGCTTTGCCAACAATGTAGAGCGATCCCGCAATCACCACCAGACCTCGTCGCCCCGCCGCCGGGCCGGCTCCGGAAACAGGGCGCGGAGTCAGCTCATAAGCCCCTGTCAGGGCCTCCGGCACGCCCGGAAGCTCGCGAAGATCGGCCCCGATCGACTGGGTCATGGCGCGGATCTCCGCCGTACTCGCCGCGCGCGGATTGTCGGCCTGGGTCACCACCACATGTTCCGCCAGCGGGAACAAGATCTCCGCCAACTCCCTCACGGCCTTGTCACGGGCAACCCCGAACACCAAGGTAATCGGGCGTCCGGCAAAGCCAGCCTCGATGACGCCGCGCAGGGTCAAAGCGCCCGCCGGATTGTGGGCGCCGTCCAGCAAGGTGTCGGGCCGCTGGCCGGCGGCGGGAAAGAACTCACAACGCCCCGGCCACCGGGTCTCGCGAATTCCCCGCTCCATCTGCCGCGGACCAATGTTCAGGCCCCGGAGCCGCAAGTGCCCGGCCGCCGCCATGGCCAGAGCCAGATTCCGCCGCTGGTGCGTCCCTAACAGCGGCGAATCGACTTCCAGGGATACCTCCCCGGCGTGCACTGGGTACCGGTTTCGGATTGCCCCCAAGCGCGGCGCTGACTCCATCGGCTCCGCCGGCAGATACGGCGCCGCGCTTACGGTCTGGGCGCCCAGTTGCGCGCCAATCTCAGAAATCGCCGCATTCACTTCCGGCTCCTGCGGGAGGAAGATCACCGGCCGCTGCGCCCGCATGATCCCGGCCTTCTCGCGGGCAATCTGGCTCAGCGTGTTCCCGAGGAACACCTGGTGGTCGAGAGAAATGTCGGTAATCACCGACACCCAGGGCTCCACCACGTTGGTAGCATCGAGCCGGCCGCCCAGGCCCACTTCCAGCACGGCCAGATCCACCTCCCGGGCGGCGAAGTACGCTAAAGCCACTGCCGTGAGGACTTCAAAATAGCTAAGATGCCACCGGAGCTTGCCGGTGCCGAGCAGGCGCTGCGTGGCCGCCTCCACGCTCTCGTACGCGCGGGCAAACTCGGCGTTCGAAACCTCCTCGCCATTCACCTGAATCCGCTCGTTGACCCGTAGCAAGTGAGGAGAGGTATAGAGGCCGGTGCGATACCCGGAGGCCACGAGGATCGACGCCAGGGTGGCCGCCGTAGAACCTTTGCCGTTGGTTCCGGCGATCAGCACGCTGGGAAAGCGCCTCTGAGGGTCGCCTAATTCGGCCAGCACAGCCCGAATGCTGTCCAGTTCGAACTCATGCTGCACGCTGTGCAGTTCGAACCCGAGCGTTTGCAGGCCTTCAATCGCTTGTTCGTAAGTCACGGTCGCTCATTACGAAAACGCCCCCATACGAGCCAGCCGAGGCTGCTGGTATGGGGGCGTCCTGGGGGAAGATCGCTGCGGAACTCCCTGAACGGAGTTCCGCGGAGGACCCGTGGCGGCTTGAACATAGGGCACCGCCCTTGCATTCTCCCTTACGTACTGGCTCCAGCTACGACAAGCCAACCACTTTGCCGGTCACCGGGTCGATATCGATGTCGTAGTAACCCGGACGAATCGACAAGCCAGGCATGGTGCTCATGGTGCCCAGCAACGGATACAGGAAGCCCGCTCCCACGCTGGCCCGGACGTCGCGAATCGGCACAATAAAGCCGCTCGGCGCACCCTTTAGATTTGGATCGTGGCTGAAGCTGAGGTGAGTCTTGGCCATGCAAATGGTAGTCTTGTCGAAGCCCTGCTTGGTGTACAGCTCAATCTTCTTCTCGGCTTCAGGCAAGTACTCCACCCCGGCTCCGCCGTAGACTTCCTTCACGATGCATTCGATCTTTTCCTTGATCGAAGCTTCCACCGGATACAGGAACTTGAACTCGCTCGGCTTGGCGCAAGCCTTAATAACGGCTTCGCCCAACTCGACCGCGCCCGCACCGCCTTCGGCCCAGTTATCGGCCATAACTGCGTCCTCGGCCCCGGCCGCTATCGCCGCCTTGCGCACCGCTTCGATCTCCGCGGGGGTATCCGTGGCGAAACGGTTGATCGCCACCACCACCGGCAATCCGAACTTGCGGATGTTCTGGATGTGCTTCACCAGGTTGGAACAGCCCTTTTCCAGCAGTTCCACGTTCTCCTCGGTGTAAGCGGCCGCCAGCTTCTGTCCGGCCACCACCTTGGGACCGCCTCCGTGCATCTTGAGCGCACGAATGGTGGCCACCATGACTGCGCAATTGGGCACCAAGCCACTCTCGCGGCACTTGATGTCGCAGAACTTCTCGAAGCCCATGTCGGCGCCGAAGCCGGCCTCCGTGATCACATAGCCGTCTTTCCCGACGAGTTTCAGGGCAATCATATCGGCGAGGAAGGACGAGTTACCGTGCGCAATATTGGCGAACGGGCCAGCATGCACGAACGCGGGGGTGGCTTCCAGGGTCTGCATCAG
>Ga0326727_10024157_pt1 | contig 11525 bp, 11 predicted proteins | sample MB2enrmetagenome_FD_207643 | JGI IMG/M metagenome (GOLD analysis project Ga0326727, IMG submission 207643) | Lab enriched peat soil microbial communities from McLean, Ithaca, NY, United States - MB29MY | ecosystem: Environmental > Terrestrial > Soil > Wetlands > Peat | place: USA: New York... | reverse complement strand
TCACGCCGATAATCTTGCCGATCTGATCGGAACTGCGCCCGAGTTTGGCGATATTTTGTGCCGTTTGTCCAATGGAAGCGGCGATCGACCGCATGCTTGCCAGCGCGTCCCGTACCGTCTCGCCGCCGTGCTGGGCGACCTCGGCGGCTTGGCGGGCGGACGCAGCCGCCTGGCTGGAGATGTTGGACACCTCGCCCACCGTGGCTGACATCTCTTGCACGGCCGTGGCCACCTGTGTGACCTGATCGTTTTGTACCTTGGCCCCGGCGGTTGCCTGGGTGGCCGAGGCGGAAATGTCTTCGCTGGCATTGGCCACGGTATGTGCGTGTTGCGCGATTGACTGAATCAGGCGGGCGAGGGTCGCCTGCATTTCGTTGAGGGCGGCGGTCACATCCCCGATCTCGTCGTTGGAGTGCGCTTGTAGTCCGCGGCCGGTCAGGTCCCCGGCGGCAATGACCTTGGCGCGAGCCGCCATCGCCGCCAGAGCGGCAACAATCCTGCGGCTGACCAGCGTCCCGAGCGCCATGCCCGTCAAGACGACGAAGGCGGTACTCAGGAAAAGCATCCACGTGGTGACCCGGCGCGCGGATTCGATATCCGCTCGCGCCGCAGCCACAGCCCGGTTTACCGTTTCCACCATTTCAGTGGAGAGTTTCTTCATCTCGGCAGCGATCGGGCCGCCTCGCGTTTTCATTAACTCGATGGCCCGGCGCTTTCCTTCAGCGCTGCCATCGCGAGCCAGGGCCATCTCCTCTTGCTGCGTCTGGTGAAAATCCACCAGTTTAGCCGCCAGCGCAGCTACGCGCCGCTGGTTCTCCTCCTGCAGGTGGAACTGCTGCAACTGGGTGGCATCCTTATTGATGCGATCCCAGGTTTCCACCCAGTCTTTCGTCAGTACGGCGGTGTCGTTGGCGTTTTCGCTCAACAGGAGGTAGCTCTTCAGGGTTGAACCCGCATGTTCGATTGTCTGGGAGATGTCCCGCGCAGTAACCAGGATCGGAAGCTGTATGTTCGTCAGATTGTTCTCTGCTTCCGCCAGTTTCCCGAGCTCGTAGTAGGAGGAGCATGCGGCAACGAGGGTCAGCGCAGCCACCGCGGCAAAACTGAAGCCAAGCTTTTTGCCGATCGTAAACCGCATTCCTTCCCTCTCCGGGCGATGGCACGGCCTCGCAACCGAGTCCAAGCCTCTAGAGAGGTTATCGGCAGCACCGGATTGGAACTTTAGGCGAACCCCAAGCCTGGCAGGGCGAATCTAGTTCTCCAATACCAACCCAAAGGAGCAGAGATGAGAATCGGCATTATCGGCGCAGGGAACATCGGCGGTACTCTTACTCGTCGCCTCACCGCGTTGGGTCACCAAGTCGCGGTGGCCAACTCGCGCGGTCCGGAAACGCTGGCCAGCTTGGCAGCCAGCCCAGGAACCTACGCTAAGCCCGCCTGAGACTATAGCCTTTCGATCATCGTGTCGGTGAAGGTCAGCCAGCATCCTCCCAAGCCGTAGGCGTGAGCGGCCACCACGATGTTCTGGGCGGCGGCGCCACAATCCACATCTCCTCTGTGTACCTCCGCGTCCTCCGCGTCCTCTGGGTCCTCTGCGGTGAGAGGTTTATCTACTTTCTGGGTAGGGGATGGAACTCGCAGCAGTCGTCGCCTAACGCCCGGCAGGAGGGCCGCTCCAGATCGGCGTTAAAGCCGTCATAGAGCACATGATCAATGGAGCAATACAGGTATCCCAGCTTCCGGCCTTCCTCCCCGTATTCCGCCCAGACGCTATCCATGGGGCAGAAGATGACCTTCTGGGGATTGTTGGGATCGCGCTCCCATCCCGTCCCGGGCATATCGCGCACCTTCTGGTAGGTGTCGAACGATTTGGGGTCCAAGCCTCTTTCGCGCGCTTCCTCGGCCATCGACTTGAGCCTGGCTTCGGCAAACCTCTTAATTGCCGCCAGGATGACCTGCTGGCCGCGCTCTTCGCCCAGGGCCACCATGATTTCCTTTGACATGGAGTAGTGCAGCAGGGCCAGCAACTTCGCCATGCGAGTCACGGGGTCTTCGGTAGTTCGGATCATGATTGTCTTCTCGCTTTTGTCTCAGGGCGCCTCGCAAGAACAACGTTTCCACTTTCCCGTTTCCGGTTTCCAGCGGGTCCCGCTAGAAGCGAGTATCTCATGAACTGAAAACTGGAAACCGCAAACTGGAAACGCTACCTTTGCATACTCTACACAGGGGTAGGCGGCGGGGCAGCGCGGGCGGAGGGTTAAAAGTTTTGCCCTCAGTGTATCCCCTTGGCGTTCAAGTGGGAGGCGTACTGCCGATCGGTTTGTTTGATGTGCTTCGACAGCCAATCCATCAGGAAGCTGGCTACCTCGATGGTGGGGGCTCCGGCTTGCGTGGCCAAGCTTTGCTTGAATTTCTGTACCTGCGCGATGAACGTCTGGTGCTGTCCGCGATGCGCCGCCAGGGCGGGATAGCTGGCCTGCTCCATCAGGGCTTCTTCAGCCTTGAAATGCGTATCCGTATACGCGTCCAACTCCTGAACCAGGGGTGCGATGACGGCGCGGCCCTGCCCGACGCGCATGGCCTGGTGAAGTCCGTTCAGCAAAGAAAGCAGCTTCTGGTGCTGTTCGTCGCAGCGCTTCACGTTCACAGAGTACGATTGATCCCATACAATTAACGGTATGTTCCCACCTCCTTTAGGTTTATCGGCGGCGTACGGCGCATTCTTTAGGAAGGGAGTTTCCGGTTTCCAGTTTCCAGACAGAAAAAAGCAATCAAGCGGCAAGCCACAAGCCAGAAGCGGAGAAGCCATTGAAAGCGCGTTTCCAGTTTTGGGTTTCCAGCAATAAGCGTTGGTGAAAAGCGAGGACCAGTATGCGGAAACTCGCGGTGGCGCTGATCTGTATGTCGTTTATGTCGTTCCTGCAGCAGGCATTCGGCTGGGGGGACGAGGGACACCGGGCTATCAATCGGGCGGCGGCCAGCAAACTGCCCGCAGACATGCCGGCTTTTTTGCGTAGCGCTGCCGAGCGAATCGAGTATCTGGGGCCCGAGCCTGATCGCTGGCGCCACCAGGAAGAGTTTGCCCTGAAGAACTCCCAGGAGCCGGATCACTTTATCGACCTGGAACGTATCGCGGACCTGCCGCAACTGCCTCCGGGACGATACCAGTTCTACGAGCTGCTTTATGAGAAGCGGGCCGCGTTACTCGCCCGCCGATCGGGTCATCCCCGCCAGGGTCCACCACACGCCACCCCGGATGACCTGCTGCCGGAACGGGTTGGATTGCAACCTTACATCACCCTGGAGGTGTACGATCGCCTGAAGGTCGCATTCCGCGAATATCGCCACCTGAAAGCTCAAGGGCAAAAGACCGACGCCGTCGAACAGAACATCGTCTTCTATATGGGCTGGCTGGGACATTATGTAGGTGACGCCGCGAACCCGTTGCATACGACGGTCAAGTACAACGGCTGGGTGGGAGACAATCCCAACGGTTACACCACCGAACACCGGATTCACTGGATGATGGAAGGGTCGTTCGTGGCCGACAATCTGGCACGGATGCCCTTCCTTGGCCTGTTGCAGCCACCGGCAAAACTCGGGAATCCATGGCAGGACTACCTTGCGTTCCTATGGAGTTCCCATGGCTTGGTGGAAAAGTGCTATCAACTGGAAAAAACGGGCGGTTTTATTGGCGCAGGCACAGCCGAGTCGCGCGAATTCATTCGCCGCCGCCTCGCGGCCGGCGCCCAGATGCTTTTGAATATGTGGTATACGGCATGGAAAGAAAGCGAGAAACCGGTGGTCAGTGGCCAGCCCGCAAGATAGTTTCCAGTTTCGGTTTCCAGATGAGAACCGGTCATTGCACTTTGCGGCTGGAAACTGGAAACTGTTTTACTGGCCACTGACCACTGACCACTGATCTATGTCTTTCGAGATTGCAGCACGGAGTAGCGCGGCGCGCGCCGGACGGCTGATGACGCCACACGGCGTGGTGCACACGCCGGTGTTTATGCCCGTGGGCACGCAGGCCACCGTCAAAAGTGTCCCTCAGCAAATGCTTGAGGAATTAGGCGTCGAGATCCTGCTGGGCAACACCTACCATTTGTATCTGCGGCCGGGTGCGGACCTGGTACGAAAGCTTGGCGGGCTGCATACGTTCATGGCCTGGGATCGCGCTATTCTCACCGATTCCGGGGGATTCCAGGTATTCAGCCTGGCAGCTTTGCGGAAACTGGGCGAAGAGGGGGCCGAGTTCCGGTCGCATCTGGACGGTTCGTTGCACACGTTGTCGCCGGAAAAGTCGATTACCGTGCAGTTGTCCCTCGGCGCCGACATCATGATGGCCTTCGACGAGTGCACGGAGTATCCGGCAGACCGCGCCCGGGCGCGCGCCTCAATGGAGTTAACGTTGCGTTGGGCCCAGCGCTGCCGACAATACTTCGCAGACCATAAAGAAGATGTGCCCTGGAAGAAAAACCATCGAGGGAACGAGCGATCCGGCCATCGGGTGATCGGGCGATCGGACCATCGGCTGATCCGGCCATCGGGTGATCGGGTGATCTCAAAACCGACTGCGGGTGCCTCCGATCGCCCGATGATTGAGTCACCCGATCACCCGATGGACCCGGCTTTATTCGGGATCGTGCAGGGCGGGATGTACGCCGATCTGCGTGCCGAATGTGCCGATCGCCTGGTCGAGATGGATTTTCCCGGCTACGCCATTGGCGGATTGAGTGTGGGCGAACCGCGGGACCTCACCTTTGAAATGGTGGCCCGCACCGTGGAGCGGTTGCCGGCCGGTAAACCCCGGTATGTGATGGGGGTGGGCACGCCCGAGGAGATTGTGGCGTACGCGCGCCTAGGGGTCGATATGATGGACTGCGTGCTGCCGACGCGGGCCGCCCGGCATGGCCTGCTGCTGACCAGCGAGGGGCGTGTCAACATCAAGGGAGCGCGTTATGCGGAAGACTCCGGCCCGCCGGACCCGCGCTGTGGCTGCCCCGTCTGCCGCCGGTACTCGCGCGCCTATCTCCGCCACCTGTACGCCGCCAACGAGGTACTTGCCCAACTGTTAAATACCGTTCACAATTTGGCGTACTACCTTGACACCATGCGGCGGGTACGGCAAGCTATTTCTTTCGGGGAATTCACAACCGCTCGTGTGAGTGTGTCTTCCGGGCAGCCGGAAGACGGCTGAGCGTGGGAAACAATTTCTCACCGGCGCCGGCAGGCCGGTATTCCGGAACTTCCGCAGCTTGTCCCCCGATTCCACGGGATGTGCCCAGGGACTTTGGATCAGTCGCCCGTAGCACGTGTCAGTCCCCCGACCGCCGGCCCGGAAGCCGGCGAAGGGCGGCGACCGTTTAGTCTGGAACATGACACCCAGGCCCGGAGTGAAACACCCGAAAGCGAGGTTAACACTAAAGAATGCACATGAATGCGATGTACTTACTGCAACTTGGCGGCGGCGGCTTGGGTTTCGCCCTGCCGCTGGTGTTTATCTTTGCCGTCTTCTATTTCCTTATGATTATGCCGCAACAGCGTAAGCAGAAGAAATGGCAGAAGATGCTGGGAGAGCTGAAGACGGGAGATCGTGTGGTCACCAACGGCGGCCTCCGGGGCACAGTCGTGGCCCTGCGCGACGACTATATCCACCTGCGGGTGCCACCCGATAACGTGCGCATCGAGATTCAGCGCGCCTCCATCGTGTCGGTTACTCCGGCCGAAGGCGCAGACGTAGCGGTGAGCAAGTAGAACCATTGGTAATTTGCAATTTGTAATTTGCAAGTCCGTCCCTGTTCTGGTTTTACTTTGCAAATTACAAATTACAAATTGGAAATTGTACAGTTTCAATAATAGACGGTTTGCGTGATGAATAAGAATCTTCTCTGGAAAGCGGTTTTTATCGTAGCGGTGTTGGTGGTGTTTCTGTTCGGCATCCTCGGCTGGCCGTCGTCTTGGACGGGCCAGGGAATTGCCCAGAGCATCCAAGATCGTATTCACCTGGGACTGGACCTGAAAGGCGGAACCCACCTGATCCTGCAGGTTCAGGTCAACGATGCCGTGCGGGCCGATGCCCAACGGGTGGTGGAGCGGCTGAAAGAAGACATGCGGACGAAGCGCATCCCTTACGCCGAAATCGGCCTTCCCGACCCGGCCAATCAGCCGGAACGCATACTACTGAAAGGCGTGCCGCCGGAGAATTCCGCCGACTTGCGCGCCATTGTCAGCGACCGACTACCCGAATACAACCTGGTCTCGCAGCCGGATAATAGCTGGCTGATCGCGATGAAGCCGGACCGGCTGACCGAGCTGAAGAATCGGTCGGTAGCGCAAGCCATTGAGACCATTCGCAACCGTGTCGACCAACTAGGCGTCAGTGAACCGGTGATTGAAGAGCACGGTTTGGGTCAGTATCAGATCCTGGTGCAGTTGCCTGGGGTTGACGATCCTGCGCGCGTTAAGGAGATCATGCAGTCTACCGCTTTGCTGGAGATTCGGCAGGCGGTCGACCCCGCTGACTATCCCAGCGAGCAGGCGGCGTTGGCTGCCCATGGCGGAGTATTGCCCCCGGACACGGTGGTGATGAGAGGAAGTCCCGTCACCGGTCGCAGGAAAGACGAGAATGCGCCCGCGCAGGATGTCTGGTATATCATTTCCCGCTCCTCCGCCATTACTGGTCGCGATTTGCGTGACGCCCAGCCCAGTACCGACGAGTACAACAAGCCGGCAGTACGCTTCATGCTGACCGGCGATGGCGGCCGGCGCTTCGCTTCCTTCACCGGGGCTCATGTAAACGACTGGCTCGCCGTGGTGCTGGACAACAAAGTGCAGGAAGTGGCCAGAATCCAGGAGCAGATTCACGATGAGGGCCGGATCACCGGCAACTTCACCCAGCAGCAGGCTCAGGATTTGGCTATGAAGTTGCGCTCGGGTGCGCTGCCGGCCGGCATCCGATACCTGGAAGAGCGCACCGTGGGACCGTCCCTGGGCGCCGATTCCATCCGCGACGGGGTGCGGGCGGCAATTGTCGGCATGCTTGCCGTGCTGGTATTCATGCTGATCTATTACCGGGCGGCGGGGATCAACGCCGATGTGGCGCTGGTATTCAACCTGTTGATTCTGCTCGGTTTTCTGGGCTTCAGCGGGGCGACGCTCACCTTGCCCGGAATCGCCGGAGTCATCCTGACAGTGGGCATGGGAGTTGATTCCAACGTGCTGATCTTTGAACGCATTCGCGAAGAGGTGCGAAACGGTAAAACGCCCCCCAGCGCCGTAGAACAGGGTTTCGCCCATGCCTGGGTCACCATCGTGGATACGCACGTGACCACCATCGTTTCGGCGTTCATCCTATTTATATTCGGCACCGGTCCGGTACGGGGATTTGCCGTCACTCTGACCTTTGGTTTGCTGGCGAATCTGTTTACGGCGGTGTTTGTGAGCCGCGTGATTTTCGATTCCGGGTTGAACCGGATGAAACGTGGCGAGGCATTGAGCATCTAAATCGTTTCCCGTCTCCCGTTTCCCGTCCTTAGGCAGGTTTGAACGGGCAACGGGAAGGCGGGGCTACATCCTTATGCCCGCTTCGCGGGCTGAAAAAGGCAAATACAGTGGAGTTATTCCGCAATCCGAATATCGCGTTTCTCAAGTATAAGTGGTACTTTCTGGCCTTCTCGCTGATTTTCAGCGTCACCGGCATCCTGTCCATGATCTTCTGGCATGGCATTCCCCTGGGAGTGGATTTCCGCGGGGGCACGCTGGTCACGGTGAAATTTGCGCATGCGCCGAATGATGGCGCAATCCGCGCCGCGCTCGACCGGGTCGGGCTGCGCGACGCCAAAATCCAGCGCTTCGGACCGGAAGCCAACCATGAAGTGCTGCTGTCGCTGGCGGAACGCCACACCAACGAGGCGGCGCTGGACAAGGGTAAGACGCAGATCATCGAGGCCCTGGAACCGCCTGAACCGCCAGCCAACAAAAAAGATCTCAACAATGCCAGCGTGCAGGATGTTACGGCGTACCTGCTCGCCGCCGATCCGCAGCATCTGGGCACGGATGCGCAGGCACGCTACGCGCAAGAGGCGCAGGCGGTGGTGGGCTACCGCGACAAGACGCTGAGCGGCGTCTTCAGCAGTTTCGACCAGCTGCGCGGCACCGTGCCGGATGAGGCGCTGGCCGCGCTGCAGCAAGGCTACTTTCTCTCCGACTTTGGCGTGCGGAACGTGGACATCGTGGGACCGCAGGTGGGCAAACAGCTACAGAGCCAGGCCAAGTGGGCCGTTTTGTACTCCATGCTGGGCATGCTGATTTACCTGGCGCTGCGCTTCGAACTGATTTACGGCGTCGCGGCGGTGGTGGCTTGCATTCACGACACGATTATCACTTTGGGCGCCTTTTCTTTGGTCAATAAGGAAATCTCGTTAACGGTCATCGCCGCCATTTTGACTCTGGTCGGCTATTCCATGAACGATACGATCGTGGTATTTGACCGGATTCGCGAGAACATCAAGCTCCTGCGACGCGAAAAGCTTACCGATATCGTCAACCGCAGCATCAACCAGACGCTGAGCCGGACGGTACTGACCTCAGGCCTGACCTTCCTGACCGTGCTCTCGCTCTATCTGTTTGGGGGCGAGGTGCTCAACGGTTTCAGCTTTGCCCTGGTCATCGGAATTATCATCGGCACCTACTCCTCCATCTTTATCGCGTCGCCCATGCTGGTGGCGTATCAGGACTGGAGGCAGAAGCGTGGGGGACGTGCCGCGGTGCCCGCCGCGGAACCCAGGCGCGGCAAAGTGAAGGCGAATGCTTGAGTCACCTGTGCTTCGGGGCGAACGTAAAGGTAACGTAAAAGTTCGCTAAAAATGCTGGAAGGTTATTGGGCGCTCCCCTTCCGGGGAGTACACTGACGCCGAGAGCCCCGCGGGCGGAAATTTTTTTCGCAGGTGCGACTTGGCGACGGGTTCCGAACCTGCCGCGGCCACGCAGGGAGAAGACTCTGATCTTACCCAAGGAAGGGGTTCAACTGGACCGTGAGTTGGACTCTCCTCAAGTTCTCCAGGTTTGCAGAGAGGAGCTATGTTCGAAGATAGCCTGCTCGAATCGGGAAATCGATTCAAGGCAGGAGGGCGCCGGGCCACTACTGCTTTGTCGTTTGTTGTGCAAGGCCTGCTTTTAGGAGTCCTGGTTCTTATTCCGCTGATCTACACCGAAGCGCTGCCTCAGCAAGAACTGATGACGTTCTTGGTGGCGCCGCCGCCCCCGCCGCCCCCGCCGCCTCCGCCTATGGCTCCGGCCATGCAAGTGGTTAAGCCGATAGCATCCAATATGGTCAGTGGCCAACTGCACACGCCCACGCGGATTCCGGAAAAGGTGGAGATGGTGAAGGAAGAGGACCCGCCGCCCGTGCTGGGTTCGGCAGTGGGTGGAGTGGTCGGAGGGGTGGTCGGCGGTACCCCAGGCGGGGTGCTGGGCGGGGTTCTCGCCGCGGCCGCACCTACGGTGGCGGTGGCTCCCAAACCGGTGATTCCCACCCGTTTGAAGGTTTCGCAGGGGGTGATGCAAGCCAACTTGATCCGCCAAGTCAAGCCGGTTTATCCGCTGCTGGCGAAGCAGGCACGCATCTCCGGAACCGTGGTCCTGCAAGCCATCATCAACAAGGATGGTTTGGTCGAGAATCTGACCCTGAAGCAGGGCCACCCCATCCTGGCCCCGGCGGCCATCGAGGCAGTGAAGCAGTGGCGGTATAAGCCCACGCTCCTCAATGGAGAACCCGTGGAAGTAGAGGTGGTGATTTCGGTGAATTTCACCTTGACGGGAGGATAGGGGCCCTGTTTAGTGGTATTTACGGGGGCTGGACGAGGTTTTTACGCAGATTCTGCATCTGAGTGCAGCTTGCGCTACAGATACGCATCAAAGGTAAGTGGCGCGCCCCCCGGCAGGGGGAGAGCGCTGGTTGGTTCGCCGCCGGAACTGTTGGGTTCGCGCCTGATCCGCCAGCCATCTGTTTCGGGAATTTACAGAAGTTCTGAAGTCCTCAGGAGGAAAAAACCACATCATGTTGCTCGCAAATCTTGCCATGCTCGTCTATGCCAACGTCCCGGCGGTGGCCGGCTTTATTTTCCAGGAAAACACGGTGGGATGGGATCCGATCTCGCTGTGGAGACAGATGGGTATCCTGGCGAAAATAGTGGTCGTGATTCTGTTTGTTATGTCGGGTTGGTCCATTGGCGTAATGATCGACCGCTGGATGGCCTTCAGCGCCGCCCGCAAGCAGTCGCGCTCCTTTGCCCCCGCCGTGGCCGGCGCTTTGCGCGAAGGGAAAATCGAGGAGGCGATCAAGGTTGCCGAGCGCAACAAGAAGAGCCACCTGGCCAAGGTTGTCGCCGCCGGCTTGCAGGAGTTCAAGACGCAGTCGGATACGGCGGAACTGCCGGGCGAAACCATTGACGCCACCCGGCGCGCGCTGGAACGGTCCGAAGCGATCGTGCATGCCGAATTGAAGCGCGGCCTGGGCGGTCTGGCGACTATCGGCGCCACGGCGCCCTTCGTCGGGCTGTTCGGCACGGTGGTCGGCATTTTGAACGCTTTCCGCGAGATCTCCACGCAAAAGGCCACCGGTCTGGGCGCCGTCGCCGGTGGTATTTCGGAAGCGCTGGTGACCACCGCGATCGGCCTGTTCGTCGCCATCCCCGCCGTCATGATGTACAACTATCTCACCGGCCGGGTGGAAGCCTTCGATGTTGAAATGGACAACAGCTCAAGCGAGCTGGTCGATTACTTCCTGAAGCGGCGCAACGCGACGGCCCGGCGGTAGTGGAGCGGACCTCCGCCTGCCTCTAATCGCCAGGCTCGCCGGGGACGGCGGGCTGGAGACTGGAAGACGGTATAGCTATGGCAATCGTGAAGCGGAAAATGGATGTCAATTCCACCATCAACGTTACGCCGATGGTCGACGTGATGCTGGTGCTGCTGATCATCTTTATGGTGATTACGCCCATGTTGCAGGCCGGCAAAGAGGTGGAATTGGCAAAAACCGATAATCCGGTGCTGATGCCGGATGCCGACCGGGAAGACTCCCTGCTGGTGGCCATTACGCGCGACGGCAAGGTCTTCTTCGGCACCGATCAGATCACCCCCGACCAGTTGACCACCAAGGTGAAGGACCGGCTGGCCAACAAGGTGGACAAGAAGGTCTACATCAAGGCCGACGCGCGCGCCCGTTATGGCAGCGTGGTGGAGGTGGTGGACGATGTGCGCTCCGCCGGGGTAGACCAGGTCGGATTACTGACCGAGCGGCGTGTGGCGGGGTCGTTTGCGCCTTTGCCCGCGTCTGGCGGCAAGTAGAATCGTGGAGCGCCTCTGGCGCTCTGCCCTGTTGAGGAAACGAATATGGCAATGAGCATGAGCTCGGGCGGCGGTCCCACGCACGACATGAATGTGACCCCGTTGATTGATGTGCTCCTGGTCCTGCTGATTATCTTCATGGTAATCACCCCCCTGACGCCCAAGGGCCTGGACGC
>Ga0326727_10024155_pt1 | contig 11525 bp, 7 predicted proteins | sample MB2enrmetagenome_FD_207643 | JGI IMG/M metagenome (GOLD analysis project Ga0326727, IMG submission 207643) | Lab enriched peat soil microbial communities from McLean, Ithaca, NY, United States - MB29MY | ecosystem: Environmental > Terrestrial > Soil > Wetlands > Peat | place: USA: New York... | reverse complement strand
CACGGCGTTGACCATCTTTTGCACTGGTCCCATTGGCGAAGAAAACATCAATTCCACGCTCTGCGATGCCACTACCGAAAACGGGGATCACCGCTGCCTCTCCTCTATCTACAACTGTAGTATAAACGGGCTGCGGAAAAAGGCATGTGTGCCATCGCAGAGTCTGAGAAACTTCCCTCAGGGGCTAAAGCCCCGCTGATTCCAGGTGGTTTATCGGCCCGACTGAAGTCGGGCCCTGTTACAAAGCCCGTTTGGCGAGAGTTTTTCCGCAGCCTGCAAAGCCCTCCTTCTTTCAAGACAGTTAACGTATGGGCTGAAGCCCGTACTTTCACCGGTCAAGTTTTTTCGCAGCGTGTGAAGTAGTGCCCTTTCAAAACAGGGCTGAACTGGAGTGTTTCCGCTGCGTGTAAAGTAGAGCCCTTTCAGGGCATGATCCTTTTCAGAGGGCCGGGCAAGCGGCTCGTTTCCTGCGCTGGAGGTAGTCAAAGGCGGGGCGGGCGGCCAGCAACAGGAGCAGCACCACTGTGAACGGCACAGGCGACAGCACGCCGGGCTTTACTTTCCACCAGTAGTGGGCCATGGCGCCGAGTCCGGCAAGGTAGACGAGTTTGTGGAGGCGGTTCCAGCTTTTGCCGCCGAGTTTGCGGATGGCCCATTGCGTGGACGTGACGGCCAGCGGCAGCAGCAGCAGCCAGGTGGCCACTCCGGCCAGGATAAAGCGGCGCTTGGCGATATCCGTGACGATGGTGTTCGGATCGAAGCCCGCGTAGAGAGCCACGTAAGTGAACATGTGCAGCGTGGCGTAGAAGAAGACGAAGAGGCCCAGCAGGCGGCGGAACTTGATGAGCCAGTTGAGGCGCGTGAAGAGCTTGCGCAGCGGCGTAACGGCCAACGTGGCCGCCAGCATCCAGAGCGCGGAGCGGCCGGTGACGGAGGCGATCTGGGCGGTCGGATCGGAGCCCAGCGTGTTCGTCACCGCGCTCCAGAGCAGATCGGCGAGCGGAGCAAGGCAGACGAGCCAGACGAGAGTCTTGAGGGCGATCAGTGTCGTACGTTTCATGGGCGGCCTGTCGGTTGGTTGGCGGAGTTAGCAGAAAAGCGGTTTGTGCAGGGTTGAGGGTCTATGCCCTTTTTCCTGGTTCCTATTGAGACGGCGTTACCTACTGTTGTGCTTTCCCACCCTTTCGCAAAGTACGCGAAAGGATGGGGCACGGGGCTGGGGTGGCGGAGTTAGCGGTTCGTGCGAGGGTGAGTGTCTATGCCCTGTTCCCTAAGTCCCTAGTCCCCTTGTTCCCTCGTTCCCTCGGTCCCTGCCTTCAAAAGTTTCTCTTCAGGTCCATGCCGGCGTACATGGAGGCGACCTGGTCGGCGTAGCCGTTGAACATCAATGTGGTGCGGCGCTGGGCGTAGAAGGGCTGGCCGATGCGGCGCTCGGTCTTCTGGCTCCAGCGGGGGTGGTCCACGTTGGGGTTGACGTTGGAGTAGAAGCCGTACTCGTTCGGTCCCTGCTCGTTCCAGGTGGTGGGGGGCATCTTCTCAAGGAAGCGCACGGCCACGATGGACTTGGCGGACTTGAAGCCGTACTTCCACGGCACGACGATGCGGATAGGCGCGCCGTTCTGGTTGGGCAGCACCTCGCCATAGAGGCCGAAGGTGAGCAGCGCAAGCGGGTTCATGGCCTCGTCCATGCGCAGGCCTTCGGAGTAGGGCCAGTAGATGCTGGTCTGGCCGGCCCACTTCTCCACGTGGTTGTCGTAGTAGGAGAGGAACTGCACGAATCGGGCCGAGGGCAGCGGATCGCAGAGCTTGATGAACTCCGAGAGCGAGTAGCCGACCCAGGGAATGACCATGCTCCACGCCTCGACACAGCGATGGCGGTAGACGCGCTCCTCCAGCGGGTGCAGCTTGAGGAGGGAGTCGATGTCGAAGGTGAGGGGCTTCTTCACCTTGCCCTCAACCTTGACGGTCCAGGGACGGGTGGGCAGGCCGCCGGCGTTCTTGGCGGGCTGGTCCTTGTCGACGCCGAACTCGTAGAAGTTGTTGTAGGTGGTGACGTCGTTGTAGCCGGTGAGCTGCTCGCCGGTGGTGGTGAAGGGACTCTTTACGGTCTGGAGCTTGGCAGCAGCCTGCGCGGTGGCAGGCAAGGCCAACTCGGCAAGACGCTCGGCGCCGAGCGCGGCGGCGGAGGCCGCCACGGCGTTCCTGAGGAAGCGGCGGCGGCTGAAGTACTCGTCGTAGGCGGCGCGGGGAGTGATCTCGGAAGACGGGATGTCCGTTGGCTTGCCAATGAGCATGGGGTTGACCTCGCTGGCGGGGGGAATCCGCCGGGGAACTGCACTTGATTAGACACGAGGGGCGGTGCGAAGTTACAGAAAATTCGGCGAGAGGGATGGATTATTGGACGGGAAGGCTGAAGGGCCACTCGGAGCGCTGACGGGCGCGGAAGAGATAGATGAGCGTACCGCTGAGGGCGATGCCTGCCGCAACCAGTAGACCACCGAGGGCGTGGGCGCGGTTGATGAGGATAAAGACGAATCCGGCCATGGCGGCGAGGGGTGGCAAAGGATAGAGCGGCATACGGAAGGGGCGGGCGAGATTTGGCCGCTGGATGCGCAGCAGAATGACGCCGATGTGCTGCAGGAAGAACTGGAGCAGAATGCGCGTGACGACGAGCAGCGTGATGACCTGCTGCAAGGAGAGGAAGCAGAAGCATGTGGCAACCAGGCCGAGCGCGATGAGCGAGCGGTGAGGGATGTTGTGCCTGGGGTGGATGGCGGCGAGGAAGTGGAAGTAGTTGCCGTCGCGGGCGGCGGCGTAGGGTACGCGCGAGTAGCCGAGGAGGAGCGAGAAGACGGAGGAGAAGGCCGTCCAGACGATGAGGGCGGCAACGGTGTACCCGGCCCAGCGGCCAAAGGCGGAGCGGGCGATGTCGGCGACGAGTTGGACGCGGAGGGTGGCGCTTTCGGCGGCGTGGCTGGCGGCGTCGCGCAGGGAGGGCAGGACGGCCAGGTTCATGAGCACGTAAAACGAAGAGACGAAGAGGACTGAGAGGAGGATGGCGCGGGGGATGGTCTTCTCAGGCCGGCGGACCTCGCTGCCGAGGAAGCAGATGTTGTAGTAGCCCCAGTAGTCGTAGGTGGCAATGAGGGTGGCCTGGGCAAGTCCGCCGATAGCGACGGCGGCCGACTGTGCGGGCGAGGGAGGCATGTGCCATCCGCCGGTGGCCGCGGCGTGGGCAAAGCCGGAGACGATGACGCCCGCCAGCGCGGCCATGACGCCGGCAAAGAGTACCCAGGCGAGGCGCGTGACCGAACTCAGGTTGCGATAGAGCAGCGCGGTGACCATGAGGCAGGCGGTGGCGGCGGCGAAGCTGGAGTAGTGCAGCGCGGGCAGGAAGGCGAAGGGAGCGCCATCAAGGCCGGGCCAGAACCAGGCAAGAAAGCTGGAGAGGCCGATGCAACCGGAGGCGATGGAGAGCGGAGCGGAAAAGCTCAACTGCCAGACGTAGAGGAAGCTGAGCCAGTTGCCCGCGCGCTTGGGTCCGTAGATTTCGCGGAGGAAGGCGTAGGAGCCGCCGGCGCGGGGGAAGGCAGCACCGAGTTCGGCCCAGACAAGGCCGTCGGCCACGGCGATGGCCGCGCCCAGTACCCAGGCCCAGACGGAGAGATGGAAGCCGGCGGCGGCAATGACAAGCGGGAGAGTGATGAAGGGGCCGACGCCGATCATCTCCAACATGTTGAAGAGGACCGCGGAGCCGAGGCCGATGCGTCGGTGGAGATGGGCCGTACTGTGGGAAGACGTTTGAAGCATCGGGCAGTGAACTCTTTCCAGCCGTCAATGGCTTGCAGGGAAAGAACCAAATTCATGGGAAATCGGAGGTTTGATTCCCTCGGGGGCTAAAAAGGCTGCGGAAAAAGGCATGTTTGCCATCGCAGAGCCCGAGAAACTTCCCTCAGGGGCTAAAGCCCCGCTGATTCCAGGTGGTTTATCGGCCCGACTGAAGTCGGGCCCTGTTACAAAGCCCGTTCGGCGAGAGTTTTTCCGCAGCCTGTAAAGCCCTCCTGAATTCAAAACAGTTAACGTACGGGCTAAAGCCCGTACCCTTCATCGATTGAGTTTTTCCGCAGCCTGCCATGCCCACGTGCTCTTTGTGAAGTTGACGTACGGGCTAAAGCCCGTACCCTTCAAAACGACGTCCATCCCTCGGCCTTCTGAACCTGCGGCCATCATTTTTCGCTCATCGGATTGTACACTGGCGGGGAGTATGTTCCTTCCAGACAGAGTAGTGCGAGCGGCGGCGGGTGCGGCCCTGATGGGGCTGTTGGTGACAGGTGTGGGCGCGGTGTGCGCCGTGGCGCAGGATGCGGCGAGGATTCCCGCGGCGGAGCCGGGCGCGGTGGCGCTGGCGCTGCCGGAAGACCGCGGGCAGGCGGGCACTGAACAAGCGCTGAAGCGGCTGGGCACGACGGCGAGCGTGTTGATGATCGTGGCGCATCCGGACGATGAGGACGGGGCCCTGCTGACTTACCTGACGCGCGGGATGGGTGCGCGGGCGACTCTGCTGACGCTGACGCGGGGCGAGGGCGGGCAGAACGCGATGTCGGCAGAGAGCTACGACGCGCTGGGCTTGCTGCGCACCAGCGAGTTGCTGAAGGCCGACGAATACTACGGCGCCAGCCAGTTGTGGGGCACGGAGGCGGACTTCGGCTTCTCGAAGACGCAGGAAGAGTCGTTTGCGCGATGGACGCACGAGCGCGTGCTCTACGACGCGGTGCTGGCGGTGCGGCTGGTGCGGCCGCAGGTGATTGTGGCCACGTTTCTGGGCGGCATTACGGATGGGCACGGGCAGCATCAGGTCTCGGGCGAGATTGCGCAGGAGGCCTTCAAGATGGCCGGCGATGCGAAGGTGTTTCCCGAGCAACTGAAGAATGGGGTGATGCCGTGGCAGCCGCTGGCCGTCTACTCGCGCACGCCGTTTGCGCCGATTGCGAACGGGCGCATGTTCGACTATGCCACGGGCAAGACCGCGCCGGTGCGCTTCCATAACTACGTGACCGGCGAGTGGACGACAGAAGTTCCGACGGCGGACGCGCGGATGGAGGTGGGCGAGTGGGATGAGGCGCTGGGCCGTAGCTATGCGCAGATTGCGCGCGAGGGATGGGGCGAGCAGAAGTCGCAGTACGGCGGCGCAAGCCCGGCGCTGAGCGGGCCGCAGGAGTCGAGCTATCACTTGTGGGGCGCAGTGCCGGAGGCCGCGGCAAAGGCCGGCGCGCACACGGCAGGCGACCTGTTCAACAACGGCAAGGTGGAGATCGATACAAGCGTTGCGGGGCTGGCGCGGTTGGCGGGACCGAATGCGCCGAAGGATTTGGCGGAGAAGCTGCGGCGGATCGACGGCACGATTGCAAAAGTGCGCAATGAGTGCACGGGCAGGGATGGCGCGGCAGTAGCGCGGGAGCTTGCGCCGGTTTACAGAGAGACGCTGCAACTGCGCAAGGATGTGGCCGAAAGCGGCATGGACGCGCAGGCTCGCGCGAGCCTTCTCTTCGAACTGGATGAGAAGATCTACGCGTTCCAGGGGGCGTTCAAGAATCTGCTGGGGCTGGACCTGATGGCCTTCCGGACACGGAGCGGCGGCGCGGACAGCGGCGGGTCGTCGCGCGGAGGGGCTGCCGACGAGACGCCGCGCAGCGTCACGCCGGGCGAGGAGTTTGCCGTGCGCGTGCACGCGGCTCATGCGGAGCCTTCGGTCAAGCTGAGCCGCGTGGGTCTGGCGAGCCGGAGCGGATCGGCGTGGAAGATCGAGGACGCGGCCGGAGAGATGAGCGAGAGCGCGGCGGAGGTTGTGGAGCGCACCTTCCGCGTGCGCGCGGCCGACGATGCTGCGGCGACGGCGCCGTTCTTCACGCGGCCCTCGATCGAGCAGCCTTACTACGACATTGCGCGCGAAGAGTGGCGCGAGCGCTCGTTTGCGCCGTGGCCGCTGGAGGCATGGGCGGAGTTTGGCTTCGAGGGCGTGACGATTCCGGTAGGGCAGGTGGTGCAGACCTTGCAGCGCGTGACCGGGCCGGGCGGCATCTATGAGCCGCTGGTGGTGACGCCTGCGATTGGCGTGCGCATGGAGCCGGAGGCAAGGGTGTTGCCGCTGGATGGAAGTCCGCTGCCGGTGAAGGTGACGGTACATGCGGAGCACGCGGCCGAGGGCACGGTGGAACTGAAGCTGCCCGCGGGCTGGAAGGCCACGCCGGCCGAGGCGCGCTTCCATCTGAAGCAGGCGGGCGATGCAGAGCCGCTGGTGTTCTCAGTAACGACGGACGAAGCAGGCGAGGGGGCGTACAGCATTCGCGCCGTGGCGCATGCCAATGGGCAAAGCTACGCGACGGGCTGGCGGCGCATCGGCTACCAGGGACTGCTGCCCTACAACCAGTACAAGGCAGCCGAGTTGAAGGCGCGCAAGGTGGATGTGAAGGTTGCGCCGGGGCTGCGCGTGGGCTATGTGATGGGGCCGGGCGATCTGGTGCCGGAGGCGCTGGAGGAGTTGGGCGTGAAGACGCATTTGCTGAGCCAGGCCGAACTGGCTGCCGGCAACTTTGCGGAGTGGAACGCGATCGTCGTCGGCATCCGCGCCTACTCCACGCGGCCCGAGCTTGTGGCGGCGCAGCCACGGCTGGATGAGTTCGTGCGCCGGGGCGGCACGCTGATCGTTCAGTACCAGAGCGCGACCTTCCCGGCGCCGCTGCCGCTGGAGATGGGCCGCATCCCTGAGCGCGTGGTGGATGAGGCGACGCCGGTGAAGCTGCTTGCGCCGGACGACCCGCTGTTGAACTGGCCAAACAAGATCGGGACCGCGGATTTCGACGGATGGGTGGAGGAGCGCGGACACTCCTTCGTGGACAAGTGGGATGCGGGGTATACGGCACTGACGGAGACCGCCGACGCCGGGCAGGACCCGCAGCGCGGCGGACTGTTGGTGGCGCATCCCGGCAAGGGAACTTATATCTACGCGGCCTACGCGCTCTACCGGCAACTGCCGGAACTGGTGCCCGGCTCTTATCGGTTGCTTGCGAACCTACTGAGCGCCGCAGCGGCATCAAGCCGCTAGAGCGTTTTCGATTCATCTGTGCAGATTGGAAGCGCATCAAAGGTGGCTTTTCCTTGGGGAAAAAGCCACCTGGCGATGTGCTCTCTGTAAAGAGCAGAATCGAAAACGCTGTAGCGCGGTCCCCATGCCGCCGCGTGGTACGCGTACTGAGCGCGCAAATTATAACTCGAATTTAGTGAATTCAGGTTAACGAACGATGAAGAACCCTCTAGCAGGACGAATGCATATGTAATAGACAGATCTTTTTATTAAAAAAAGGTAAATTCGTCAAATGTTCATCTTGATCTGCGAGTCTGAGTAACGGAACTGCCCAGTTATCTTCGTTCAGCGCAGAGGATAGTTGCGGCCGGTTCCAGTTCGCTCCGCGCACTCCGATGAGGCATATGTCTTCATTTCGTTTGCATCAGCGAGGCGCGAGAAAACTGAAGTCTCAACTTGCTACCGCGCTGCATATCCATGAACCGATTCGAGAGGACATGAGAGGCCCAATGAACTTCAAACTGACAACGGCAACCGCAGCAATCGTGGCAGCCTGTCTCGCAGTACCTTTTGCCTTTGCGGGCGATGCGACTGCACCTGTGAAAAAGCACCCCGTAACCAAGAAGGCCAAGGCTCCCGCGGGCCCCACGGTCGAAGAGCAGATCCAGGCTCTGCGCCAGGAAATGCAATCGCAGATCACCGGCCTCAAGGGCTCGCTCGCCGAGAAGGATGCGCAGTTGAAGCAGGCGCAGCAGGCAGCGGCTGAGGCTCAGGCCGCAGCGGCGAAGGCTCAGGATGCCGCCATGGCTCAGCAGCAGGCCGTCACCGAGAACGCTTCGGCAGTGACCACTCTGCAGAACACCGTCACCGATATGAAGAACGCCAACGCCTCTGCGGTTTCCTCCCTGACCGACGACGCCGCAGCGATCAAGAAGTCCATCGCGAGCCCGGACTCCCTGCACTACAAGGGCATCACGATCACGCCAGGCGGCTTCATGGCGGCTGAAACCGTGTACCGCCAGAAGGCGACGGGCGCCGACATTCCGACCGCCCTGAGCTCGATTCCGTTCAACGGCGCCAGTGCGGCTCAGCTGAGCGAGTTCTTCGGCTCGGGCCGTCAGTCGCGCATTTCGTTGATGGCGACCGGCAAAACCGGCGCGGCCACCTATCGCGGCTACATGGAAGCCGACTTCCTGGGTGTAGGCGCCAGCTCCAACAACAACCAGTCCAACAGCTACGTGATGCGTCAACGCGTGGTGTGGGCCGAGGCAGCTCTCAAGTCGGGCCTCAGCTTCCAGGGCGGCCAGATGTGGTCGTTGGCCGCGGAGCGCGCCACTGGCCTCTCGAACCTGTCGGGCGACGTGAAGACGCCGCTCACCATCGACCCGAACTACGTCCCGGGCTTTGTCTGGACCCGTCAGTTCGGTTTCCGCGTGGTCGAAACCATGAAGCATGTGGCCTTCGGCGTCTCGCTGGAAAATCCGCAGACCCTCACGGGCGGCAGCTCCTGCACACAGGGAACGGTCACCTGCCTCTACGGCGCGTCCACCACGGCGCAGTCCAGCTCCTATAACGCCGTCAACGCCACCTACAGCTACAACCTGGGCCCGGACATCATCGCCAAGATTGCTGTCGATCCCGGCTGGGGCCACTATGAAGCCTTTGCCATCGGCCGCTTCCAGCACTATCAGCTGTGGCCCTCCACCGCCACTCCGGCCGTCAGCCAGACCAACTCGCTGGCCATGGGCGGCTTCGGCGGCAGCCTCCGCGCTCCGGTCTTCGGCAAGTACGGCGACTTCGGTCTCTCCGGCCTCTACGGCAACGGCGTGGGCCGCTACGGCGACACCACTCTGGCCGACGTGACCTTCGACGCCACCGGAACCATGATGGCGATCCAGAACACCTCTGCGCTCTCGACCATCGAACTGCACCCCACCCCGCGCCTGACCATCTATGGCAACTTCGGCGAGGACTTTGCCGGCCGTCTGATCAGCACCAACGGCGGAACCTCTTCGGGTTACGCACTGCTCAACGCCAACAACAGCGGCTGCAACACCGTTGTGCTGCCGACCAGCTCCACCGCCGGCGCCAGCCCCTCGAACTGCAACGGCGTCAACAAGTTCGTTCAGGAATTCGCGGCCGGACTCTGGTACGACTTCTACAAGGGACCTGCCGGCCGCATTCGCTATGGCTTCCAGTATGCCAACATCTACCGCGCCGTCTGGGGCGGCACCACCACTCCGCAGGCTTCAGCCACCGAGAATCAGTTCTACACCTCGTTCCGCTACTACCTGCCGTAAACACTCGGCCTTCGGGCCGTCAGACAGAAGGGCAGCCCGCACTACGGGCTGCCCTTTTTCTTGGGCTCGCGGCCTGTAGGGGCAGGCTCCTCCGAGGCGCCCTGCCCCCCCTGCCGCGCCCTTGTGCTAGCGGCCTGGAGGGGGTTGGCAGGCCCATCCGGGTGGACTGAGCACCCTCACCCGTTTCCCGGGCTTTGCCGCGAAATGGGCGGAGAGCCCGCACGCTGACCAAGACCGGGAACGGGAGAGAACCCCGGCTTGCCGGAAGGCTGCCGCACACCCCTTCCAGTCTGTGCAATGCACCCCTTACCGGTATGCGCAATGCACCCCTTTTTCAAGTTGCGCCGGGACGAAAAACGCTGTTTCAGGGGCCTGTTTCTTGCTGGCGCAGATTCATCCCAAAACCGCCCGGCGGAGGTTTGCTCCGGCGCATTCTCTGTGTTAACCTTAGGTTCTGTGCCGTTGATGTGCGGAGAGGCATTGTGTCCGCAGATTGCTTGCACTCCGGAAGGGTTTCCGGTGGTAGGGCTGGCGTAGCTCAGCTGGTAGAGCATCTGATTTGTAATCAGAGGGTCGGGGGTTCAAATCCCTTCGCCAGCTCCACAAAATGAAGCCCCACACGGAGGGCTCGAACGGTTAGAATGGAATGGCGGCATTTTTCGCCAAACCTGTCCTTGGCGGCGAACCCACCAAAGGTGCATGCTCCGAAGAACCGGAGACACTCCGGAAGGAGTTCAATGCGCCCAAGGCGGTGCAAAGAGGGCGGGAACAATTGGGCACAGGTGGCCGAGCGGTTAATGGCAGCAGACTGTAAATCTGCCGCTCCTTGGAGCTACGGAGGTTCGAATCCTCCCCTGTGCACCACTCAGGTTTTGTTGTGAGGTTTCGATGGAAGGGCGGCAGAAGCAGGAAGTCAAAGCCGTCAAGCCCGGAATCGAAGGGTTGCAGAGCACGGGCGGGGAATTGGACCGCAAGTTCTGGGTAGCTCTTGTGTTGTACGCTGTACTAGCCGTTGTGGCCTGGTTCACCATGGATGCGGGTAAGATTATGGTGGGGGGCAGGCCGGTGGAGTTGAGGCTGCTTCCGCTCATCGTCATCGGCGGGCTGGCATTGCGAACGGTTTTAGCCCGTTCGGCGGACAAGATTCGCCGCGAGGGGCAGTAGGTTTCCGGGCTTTTAGCCCTCGGTTGTTGGTTGCAGGCTTCAACGTCGGCGTACTTGGCCGATGCTGGTTCCCGGGTTGGGATGAAGCTGAAGGCCGATAGCTGAAAGCAAAAAGCTGCTTTGGAAGGGCTGATGTAGCTCAGTTGGTAGAGCACTCCCTTGGTAAGGGAGAGGTCACCGGTTCAAACCCGGTCATCAGCTCCAGATTTTGCAGCTTCCAGCTGCTAGCCCCTAGCTTCTAGCCGGCGATGCACAGAATCGGCCTGGTTCTGTGGGAATGGCTGGAAGCTCGAAGCTAGCGGCTGAAAGCTGTTTTAGGGCGGGAGTAACTCAGTGGTAGAGTCACAGCCTTCCAAGCTGTTGGTCGCGGGTTCGATCCCCGTCTCCCGCTCCAGTAACGCGGCAGTCCGCTGGGTTTGAAACAATGAAGGCTGAAGGCCATGGCTGGCAGCTCTTCTGAGGTTGGGAACAGATGTTTGAGCAGGCAGCAATCGCAGTCCAGGACGAGCAGCGGTACGAGAGCCTTCACGCCCTTATCGGCTCTGCCTTTGCGGAGCGGGACGTAGAGGTTTTTCTGAACCGCGTTTGCCGCTCGGGGCTGCGCATTCGCGACTTCGAGAGTGTTCTTGGGCGCGGGCTGTTGGGCAAGGAAGCCGCCGGTTTGTATGCGGCTTTGCCGGTCTCCGATCGGGGCCTGACCCGCGAGCGGTATTTGCAGTTGGTTGAGGCTGTAGCTCTTGGGCTGCGGCAAAGATACTTCAAGGCATACGCCTACTACTGAGGCGCTGCCCCAACAAATTTGCCCCGGCAAAGCCGGTCGGCAGGAAAAGTCTAACGGAAGGGACTGGAAGGGTATGGCGAAGGAAAAGTTTGATCGTTCGAAGCCGCACGTGAACGTGGGCACGATTGGACACATCGATCACGGCAAGACGACCTTGACGGCGGCGATCACGAAGGTGTTGTCGAAGCACAACCCGAAG
>Ga0326727_10024154_pt1 | contig 11525 bp, 12 predicted proteins | sample MB2enrmetagenome_FD_207643 | JGI IMG/M metagenome (GOLD analysis project Ga0326727, IMG submission 207643) | Lab enriched peat soil microbial communities from McLean, Ithaca, NY, United States - MB29MY | ecosystem: Environmental > Terrestrial > Soil > Wetlands > Peat | place: USA: New York... | reverse complement strand
CCACGGAGGAGCATCTTCTGGTCGCACCCTGGGCCATGCGTGGTATTCGGCGTCCACTGCATGTCGTCCGCGCGTCCCTTGGCCGGCTTGTTGGCGGGGTTGGGAGCAATCAAGGGGGCTGTGTACATCAGCAGCTCCACCGGCTCGCTCCCGTTGTTCATCAACCCGTACCTGGTGCCGGCCGGAACACCGTAAGCGTCGCCGGGCTTGGTGTCGATCTGATCGTCGCCCAGCGTAAACTTCCCCGTGCCTTTAGACACGAAGAATGCCAGATCTTCCTTGGGAGACGTGGTCACGGTGAATTGCCCGCCTGGGTCCACTTTCACCACCCACATGCCGCCAATCAGGTCATCCAGGAAGACGCCAGAGTCTTTAGTGAACACCGCTCTGCTGGAGGTTCCTGGTCCATAAGTGCCGGCGCTTCCCCAGGCGATTTCATCGGTGTGGACGAATCCGGTTGGTAGGACGTATCCGGTTGGTTGTTGAGCGATGGCACCGCTCACGCATATCGACAACAATGTTGCCGCGTATCTCATTTTCATAATCTGCCCCTTTTCGGGCCTTCCGGCCAACACGAGTTTACCACCCTTGGCCCTTTCAAAACGTGCGAAATTGGGAACAGGTGAGAAAGCTCTTTTACTGGAAGCTCCAGCGCCGCGAGATCAAGCTCGGCGAGCGCACCGTCCTGATGGCGGTGCTCAACGTCACGCCCGATTCCTTTTCCGACGGCGGCAAGTACTCCGATCCCGACCGCGCTTTCGCCCGCGCCCTGGAACTCGAGGAGCAGGGAGCGGATATCGTCGATATCGGCGCCGAATCCACCCGGCCCGGCTCGGCGCGCATTTCGGCCGCCGAGGAGATGCGGCGGCTCATCCCGGTCCTGAAGCGCTTGAAGGACCGCTTGAGCATCCCCGTTTCCGTGGACACCTACAAGGCCGAAGTGGCCGAGCGCGCCCTCGAGCTGGGGGTCGAGATCATCAACGATCCCTCCGGCCTCACCTTCGAGCCGCAGCTCGCGCGCGCGGTTTCCAACCACGACGCCGGCCTGGTTCTCAACCACATGCGCGGCCGCCCCGAAACCTGGGCCAAGCTCGGCCCCATGCCCGATCCCATGGGCGCCATCGCCCGCGACCTGGATGCCACGGTCAGCCGCGCCCGCCGCGTGGGCATTGACAAATCCAGGCTGGTGATCGACCCCGGCATCGGCTTTGGCAAACGCAAGGAGCAGAACTCGTTGATCCTGGGCCGGCTCCCGGAGCTTGCCGGCATGGATCTGCCGATCATGGTGGGACCGTCGCGCAAGCATTTCCTGGCCCGTCCGGACCCGGAAGAGACCAAGTTCGCGACCGCCGCGGCGGTGACTGCCTGCGTGCTGGGCGGAGCCCACATCGTTCGCATTCACGACGTGCGTGAGATGCGCGCCGCCACCGAAGTGGCCGATGAGATTCTCCGCGCCAGGGAGGGCTAAGAAGATGAGACTTCAACCACTGCATCTTGTCCTGATATTGCTGGCATCTGCGGCGTTCGGCCGGGCGCCCAGCCGCCTGGCGGATTACGCGTTAGTCCTCGAGGACCCTCCGGTGGCCCGGATGGTCGAATCCCGCGCCGCGCTCCACGGCGCCGTGGCGCAGGCCCATCTTGAGCGGATTCGCGCTGCGCAGAGCGGCGTGCTCGCGGAATTAGCGCGCCGCCACGTGAAAGTGATTTCCACCACGCAGACTCTGCTCAACGCCATTTTTGTGACGGCCACCCGCGACGAAGCCGCGCAACTAGTCGGCATGAAGGGGGTGGTCCGCGTGGTTCACCTGCCCCGCTACAAGCCGGCCCTCGACAAGGCGGTGGGCTTGGTGAACCTTCAAGGCCCACAAGGCGCATGGAGCATCGTGGGCGGCGTCTCCAGCGCGGGCGCCGGTGTCAAGATCGGGATCATCGATTCGGGAATCGACCAGAACCACCCCGGATTCCAGGACACCCTGACGCCGCCGGCGGGCTTTCGGGTGTGCGACGTCCCCAGTAACTGCGCCTTCACCAACAACAAGGTAATTGTGGCGCGCAGCTACGTGGCGCTGAGTGCGGAGGTTTACGATACCCCGGACGACTACTCGCCGAGCGACCACATGGGCCACGGAACGGCCATCGCCATGATTGCGGCGGGCGTGCAGAATACTGGACCGTTGGCCACCATCCAGGGCGTTGCGCCCAAGGCGTTCCTTGGCAATTACAAGATTTTCGGCTCGCCGGGTGTGAACGACTTCCCCAATCTATCGGTCCCGTTGGTCGCGCTCACCGACGCCGTGAAAGATGGCATGGATGTAGTGACCCTTTCGATGAGCGAGGGGGATCCCGCGACTAACGGCCCGCTGGACGTCGATCCGAGCTGCGCCGGTTCCAATGGCGACACCCACTGCGACATCCTCGCCGAAGCGGTTGAGAACTCGGTCAAGCTGGGGATGGTGGTAGTGGCTGCGGCCGGCAATGACGGCGACACGGCTGCCAACTATCCCACGCTTAATTCGATCCACACGCCCGGCACGGCGCCTGACGCCATCACCGTGGGTGCCTCCATGAACTCACACATGTTCTACCAGGCGGTGCACGTGAACGGTTCGGGCGTGCCCTCCAACCTGCAGAACATCCGCGCCCTGTTCAGCAACGGCCCCCAGGTGTCGCCTCCGCCCGCGTTGCTCCGCGACGTGTCCCAATTGCAGAACGACGGGCTGGCCTGCTCGGCTCTGCCGGCCGGATCGCTCACCGGCGCCATCGCGTTGGTCCAGCGCGGCACGTGCATATACAGCAACAAGGTGATCAACGCGCAAAATGCGGGCGCTATTGGCGTCGTCATCTACCAGGTAAGCGGCTCGGATACGCCGCTCAGCGTGTTCGCGCAAGACGCCGGCATTCCGGCCGTTATGATCGGAAACACGGATGGCGTGGCGCTGAAAAATTACCTGGCCGCGAACCCGGGCGCCACTGTTACCCTGGACCTGACCTTCACGCCGGTGAGCGCCCCGACCAACACGGTGTGGCCCTACTCCTCGCGAGGGCCTTCCATCGGGAGTTTTGGGACCACCCCGACCTTTGTGATCAAGCCGGAACTGGTGGCGCCCGGCGCCGACCTCTACACCGCCGCCCAGAAACTCGATCCCAATGGCGACGCGTACAACGCCACGGGATATACCAGTGTGACGGGCACCAGTTACGCGGTCCCCATGGTGGCCGGGGCGGTGGCGCTGGTGAAACAGATTCACGGCGCCTGGACACCCGCACAACTCAAGTCGGCGGTGGTGAATACCGCGACTCAGGATGTAATGGATGGCGGCGTCCAGGCTCGGGCCAACGCCGTGGGCGCGGGCAAGCTGAGCGTGGGGGACGCGGTGAACGTCGGCGCGACACTCGATCCGGCCACCATTTCTTTCGGAGCGATCGGTGCCGGCGCCTTGCCCATTCGGCGCACGCTGAACATCACCAATGTCAGCAGTTCCACCGCAACATTCACCTTCGCTGTCCAGCAGCGCGACGCGGATTCGAATGCGAGTGTGACGGTCTCGCCCTCCAGCCTCACTTTGTCACCCAGCCAGCCCACGAACAGCGTGATCATCACTCTCCAGGGCAAGCAGCCCAGCGCCGGATCCTACGAAGGGTTTATCGTCGTTACCGGCGCCGGGCCCACGTTGCGCGTGCCATACCTGTACTTCGTGGGGGACGGTGTGCCGTATAACATCTTCCCGGTTGTCAACGGTTCGTTTGTCTGGGAGGTGAGCGCGAACCAGTGCTGCTACCTGACTTTCGAATTGATGGACCGGTATGGCGTGCCCATCCCTAATCAAGCGCCGGTGTTCAACGTCGTCAAGGGTGGCGGCACAATCAGCGAAGCGTACATCACGGACAACCAGGGGATAGGGTTCGCCCTAGCCGGTACCGGCCCGCAGCCCGGCGACCAGATCTTCACGGCTACCGTCGGCGGACTCAGCGTCGAGTTCGATGGCTACGCGCTGCCTCTCCCCTCGATCGCCAGCAACGGCGTAGTCAACACCGGCAGTTACCAGGTGGGTCAAGGATTCGCTCCAGGCTCCTACATTTCGATCTTCGGCGCGTACCTGGCAGATGCCATCGTCGGCAGCCCTACGCTCTCCCTGCCCGTCTCGCTGGGCACCGTGGGCGTCAGCTTCGACGGCGGCGGGCTCAGCTTGCCGGGCCACATTTCCTTTGTCAGTCCGGGCCAGGTGAATGTGCAGATTCCGTGGGAGTTCCAGGGACAGTCCTCGGTTCAGATGACTGTGTCGGTGAGTTATGTTCCCAGTGCGGTTTACACCGTGCCGCTGAACACTTACTCGCCGGGCATCTTCGAATTCAGCGACAATGGCCACCTGTCGGCGGCCGCAACCGACGCCAATGGCGTGGTCTTCACCCAAGCCAACCCGGCCAACCGCGGCCAGACCATCGTGCTCTATGTCAACGGGATGGGACCGGTGGACCACCAGCCGCCCTCCGGCGAGCCCACGCCCCTGCCGCCGCCTTTGGCCCAGACCCCTGTTCCGACGGTAACGATCGGAAACATCGCCGCGCACGTCGATTTCAGCGGCTTGTCGCCGGGTTGGGTTGGCTTGTACCAGGTGAACGTGGACGTGCCGCAGAACGCCCCCACGGGTCCCCAGCCGATCGTGGTGTCCATCGGCGGCGTCAATTCCAAGGCCAGCATCCTGCCGGTGCAGTAAGGCTATAATGTAACCCTGGGAGCAGTTGCGGCTCGATGACCGACATCAAGAAAAAATTGCAGGATGAGATTGCTTCGTTGGAGTACGAGCTGCGCAACGAGCTTCCCAAGGAAATCCTGAAGGCCAGGGCCCACGGGGACCTGAGTGAAAACGCCGAGTTTCACGCCGCCAAGGAACGCCAGGGCCTCGTCAACGCTCGCATCAATCAGTTGAAACAGCGGCTGGCGGACATGTCCATGATCGACTTCTCCAGGATTTCGCATGATAAAGTGGGACTCGGCTCGACGGTCGTCGTGCTGGACGTCAAGCGCGACGAAGAGTTGACCTACAGCCTGGTCACCACCGAGGAGGCCGACGCCCCCAATGGGAAGATCTCCACGACGTCTCCCATTGGCCGCGCGCTGCTAGGCAAGGAAGTGGGTGACGTGGTCCGGGTGCAAAGTCCCGGAGGAGTGAAAGATCTCGAAATTCTGAAGCTGACCACCATTCATGATGCAATCGGCTGAAATATGACATACACTCGCGCCATCGGTGTGGTGTTCGGCGCCATCATCGACCGCATTGTCCGCTGGCTGGCCCTCTCCAAGATCCATCCCGACGTCCTGACCTTTATCGGGCTGGTGATCAACATTTGGGCCGCATGGCTATTCGCGCGGGCGGGTTCCTCCGCGGACCCGAGGGTGGACTTCCGGTGGGCGGCGGTTGTCATCATCGGCGCCGGCCTGTTCGATATGGTGGACGGCCGCGTGGCGCGCGCCACCAGCCGGGTGACGCGCTTCGGCGGTTTCTTCGATTCCGTGGTGGACCGCTACTCCGATCTCGCCCTCTACATGGGCCTGCTGGTCTACTACGCCTCCATCAACCGCTTTTTCTATATCGTGCTCACGGCCGTCGTCATGACCGGCTCGGTGATGGTGAGCTACACCCGCGCGCGGGCCGAAAACACCATTCCGCGGTGCAAGGTCGGCTTCCTCGAACGGCCCGAGCGCATCGTCCTGATCATCATCGGCGCGCTGTTCAACCGCATGGCCGCGGTGCTGTGGGTCATCGCGGTGCTCTCCAACCTCACCGTGATTCACCGCATGATTTATACCTGGCAGGAGGCCACGCGCCTGGAAGACGCGCAACTGCGCGCCGTGCCTAATCCTCCAGAATCACGTGAGCCATCCCCAGCTCCGCCGTATGTGTGAGCGATAGCGAGACGTTGCGCACGCCCAGTTTGTCCGCCACGTCCGCCGCTACCCCGTGCAGCCGCAGCGTGGGCTTTCCCGAAGGCAGGTTGGCTACCTCGAAATCCCGCCACCTCACGCCGCGTTTCCAGCCCGTGCCGATGGCCTTCATGCCCGCCTCTTTAGCCGCGAAGCGCGCCGCGTAACGCTCCCACCGGTTGGCCTTGCGCTCTACGTATGCGATCTCCGCCGGCGTGTAAATGCGCTCGATGAACCGCGCGCCAAACCGCTCGATGGAGGCCCGGATGCGCGGCACTTCCGCCAGATCCACGCCCGTTCCGACAATCATTTCATCTCCGCCCCCGAGGTGGTCATGGTCAGCCGCCCGTGTTTGACTCCCTTGGTGCTGATCAGCACATCCGCCACCTTCCGCACTTCCGAAGCCCTGCCCCGCAATACCAGCACTTCCAGGCAATTGTCGTGGTCCAGGTGCACGTGCAGGGTGGACAGGATCGAGCGGTGAAAGTCGTGCTGAATCCCCGTCAGCTTTTCGTTCAGCAGCCGCACGTGATGATCGTAGACCAGGGTGACGGTGCCCACCACGTGGCTGTCGGGCGCTTCCCAGGCCTTCTCCACCAGCTCATCGCGAATCAGGTCGCGGAACGCCTCCGACCGGTTGGTATAGCCGCGCTGCGCAATCAGCCGGTCGAACTTGTCCAGCAGGCCGCCATCAATCGCCACGCCAATACGGCTGAGATCGCTCATGCGTACACATATTAGCACTGGCAGTCCTCCGCGACGGGGGTGGCACGATCCTGGCAATCGTGCTACTGTGGAGGCGATCGTGCACATACCCGACGGATTTCTCTCGACGCCCGTGTGGGCCACTATGGACGTGGCCGCGGCGCCGGCGGTCGGTTACATCGTGCGCCGCGCGCAACGCGGTTTCGACGATTCCAGAGTGCCGCTGTTGGGCGTGATGGGCGCGTTTGTGTTTGCCGCCCAGATGATCAACTTTCCGGTGGGAATCGGCACCACCAGCCACCTGGTGGGCGGCGCTCTGCTGGCCTACACGCTCGGTCCCGCCGCGGCCAGTGTGGTCATGTGCGCCATCATCGCCATTCAGGCGCTGGTCTTTCAAGATGGCGGCATCCTGGCGATGGGCGCCAACCTCATCAACATGGCCCTGGTGGGCGTGCTGGCGGGCTATCTTCCGTTCTACCTCTGGGGTGGAGGCCGCTGGCGCAAGTTGGCGATCTTTGCCGGCGGCGCTTTTTCCCTGCTGGCCAGCGCGGTGCTCGCACTGGCGGAGTTGCTGGTTTCCGGCGTCCCCATGCCGGCTTCCGTGCTGGGGGTTTCGCTCGCTCTGTTCATGGTGTCGGCTCTGCTGGAGGGCGCCATCACTCTGGCGGTTATTCAGGCTCTCGAAACCATTCAGCCGGGCTTCGTCCGCAAGCCGGAAACCGGCCGCTCGTTCGCCCTGGGCGCTATCGGTCTGGCAGCGGTGTTGTTGGCCGCGGTGGGAGTGCTGGCGGCCTCCACCGCCCCGGATGGCATCGAGAAGCTGGGCCTCCAGACGGGCATCGCCTCGCATGTCAGAAGCCTTGTGACCACTCCGTTGACCGGCTACCAGGTTGCGTTTTTTCAAGCCGGCTGGCTGCGCAAAGCCAGCGCCGGGCTGGCCGGCCTGGCGCTGATCTATGGCGCGTGCCTGCTGATTGGCCGCGCGGTGGCCCGCAAGAGGAGCGCCTGATTGCACCACGTGGTTCTCGAGCGATGGAGCCAGGGCGCGAGCGTCATGCATCGCCGCGACCCGCGCGCCAAGATCGCCGCGCTGATGGTCTTTCTGGTGGTGCTGGCCACTGCGCATCGTTCTCTTCCGGCGTTCGGCCTGGCACTGCTTCTCCTGCTTTCCGCGGCCTTGATCTGGGCCCGGCTACCGCTCTTTAGCGCGCTCGCCCGCGCGGCCATCGTGCTTCCCTTCTCCCTGGTTTTCGCCGCCGTCTGCTGGCTGTCCGGCGACCCGGGGCGCGGCTTCGCCTTGCTGCTCAAGAGCTATCTATCGGCCCTCGCCGTTCTGCTGGTGGTTGCCACCACGCCGTTTCCCGCCTTGTTGCGCGGGCTCGAAATGAGCGGCGCTCCGCGTTTTCTGCTGATGGTGGCGCAGTTTCTCTACCGGTACTTGTTTGTGATTTCCGAAGAAGCCCAGCATATGACCAAGGCCGCCGCGTCGCGCGGAGCCACCGTCCGCGGTTTCATGGCCGGCGCCCGTTTCCGCGCCGCGGCGGGAGCGCTCGCGGTACTTTTCGCGCGCTCCTACGGGCGCGCCGAAGACATTCACCGCTCCATGCGCGCGCGCGGATTCCTGGGGCGCTTCCAACCGTTCACCGCGCTCCGCTTTCGCGGCGGCGACGCCGTCTTCACACTGTTCGCCTCGCTGGCGCCGGTGCTCCTGCGCGCCGCCGTCGAAAGGGGGGTGTGATGCCGCCCCTCATCGAAGTGCGCGGCCTGCGGTATTGCTACGAGGATGGCACCCGCGCGCTCAATGGAGTCGATTTCCGCCTCGAGCGAGGCGAGACCGTGGCGCTGTTCGGAGCCAACGGGAGCGGCAAAACCACCTTCGTGCTGCACCTCAATGGATTGCTGGCCGGCGAAGGCAGCGTCCAGGTTTGCGGCCTTCCCGTGAACCGCCGGAACATGCCGGAAATTCGCCGGAAGATCGGCCTCGTGTTTCAGGATTCGGAAAGCCAGCTCTTCATGCCCACGGTCCTGGAAGACGTGGCATTCGGGCCGCTCAACAGCGGCATGAGCCGTGAAGGGGCCGTCGCGCGCGCCCACGCCGCTCTCCAGACGGTGGGCATGTCCGCGGCGGCCGCCAAGGCGCCTTATCACTTGAGCGCCGGCGAGAAGAAAAGAGTCGCCATCGCCGGAATCCTGGCGATGGATCCTGAGATCCTCGTGCTCGACGAACCTACTACCTCTCTCGATCCGCCAGGCCAGGGAGCTCTGGCGGAACTGCTGGTCCGCTTACCGCAGCCGAAGATTCTGGCCACCCACGATGTCCCCTTCGCCAGGGCCTTGTGCGACCGCGCGGTATTCTTTCAGGGAGGCGTAATTGCGGCCCAAGGGCCGGTCGAAGATATCGTACTCCGCTTCGGTTGGGAGCTTGCTCCGGAGCGAAGTAAGTTACAGCGCTGAGCGCCCGGTCACCCTTATTTGGCGCCTTGCGCCAGGCGCTTGTGGTGTTCGGCCCAGCGCTTCTTTTGTGCGCGGGAGATGCGCCGGCGCGCTGCCGCGCTGAGCGCGCGTTTTACGCTTGGGGCCTTCTTTGCAGGCGCTACCGCCGGCTTCCCCTTGAGTTGCGATTGAATTTCGCGAATCCTGCTTTCGATCCTTTCCTTCTCGACTTGATAACCAACCAGAGCCATTTCCAGCGTGGCCAGGTATTCTACGTTGCCTTGTGCCATGGATTCACCTGCGCACACTATAACATAAGGCGGCACTGTCTGTGTCAATATAAAGAAACATGAGATTGGTAATTCAGCGTGTAAGAGAAGCTTGGGTTACTGTTAATAATGGTACTACCGGGTCTATACGGAGGGGCCTGCTTGTCTTTCTGGGAGTCTCCCGGACCGACACCGTCGAGGATGCGGACTATCTCACCGAGAAACTTCTCGGCCTCCGGATCTTTCCCGACGAGGATGGAAAGATGAACCGCAACGTGCAGGAGGCCGGTGGATCGCTGCTGATCGTCTCGCAGTTCACGCTCTATGGCGACTGCCGCAAAGGACGGCGCCCCAGCTTCGACCAGGCCGCGCCGCCGGACCAGGCGCAGGATCTCTATAATTACTTTGTGGAATCCGCGAAACGGGGCCCGGTTTCGGTGGAAACCGGCGTCTTTCAGGCGATGATGCAGGTTCACATTGTGAACGACGGGCCAGTGACCATCCTGATCGATTCCGCGGAGCGAGCTAGAAGATGATTGAAACCTACGCTTATGCCCGCGCCGGACTCCTGGGAAATCCGAGCGACGGGTACTTCGGCAAGACCATTGCTTTTGCCATGTCCAACTTTCGCGCGCGCGTCCTGCTGAATCCTAGCGCCCGGCTGGAAATCAGACTTTCCAAGGCCGATCTGCCGGTTTTCGAGAACCTCGATGACCTTTACCGGACTACGCGCTGGCGTGGTTATTACGGCGGTATCCGGATCATCCAGGCACTGATTGTCAGGCTCATCGATTACTGCCGCGAGAAAGGGATCGAGCTGGAGGACCGGAATTTCACCTTGGAGTACGAATCCAGTGTTCCGCAGCGTCTCGGACTGGGAGGATCGAGCGCCATCATCACTGCCGCCTTGCGCGCTCTTTGTCAGTACTACAACCTTGACATACCGCTTCCCATTCAGGCGAACCTGGCTCTGGAGACGGAGACCCGCGAGCTCAACGTTCCCGCCGGGCTTCAGGACCGCGTAGTTCAGGCCTACCAGGGGCTGGTGTACATGGATTTCTCCCGGAGCCTGATGGAGGCCCGCGGTTACGGCGAATACGATCGCCTGAATCCGGACCTGCTGCCCAACATCTATGTCGCTTACCGCACCTCACTCAGCGAAGGAACCGAGGTGTTTCACGGCAACCTGGGGGAGCGCTGGCGGCGCGGAGACCCTCAAGTAGTGGAAGCCATGAAAACCTGGGCGGGCTACGCCGCCGAAGGCCGGGAATGCCTGCTGTACCGCGACTTCCAACGGCTGGGCGAGCTGATCGACGCCAACTTCGATTTGCGCGCCAGCATATACCAGATCGACCAGGGCAACCTGGAGATGGTTCACGCCGCCCGCAAGGCCGGCGCCAGCGCCAACTTTGCAGGCTCCGGAGGAGCGATCGTAGGGACTTACACCGATGACGCTATGTTCGCCCGGCTCACGGATGACATGAAAGCTATCGGCGTGGCTGTCATCAAGCCGAAGATAGTGGTGTAGAGACCAACGTGGTCTCCTACCTCGCTATGTACTTTTCGTACAGGCGTGTCTGCTTGTTGGTGAGTTCGACTTCCTTCCCCTTGATGTAAAGGTGCTTGATCCCGGTCTGGATCTCGAGAAGATCGCCGGTCGAGACCACCAGGTCCGCCCACTTGCCCTTCTCGACGGAGCCCAGTTCATTGCCCACGCCCCAGATCTGGGCGGGGTTGATGGTGATAGCTTTCAATGCTTCGTCGTACGGCAGGCCGAAGGCTACCGCGGTGGCCGCCTCGAAGGGGAGGTTGCGCACGAACTCGTTGTCGAAGGTGCCGAAAGCGAACTTCACGCCGGCTTTGTAAGCCTCCGCGGGCAGCGTGAAGGCCTGGTCGTAGGGATCGTCCTCGGCCTGCGGCAGCGCCAGCACGCGCCCCAGAATCACGGGGATGTTCTTGGCCTTCAGCTCCGCCGCCGCCTTGCCCAGCTCGCGCGGCTGCAAGAGCACGATCTTGATGTTCTGCTTGTCGGCGAAGGCAATGGCGTCGTGGATGGCGCTGGCGCGGCTGGCCGACACGGCCATGGGGACTTTGCCTTCGAGCACCGGGATCATGGCTTCCATCTTCAGGTCGGTCTTGAAATCGGGAGCGTGCGCGGCCCGTTCCTTCTGGTACTGGCGGGCCTGGTCGAAGAA
>Ga0326727_10024151_pt1 | contig 11526 bp, 11 predicted proteins | sample MB2enrmetagenome_FD_207643 | JGI IMG/M metagenome (GOLD analysis project Ga0326727, IMG submission 207643) | Lab enriched peat soil microbial communities from McLean, Ithaca, NY, United States - MB29MY | ecosystem: Environmental > Terrestrial > Soil > Wetlands > Peat | place: USA: New York... | reverse complement strand
TTTACCCTTTAGACCTCACCCTTTCAAACGCATGTCGTTTTTACCATGTCTTCGTCATTTTTACACTCAACTCCTGGCGACGGTCTTCTAAGAAGCCCCCGCCCGCCTAGTGCGCATCGGGCAATGAATCAATGCTCAAGAGTGCTCGTAACCTCGGGACGCCCAGACCGGTTCGGGCGTCCTTTTTTTCTTCTCTGAGCGAGCGCACCTGACTGAAAACCGTTATGCCGTATCGGGCAATGTGTCCGGGAGCAAATCCGCAGGTGCGAAATTTCACTCGGCGGTTGCAATTCATATTTTGGTTTTCTCATGAGGAATTCCCAACCCCCTCCCGCGAAGCCCATCTCCCACCGCATCTGCTTCGCTCTTAAACCCCATTCAGAAGCACTGAACACGAATAACCAACATCAAATCAATCACTAACCGACGGCAGAGGCAGCCCAGGTGGGTTGGCGAGTTCTCCGGTGGTGGTTTGGAAAGCCAGTTGCTCATGGATAGGTTAGTGCCCAGGCGGATATGTACGAACTCATACATTCCGCTAATTTGAACTGGAAGGAAGGCCTTACCGATGCCGACAAATGATCCCAACAAAGTCCGCCGCTGTGAGCGCAAGCCCAAGACGATTCCCATCAGCCTCGTACTGGAGGACCAGTGCAAGTTGGACGGTTCAGCCTTCACGCTTGACATCTCCCTGCGTGGAGCGAGTATTCGGACCAAACTCGCCCTCGTTCCAGGAGAATGTGTAGGAGTTGTCCCCAAAGGGGATCTGCCTCATGCCATCCCCGCCCGCGCCATTTGGGTGCGGGAAGATGAGGGCAAGTGGACCTACGCGGGCCTCGAGTTCCTGGACACGACGGCCGCTTAGCGAGATGCGGCGCCTTGCGGAGGCTCCAGCCAGCCGGCAGAGGCCAAGCGGCCCGCCCGAGGACGAACGGCTGTTCACCCCCCTAAGGAGTCTCGGGTGAAGCATTCCCCTCTTCCGAGTCCTGGGCTAACTCTCGGCGCGATTCCCTCCCTCCGGGCCGGCGGCCTGATTTCATCTTTCCCTTAACCCCAATGAGATAGCCATGGCAGGAACTCGCGCGATTCCTTTTCGCAATGACTGCGAATGTAATTTTCTTCCGAGTCCCCTTCTTTTTTTATTTGCAAATCAAAATGGATGCGATAGAGTAAGCTGCTGATAATTAAGGAGCGAGGAATAGCAGGTTCAGACAAGAAATCGTTGGGGCGTTTCCACCACAACTTGGAGGGACAATTGCTTATCGACTGGTCATGCCCAAGTGATTATCACTGAGCTGATACAGTCTGACAAAATTGCCGAAAAGGGAGGGGTTGCCGATGCCCACCAATACCCCCGCCAAAGTCCGCCGGTTTGAGCGCAAGCCGCAGACCGTGCCCATCAGCCTTGTACTGGATGGGGCCCGCAAGTCCGACAGTAATGCTTTCACCTTGGATCTTTCCCCGCGCGGGGCGAGTGTGCGCACTAAGCTGGCGCTGGTTCCGGGAGAATTGGTGGGAGTCGTCCCCAAAGGAGAGCGCTGGCTTCACATCCCCGCTCGCACCATCTGGGTCCGGGAAGATGAGTGCAAATGGACGTTTGCAGGGCTGGAGTTCCTGGACTCCCAGGAAGTATAGCGGCAGAGCCGCAAGAGAAAGTCAAAAGGCAAAGGTCGAAAGTCAAAAGTAACAAGCCATGCCATTTGAGGCCTGGTGCGCCGGCAGGCAAAGGGAGGTGTGGCCTTTCACTTTTGCCTATTGACCTTTGCCTTTTGACTTTTGACTTGCTTCTTGCTGTCCCCACATGAATCCTAACCCTGCATTCCCTTCTCACGCAGCGCCTTGATGCGGTCGCGCAACTGGGCGGCTTTTTCGAATTCGAATTGTTTTGCCGCCTCGCGCATGCGCGTTTCCAGGGTCTTGATTAATTCCACAAGCTGATCGGGGGTGGCCGCCTCCTCGTCCTCGCTTTCGATGGGCACGGTCACATAATCAGCTTCCACGATCGCCGCCAACGACATATCCACGGGCTTGATGATGCTCTCCGGCGTGATGCCATTTTCCTCATTGTACTGAACCTGCTTGGCGCGGCGGCGGTTGGTCTCCCCGATGGCCTGCTGCATGGAATCGGTCTGCCGGTCGGCGTAAAGAATGGCCTTGCCGCGCAGGTGGCGGGCGGCGCGCCCCATGGTTTGAATGAGTGCGCCGGCGGAGCGCAGGTAGCCTTCCTTGTCGGCATCCAGAATGGCCACCAGCGAAACCTCCGGCAGGTCCAGTCCTTCGCGGAGCAGGTTGATGCCAATCAGCACGTCGAACTCCCCGCGCCTTAAATCGCGCAGGATTTTGACGCGCTCCAGGGTCTCAATTTCCGAGTGCAGGTAGCGGCAGCGCACGCCCACTTCCGCGTAATATCCCGCCAGGTCCTCGGCCATGCGCTTGGTCAGCGTGGTCACCAGGACGCGCTCATTGGCGGCTGTGCGCTGGCGGATTTCGCCCAATAAATCGTCAATCTGGTTGCGCGTGGGCCGCACTTCCACTTCCGGATCAATCAACCCGGTGGGGCGGATGATCTGCTCCACCACTTCCCCGCCCGTCTTGGTGAGTTCATAAGGGCCGGGGGTGGCGGATATGTAGATCGACTGGCCGACGCGGTGCTCAAACTCTTCGAAGGACAGCGGGCGGTTGTCGAGCGCCGAAGGCAGGCGGAATCCGTATTCCACCAGCGTCGTTTTGCGCGAGCGGTCGCCCGCGTACATGCCGCGAAGCTGGGGAACCGTCTGGTGGCTCTCATCGATGAACATCACGGCGTCCCGGGGGAGATAATCGAGCAGGGTGGGAGGAGGTTCCCCCGGCAGCCGACCGGAGAGATGCCGCGAATAATTTTCGATGCCGTGGCAGTAACCCATTTCCTTCATCATTTCCAGGTCGAACATGGTGCGCTGGTATATGCGTTGGGCTTCCACCAGCTTGCCCTGTTTTTCCAGCTCCCCCCCCCACCATTCCAACTCACCCTTGATATGATCGATGGCATCATCCCGGCGCTCGGCGGGCAGGACGTAATGGGTGCGGGGATATATCGGGAGGCGGTCGAGTGATTGCTTGACCTGGCCAAAGAGGGGGTCGATTTGGGCGAGCGATTCCAGCTGCTCGCCCCACATTTCGATACGGTAGGCGTTGTCCTCGTAAGTGGGATAGACCTCAATCACATCGCCGCGCACGCGGAAGGTTCCGCGCTTGAAATCCACATCGTTGCGCTCGTATTGGATTTCCACCAGCCGCCGCAGAATGTCGTGCCGCGATATTTTCTGGCCCTTTTCCAGCAAAACCAGCATGCCGTAATAGGCTTCCGGCGAGCCGATGCCGTAGATGCAGGAGACACTGGCCACAATCAGCACGTCGCGCCGCTCGAAAAGGGAGCGCGTGGCCGACATGCGCAGCTTGTCGAGCTCTTCGTTGATGGTCGATTCCTTCTCAATGTAAACGTCGGCGGCGGGGATATAGGCTTCCGGCTGGTAATAGTCGTAGTAGCTGACGAAGTACTCCACCGCATTCTGCGGAAAGAAGTGGCGAAACTCGTGGTAGAGCTGCGCCGCCAGGGTTTTATTGTGCGCCAGCACCAGGGCGGGGCGATTGAGGGCCTCCATCACCTTGGCCACGGTAAAGGTCTTGCCCGAACCCGTAACCCCCAGCAGCACCTGATGCTGTTTGCCGTCTCCAATTCCCTGAATCAGGTCGCGAATCGCCGCCACTTGGTCGCCCCGTGGCTGATAAGAGGAGAAGAGTTTAAAGTCCATGACCTACCATTATAAGGTGCCGGTCGCCAGGTGTCAGGGCTGAAAATCGAAACTCGAAAATCGCAAATGGAAACTCGAAACTGGAAACTCCTAACAGATACCGAGCTCCGAATTTAGGTCCCCCTCCTCGAATTTCATTTTCGACTTTCGATTTTCGAGTTTCGATTTTGGAGTTTCGATTTTCCAGTTTCGAATTTCAAGTTCCACCCCCTGCCATGCCGCCCGGGAATTGTGTTAACATGGAATGCTTGTATGAGCGTTAAATTTCTATGTGTAAAGGACTGTGACTCATGGATCAAACCTGCTCGCGGTTTATTTTGAAACGGCTCTCCGTGCTCTTATTGTCAGGACTGATGACGGGCGTGGTCTGGGCCCAGGCGCCCAACCCTCCCGCCGCACCCGCCGTAAGCCCGGCGCCGCCGGCCGCACCAGCGGTTAGCCCGGCCCCTCCCGTGAGCAGACCCTCAGAAATTACCATTCAGGTTCCGGACCCCTCCGCCAAGGTGGTACTCAAGGTCGGCGGTCAATCGTTCACTAAGGCTGACATCGACGCTTTGATCCAGGTTTTACCCCCGCAAGCGCAGCGCGCCATAGCCGCCCAGGGAAAGAAATCACTGGGCGATCAGTATGCCCTCTTCGTGATGCTTTCTCAGCAGGCATCCCAGCTTCATCTGGACCAGACGCCGGAGTTTGCCCACCGGATGGCGCTCCAAAAAATGGTAGTGGGAGCGCAAATGGCCGGCGATGAGATCAATCGCACCGCCACGGTAACTCCCGAAGAGATCCAGCAGTATTACACCGCCCATGCCGCTGACTACGACGAAATCACCGTTCGGCAGATCATCGTCCGCAAGAAGCCCGCCGATGCCAAGACGGACCCCACCCACCCGGCAGCCCCGGCTCTCCCGGGACTTTCCCCGGAAGAGGCCAAGGCCCGCGCCGAAGCCATCCGCAAGGAAATCGTCGGGGGGGCCGAGATCAAGAAGGTCATGGATGATTTCAAAGCGCCGGGCAGCGTGATCATCGACGCGGAGCCCCGCAAGATTCACAAGGGAGGCATGCCCCCGGAGATGGAAAAAGTGGCCTTCGCCCTGAAAGATGGCGAGGTGTCGGAGATTCAGGACCTGCCCCAGATGGTCATCTTCTTTCAAGTCATCAAACACACCAGCCCGGAATTAAAGGACGTCAGCCCGGAGATCGAAAAAAACCTGCACCAGCAAAAGGTTGATGCGGTCATGGCCGAGATCAAGAAGAATGCTGCGGTGTGGATGGATGAAGAATACTTCGCCGGCCCTCCCAAGCCCCCGGCTGCACCTACGCTGGGCGCCCCCGTGGCGCCGCGCGCTGCGCCCACGGTTGCGGCCCCGGCCAAACCTTGATTCCCGTCAAATAATGAGACAACATCGTGGTTTAGCTTGTAATGATGGAACGGCGGTTTATGAACGCCGTCATTTTATTCCGGTCGTTGGAGGTTGCCGCTACGACCAACTCACCCGCGACCGGAAAAACTCCTTATGGCAATTGAGACTTCACCATTCAGTTATATAATCAGTTAACCACTGGAGTAAAATGTGACGAGTTGGGAGCCCCTGCCGCCCAACGCAAGTCGCGGGCCACGTTGGACTTTAATTTTAATGAGGATTTCAACAGTTCTGTTGAAAAGGTTGTGGAAAAGCCCCATTTTATTACGGTAAGGTTACACTCCGAAACGGTTTTTAACTCTTTGCACCAACTTGGAGCAATCCGTGTGACGAAAAAAAATTGCTAGGACGCGAGAAAACCTTCCCTTGGCAAATAAAGTGCCTGATGCGAATCCCCCTTCCGATTCTTTTCACCACATCCACTGCCCGGTCCAAGCCACGGAGTGGCGGTGTCCTTTAGCCCACGGCGAGCCAGCCGTGGGAACGCGGGCAGGACAAAAAATTATGGGAGCCCCATCGGGGCGAAATCCGGCCCTGCTGGAACCTGATGGCGCCCCTTACGGGGCTGAAGGGATATTTTCCGGGGCGCTCTTACCCACGGCTGGCTCGCCGTGGGCTAAATGACACCGCCCGTTTCACGGGCTTTCGGGAAGCTCTTGCCCTTAGGTTTTGCCTAGATGAGCGGCTGGGGTTTCTTAAGTTTGACTTCGAACACCTGACCTTCTTTTTCCAAGTCTAGTTCTTTGCCATAGGACTGGTGGTCGGGAGCAGTAACCGATAAAACGATCTTCCCCTTATTGATGCCCGAGAGCTTGCACCGCCCCTCGGTGTCGGTCTTGGCGTTGTAGCTGTGGGGATGTACCTTCCAGGGCCGCGCGGGACCGGCGGGCTCATTGAATTGCAGGGTGATGCGCGCCTGGCTGATCGGATCACCGGTATCGGCTTCCTTGACGACCACGACCAAATTGACGGGCTCATGACCCACCCTCGGGTCCTGAGACTGGGCGCGCGCTGAGCGGTTGAGGCCGGCGGAAAGCATAAGGCCGGCGGCAAACCCCACGGCTACGATGTATTTGGAATGCGGTGCCGACAACATGGGAAGTTGAAACCTCCTGGCTAAGTGTCTATCGAAAGGCATCGGCGGTTTTCATTGAAGGGCAGCTCCAGCGCCACTCCCCAGAATTCCCGCGGCATCTGTCCAGGAATCCGGCGGGAGGCGCGTTAGCAACTTCCTGCCGATTAAAGCGCCCTTCCATCACCTATCATAACTCATCTTGGGAAAGCATGGAGGAGCGCAGTGCGGCGGGTTTCGCGTAGGGGTGGTTGGCGAACCGTCCCGCGGGTCCGGCGCGATGGCGCATCGCCACGGCCCCCGGCAAGTCGTATCCCTACGGCTAGGGCGCCGCGGGCGCGTGAACCGGCCGCGCCAGGCGTCTTTGGATGGCGAGGAGAATCAGGGCGCAAATTCCCAATTGCAGGGCAAGGGCCGCAAAGATCAAACGGGGCGGACGGGCCAAATCGATCATTTCGCCGAGTAGCGCGTAGGGCATGAGGAAGGTAAGCACCTTCTTCATCGCCTCCGGCGAGGCAAATACCGAAACCATGACTCCCAAGATGGTGGCCGCGCCATTATAGAGAACAATAAAGAGAATTCCCTTGATCACCGGGTGCTTCATCCGCGTGAGCAGGCACCACTGGAGGAAGAGGACGTCGCGCGCCGTAAACACCAGGAAGGCGGCAAAGGCCACTGCGGCAAAGCTCAGGTGCCATTCGCCCAGAGGGATTACGGAGCGCAGGCCCAACGCTTCTCCCGCCAGCATGGCATAGCCGATGATCGCCGCCGCCACCAGCCAGGGCAAGGGCAAACCGTCGGAGGAAAAATAGGGTCCCTCGCCGGCTTTCCATTTGCGCCACCAGATTTTTAATTTTTCGGGCGGCTCGAGCGCTGCTATGCCCACCAGGAAAAGGAACAAGGCATTCCAGCCCACCGCGTACGAGGCGATCTCCGAGGCGAAATAGTAGAGGTGATAAATGTGCAACGGAACCGGGTGCACCTGGATGGAGTGAATGTCCAGAAACGCGTAAAAGAGAAGATTCCAGAAGGCCACCAGCCCCACCCCTTGCCAGCGCGAGAGGAGTTGAATCTGCGGGATGTCCCGTTTGAGATTGCGTACGATCATCAGCACCAGCCAGGCTCCAAGCAGGACGTAAAGAACCAGGCTGAGGATCGCCCAGGAAACCGTCATGCCGAAAACCGCTGGAGAAGTGTGCCCAATCACATCATAAAAGCCATGGAGGGAAAACAAGGCAGGCAGCACGCTGATGGCGGCAAACCCCTTGAAAGGACTTTGCACAAACATTTTCATGAAGTAATACGTGGCGAGCAGCCCCAACAGGATCACGGCCCCGGAACTGTTCTTTTCCACGAGCATGGAGAGCAGCAGGGCAGCCAGACTGTAACAAAGATTGAAGGCGATGAGCAGCACCATGGAGCCCAGCACCGCCGACGGGCGAACACCGCCCGCCAGTCCCGCCACCAGGGAGATGGGCAGCGTGCAGGCAATGATGAAGTAAGCCACAATGGGGGCGCCCAACAGTTTGCCCACCATGATCTCCGCCGGCGTGAGGCGCGTGATCTTGAGGAAGTCAAACGTCTTCAGCTCCCGCTCCCGCGCCACCGACTGCCCACAGGTGGCTGCGGACCAGACTCCCAGCAAAACAAACTGCGAACCATCCAGCCAGGCGTAAAAATCCCGGAAGAATTCCTGCGCGTGGCCCTTGTCCGCCGACCAGCAACCCATGGCAATCAGCACCGTGGTGCCGCCGTCACGCAAGGAGCGCAGCAGGTTGCGCAAATCGAGGCGCGCCTTGGGGTCAAGCCCGGAGGCCGGCTCGTCGAGCAGCAGCACGCGGGGTTTGTGGATGATGGCCCGCGCAATCCCCAGCCGCTGCTTCATGCCGCGCGACAGGCCTCGGATCAGGGCGTCGCGCTTCACTTCCAGTTCCACCTGGCGAATCACCTCATTGATGCGCGAGGGAATTTCCACCTCCGGCATTTTGTAAGCGTTCGCGAAGAAATCGAGGTACTCCCAGACTTTCAAATCCTCATAGACGGAAAAGAAATCCGCAAGATAGCCGATGAACTGCTGGGCGCGTTCGGGATCGTGATGCACATCCACGCAGGAAATGGTGACGTGGCCCTCGGTGGGCTCAAGCAGGCCGCACGCCATGCGAATCGTGGTGGTCTTCCCGGCGCCGTTGGGCCCGATCGAGGCGTAGATTTCGCCCGCGGGGATGGAAACATCAAGCCCCTCCACCGCCACCAGATCATCGAACTCCTTGCGCAACCGGCTCATCGTGATGATAGCGGACAAGTGCCCTCCCCCATCCCTGCCGGAACAGAGGGGCGATGATAAGGACGAGCTCCAGCAGAGAATTTATCCCCTGATTCAAACGGCTCGCGAGGGCGCGATGCTACTTTGCGGATTCTTTTCCGGCCTCGACTTTTTCGGCGGCGCCGGCCGGCTTCACCGAATCACCCACCCATTGCAGATAATTTCGCGAGCCCTCGATAATCGGCAGGCAAATGATCTCCGGCGTATGATAGCTGTGCAAACTGGAAATGGCCGCCTTGATTTCCGGGAATAATTCGCGCGTGCTCTTGATGATAAGCTGGTACTCGCGATCGTCCGAAATTTTCCCTTCCCAACGGTAGATGGATTCAATGTGCTGGGTGATGTTAACGCAGGCAGCGAGTTTGCTCTCCACCAAGTGCCTGGCGATTTTGCGGCACTCCTTCTTGCTCGCCGCGGTTACCAGGACCACCACTTTGTCGGTCACGGGGCCTCCCCCTCGGCCATGCCCTGGCCGGGAAACACCTTGTTGCATAGAACTTGCCAGTGAAGATACAATGAGGGCAGCGTAAGAAGCAACCCCCTTCACGGGGGGCAGTGCGTCGATTAGTTGTGCGGGCGCCTTTGCGCTGGCGATTTTACGAGGCGAACTCATCGGTACTCTCCGAGGTGCTCTGTGCGGACCATGAGCGATTTGAATTTCGATACCAGCACGCTCTATCGCAACGGGATTCTGGCGCTGCTGCTGGTGGCCTTCGCCCTCCTCGTCCATAATGTTTTCAGTCAGAACGGGTATATGACTTCGCGCCGGCAGCAGAAAGATATCAAAACGCTCCAGCAAAACATCCAGCAGCTCAAACAGGAAAACGAGCAATTGGATAAGGAAAACCGGGCGTTGCGGTCAGACCCCGCAGCCATTGAAGACAAGGCCCGAGGCTTGCATTTGGTTAAACCCGGTGAAAAGGATTACGTGCTCCCGGACGCCTCCCCCGCCCTCACCCCCGCCCCACCCACCCAAGAAACCTCTCCCCAGCGCTAGCGAAACGCGGAAGGAATCTGTGCTCAAATCTTCCCCGGTTGCGATGCCGCGCGTTGAGGTGTATCTTTATTCCCAGGGCTGAGGAGGACACAAACCATGAATCTCCATTTCATCGTGCGGATCGGTATGCTCTGCCTCGTGTGCGGGGGGTTGGCACTCGCGGCGGGTCAGGCTCAAGAGATTCCCGCGGTGGGCCAGAAGGCTCCCCAAGTCAATCTCCCGTCGCAGGACGGCAGCAGAGTGAGTTTGAATGAATTTCACGGCAAATGGGTGGTGCTTTACTTCTATCCCAAGGACAATACGCCGGGCTGCACCATTGAGGCGCACAACTTTCAGCGCGACCTGGCGAAATATGAAGAAAAAAACGCCGTGATTATCGGCGTCAGTGTGGACTCCAGCGCCAGCCATCAGGACTTTTGCACAAAACAGAGCCTGACGTTCAAACTTCTGGCGGATACGGAGAAGACGGTCACGGCGGAATACGGCTCGCTGCGCGACAACGGGATGGCCGCGCGCAACACCTTCCTGATTGACCCCAAGGGCAAAATCGCCAAAGTGTGGACCGGCGTAAAACCCCAGGAGCACAGCGAGGAGATCCTCGCCACGCTCGCTGAGTTGCAGAAGAATTAAGCGCGTGCCGGCGGGGCTGCTGCGGATTAGAAACGAGGGGCAGTTCGCGAACCGCCCGCTTCCTATTCACTGCTAGTGCACAACGCCCTGCAATGGGCTTGAGGCTGTCGCGTAGAGCTTCTTGGGCATGCGGCCGGCGAGGAATGCCTGGCGGCCGGCAAGCACTCCGTTCTTCATTGCTTGGGCCATCAGCACGGAGTCCCGCGCGCCGGCAATGCCGGTATTCATCAGGACAGCGTCAGCGCCCAACTCCATGGCGAAGGCGGCGTCCGAGGCGGTGCCCACTCCCGCGTCAATAATCAAGGGAACCTGCGTAATCATTTCACGTAAAATGCGAATATTGGCAGGGTTCTGAATGCCCAGCCCGGAACCAATGGGCGCGCCGAGGGGCATCACCACCGCCGCCCCCGCATCGATCAAGCGCCGCGCCGCGATAAGATCGTCGTTGGTATAGGGCATCACCACAAAACCCTCTTTGGCAAGAACCTCCGTGGCTTTGACCAGTTCGAAATTGTCCGGGAAGAGCGTCTTTTCATCGCCAATCACTTCCAGCTTGATCCAGTTGGAAAGCCCCACCTCCCGCGCCAGGCGCGCCGTGCGCACGGCCTCATCGGCGGAGTAGCAGCCCGCCGTGTTCGGCAGGATGAAAAGTTTGGTGCGGTCGATGTAATCGAGCAGGGATTCCTTGCTGCGGTCGGTCAGATTCACGCGGCGGACGGCCACCGTGACGATCTCCGCGCCGGAAGCTTCGTGCGCCCGCGCCATCTCCTGAAAGCTGCGATACTTTCCCGTGCCCACGATCAGGCGCGAATGAAATTCTCGGCCCGCAATCCGCAGGATGTCATTTTCCATTTTTTCACCTCATGGTCGATTCTAGTCGGCGGTCGGAGAAATTGCAATTCGTGCGCCGACCCGGCCTCCCGATGCGTGCCAACGCCTTGACCGCTGGCAGAATTGCGCTCGAACCTTCGGCCCTCCGCCTCTGACGGATCTGGCCACGCAATGAGCGGCACGAAATGAGGATCTTTGTATTCTTATCCACCAGTGTTTTCATAAACATAGTCGGGTCAACTTTCATTCCGTTAGGCTTTGGCCCTGCCTACCCGTTTTGTCCCCCTGAAAACGCGATTTTTGCGCAAGAAACCCGCGACCAACGATCCAAAAGCGGAACTTTCGCGTAAAAAATGTGCGAATGGGAGTACATCTTGTCCGACTCCCACGTGTTTTCATACACATAGTCGGGTCGATCTTCATTTTTAACATCTCTTCGTGTTGGGTCAATTTTCAGGGGT
>Ga0326727_10024149_pt1 | contig 11526 bp, 8 predicted proteins | sample MB2enrmetagenome_FD_207643 | JGI IMG/M metagenome (GOLD analysis project Ga0326727, IMG submission 207643) | Lab enriched peat soil microbial communities from McLean, Ithaca, NY, United States - MB29MY | ecosystem: Environmental > Terrestrial > Soil > Wetlands > Peat | place: USA: New York... | reverse complement strand
TTCGGACGATACTGGAAGCGGGATGCCGCGGGTCGGGTTCGCCGGGGTGGAACGGCGGTCAAACTTGCGTGGGCCGGCCGGTCACTGGAGCCTCGGACGACAAACGTGATCGACGTGATGAATCAATTGCGGGAAGATTAACGGGGATTTACCGACAGCAGCTCACAGCGGCGTGATACTAATTTAGTTGCTTGTGGAACGGGATCGCCGAGGATGTCGTACGAAACGCCTACACGGGATTTGACTGCCGCGCAGTTGCGCAAACGAGCTGCGCGTTATATCGAACGCGCCCAGATCGCGACGATGGCCGACGTCCGCGGCGCATATGATCGGGTTGGCCGTTGGTATATGTCCATGGCGGCACAGCGCGAGGCCCAGGAACAGTCCCTGTTGCGACAATGAAGCCGCGTGGCAAGGCAGGGTGGCGACCGCGGTAGCGGCCACCGCCCTCGTAATGCATTGTCGGCGCCTGGGGTGGGGGGCGATGCGAGATTGGCTAGCGGGCTTTAACGCGAGTTGGGCGAGGCCCCGCGCATAAAGCCTGCCTTCCACACGGGCGATGTTGCTTCCATCCGGCGTGGGTTGAGCGCTGTTCACGCGCGACTAACGCGTGACCTGGGCGTGATATTTTGTCGCGACGCCAATCTGGGGCGTTACCAAATCGGCCAGCGAGCGGTGTCAGGTGGTGGAAACATCGACCTACCGCGAAGAATATCGAAGTCGTCACGGCCGGGCTGAAGTACCCGGAGGTGTCCGGCCGGACATGACGGTCGACGCCAATCTTTCCGCTGCCTGGTATATTTGATGGACCGGGCGTGGGTGTGGTGAAAGAAAATCAAGGGCAACACAGATTACACGGATTACGGACAGATTGTACGGAAGGAAAATATGGCGCTTCGCGCAGTCTGATTTTGTCTCCCTTCGCGAAGCGCTAATTGAGTTGTCGCTTGCTTGCCGCGTCACCGCCATTTGATCCGGATAATCTGATTACCTTGATTTCGTGCCGCAGATCGCGCGGCGAAGCCCGCTAATGCCTGGTGGCGCAAGGATTGACGCACCGCCCGGAGCATTGGTCGTCATGGGCGTGCTTGTCCCGGCCATCTGCGCGCCACCAGTGCCGCAATAGATGGCCGGTTCAGGGCCGGCCATGACGTGGAGAGGTAAGCACGACTCTGCCAAAATGAGAATTGCTGCCACCTGATATTAAGAGGGACGCTACGGCTGCTGATGAGACGCCGGTTCGTCCGAGGCCTGGCATCGGTGGTGGGCTCAGACCTTCTCGAAGTCGATGCGCTCGACGACCGGCAGGCCTTGGAGAAAGCGGCGCAGACAGTCGAGTGCAAGCTCGGCTGCACCGAGGCGCACCCATTCGCGGCCGCCGACGATGCGGGAGCGGCGGAACGCGACGTCACCTCCGCCGGCATTGCGTGGCTCGACCGGGGGAACGCCGGGGTGCGCAATCGCGATCCATACGGTGCCGCCAAGGTCGATGCGGTCCGCGCCCTCGTCCAACTCGATCAGCACCGCCAGCGCGTGCGTGGCGCCCGCGGCGTCGCGTGCCGCCCGCGCGACCGCCTCGGCCTTGACCTGCGTCATCTCGGCCAGGCTGACATGCGACAGGCCGACCGCGGCGGGCACCTGGTCCAGCACGCGGACGACGATGCCGCGGCGGAACACGTGCTCGGCCGCCGGCAGGTGGGCGATGCGCGCGGCGATGGCGCCGGCGGTGAAGGTCTCGACCAGCGCCAGCGTCGCGCCGGCCCGGGTCAGCGCGGCGAGGACGACGCCCTCCAGTGTCTGGTCGTCCTCGGCCAGGATGAAGTTGCCGAGACGAGCGCGCACCTCGGCCTCGACCGGGGCGAGCTTGGCGCGGATGTCGGCCTCGTCGCGGCCGCGCACCGTCAGCTTGGTCTCGATCTGCGGGTAATGGGCGCGGAACCCCAGCTTCACCGAACCGTCGGGGACCATTGCCTCCAGCCCGGTCAGCAGCTGGTCCACATGGGATTCGCCGAGGCCGTAGGAGTGGAAGCGCTTGAGGGTGATCGCGCTCGGCGCGCCGGACTGGGCGAGCAGGCGGGGGACGATCTGCTCCTCCAGCATGCGGCGGAGTTCGCGCGGGACGCCGGGGGTGAAGAAGAAGCGGGCGCGGCCGATGGTCAGCGCGAAGCCGCAGGCGGTGCCGATCGGGTTGTCGAGGAACTCGGCGCCCGCGGGCAGCATCGCCTGCTTGCGGTTGTTGGGCGGCATGACGCGGGAGCGGCGGGCGAAAAATTCCTCCATCCGGGTAAGCCACGCCGCGTCCAGCACCAAGCCGACGCCGGCGGCCTGGGCCGCGATCTCCTGCGACAGATCGTCCACAGTGGGGCCGAGGCCGCCGTTGACGATGACCGAGTCGGCGCGCTCGCCGGCCAGGCGGAAGGCGGCGAGCAGGCTGTCGCGGTCGTCGCCGACGGTGGTGCCCCAGTGGACCGACAAGCCGACGTCCTCAAGTTTCTGCGCCATGTAGCTGAAATTGCTGTTTATGATCTTGCCGGTCAGGACCTCGTCGCCGGTGCAGATGATCTCGATTCGCATGCTTCCCCCCGCCGTGCGGCGCCCTACATTAACGTAAACCCCACGAAGCAGGAGTCTGACCCAAATGGCCGCGATCCCCGAGCAGTACCAGGACCTGTTGACCCCCGAGAAGAAAGCGTTCGCATCGATCGCGACGGTGCAGCCGGACGGCTCGCCGCAGGTCACGCCGGTGTGGTTCGACTACACCGGCGGCAAGGTGCGGGTGAACGTGGCGAAGGGCCGCGTGAAGGTGCGCAACATGAAGCAGGGCTCGCCGGTCGCGCTGGCGATCATCGACCCGGACAACGCGTATCGCTACGTGCAGATCCGCGGCAAGGTCAGCCACGTGACCGAGGACGGGGCGCGGGCGCACATCGACTCGCTCGCGCACAAATACATCGGCAAGGACTATCCCTGGAGCCAGCCGGGCGAGGTGCGTGTGCTGTTCGAGATCGAGCCGGCGGCGGCCAGCGGGATGGGCTGAGGCCGCTACTTCTTGATGCCGAGGCCGGCGAATTTCTTGTTGAACTTTGCCACCTGGCCGCCCGAGTCGATCATGCGGTGCACGCCGGTCCACGCGGGGTGCGACTTGGGGTCGATGTCGAGGCGCAGGGTGTCGCCGGGCTTGCCGTAGCACGACCGCGTCTTGTACTGGGTTCCATCGGTCATCACGATGTTGATCTCGTGATAATCGGGGTGAACATTCGCCTTCATCTCGGGTCTCCTGCTGGCGCCGCCGATCCCGACCGGCCGCGCGAGGGGCGGCGTATAGCGCCGTCCCGGTGGCCGGGCAAGGTTGGGGCGACCGCCTGCCAGTGATCGCACCTGACATGCGCGCTGGTTTCGGCGCCGCTGGCGCGTGTTGGGCGATGATCTCGAGGAAACAGGCGAGCAGTCAAATAGTCCCGGCATTCTGCGCGCCACCGGTGCTGCAATAGATGGCTGGGTGATCCCCGGGTCGAGCGCCCGGGGACTTCGGGCTGGCCATGACGGTCGTCAGGCCGTGTTTACGCCACCTGGTATAATCTGTGGCTTGTCTGGCCTTTCTGTAATGCTAACCGTCTTCGCCTCCCGCGGTGAATTTTCCGAGGCGGGGATCCTCGTGCAACGCAGGTTGAAGCCTCCGAACTCACTATGCCGGTGCGCGACGCCGCAAGGATTTTGCCGCCGATGAACGCCGATGAACGCGGATAAGAAAGCCGCGCCTATCGTGCAAAACTTCTGATCGGCGTGCATCGGCGGCAAAAATACTCGGCTTCCTTCGCGCTGCCCATTGCGGGAATTGACGACTTTGCCGGAGTCCCCGCCGCACCAGCAAACCCACTGAATTTGCGCCAACGCAGCGTGGTTGGTTGCGGCTATGAGGCCGCGCTAGGAATCCGGGTTAAACTTGATTGCTTCGCTTTACGGATCGATCGCGGCGCCTGGTGCAAATGCGATCGCCCGGTTAGCCCTGGCCTTCCTACGGGCGGATGGTTCCCGGCCCGTCGAGCACCACCACTGGCCCGCTGAATCGATTGCCGACAAGCGTTGCCGGCACATTGGTGACGTTGCGAAGGAAGATCGTCGGTCGCGTCAAATCGTTGCGAAAGCTGTTGTCGATCACCTCGATCTGGCGGGTGGGGTTGATAAGCCCCTCTTCCCCGATGGTCACGGCGACCTGCGGCTGGTCAGAGTCCGGTCCCTTTTCCAGCGTGCACCCGCGCATCAGGAAATCCCCGCCGTTCGGCAGGTCGACCAGGTAGCTTGATGTGCCATCCGGTCCGTCGGTGATGGTGTCATCGATCAGCACGGTTCGCAGCGCGCGTGATTTGACGTGGTGGCCGATGTGCTGGTCGACGAACAGGGAGCGCTCGATGTCCAGCAGCGCGACCTTGTTGATATAGATCCCGTGGGCGCATTGCCGCGCGCAGACACCGTTGGCGCGAAATTCGCTGTCGAGGATCCGGATGGTGCTGGCGGGATTGGATGCGGCGAGGATCCCGTTCTCGTTGTCGAGGAACCGCGTCGCGACAAGGGTCAGGTTGGCGCCCTCGGCGCGGATTCCAGCGCCATTGTGGGCAGGTGCGCGGGCGCCCTCGAAACCGATGCCACGGATGGTGATGTCGTCGCCGACGGTGACGAAGATGCCTTTGTTCTGGCAGACCCGTTCGCGCAGGATCACGCCGGCGCCGCTGGCCGCGATGGTCAGGTGGCTTTGGCGCCAGACCGCGCAATCGGTGTAGCTGCCGGGATCGATCTGGATGGTGTCGCCATCTGCGGCGACGGCGGCTGCGGCGCTCGGGACGGTGAGTGCGCGGGTCGGACCTACCAGGAGCGTCCGCGCCATGGCCGGCGGGCAGACGGCCAATGCACCGGCCAGACCGATCAGGCCGCCCAGGGCCATCAGGCTGCCCAGAGCCATCAGGCTGCCCAAACCCATCAGGCCGCCCACACCCATCAGGCCGCCCACACCCATCAGGCCGCCGGGTCCCATCAGGCCGAAGAGACGCGGAAGCCAGCCTGGCGCGGAAAATCGGTTGAGCATGCAGACCCTGGCCTCTAGGAATTGTTGCGGTGGCACGGCCCAGCCCGCTTGCCGGGGACCACCGTATGGCAGTTGCACGATAGGGAACAGCGGGTGAAGCGTATCGCTCTTGTGGGTGCGGGCTACATCGCCGGGGTGCATGCCGACGTGCTGCGGGATATGCGGGACGTCCGGGTCACCGCAATCGTCGATCCGGCAGGCTCGGCGGCAGCGGCGCTGGCGCGGCAGTGCCCAGGTGCGGCGGTGTTCGCCTCGGTGGGCGCGGCGCTTGCGGCCGGGGCGTTCGACCGGGCACATGTGCTGGTGCCGCCGGAGCTGCATGCGCCGGTTGCCGCCGAACTGCTGGCCGCGGGCAGGCCGACCTTGCTGGAGAAGCCGCTGGCGGCGACCGGGGCCGAGTGCGACGCGCTGGTGGCGCAGGCGGCGGCCGGTGACGTGCCCCTCGGGGTCAACCAGAACTTCGTCAATCATCCTGCCTTCGTGCGGCTGCGCCGGCTGGTCGATGCGCGGGCACTGGGGCGGCCGTCCTATGTCGACGTGCTGTATAATGTGCCGCTGCGGCAATTGGCGGCGCGCCAGTTCGGCCATTGGATGTTCGCAGCCCCGGGCAACATCCTGCTGGAGCAGGCGGTGCATCCGCTGTCGCAGATTGCAGCACTGGCCGGGCCGATCGGCGCGGTGCGGGCGATCGCCGCGCCGCCGATTGCGCTGTCGCCGGATCGGCTGTTCCACGCCGGCGTCGACGTGGCGCTGGCCTGCGCGCATTTGCCGGCGCAGCTTCGTTTCGCCGTGGGACAGTCATTCCCGTTCTGGCAGGTGCGCGTGGTGTGCGATGACGGCGTGATCGTCGCCGACATCCTGGCCAATCGCTGCGTGACTTATGGGCGCACGCGTTGGATGGACGCGGTCGATGGAGCGCTGTCCGGCACGCGCAGTGCGGCGGCCCTGGCGCGCGACAGCCTCGGCGGCACGCTCGGGTATGTGGCTTCGCTGCTTCGCTTGCGGCCGCGCAGCGACCCGTTCTTCGTCAGCATGCGGGCGACCATCGCCGCGTTCCATGCCGCGGTGGATGCGGGGACGCCGCCGGCGCTGGATGCTGCGTTTGGCGCCATGCTGGTTGCCGCGTGCGAGCGGATACGTGATGCGGCGTTTGTGCCGCCGCCGGCGCCGATAGGGGCGGAAGTTTGCCCGAGCGGCGTCCAGGCGCACCCGGAGGTCGCAACTCCGGATCTCGCCACGCCGGACCTCGCCGTGCCGGACCTCGCCGTGCCGGACCTGGCGAAGCCTGAGATCTCCGTTTCGGATATCGCCAAGCCGGGCATTGCCAAGCCTGAAACCGCCAGGCCTGGCATCGCCATTCTCGGCGGCAGCGGTTTCATCGGCACCCATCTCGTCCGCCGCTGTCTGGCGGAGAACATGTCTGTCACCGTGATGGCCCGCTCGGTGCGCGGGCTGCCGGCCGAGTTCAGCGACCCCCGCGTGCGCGTGGTGCGCGGCGACATCCGTGATCCCGACGCGGTTGCCCTTGCGATCGACGGCGCGCCGCTGGTGGTGAATCTGGCGCATGGCGGCGGCGGCGCATCCTATGAGGCGATTTGCGCCGCGATGGTTGGGGGCGCGGAAATCGTGGGGCGGGCCGCTCAGGCGGCGGGGGCGCGGCGCCTGGTGCATGTCGGTTCGATCGCCTCGTTGTATCTTGGGCCACAGGAAGCGGCGGTCACCGGCGCGACGCCACCCGATCCGCAGGCGGAGCACCGTGCGGATTACGCGCGGGCCAAGGCGGCGTGCGACCTGGCTCTGCTGGCGCTGCATCGCGACACCGGCCTGGACCTGGTCATCCTGCGTCCTGGCGTGGTGGTCGGCGAGGGCAGCTCGCCGTTTCACAGCGGCCTCGGCCTGTTCAACAACGAGCAGCACTGCATCGGCTGGAACGCGGGGCGGAACCCCCTGCCCTTCGTGCTCGCCGAGGACGTTGCCGACGCCATTCTTTGCGCCTGCCGTGCCGAGGGCATCGCCGGCCGGTGCTACAATCTGGTGGGCGAGGTGCGCTGGTGTGCGCGGGACTATATCGCGGCGCTGGGAACGGCGCTCGAGCGACCCTTGCGGTTCCATCCGCAGTCTGCGACCCGGCTCTGGCTGGTGGAATGCGGGAAATGGGCGATCAAGCGGGTGACCGGACGTGCGGTCGCGGCGCCCAGCCGGCATGATTTCCTGTCGCGCGGGATGCTGGCAACCTTCGACTGCGCGGACGCCAGGCAGGCGTTGGATTGGCACCCGGTGGCGGATGTGGCGGTGTTCCGGGCGCGCGCCATCGAGGTGCACCGGTCCGGCGGCGGATGAAGCATGACGACGCTCGCCTGAGTCGGCGCAGGCGCGGCTCGGTCCGCGGCGGCCCCTGATGCCCGGGGCGCCGCTGACGATGCTGAGCGTGTTTGCCACATTTGCGGTCGGCGGCCCGCAGGTGCGTTTCGCGGCGCTGGCCAATCGCTTCGGCGCGCGCTACCGGCACCTTATTGTGGCGATGGACGGCGACACGGCGTGTCGCGAACGGCTGTCGCCGGACTTGGATTTGAGCTTCCCGGAGATCCCGGTCCAGAAGGGAAAGACGCTCGTCAACCTACGTAATTTTCGGCAATTTCTGCACGAGAATCAGCCTGACGTGCTGGTCACCTACAACTGGGGATCGATCGAGTGGGCGATGGCGAACTTCCCCGGGCTGATCCGTCACGTGCATGTCGAGGACGGATTCGGGCCGGAGGAGCGCGATGGCCAGATCCGCCGCCGCGTGTTGACCCGTCGGCTGGTGTTGCGCCGGTCGGTGGTGGCGCTGCCGTCGCAAACCCTGACGCGGATCGCGACGCAGGTCTGGCGGCTGGACCCGCGCCGCGTGCGCACCATTCCGAACGGGATCGACCTGGCTCGGTTTTCCGGCCGGCGCGATCCGTCGATTGCTGCCCGGAGGCACGATCCGGCGAGTGCCGCAGGGCGCGATCCAGCGACTGCCGCCGCTTGGCGCGATGCAGCGATTGCCGCCGCTTGGCGCGGCGAGGGGCCGGTGATCGCCACCGTCGCCGCGTTGCGGGCGGAGAAGAATCTGGGCCGGCTGCTGCGCGCATTTGCCGAAGCGACCCGGGCTCGGGCGGGGCGATTGGTGATCGTCGGCGACGGGCCGGAGCGCACCGGGCTGGAGGCGCTGGCGGCGCAACTCGGGATCGGAGACCGTGTCAGCTTCCTCGGTCATATCGCTGAACCTGCAGCATTATTTGCTGGGTTCGATATTTTCGTGCTGTCGTCGGATACCGAGCAGATGCCGATCGCGGTGATCGAGGCGATGGCGGCGGGTCTGCCGGTGGCGGCCACCGATGTCGGGGATGTGCGCGGCATGCTGGCCGACGCCAATGCGGGCTATGTGGTGCCGCGCGACGATGCCGCGCTGGCCGGCAGCCTGGCGGCCTTGCTGGATGATGCCGAGCTGCGGAGCCGGGTCGGCGCCGCCAATCGCGACCGGGCGTTGGCGGCGTTCGACCAGGAGCGGATGTTCGCCGCGTACGCCGCGTTGTTCGATGGGGCTGCGGCGTGACGGCGGCCGTTGCCCTTTGGGGGGAGAGTCTGGACTTGTTCCGGCGGCTCGGGACACGAGGCTTTCTGGGTGAGGGATTTGCCGCGAAGCCAGCGGTCGCCCGTGCCGCGTTACCCTCACCCGCCGCTTCGCGGCGACCTCTCCCGGAGGGAGAGGTGATTTGGTGAGTGGTTCGGCTGACGTTGAGATCGCATTGTCTGCGGTGACGGACTGGGACGCGCTCGGGACGGAGTGGCGCGCGCTTGAGGGCCGGTCTGGCGCCTCGTTCTTTCAGAGCTGGAGCTGGGTCGGGTGCATGGCCCCGGAGCGGTACGCCAATCCGGTGCTGCTGCGGGCGGGGCACCAGGGGCGGACCGTGGCGTTGGGGCTGTTCAACCGGCAGCGCGGCTGGCTGCTCGATACGCTGTGGCTGCACGAGACGGGCGATCCGCACTGGGACACCGTGTTCATCGAACACAACGGCCTGCTGATCGATGCGACGGTGGCGACGGACGCGTTGCGACTGGCCTGCCTCGTGGCTGCCCGGCGCGCGCCGCTGCCTCAGGCCCGGATCGGCCGGCGCCTTGTGCTGCGCGGGGTCGACGAGGCGACGCTGCGGGCGGCCGGCGCGGCCGGCGTGGTCTCGCACCTGATGACCCGTGCGGTGCCGACGCTCGATCTTGCCGCGCTGCGCCGCACCGGACGCAACCATTCCGACGTGCTCAGTGCCAACACCCGGGCGCAGCTCCGACGTTCGGCGCGCGCCTACGCCGCGTTGGGGCCGCTCGGCATCCGGCGCGCCGCGGCCCCTGCCGAGGCCCATCGCTTCCTCGATGCGCTGGCCGGGCTGCATCAGGTGTCATGGCAGCGTCGCGGCCGCGCTGGCGCCTTTGCCGAGCCACGCTTTGCGCGATTTCATCACGCGCTGATCGATCGTGCTTTCCCGCGCGGCGAGATTGCGCTGTGGCGGGTTGCCGCGGGGGCGGCGATCATCGGCTATCTGTATAATTTTCAGCTGAATGGGCGGATCCTGGCGTACCAGAGCGGGTTCAACTACGCGTTGGGGGATCAGCGCGCGAAGCCCGGAGTGACTTGCCACCAACTGGCGATTGAGCAAGCCGTCGCGGACAACTGCCAGAGTTATGACTTTCTGGCTGGCGACGATCGCTACAAGCGGAGCCTGGCCGATCAGTCGACCAGCCTGCACTGGCTGGCCATCGGACCCAGGCTGGATCCCGGTCGATTGCGCCGCGGCCAATATATCTAGCTCATCAGGACCATCTGATTGGTGTAGAAAAAAGTCGTCCTAACCGAGATTTCGTGTCACGTTGCGGAATTGCATTAGGTCGCCGGCGGATGAGGGCTGCACTTGTATCGGCAACCTCGCTGGCGGCTCTGCTGGCCTTCGAGGTGGGTCTCGACGTCGCCATGGATGCGCGTCCCGCCCTCGCGTCCGCGTTTACAGCCGGCACCGCTCTCGACTTCGGCAACAACATCTACGTGCTGGTCGGCACCACGGCGACGGCGCTCGAAACCGTCACCAATGGTATCACGGGAAAAAACACGATCACCTTGCCGGGCGTCAGCTCAACCTACTTCTCGGGTGCGGGCAGTGTCGTCACGGTTACCGGCTCCGGCGCGACGGCCGCGGTCGCCTACACCTTTGCCCCATTGTCCTCCGGCGGCTGGACCAACACCTTTAGCATCAAGTCCGGCACCAACACGGCGACGGTGGTCGAGACCGGCGCCGGGGTGGCACCGTTCCAGAGCACCACGGTCAGCGCGTTCGGCGCGGTGCGCATCGGCACCACGGCAACGATCGCTGCCATCACCGTCGCCAATGTCGGCGACGGCGACCTGGCGCCGGGCGGCAACACGCTGTCGATGGCGCAGTTGCGCGGCAGCATCGGTGCGCCGAGCGGGTCGGTGTTCACCGGCAGTGGCGGCACGTTCAGTCTGAACGACCAGTTCTACAGCGGGAGCGGCACCGCCACCACGAGTGCCGCCTACACCTATCGGTATGCACCGACAGCGCACACCACGAGCGACACCGCGACGGTCGTCGCCAACTTCGCCGATGGCAGCACCTCCGGCACCAATGCGGCGCAGACGGCCACGTTGACACTGTCGGGCTCGGGCGTTGGTCCCGAATTCCAGAGCAAGGTCGGCAGCACGACCTACAGCAACACGACCGCGATCGGGAACACCACGGTTGCCGCCGGCACGATCTCCACCGGCGCCTACACGACCAGCACGACGACCTCGCTGCAGGTCACGCTGTCCAATATCAGCACCGATGCGGGCAGCGCGTCGCTCACCGATCTGACGCTGGAGAATTTTGCCCTCAGCGGCGCGAGTGCGTCGGATTTCAGCGTGGTCGGTTTCACCACCAACACGGTCCTGGCCGAGGCGCAATCGGTCGTTGTGACGCTGGATTTCAGCGGACCGACGGTGGGCAACTACACGGCGGACCTGAACTTCACCACCGACGAGGGTGCCGCGCTTGGCGGGGCCGGCGCGGTATTCAGCTATACGCTGTCGGCCAAGATCCCCGAGCCGGCAACGATCGTCATGTTTGGGATGGGCCTGGCCGGCCTGGGATGGGTGCGGCGGCGGCGTGGCAGGCGGGTATCGGCGGTGTGGGCGCAAGCGTAGGGCGGCAGGGCGTTGCCGCTGGATTTGATCGGGGGGGGGGCAGCGGCCGCCGCCTGGTGCCGCGATGGCGGATGACGCTTCCCCCCGGAACAAGTCCGGGCGCAAGGCTCTTCCGCCCTACCCGCCAGTGCCGCGATAGATGGCCGGGACACGCCCCATAGGCATCAGGATAGCGGAGAGCCCGAGGAAGATTCTCCCCCTCCCCTTGCGGGCTTGGGCCGCAAGGGGAGGG
>Ga0326727_10024147_pt1 | contig 11526 bp, 8 predicted proteins | sample MB2enrmetagenome_FD_207643 | JGI IMG/M metagenome (GOLD analysis project Ga0326727, IMG submission 207643) | Lab enriched peat soil microbial communities from McLean, Ithaca, NY, United States - MB29MY | ecosystem: Environmental > Terrestrial > Soil > Wetlands > Peat | place: USA: New York... | reverse complement strand
CTTTTTGCTCGGGAACTGGTTCAGCGTTCTGTTTGGAGGAGGAGTCTGGTTGCTGTTCGGAAGAAGACTCTGGTTTCTGCTCTGGGGGCGTTTCGAGAGAATGAGGAATTTCATCCCCTTCACTGGCAAATTCCGGCGTTTGAAATGGCCCATTCGCCGTCTCCGACGTAGAAACCGTCGCTTTGGTCGGCGTAACCGGCTGACATCCAATCAAATAGGCACTTGTCAGCAGTGCCAGCATCACAAGGATTACGCCCCATCTTTGCCAATGTTTGATTCCCAAGCTGCCTGCCCCCGATCTCGTAGTTCGTAGTTCGTAGGTCATAGGTCATAGGTCGTAATTCGTATATTGAATATCGATCCACGAATAAGCCTCTAAATCATTTTTCCCAAAACTCCGCTAAGAAAGTATTTTTAATTATATTCCCTCCTTGACGAATATTGCCTGTACCATCTGTCGCTTAGAGTATTCTTGCCAAAACATAGCGTTCGATAGCTTCCGCTACCCCATCCTCCTCATTGGTGACCGTAACGATATCCGCTTGTTCTTTAATTTCCGCTCGGGCATTTCCCATAGCCACACCGATTCCCGCGTATTTGATCATTTCTAAATCATTGAAACTGTCCCCAATTGCCATCACTTCTGCCTGAGCAATTCCTAAGTGCTCTGCTAAGGCTGCCAAAGCGACACCTTTGTTTACCGTGCGGTCCGTCATTTCCAGGAAATGGGGCTTGGATTTAGTAATGTGCACCTTTTCCCCATAACGCTGTCCCAATATGGGGGCCAATTGGTCTAAATCCGCTTCTTCTGCCATCATGAGGATTTTCTCTACCCCCTCGGGTTCCTGGGAAAGCAAGACGGACAAGTCTTCTTTCTCAATCGGGACACTTGCCATCCGCGCATACTCCCGCGACCATTCATTTAATTCCGTCGCAATGACCCGGTCTTTGAGATAAACCTGGACATAAACCCCTCGTTGCCCAACATACCGAATAATTTCAGCTGCCACAGCACTGGGAATAACTCGCCGAAAGAGAATATCACCGCTTAAAGCATGTTGGATCATCGCCCCATGGTAGGTAATCACAGGAACGTCCACCCCCAGCTGTTCGGCATAAGGACGCGCCGAGATAGACATTCGCCCGGTAGCAATCGTCATTTTAACGCCCTGGGCCTGAGCTTTCTGAACCGCCTTTACAACCCGAGAGGAAATCGTCCAATCATCACTGAGTAAGGTGTCATCAAGATCCATCGCTACTAATCGAATTGTCACTCCCTGTTCCACTCCTTTACTAACGTTGCCTTCAAATACTGCCCCGTGTATGACGCCGGGTAGGCGGCAATCTCCTCGGGCGTCCCAGCTATTATCACTTCTCCGCCCCGAGTCCCCCCTTCGGGACCAAGATCAATCAGCCAGTCTGCCGTTTTGATGACATCCAGGTTATGCTCAATGACGAGTACCGTATCCCCTGCCTCCACCAAGCGATGGAGCACTTGAAGAAGTTTGTCGATATCCGCCGTGTGCAGACCGGTCGTCGGTTCATCAAGAATATAAATTGTTTTCCCCGTACTGCGTCGGCTCAACTCCGTGGCCAGCTTAATCCGCTGGGCTTCTCCTCCAGAGAGTGTGGTTGCGGGTTGACCAAGGTGAATATATCCCAATCCCACATCCTGCAAGGTCTGAAACTTCCGAGAAATCTTGGGGACCGCTTGGAAAAATTCCACTGCTTCATCCACCGTCAGGTCTAAGATCTGAGCTATATTCTTACCCTTATAGCGAACCTCTAAGGTTTCCCTATTGTAGCGTTTTCCCTCACAAACTTCACAGGGAACATAGACATCCGGCAGGAAGTGCATTTCGATCTTGATGATCCCATCTCCACGGCAGGCCTCACAACGACCACCTTTAACATTAAAGCTAAATCGACCGGGTTTATACCCCCGCATCTTTGCTTCCGGTGTTATTGAAAAGAGTTCCCGAATAAAGTCGAAAACGCCGGTATAGGTCGCTGGATTGGAACGGGGGGTCCGGCCGATCGGGGACTGGTCAATATCAATGACCTTGTCCAGATGCTCCAACCCCTCCAAGCGATCATGGGCCCCAGGGCGAGGCCGCGCACCGCTAAGCTTAGAGGCTAATCCCTTATAGATAATCTCATTAACCAACGTGCTTTTACCGGAGCCCGAGACCCCAGTCACGCAACTAAACAGACCCAGAGGGATGCCTACGTGAACATCCTTCAGGTTATTTTCTCGAGCTCCAAAAACTTCGAGCCACTTTCCGTTCGGCTGCCGTCGCTTCTCCGGTACAGCAATCTGCTTTTGGCCACTCAAATATTGCCCCGTAATTGATTCCTGATTAGCCTTAATCTCTTCGATTGTACCCTCGGCCACCACTCGTCCGCCATGAGCCCCGGCACCGGGACCGATATCAATAATATGATCTGCCGCAATCATGGTATCTTCATCATGCTCGACCACAATCAAAGTGTTCCCGAGATCCCGTAAGCGTTTAAGTGTTGAAAGGAGACGGGCATTATCCCGCTGATGAAGCCCAATGCTGGGTTCATCTAAGACATAAAGGACACCCATCAGACTCGAACCGATTTGAGTCGCCAAACGAATCCGCTGGGCTTCTCCACCCGACAACGAACCCGCGGCCCGCCCCAACGTCAAGTAATCCAGTCCGACATTTATCAAGAATCCAAGCCGCTCCCGAATTTCCTTCAGAATCTGGCGGGCAATCGTTTCCTCTTTCGACGTGAGGATCAGTTTATTTAAAAAGGTTATTGCTTCGCTGATCGAAAGGCGGCTGAGATCATCAATCGAGATTCCTCCCACCTTCACAGCTAACGCTTCCGGTTTCAGGCGTTTCCCTTGACAGGTTAAGCAAGGACTCTCACTCATATACCCTTCGATTTCGATGCGTACCATATCTGAAGTTGACTCTCGATGCCGACGTTCAAAAAGAGGGACCAGTCCTTCGAAGTTGGTGTTATAAGTTTTCAGTTGATCAAAAATATTTTGGTACTGAAAACGAATCGGGGTAGCGGTTCCGTAGAGCAGTCCCTGCCATTGGCTCTCATTGAGCTCTTTCAAAGGGGTATCCATCCCGAACCCCAGGTTTAAGGCCACAGCCTCCATCATCTTAGGGTAATAACTCGAACTCGATTTGGTCCAAGGGGCGATCGCCCCGGTTGCTAAAGATAGTGAACGATCCGGGAGGAGCAGGTCAATATCGACGACAAGCTTTGCCCCAAGTCCTGTACAAGCAGGGCAAGCGCCATAAGGACTGTTAAAGGAAAAAAGACGCGGAGAAATTTCTTCGAGAGCAATCCCACAATCCGGACAAGCAAAATTCTCGCTGAAGAGCAGTTCCTCTCCGTCAGTGATGTCCACAATGACGTTTCCTTCGCCGAGTTTGAGAGCCGTTTCCAGCGAGTCCGCCAAACGTTCCGCGCTCTCAGGTTTTAGGGATATACGGTCGATCACAACTTCAACGGAGTGTTTTTTGTTTTTTACCAGATCTATGTCTTCGCTGAGATCCTTGGTCTCCCCATCGACACGCACCCGAACATACCCTGCCTTCCGGGCGTCCTCAAAGACCCTTTGATGTTCTCCTTTTTTTCCTTTAACGAGTGGGGCCAGGATCTGCAGTTTCATTCGCTCCGGCAAAAGCAATATTTGGTCAACCATTTGCTGCACGGTTTGCTGAGAAATCCCTCGCCCACACTGCGGGCAATGCGGATGACCGATCCGGGCATAAAGCAGGCGCAGGTAGTCAGCTACCTCCGTCGCCGTACCTACCGTCGAACGGGGGTTGCGGTTCGTTGTCTTTTGGTCAATGGAAATCGCCGGGGAAAGTCCTTCGATAGAATCTACATCGGGCTTATCCATCTGCCCCAAAAACTGCCGAGCATAGGCTGAAAGGGACTCTACATAGCGCCGTTGTCCCTCGGCATAGATTGTATCGAAGGCCAGCGATGATTTTCCTGAGCCGGACAAGCCAGTGATCACCACCAGTTTATCTCGCGGAATGTCAATATCGATGTTTTTTAAGTTATGGGCACGTGCTCCGCGCACGCGCAAGTAGTCTTGGGTCATGGTTAGTTTGGCCTCCTAGTCTTTGGTTGGAGGAAGTTTCTTAGCCCAGTCGCACTCGCTTCATTGCTATTCGCTTGAGGCTAAGGCTAAAACGCAAAACCTCTGGGTTGTTCTGCATGTGAACCGTTGCGTTTCTTTACGCCTTATCCTCTGCTCTCATTGACGCAATTCCGCTAAAGTGCTCCTTATGCTAAGAAACTTCCTCTGGGCTTGGGGCGACGAGGGGGAGGGAACGACGTGTGCATGAATGCAAGTGGGTACGGTTTTTGACTTGCATTTTTTCTTGCGTTCTTACCGATCCTCGTGACCCGCAAGAAGGAAATGATATTGCTAAGAGAACCATTCAGCGGAGGAGCGTGCGAGTGCAGTTGGCGAAGCGTGAAGACGCACCACGGTTCACTTGCTGAATATCCCTGAGGTTTGGTGCGTTAGCTTCGCCAACAAACGAGCCGCTCCGGGAGCTGTGGTAAACGTGCAATTCATTTCCTGCTGTCATCTCTTACTTGCATCTCTTACTTTTATTTCCTGCTTTTCTTGGTTTTGCCTGCTTGCTTGTAACGAACATTGCCCCGTGGCTGGCTCGTCATCTTATATTTATTTTCTTCCCCTTTTAGCTCGATCATCGCATCTCGGATTTCGGCTGCTCGTTCAAAGTCCAGATCTCTGGCCGCTAGGCGCATTTCTTGTTCTAGACTTTTGATGAGCGCTGCAAGTTCTTCGGGTGGTAGCTTCGTTCCATAGGCTTTTTTTAGCTCGGCAACTTTTGTGGCCTCCGGCGCATCATGGACCGCTTTATGGATCGTTTGGGGAGTAATTCCCATTTTTTCATTGTGAGCCATTTGTATCGCCCGGCGTCGATTCGTTTCGTCTAGGGCGATTTGCATTGATCGGGTGATCTTATCACCATACATAATGACCTTGCCTTGGGCATGGCGTGCGGCACGGCCAATGGTTTGAATGAGGGAGCGGTCTGATCTGAGAAATCCTTCTTTGTCTGCATCGAGAATAGCAACCAGCGAAACCTCCGGCAGATCCAGCCCTTCCCGCAAGAGGTTAATCCCCACCACTACGTCAATTCCGCCCAGACGAAGCTCTCGAAGGATCTCCACACGTTCAAGTGTCTTAATGTCCGAATGAAGGTATTTGACCTTAATTTCGAGGTTTTTGAAGTAATCCGTGAGATCCTCAGCCATCTTCTTTGTTAACGTCGTAACGAGAACTCGTTCATCTTTAGCTATTCGAGCTCTAATTTCCCCCAGCAAGTCATCAATCTGCCCTTTAGTCTGACGAACAATAACCTCCGGATCCAACAACCCGGTGGGGCGAATAATCTGCTCTACAACGGTCGGGCAATGCGCGATTTCATAGGGTCCTGGGGTTGCGCTGACAAAGATGCTTTGTTTAATCGTCCGTTCAAACTCGGCAAACATCAGGGGCCGATTGTCTAGGGCCGAGGGAAGGCGAAAGCCGTAGTCCACTAGAGTAGTTTTGCGGGAACGGTCTCCTTCATACATCCCTCTCACCTGAGGAAGGGATACGTGGGATTCGTCCACAAAAAGGAGAAAATCCTCAGGGAAATAATGCAAGAGGGTGGAAGGAGTCTCCCCCGGCTCACGAAATGTCAAATGTCGGGAATAATTTTCGATTCCATTGCAGAAGCCCATTTCTCTAAGCATTTCCAAGTCATAGCGTGTCCGTTGCTCAAGTCGCTGTACTTCTAACTGCTTATTCTCTACCTCCAAGACCTTTAAGCGTTCTTCCAGTTCCTGTTCAATGTTTTCCGCAGCCTTCATAACTTTGTCACGGGCGGTTACATAGTGGGAGTTCGGGAAGATCGAAACATGGTAGCGCTCTCCTAAGATTTCCCCAGTCAGCACATTGATCTCGTAAATATGCTCAATTTCATCCCCGAACAATTCCACCCGAATCACTCGTTCACTCGAAGCAGCCGGGTAGATCTCCACGACATCCCCACGCACCCGAAACGTTCCCCGGACAAAAGCGATATCATTGCGATCATATTGAATCGAAATTAATTTGCGCAAAATCTCGTTACGATCGATCACTTGTCCCTGCCTCAGCGAGAGAACAAGCTCACGATAATCCTCCGGTGATCCTAAACCGTAAATACAGGAAACACTAGCCACTACTATTACATCACGCCGCTCAAGCAGCGAAGCCGTCGCCGAGTGACGCAGTTTCTCAATTTCGTCGTTTATAGAAGCGTCTTTTTCTATAAACGTATCACTAGAGGGCACGTAAGCCTCAGGTTGGTAATAATCATAGTAACTCACGAAATACTCTACTGCATTTTCCGGAAAGTACTCCTTAAACTCGCTATAAAGCTGCGCTGCCAAGGTTTTGTTATGCGCAAGTATGAGGGTTGGCCTCTGCAGCTGCGTAATTATATTAGCCATTGTAAAAGTTTTCCCAGATCCCGTGACTCCTAACAACGTCTGGTAACGCCAACCTTCGTTCACCCCGGCGACCAGAGCATCTATGGCCTGAGGCTGATCCCCCGCCGCTGTATAAGGGGCATGTAAATGGAATTCCATGCTCCGGTCTCCTTTTCAGTTGATAAAATTGTATATTAAGCGATCTTTCGACTATTCGACTATTCGACTATTCGGTTGCTTTCAATATATAATTGATTCGACAATGTTTATAATTCTTCTTAGTTTATTTTACATCTAAGCTATGACTATTACAATTAAATATACTATAATTATACCACTCGTCATACAAGAACATAAAGGAAACTCTCTTCAGCCTATCCATCCATTTTTCGGTAATAGAAAAAGCCGAAATTGCTTTCGGCTTTACGCAGAATTCTTAAGTGCTTCTTCTTATTTCTTTTCCGCTCCTTCATCTTGAGCTGACTGATCCCCCTGATCTTTCGTCGCCTCAGTTGGTTGCTCAGACTGTTGCTTCAACATTTCAGGCGGCACGGTTTTTACCTGTTCATTGGTTGTTTTCTCAGTGCCGATAACCTTACCTTGAGCATCAAGATACTCTCGTGTTGTTTCGGTCTTTATTTGTTCCGTGACCTTTTGAACTCCGGGAGGCATCGTGCTTGACTTAGCCTTTTGTCCGTCGCTGCTTGCTCCTGACATATCCCCACTCTGATCCTCTTGCTTGGCCTGCCCTTGATCCTTTGCTTGACCTTTTGATGAGGAAGCTTGGCCCGCCTGCTCTGTTGGCTTTTGAGCTTGTTCCGCACTTTGCATGGTTTTGGTATAACTTTTAAGGATCACCGCGAGATTTTCCGGCGTTACGGCCTTCACTTGGATAATCTTAGCCGGAATTTCCCCTTGCTCACCGGTAATGGAATCATTGACATCCAGAGATTCCTTTTTGATTATCTTTTGAGCCCACTGATAGGCATTGACGCCCTGCAGATAAGGGGAAGTATCGACATCACCGACCTGCGCTCCGCTTGACATTCGTTCCAAAGAGGGCACGCTGGCTTGTCCTCCTACTAAGCTTATTTTTTTATCTAACTGTGCTTGTTTCAAAACTTCGTTTGCCAAAGCTGCCAGTTTCTCGGAATGCGCTATGATGCCCTGGACCTTGCCGGGATTTTTTTGCATAAAATCCACTAAGCTTTGTTTGGCGGCTGATTCAGAATCCGGAGAACTTACAATCGTTTGAACTGTTATTTTAGGATATTTGCTAAGTATTGCTTTGTTTCCGGCTAAGCGTTCCTGTGATCCGGTTTCGTTGGGGTCTCCCTGCATAATTACGACCTGACCCTCAGCAACCTTACTTACCAGCGTTTGAGCCATTAGCTCTCCGGCCTTTTCCTGATCCGGAGTAATTATCCCTTCAAGCTTTACACCTGTAGGAAGCTGACTTACTGCTAATACTGGAATTTTGTTGGTTTCGGCACTCTTTAAAAGACTTGCGTTTCCACCTTGATAAATCAGAACCTTCGCTCCTTTCAAAGGGGACTCTTTTCCCGCTGCACTTTGGTCAATATACTTCACTTTCGCTTTCTCCTGCTTCGCCAGATCGTCGATCCCTTTAGTAATGAGTAGTTTATTGGGATCTTCCTCATTTAAAGAAACCGCGATAACCCCTTCACTCCCTTCCTTTGTCAAAGAAGTTTTGTCCTTGTTTCCTAAAAGGGCTTGTAGACCACAGCCTGTTATTGTTAAACTAAGACATAAGGAAAGAATAATTAAAAGGGACCGTACTCTTTTTGACATGGGACACGCTCCTTTCGAAGCTCGATTCCTTCTTGATTGTTAGTTTTCCCTTGTCGTCATAAAAAAATGCAGTAGAAAAAGGAGACCACTTTTTATGGGTTTAATTGTCCGTTTGTTTATTAATGCTTTCGCTCTGATTCTGATGACTTTTCTGGTTCCGGGCCTTCACCTTGCTAGTTTCTCGACCGCACTATGGGCGGCACTCGTTTGGGGTCTGGTTAACACTCTTGTTCGACCGATCTTTTTGTTCTTTACCTTTCCTTTACAACTTTTAACCTTAGGATTATTCACCTTAGTTATTAATGGAATCATGCTCACCCTGACAGCTAAGCTTGTCCCGGGATTCTTCATTCAAAACTTTGCCAGCGCCTTCGTTGGTGCCTTGGTTCTCAGCATTATCAGTTTAATTCTGACTCATATCTTTGAATAAGCAAGGAGGGGTTTAAGTGTCAGTCAAATTGGTACATCTATTAAAACGGGTACAAGCTCTCCCCCCCCTGCCCACATCCGCCATGCGCGTGATTGCCTTAACTAAAAATCCTGCAACCTCCGTGAGAGAACTGGAAACAGTAATTGGGCAGGACCCGGCATTAGCTGCCGGCATACTTCGCCAAGCCAACTCCGCCTATTATGGCTACGCGAGGCGAATCTCTTCCCTTCAGGAAGCGATCGTCGTGCTCGGTTTTCAAGCGATACAAGGATTAGCGATGTCCGCCGCGGTCGCCCCCTTACTTAAGATCCAACTTGTCGGATACGAGATTGAACAAGAGGGGCTCTGGAAACATTCCTTGCTTACTGCCATGACCGCGAAACGGTTGTGTCAGCTCCGAAAACTCCCTTTTGGGGACGTTGCCTTTACGGCTGGTTTACTTCATGATATCGGCAAATTAATCATCTCCATTTACGTTCAGGAAGTGGGTGATTTTCTTGTGAAAAAAGTGACTGAGGCCAAGTTTTCTTATGTTGAGCTTGAGGAAAAGGTCATCGGCTATAACCATGCAACGGTTGGCGGACTTCTGGCCAAAACATGGAACTTGCCCGAGGATCTTGTTGAGGCAATTTCCTACCACCATGCCCCCTTAAGCGCTAAAGATCACACAGAACTGACCTGCGTAGTTCACGTGGCTAACGGCCTTGCCAATTCGCTGGGAATTGGCGGCGGCGTAGACAGTTTTCTGAACCCAATCCTCCAAGAAGCTCTCGACTTGCTAATGCTCAAAGAGTCCGACCTCGAAATTCTGTTGGCTGCTCTTGGAGAATTCGTCATGGATCCTTCCATATTCAGTTAGTGTAAAAAATGCAAGCTAACTCAAGCTTCTGTCTGTATATCACCCAAAATCTGGTTAAGCATGATTTCCCGATAGCCATCCAATTGTTCGAAATTCACAGCTTCCATATACATCGCCTTAATTTGAGACCTATGTGTCTGCCAAGACGCTAAGGTCTCTATTAATTTTTCACTGAAAGGTCTCTCTAATCCTTGGTCCCCTAAATTCTCAGGGTTTCCCTGCCAGATTGCCAAATGTCTTTCCGGGAAAACAAGTCCAATGACTTCGTCAGGATTGAGCGGGTGCAGGACAATCTCAATCATTTGTCCCAATTGCTGAGCTTCACGCAAAACCCAATCTAAAGCATCCAATGTGTCATCTCCTTCGAGCCGGATTTGATCAAAATCCGAGAGAAAATGTGGTGCAAGATTAAGCCATCCTTCCGCAGTTAAGCCATGCAAAAAATACGGATTAATAATACTCTTTTGCAAAAGTTTGATAGCATTTTCGGCGAGAGGCCAGGGGCCGGTGTGTTCTTTTTTTATTTTCAGACGAGCTGAATTTCCCAGAATCCAGGAGATATCTTCCTTTTCCAGACGGGGTTTATGCGCTCTATTCCCGATCAGCGCACCAAGTTCGGCAGCCAACTCTTCCTCCAGGGTCATTTGAAGTCCTTGAAGCCGATTTTCAATCTTCAAAATCTGTGCCCGTTGCTTTACTAGTATGTGTTCGTCACAAAAAATTCTAAAGTCAATAAATTTTTCGACAACACCCGGGGCCCGCCAACGCAGTGGGGAAACCTCCATAGCATCTAACATCGCTAATTCCATACGCGGCATGATAAAACCGGCCATCGAATCCGGATCTCGCGCCGAACGCAAAAAATCAATATCATAGCCCCGATCCAGCAATTCCATACCGATGACCTTTATCATTGTCGATTTACCTGTTCCCGGTCCACCCAAGAGGATATAAGCCCGTTGCCAACTCGGCATCATATTCGGCAACAGAGATATGTATCCTCTGGTGGTCATTCCTTCGGCAAAGTAATGTCGTACCCCAGTCTTATTACCCATACGTGATACCCCCGTCGTTTTATATGTCAGCGTAGTCTATGCACCAAAGCGAACGACGGTCACTCTTCGCTTTTTAAACAAAAAAGGCACGCTGTGTGTAGACAGCGTGCCTTTTCCAAATCCTTATTTCAGTTTCCCCTGTAGCGTCTGTAAAGCTTTTTGAAGCTGCGGATCAAAGTTTGTATCCGTCGGAGAAATGGTGGCTTGTTGCCCTTTATCGAGCTCTACCTTCACATCCGGTTCAATGCCTATTTTGTGAATCGACAGCTTATTCGGTGTCAAATATTTGGCCGTGGTTAATTTGACACTCGTTCCCCCGTCCAAGGGGAAAATAGTTTGCACGATTCCCTTACCAAACGTCTTTACTCCGACAAGAGTCGCTGTTTTTTCGTCTTTTATTGCACCTGCAACAATTTCAGCGGCTGAAGCACTTTCTTCATTGACGAGAACTACCACAGGCATCCCCAAATACGTACCGGTTGCCATTTTTGTATCGACGTGGCCTTGTTTATCGACAATATAAACAACCGGGCCCGCTGGAACAAAGTAGCTGGCAACCTGAACGGCAGCATTGAGCTCTCCGCCATGGTTATACCTCATATCCAGGATTAGTCCCTTGAATTTTTTTATGTTCATATTGTCCAAGGTGTCTTTAAGTTCAGTACCTGTATCTGAGGCAAACTGAGAAATGTTAATATAGGCGATATCCGAGTGCCCGGGTAAGGCTTCCCCATCAACTGTTGGGACGGTGATATTCTCCCTCGTTAAACTCACCGTGTAAGTCTTATTGGTGCTCTCCCGATAAAGGGCCAAGACAACTTTCGTTCCAGGATCACCGCGCATCATCCCCACAGCTTTGTCTTGATCCA
>Ga0326727_10024144_pt1 | contig 11527 bp, 12 predicted proteins | sample MB2enrmetagenome_FD_207643 | JGI IMG/M metagenome (GOLD analysis project Ga0326727, IMG submission 207643) | Lab enriched peat soil microbial communities from McLean, Ithaca, NY, United States - MB29MY | ecosystem: Environmental > Terrestrial > Soil > Wetlands > Peat | place: USA: New York... | reverse complement strand
TGGGCTATCTCCGGAGACTTTTCCTACCTGTGAGTTCTGGCGGGGCAATTTCGGCGGCCGGTTTGGCACCACGATGAAGCTTGCCGGTTGGGACGGAGTCGTAGTGGAAGGCAAGGCCGACAAGCCGGTGTGGATCAATATCATAAACGACCAGGTGAAGATCGAAGACGCCAAGGAGCTTTGGGGCCTGGACACCTATGAGACGCAGGATCGAATTACGAAAATGGTGGGCGGCAGAACCCGCTTCGGCGAAGAATGGCAAGAGATCGGGAGCACCTATACCACAGCCCGCCCGCAGATTGTCTGCATTGGTCCGGTGGGCGAAACCAAGTCACGACTCGCCGCCCTGATCTCGGGCAGCGGAATCAGTGCACGGATCGGCGGCCATGGCGCGGTCTTCGGAGCCAAGAATTTGAAAGCGATCAGCGTATCCGGGACCGGCAGCGTGCAGATGGCGGATCCCAAAGGAGTCCTGGAGGCCAGACTCCGCCAGATGCAATCCGGAAATTTCGCTGCGTCCCGGGCTGGAGCTGCGTCCTGTATGCCTTGCCTGCGCGGCGACCGGCGCAGGAGCAACTATCATGGCGGCGAAACCATGTGCGCCTGTCAAGGCTGGCTCAGCGGCAAGAGTCCGGCGGTCGCAGACCAGGCTGCCGAAGCCTTGATAAGATATGGCCTCAGCAGTTGGTCGGCCCATTTCCACGCCCTTTCGACAAAGATTGCCGGCGCACCGGAGTTTTTCCATGGCAATGTGCCGGTAGATTCCGGCCTTGGCTGGTATCTTCAATACCTCTACGAGCAGGGACTGCTGGGTCCGGGAAAACAGATCGACTCGGCGCCGTTGCCCATGGATCAATGGGGCGAACTGAGTTTTCGCTTGGCGTTGCTCGACGCCATTGCCCGGCGCGTCGGGATTGGCGATGCTCTGGCCGAAGGCTGCTGCCGGGCCGCTCAGAAATGGGGACGGCTTGAAACAGACAGGGACAGCGGCGCTTTGCGTCTTCCCGCTTGGGGAGCTACGAGCCACTGGACAATGCCTTGGGTGGATTGGGCGTATGGCTACATACTCGGAGCGGGAGATCAAACTTGGCATGGATTCATGGCGCCCGTTGGCGCTCCCCGCGATGGCACACCTTTGGAAAAATCCCTGGAGAAGCTGTCCAAGAAGACCATCCCGTATACCGACGACATCTTCATGTTCAACTATACATGGAAGGGGGAAGAGGCATGGAAAACCGGCATCTATTCCCCGCATAAGGCGAAGCAGGTGGCCTGGAGCCGGCATTTTACGGCCTTCTGGAACGAGTCCATGGCGTTCTGCGAGATGTTCCTCCCCGAACTGGGCAGTGAGAGTCCCGAGATAGAACTCATTTACTACAAAGCCGTCACGGGGAAGAAGGACTCGTTTGCCGACACCATGCGAACGGGCCAAAAGATCTGGACCCTGGAGCGCGCCATCCGCGTTATGCATGGAAGAAGCCGTCAGACGGAGGATTTCTTTCCGTATATGTACAAGCCGGGAGCATCGGGCCAGGCTATCTACGGTGGCGTGCCCATTTACGAGGACAACAAATGGCGTTCCGACAATGCCCCGGACATGTACTTGGACCGCAAGGGTGTGGACGACTTTAAAGGCCACTTTTATGCCTTGGAAGGCTGGGACAAAGAACACGGCTGGCCGACCCGAAAGACGCTGGAGGATTTCGGCCTGAAGAGAGTCGCTGATACGATGGCAGCCAAGGGGAGATTGGGTGCTTCCTAAAGCGATAGGTTGGCGCCTACGCCCACAACGCGGGCGAAAGGACGTAGTCCACGGCGCAAGCCGGGGGAAGAGGATTCCAATTGCGGCTTTTCGCGGCAAGGGCTGCCTATATAGTGCGATAGGCTGATACTTACCTATTTAACGTGGCCAACCAACCAATCCTCAATGATCTTAAGTGCATCGGCATCCAGTACTCTGGATGCATCGTTATATGTGTTTTGTACGCTCACGACCGTCAGCGCCGAACGTGGCTGAATCTCATTTTTCAGGATATGATTGGCGTTCTCCGGGTAGGAAAAGGTGACATTCGATTGGCCGCGCGCAGCCTTCTCCAGAGCCGCGCCATCAACCTGCCAGTCCACCTGAATGTCCTTTTTGCCGATTACAACCAGTACGGGAGACGTGATTTGGTTTATCAGTAGGGCGGCATCAGTGGACAAAAGCTCCCGGGAAAAGGGCAGGCTGCCTGGGTTATTGAAACTCTGGACCAAATTATTGATTCCCTGCGGTAAAGCCGGGTCGGGGGAAAAAGGCCTCCCGGCCACGAAATCCGCTATCAGTTTGTCATAACCTGCCATAATCTCTTTGGCATTGGCCAAAGAAGTCACCTGGGCCTCGATCTGGCTGCGAGCTAGCTCGGTTATGTTGCGGCCGGGTGGAGCAGCCAACACCAAGCCGGCAAATCGGGGGCTCTTCTCCAATTGATATTTCATTGCATGCAGAGTGCCTTCACTGTTGCCAATGACATATATCTGTTTTGGATTTACCTCTGCCCGCGCGAGCAACTGACCCACCGCTCCTGACAATTCTTCCTGGTGAGTGGTAAAGCTGATTTTGCCGAGCATCAACGGCAGGTTTTTTCCCGCATTTGGGCCCGTAAAGCGCTTGTCATAACGAATGGTGAAGAATCCCTTCTTCGCCAGTTCATTAGCAAGTAACTTTGCGCTGCCATTCGTGCCTGCCAATAAAGGTGAATTCCAATCCCGATCTGTGGGTCCGCTTCCCGCCACAAAGACGATCCCCGGATGAACGGCATGATCGTCTGGACGTGTGATAGTGGCGGCAACCACCGTCTCGCCAATCATCCAGCTCACTTCTTCCGAAATTGGTTCACCCGGCAAATGTGCTGCGGCCTGGGGAGGACTCGGCTGTGTTTTTAGCGGAACGGCTTGGCGCCGGAGATGAAATGGGAAGGACCGGCCTCCTTGCAGCAAAGTCCCATCGATTCCCATTCCGTCAGGGTCGATTTTCCCCTCGTATTTGACTTGCATAGAGTCGGTAAGGATCAGGTTTGAATCCAGGACAGAGATCGAGGTTATGGGGATGCCGCGTACCCCTTGATCAACGCTGTCCAGCGTTGCAGTCAGGGTGCCATCGTTCGCCCTAGCAACGTGTAACACAATGTGGAGCTCAGCGGCATCAGCCTTAACTCTTCCCTGCCAATCCCCAGCGATGTCTTGCGCTAACGCGCTGCCAATCATCAAGAAAGCAGCCGCTGCGAGTATCTTCCTCATAATTCCGACCTCCTCTTTCCCGACTCCCGGTCCAGACACCTGGCGAATGCAGGTTTGATACAACCCTGACCCACCCTACTGATTAGCTTCGGGCGAGCTTTCCAATTTTTTGCTTATCCAAAACGAATAAACCACAGGGACCAGCACCATGATTGCCAATAGGACCAGGTAAACAGGTTTGGGATAGTGGATAAATGCGCCAAACGCTCCAATAATTCCGACTGCCGTGAAAATGCGGGCAGCCAGTCGATGAGTCGCAATCCAAACTGAATCGTTCGCCAGTGCCCACGGCGTGCGGATTCCGATCCAGAAATTGCGGCGAGTCTTGCCGAGCAAGTTGCCCAGCCAGGCGATAAACAGAAACAGGCCGCTAATCATCCCGCGGCCGCGCATGCGGTCCGGATAAAGGGAAGCGAGGAGAATAAAGCCGAGAACGTAAACAGTTAGTGCGGCAGCAATCACCATGATGTAGTTGAACGCAGAGCGGAACTCCCTTACCTTGAAGTGGGTAGGCGAAATCCAATCCCCCGCGAAGATGAAAAGCAGGAAAACCAAAATCAGAGCTAATAGTCCCAGAAGGCCGGGGGCCTTGCCCAACCACCCATTCGGCTCACCGTCAAAGGTAAACTGCGTAGGAATGCGGCCGGGCAGGGACGGATAGAGCATCAGCGTCACGCACAGCGCACATCCAAACAGCACAAGGACGAGGATTGCCGCCGTTTTGGTAGTCATAATTTCCTCATATTCTGTTTTCCATCACTTGCGAAAATCTCGAACAGCATTGCCATCAGATCCTGAACAACCGTCGTATTAAGGGAATAAAGAATCTGCTGACCATCCCTTCGCGCGGAAACTAAATCGGCTCCCTTCAGGACACCAAAATGGTGCGACATGGAGGGTGCCGAGATATGGAACTCCGCAGCAATTTCACCTGCGCTCATTTCCGGCTTGCGATTCAACATCTGGAGGATGCGACGTCGAGTCGGATCCGCCAGGGCTTTGAAAATGTCACTGTTTGACATTGAGATCCTTGTATAATTAGACAAACATCTAAATATTAATTGTGCGGCTGCAGATTGTCAAACAAAAAACGACATTTCTTCGATTCTTTGGATTTCAGCGGGCCCCGAAACGCCTTGTCGCATGGTTGGACGAGGCATTTGGAATAAACTCTCCACAAAACGGGAGGGATGTCTGAAGCAGCCAATCCACTTTGATGTATAAGGCGGCTACTCGGAAAGGTGGATTTTCCCTAACTTCCCCGATCGCGATATGGGAAACCGGCTCTGTCGCACGGCCGCTAATCTTTCGCCTGCTCAGCGGATTCGGCTACCCAGGACCGAACCGTGTTGACTATAATCGCTGTTATTCCAAGTCGTTCTAATCGCGGTACGTGAAGTTAGAGAAGCGGGAGCCGCGGTCCAAGGAGCAGTAGGACTCCGGTGCGAAAGGCGGGGGCGACGGGAATTGCAGGCAGATTTAGTCAAGGGGGGACTTTGATGCGTTCTTCATCTGTGTTGCGGCGTTTGCTCGAAGCGCCGGAGATCGTTGTGCTCCCGGGGGCGTACGATGCGCTGTCGGCTCGGCTGGCGGAGCGAGCGGGGTTTGCGGCGGTATTCACGACGGGCTTCGGGTTTAGCGCGGCGGCGCTGGGGCAACCGGACTTCGGGCTGGTGACGATGTCGGAAACGATGGACCGCGTCCGGCACATTGTTGATTCGGTAAGTATCCCGGTGGTGGCAGACATGGACACGGGGTACGGCAATCCGCTGAACACGCGGCGGACGGTGCACGAGTGTGTGATGGCAGGCGCTGCGGGGATCATTTTGGAAGACCAGCAGTGGCCAAAAAAGTGTGGGCACTTCGAGGGGAAGAAGGTTATCCCGGCGGAGGACCACGTCGCGAAGCTGCGGGCGGCTGTCGATGCGCTCGATGCCGACGACCTCGTGATCATAGCGCGGACGGACGCGCGTGCGCCGCTGGGCCTGGAGGAGGCGATCCGACGCGGGCGGATGTATCGCGATGCAGGCGCGGACGTAGTGTTCGTCGAAGCGCCGCAGAGCCTGGAGGAGCTGAGGACGGTGAAGGCGGCGATACCGGATGTCCCCCTGTTTGCGAACATGGTGGAAGGTGGGAAGACGCCCATGCTGACGTATCGCGAGCTGCAGGAACTGGGGTATAAGATGGTGGTGTTCCCGCTGAGCGCGCTGTTCGCGGCGACGAAGGCGATCGAGGCGGTGTACGCGGAGCTGTTCTCAAAGAAGACGACGGCCGGCGTGGTGGATCGGCTGACGCCGTTTCACGAGTTCGAGGAGATTGTGGGCGTGCGCGAGCTGCGCGAGCTGGAGGCGCGTTACGGGGTTGAGTGACGGGGGCGAGAACAAGATCGCGCCGGGGCGCGAGCGGGTTTCCCTGCAGGCGTGCAATGCGGTCGCAAGAGGGATAATTCCGGCGCAGCGTATGCGCCAATTGCCCGCGGAATTGTGCCGGGGCCAGAGGTCGCTTGCCGATCCGCGGCACATCACGCGCCATCCAACCCAACCTGGTCGTTCACGGCGTGACGGAGCTTCTGTTCGCCGCCAGATAGTGTTCTGTCGGTTGACCATGGCCGTTTCCATCATCCACGCTTAGAATTCCAATCTTAGGCTGTATCGTTTCCAATCAGGCAGGATTCCTGCAGTATGGACGCAATGACGATTCACCCTATGGACTTCAATTTACCCAATCTTTGGAGCAACTGAAGTCTCTATATCCTCATTGCTGGCTGTCTTGACGGCGCTCGAATCTTCCCACTGATCACTGCATCGAATTTGCCGAACCTCACCACTGCCACGACACAGAGGTCATTCTCGTTATTGGTCAAAATTCCATCGCCGTCGAACACGGCTATCCTGACAGGGAATTAGCGGAACCGCCGTCCAAATTGGTGGTCATGCCCTCGATTGCTGGCTCTCGCTTCGAGCCGATTATTGAAAGGTAAATTCGGGCGACATTCGGGTCGTAGTCCCCGCCACGTTCATAGGCCGTTTTTGCAAGCGGGAATTTGCTCAGGACTTCAATGGCACAACCGATGTGGTCAGAGCAGTAATGGCTAGCAATGGGGTATCGATTTTGGTGATGCCCAGATTCGCAAGGTAGGCGACAGGCTTCTAGCAGTCCGTCGTTCCATCATCAAATAGGATTGTCTCGGCAGGTGGTGATGTCGGTAGGGCACCGTTACTTTGGCTCACATCCATGAAGTGGATTTGCAGGTTGCGTCGGACTGGCTGAAAGCGCCGGGTGAAAAAAGAAAAATAACAGCGGCAACTACCCCAAACCTAGCCCGGGATGCATTGATTGCAAAACTCTCGAGACTGCTTCCTCCACTAACCGATGCCATTCTGTATTATTTCCCATCCAGTAAGCTTCAGGATTTAGCATCGACATCAATTCCCCCACGCTGCGGAACATTTTCTGAAATAAACCAGGCTCCTGACGAACACTAGGGAGGCACGGGCCCGTGGCGCGCTCCTGGAGGTTCAAGGCAGGGCTGAACTTCAGCAGACCTGCCCTAATCCATCGCTAAAAGCCGGTTCAAACGGGCCTATGCTTCAATGACGGCTTTTACTCAGCTTACAATTGCTTCACAGACAGGCGGACCCACGCGGTATTCTCTACGCCCGAGAGGTTATTCCTCCCATTTGGATAGCACTTCACCTAAACCCAACCCCGGGCCACCCATGCTGCCATCCATAATGCTCATTTTTGCATCGAGCACTTTGATCGGGCCAAAGAAGGTCAACGGATCGTGGGGGCCGTCAAAGAACTGAACCGTTGCGGTACCCTTTGTGTCCTTCGGTCCGCCCGGGATTGCCACAGGGGTGCTAACTTTGGCTCTGGGAGTGTTACAGCCAAGGCACACAAGCTCCCCTATGGCCGGAGTCGAAAGCGAAGCGTTGGGAGTGCGCCTGACCAGAAGAGTGGGGCCCATGCCCGGCCATTTAATCGCAGGGGTAGATTTGGATATCGTGTATTCGATTTTCATCAGCGGAATGCTGCCTTGGTCTTTCAGCTTTTTGGCCGTGATCGTCCAGCCGGTCGCGGTCTGGGTCCAGGTAATATCGGCCATCTTCTTCGGCCATCCAAAGGGCTCCCGGCCGGCGAGAAGCCCCATATCGCTGTCGATATATTCGATCAGGGTCGTGTTGCCGGTCTTGTCTTTCCATTGGACCGGCGCATTGATCGCTATCTCGTGGACGTTGTACCCTCCCTTCTCCACGTCTCCAGTCCAACCCAGCAATAAGACGAACATATCGCCGTCGCCAGTCGGTTCCAGCGGCTGCATTAGCGCCCGTTTAACCGCCCCCTTCGGCGCCTGGCACAGGATTTGAATAGTTTTCAGATCGCTGAAATGGTGCGGCAGCGGCGGATAAGGTGGGGAAAACACGGGGGAAGGAATAAACTTCTTCCCCTGCGCCAGGTTCGCGCTTTTATCCTGAGCAACGCACATCAGCGCATAGACCGCAAGAACTGCACATATACCAGCTATGGCAAAGAATAATGTGCTCCGTTTCGTCATTCCGACCTCCGTTCCTTTCACAGGCTAAGTGATTTCTCCAATGATCGCGTAAAGCGGTTTCGTCATTTGTGCATCCGCAGTTGCTTTAGACCCGTATCAGGTGCTGCGCTTCGATAAGTTCAAGGCAGCCCCGGGGAAACGCACAATCGGCGGCTTTGGCCAAATGTCAGCGGACGGGTTCAATAAGCGCAATTCTTCTCAACTCACGGAAGCAGCTGTGACCGCTTTCGCGTCTGATAAGGCGCCTTAGGTAAACCACGGATTCCTCCCGATCATTCCAATCCAGCTAATCCAGCGCAGAGCCTCAAAATTGGAATTTTTTGGTGATATGTCAGCGGGAAATATAATCTGTTCAAACCTTTCCTGTCATTAGCAAAAATGGGAAGGACGATGAATATTGCCACGGAAACTATTATTCTGCATGGGGAACAGCGGTGGCTTGGGCAAGAGGCGCAGGCCGAGTTAAACCGATTATCGCATCATGCTGTTTTGTCCAGCTACGGGTGGCCAGACTTATCCATGAGGATTCGTGAAGTGATGACCTATTCCTTGGCAAACGCGTGTTCTGCCGTTCCTGACGGCTCTGATTTGTGAAAAATTGAGCTACAAACGGCACCTGGAGATCTTCTTGACAAGGTTCGATCCTATACGGCAGATGGATCGGGAGCTACCCAGCACATCTCCAAAACATTTAAAAGCCGCAAAATTCCAGGCCGACGACATTCTCTGATACAGGTGAGGTGCCGTGTTGTTGGATGGTTTGGTAGCAAAACGGTAGCAAGATTTGAGTCGGTTCAGCCACACCTTGAATCTGACCGTCATACGGAATGCACCCCGATCGGCACCGCCACTAAAATGCTCCGGCTTTTCCATAGAGGCCGGAATTGCCTTGGAAACCATCTCTCACTCGCCAGAATCCAGATAGTCGACATGGGATTTATCGCAGGTACTCCTCTCCTTCCCAGTTTGAGTTGGTGCGGTCCTGGAGTTCACTTTCCGACTCAGCAAGGTGATCCTCAATTGGCGCCAAACCATTCCTGATCTCCTCAACGGCCAGTCGGAGACATCTTGTTTCATCCTTCGGGGAATCGCAGATACTCTTACTGGCAAATTCAATTCCCCTTTGAATCCGAGCCAATGCTCCAGAGATACGTTCCTCCATGATGAATAGTGATCCTCCCGTTCTTGGCCGGCGCATAATACAGTAAGCGGAACGGGAATCGGAGAGTTTTAATCTGGGGATTTCAAATGGTTTTCGGAAATTCCTGACTCCACCCGAAGACTTCAGCTGGATCCCATCCCCAACCGTCATTCCTTGGCTGGGTGAACCTGAGGGGTGTGGATTGAACAATTTGCCAAATCCTCTGCCGTGAATCCCGCTTCATCGGGACCCTGTCGTTCGCAAGAAACCGGGCTGAATCTTGTGTGGCTGGACCTGCGTGCCGCATTTATTGTTGGTCTTGACGCAAACAATGGCGCACCGGACTGTTCGCAGACCCAAGCTCACGTTTCGAACCGTCGCACGCTTGCACGATTCTTGCTAAGTGGTCATAAGGAATAATTGCGTGCGGCAGAGTCGTACAGAAGATGGGAATCATCGATGCTATGTCGCACGCCTCTCATATCCGTGGTGAAGACCGCCAGCCTCGGGGATCCCTATCACGGGACCATGTTTTGGTATTTGAACCGGACGATGTTCGGGCGCATCCTTCCGCAAGGCTAAGTGCGTTCTCACCCGGTGATGTTAGCTCAGATATTTCTTGAGAATAATCCGAAGGTGGAATTCGCCGAGCACGACAACACAGTCGAGGCAATCTCGCCGTAACGTCCGATCATTCTTTCCACGAACGGATTCTGCCATGGATCCCTCGGAGCCGTGAGGATTTTCTCAATGCCTATCGATTCCACGGGTTTCCGGAACTCCTCACGGTAAATCCCGCATTGGTAGCGACGCCGCTTCCGCCGATTGGTCTCCTAGAAGCCGTGGCGGATGAGGCTTCCGTATCTTTTTATCCCCGATCCCTCGCACTGCACGTGTGGACAGCTGAGACCCATCAGTGCTCCTTGACGGTGAGCTGGTTGCCTGGAATTGACCCTCAAATCATGCTATGCACTTGAGTTGTGATTGGGTCACCACCAGTAGATCGCGGGAGCCCCGAAAATCTATGCCCGGCATCCTGCCAATAGGGGGTGGGAGAGGAGGGGCCTGAATCCGGGAGCCGCTTCTCCTATCCCTTTATGACCATTGGGCTCGTTTAGGTACAGGAAAATATCTTTTCATATTTGCCGCGTGAGAGAATTCTAGGATATTTCCACCTCAATCCATACTTTCTGTTCATCTTGTCCAGAAAAGGCAGATTCCTATCAATGATCTCAAGTGGAGATCGATCACGAAAGCTCGATCGAGGACATCAGACAGTCAGCGGTCAACACGGGGAACGCGCTTATCGTTTGACATAAATTATCTACTGATAAGGCCATGCGCGCCGAAGAAGATACTGGAGCTGTTGATCGTGTCCGATCCCAAAAGAGGAGATGCACCATCAAACCGGAGCACAAGAGACCTGCAACTCAGTGCGGCCAGCATGCTTATGACACAAAAAAAGCCCTCTCTAAAAAACGACATTCTTCGTCATATTGAGCTCACTCTGGCCATCGATCCACAGATGGCTGACAAGTACGCCTGTTTTATGGGGCTTGCTTACAGCATCCGGGACCGCCTGGTTGAGCGGTGGATGAAGAGCCAGCGATCTCTCTATGACACGATGGCTAAGCGCGTCTATTTCCTTTCTCTGGAGTTTTTACCTGGCCGGTTCCTCATGAATTACCTTCTCAGTCTGAACCTACTGGAGGAAGCCCGCGGCGCTCTACAGGAATTAGGATTCGACCTTGATGAGTTAGAGGAAGAGGAGTGGGACGCCGGACTCGGTAACGGCGGATTGGGTCGGCTGGCCTCATGTTATATGGATTCTATTGCTTGCATGCAGCTGCCCGGCTACGGGTATGGTATTCGCTATGATTATGGACTTTTTCATCAAGTCCTGGAGAATGGCTACCAGAAGGAAGAGTGCGACAATTGGGTCCGGAACGGAAGTCCATGGGAGATCCAACGTCGCGACCGATTAGTGCCGGTCCGATTTTACGGGCGATCTGAATCTTATCGTGACCAGGACGGGAGGCTTCGATTTCGGTGGGCGGATGGTGAGGTCGTTTTGGCCATGGCCTCCGACATCCTCGTTCCTGGGTTCGGCACAGAGTACGTCACGAATATGCGACTTTGGATCGCCCAATCCAGCCGTGATTTCGATTTGCAGGAATTCAGCCAAGGTGATTATGCTGGTGCCGTAGAAGCAAAGGTGCTGAGTGAAAATATATCGAAGGTGCTCTATCCCAGTGACGAAGTCGCGCCGGGAAGAGAACTCAGGCTGAAGCAACAATATTTTTTTGTTGCCGCCACCCTGAATGACATCCTCCGGCGCTACAAAAAGCAGAATAGTTCCTTTGAAAACTTTCCTGATTTTGTGGCAATTCAACTGAACGACACGCATCCCTCCATTGCAATTCCAGAACTGATGCGCCTTCTGATGGATGATGAAGGCATGGAATGGGACCAGGCCTGGAGCATTTGCGAGAAGACCTTTGCCTACACCAATCATACGGTGCTTCCAGAAGCGCTGGAAACTTGGCCGGCGG
>Ga0326727_10024142_pt1 | contig 11527 bp, 10 predicted proteins | sample MB2enrmetagenome_FD_207643 | JGI IMG/M metagenome (GOLD analysis project Ga0326727, IMG submission 207643) | Lab enriched peat soil microbial communities from McLean, Ithaca, NY, United States - MB29MY | ecosystem: Environmental > Terrestrial > Soil > Wetlands > Peat | place: USA: New York... | reverse complement strand
TCCAACCGCTGCAACTCGCCCGCACTGACTCCATAGGGCTCTTCTTTTCTGATTGGCAGGTGACAAAAGCCCTACTGGTGCCCGCCTTCATGCTGGCCTGTTTCATGTGGGGCTGGTTGCGTCCTGCCCAGCAGAAGCCCTGGCGTGTCCCCAGCTGGAATCCACACACCTTGTGGAACTGGGGATTTGGGGCTGCATGTATCGGACTGATATTATTCGTGGTTTTTCTCGAGCGGTCGGGGGGGATCGCCGCCTCGTATAGCCAGCCGCACGGCAAAGCCATGGCCTGGGAAACAAACACCGCGTATCTTATTGACGGGCCATGGTTGATGCTGAGCGGATCGGCCATGATGATCCTCGGCGACTCTTTGTCCCGAAGACGTCAATGGAAGACCTACGTGCCGTATGGGTTCCTGGCGTTATTCCTCGCCAATGCGATCATGGGGGGGGACCGCGGCCCCCTCTTCGCAGTTACGACGTCGACCTTCGTATGCTACTCGATTGCGCGGTATAAGCAGGTTAAGCTCGGACAGGCCTTCGTCCTATTGCTCCTGCTCGGCTGCGTGGTGGCCATCGTTTATGCAAACAGGGACAGCATCCATCTGGGCGCTCAAGCTCCGGAGGCGCAAGAAAACCCCGAGGAAGCTCTCGGCGGGCTTGCCGGGGCGACAAGCGAGTACGACAGGGAGCACGGCACCGGGGGCCAGGAGTTCCTCTGTCACGTGGCCGAAATCGACACAGTCGATCAGACCGGAAAGCTGGATTGGGGTGTGTCTTGGATTACGTTTCTTGTGATCAATCCGATTCCCAGACTTCTCTGGCCGGGGAAGTCGTATCCGCCGGGACCTGGAATCACCAACCTAGATATACGGGAAAACACGTCGTTCGCCCCCGCGGGCGGTTCAGCGCCCGGGATTGCTTCCGATTTGTATCATCGCTTTCATTTGCTTTCAGGACTTTTCATGTTTGGTCTTGGCTATGCTCTGCGCCGGCTTTTTATGGCGGCGCGCACGCTGAGTTCACCGGTGGCGACGGTCGGCTACGTCATGCTGTACGCGTTTAGCCTGAACATGTTTGCCCAGGGGTTCGGTTCGATTTTTGTGGAGCTTCCCTACTCCATGGTTCCGGTTGTGCTCTTTGCCTGGGTCACACAGGAAAAGCGCCGCAAGGCAAGGCTGCGGCAGCGAGAGTTGATCTTACAGCACGCCGCAGCGATCAGTAGAGAGCAATGGTCGTCGTAGCGCAACTCGGCGCGCGGATGCACTATGCCGTGCCCGCGATCCTGGCGCGATCTGGAATGCTCAAGCGACTCTGCATAGACGTCTTCGCTCCCTGGCTGTCGGGACCGCTGCGAGGCGGTCTCGAAGACGTGTCCCGAAGGCTAACAAGCTAAGAGATAGGGAGGATTGAGGGATTTTGGTTCAGCAATCGTCGCAGATACAGGCCATTGAATTAGGAGATTCTCTTCACGTTCGCAGCGGCAGGAGCGACAGCTTCTGGGCCCTTTACAAGAGAGGCGAGTGGGAGCCGGATACGATTGCTATCTTCAGACGATTCATTGATAGGGACCACTCGTACATCGATATTGGAGCCTGGATTGGCCCCACGCTTCTACTTGGCTGCCGGTTAGCCAAGCGCGCCTATGGTATAGAGCCCGACCCGATAGCGTATGCCGAACTTGTAGAGAGTATAGAGTACAATCGGCCGCTCACTGACAACGTGCAATTGTTCAACATTTGCATTGCTCCGGAATCGGGAAAGACATCTTTCGGGAGTCGGAGCGATGGCGGCGATTCCTCGTCGAGCCTGCTTTTTGCCGGGAATAAGACCACCTGGACGGTGGACGGCCTCAATTTCCAGGAATGGATCGACCAGAACAGGATCGTCGACTGCAACTTCATCAAGATCGACATAGAAGGCGGAGAATACAGCGTAATACCAACCATGGCAGCCTACTTAAGAAAGAACCGGCCCACCTTGCACCTTTCTCTTCATCCGTGTTTCCTTGGAGAGCAGGAGGGCCGAGGCATAACTGAGAAGATCAAGCGCTTTTTCTATCGCCTGAAGAGCACAATTCGAATTCTCGGCGTGCTTCAAATGTATAAGTATATCTACGATCCTCGCAGCAAGGCGCCGCATTCGGACCACCGTACCTTCCGTGCGCGGATACGCAATCTCCTGGTTGGAATGAGCTGGAAGCCGGTTGTTTTAATGCTGGCGTGTCTTTACAGCACCCGTGGGGGAACCTATAGCTTGGTGCTGACTGATCGAAAGTGGTAGGTGCAGCAATACGATCGCCACTGGTTGGACTTTTTGCCAAGCGGCGCATCGCCTTCGCTCCTGCGATGCTGGTCCGTGATTTTCAAGAACAGATTCAGGCTTGAGCGAGGTATTGAATGAGAAGTGAAAGGGCAGGTTTTGTTTCCCACCCGCTGCCTTGCAGGAGGAACGATGGTCGTCGTAGCACAGATGGGCGCACGGATGCACTATGCGGTTCCGGCGATCCTGGCGAGGGCGGGCTTGCTCGAGCGACTATATACAGATATCTATGCTCCTCGCCTGCCCGAACGATTGAAGGCGGCGGCGTTGCAGCATGGCCCCGCTCCGGTTCGGAGGTGGCTGGGCCGGGTTCCCGCCGACATCCCGAGTGGAAAAATCGTCTCGTTCCCGGCCATGGGATTTGAGTATTACAGGCGCCGAAGGTTCGCCGGCACTCCTGGATCTATGACGGCAGCCCACCTTTGGGCAGGGAGAGAGTTTTGCCGGCGAGTGATTCGAACGGGTCTGGGGAACGCGAACAGCGTGTACACCTACAACTCTGCCGGGCTTGAGTTGCTTGAGCATGCGCGCGGTGCAGGAAAACTGGCCGTGATGGAACAGACCATTGCCTCGGGCGTTGTTGAGGACAAGCTGCTGGAAGAGGAAGCATCGATCCATTCGCAGTGGAGGCCGTCTTGTTCCGCGGATCCGCTCCGGTCTGAATTCATCGAGCGGGAAAAATCGGAATGGGATGCAGCCGACGTGATTCTCTGCGGATCGGAATTCGTGCGGGCCAGCATCGAAGCAAGCGGAGGGCCCGTAAACCGCTGCCGCGTAGTACCGTACGGCATCCTTCTTAAGGTACCAACTCCGTGCAAGGAGAGACCGCATCAGCCTTTGCGCATTCTGACCGCTGGCGCCGTCGGTTTGAGAAAAGGCGCGCCCTACGTCATGGCAGTTGCCCAAATTCTGAAAGGCAGGGCAGAGTTTCGCATGGCGGGCCAACTTGACGTGACCCTCTATGCGCAGAAGCTGCTTCGCGAGCAAGTTACGCTTCTCGGCGCGGTTCCAAGGTCGGAGATTCATCGTCAGTTCGAATGGGCAGATGTGTTTTTGCTGCCGACGCTATGCGAGGGCTCGGCCACCGTCTGCTACGAGTCGCTTTGCCATGGACTGCCGGTGATCACCACGCCGAATGCCGGCAGCGTGGTGCGCGATGGCGTGGATGGCTTTATTGTTCCCATTCGGGACCCGCAGGCGATCGCGGATCGTATCGAGCGCCTGGCTGACGACGGCGACTTGTGGGCCACGATGTCAGCGAATGCGCTGGCCCGCGCCTCGGAATACACGCTGGAAAAATATGGAGAGAGGCTTCTCGGTATCTTGAAAAACACCGGATTGACGGTGAGCTAGATACCTCTTCGCATGGCAACGGTCGCGATCATACACAATCATCCCATCCATTACCAGCATCTTTTGTTTTGCGAACTGGCAAGCCAGGGGATGGATTTCGAAGTCCTCTTCACCGCAAGGTCGAGCGGCATCCGGGTTGAAGTGCCCCTTCCCGCGAACTCGGGGTACCTCTACTCAGTCGGTCATGACGGGCCGTACGAAGCCGCGAGCGGAGTCGCGACCGCGCGATTCGTATGGAAATCCCTGAGCCGCATTCAGCCAGCAGTGGTGATCCTTTGCGGCTACTACGATGTAGCAGCATGGACGGGATGGCTTTGGGCAGGCGTTCATGGAGCAAGAAGGATACTTTGGACGGAGACGAACATGTTCGATCGCCGACGCAGCCCCTGGAGAGAACTTCCCAAGCGGGTTTTCGTGGCGAGATGCGACCGTGCGCACACGTATGGATCGTCAAGCCGCGAGTATCTTGAATGGTTGGGAATGGCACGGGACCGAATTCAATCGGGCCGGGCCATGGTCAACGCTGCTCTCTTTCTCGACGCCGACGATACCGAGACGCAAAGGACGGGCCCGATTCGGCTGCTCTTCTGCGGCAGGCTCTCCGCCGAGAAAAACCTGGTCACACTGCTGCGCGCCTTTGCGGGGCTCAAGCAGAATACGAATTCGCCGCGGATGGTTCTTAAGCTCGTCGGCCATGGTCCTCTCGAGGATTCTCTACGCAAACTGGCGGGAGATCTGGGAATTGGGGAATTGGTTGAATTCGCCGGAAGCGCGCCGCAGGCAGCATTGCCGGGGATCTTCCGGCAGTTGGACGTGCTCATTCTTCCCAGTACCAGCGAAACCTGGGGCCTGGTCGTGAACGAAGCCATGCTTTCGGGTTTGGCGGTTGCAGTTTCGAATCGATGTGGCTGCGTTGCGGATCTTGTGAGGCCTGAGAACGGCTGGACTTTCTCTCCTGACAGTGAAGGCGAACTGACAAAACTGCTTGCCAGGATCGCGGATACTCCGAGAGAGGTTCTTCAGGAGATGGGACGGGCCGGAAAATCGCTGGCCACGGAATACAGTCCCGAGAACTGCGCCAGGGCCGTGGTGGATATGGTGAACGGCCTTTTGAGCATGCCCGGCAGAGGGGCTCTCACTGCCGGATTCAGAAACTGATCGCACGCGCAGGATAGACGTCGCGATCCCGGTTGAGCAGGTACAGCGAAGGTGCAATCGAATCCGAATGGTTTTCAAGGCGCTGCTTTCAATCATCCTCTTTTTCTTCCCGTGGCCACTGCGAAGATGGGCGCTCACGCGACTCTTCGGCTATCAGATTCACGCGACCGCGCGGATTGGTTTCTCCATGATTCTGGTCGATAAACTGGAGATGGGACCTCGCTCTCGAATCGCGAACCTCACCGTATGTAAGGGGCTTGCGCTGCTCCAAATGGGAGAGTGGTCGTCGATCGGAAACTTGAACCAGATCACGGGGTTTCCGGCCAACGACAGAAGCTATTTCGGCGCTGATCGCGACAGGCGGCCTGAGTTGATTTTGGGCCGCCACTCGGCGGTAACAGAGCGCCATATAATCGACTGTACGGACTCTGTTCGCATAGGCGATTTTGCTACTTTTGCAGGATACCGGTCGCAGATATTGACGCATAGCCTCGATCTTGATGAGCTACGGCAAACAGCAAAGCCCGTTGCGATCGGCGACTATTGCTTCGTTGGAACTGGCAGCATTCTTTTGAGCGGGACCGCGCTTCCAGACTACTCGGTGCTCGGGGCCGGTTCTCTTTTGAATGCCACTTACACCGAGACACATTTTCTCTATGCGGGTATTCCCGCAAGACCCATCAAGCCGCTTTCGGTTGATACCGCGTATTTTTGCAGGGAAATGGGAGCCGTGCATTAGTCAAGGTGCATTCGCTGGTGGCCAGGGAAATTATTAGGAGGTTGAATGCGGTGCTATGTAGTGATCCCCACGAAGGGTCGTCCTCACGAAGTGCGGTTGGCGTTGGATTTTCTTAAGCGTCAGACGAAGCCGCCGGACTTCACCGCGGTGGTTGGAACCACAGAGAGTGACATTGCGGAAATCCGAGGACATTCTCTGGTCCAGCCTGGAATTGGTTCTGCTCTCATTTCCCCGCGCATCGGGCTTACCTCTCAAAGAAATTACGTGCTAGAGATCTTGGCTACCCGGGGTCTCTTAGATACGCGGAATGACGGTTTCTTTTGTGTGTTTCTCGACGACGACTTCCTTGTCGCGCCGGATTGGCTTGAAGTCGTAGAACATCGCTTCGAAAAGGGTGACATTGTGGGACTTGATGGCCTCGTTTTAGCAGACGGCGCAAGGACGGGTGGCCTTACCGCGCAACAAGCCGAGGTATTCATTAATTCGGCGAGAACTTCCGACGGCAGCGAGCGAGAAGTAGGCGCGTTATATGGTTGCAATATGGCTTTCATTGACAAAGTCGTTGTCGAAAACCGATTCGATGAAAACCTGCCTCTCCACGGGTGGATGGACGACGCAGAATATTCGCACGACGCAAAGCGATTGGGAAAACTGATTCATTTTCCCGAGGCCAAGGGCGTCCACCTCGCTGTTCAGTCACGCGGAGGAGCGCGCGGGGTAAAATTCGGCTACTCTCAGATTGCGAATCCAATCTATTTCGCGCGAAAGAGGGTGATGTCGACACAGAATGCAATTCGCATCGTCGCGGCCGGATTGGCTTCCAATATGGTTCATTTCTTGTCAAAGCGAGGAAAGATCGATTATGCCGGCCGGCTGCTTGGCAATCTGTACGCGTTGGCAGATCTCATAACGCTTCGCAGCGATCCGATGAGAGTTGTGCGGCTCTGATTGACCTGATTCCCTCAAATCGTCCGATTCGGCGTTTGAAATCACAAGTAAGACTGCTTGCTGTCTGAGGATCCAAAGGGCCCGGATTGCGCTCCAACCTCGTCTATCTAACGGACTCACTCACGCGCGCCGCTGGTGGCCTTTTTGATGCGGTGCGGAGCCTGGCGCTGGAAGTCGAGAAGCATCAGCGCTACGCGCCCGCAGTCATCGGGCTGGACGATCCGGACGCGGAGCTTGACCGCTTTTTGTGGGGCAGAATCGACACAACAGTCTTGCCGGTACTGGGCCCGCGCGCATTCGGCTATGCACCGGGCCTATTGGAGACGCTGCAGTCGAAGGAACCTGATCTGGTCCACGTACATGGTCTATGGATGTATCCGTCGCTCGCCGTGGTTCGCTGGTCGCGCCGGAGTAAACCGTACGTGGTGAGTCCTCATGGGATGCTCGACTCGTGGGCATTGAAGAATTCCCGGTGGAAGAAACAAATCGCTGCGGCGGTCTACGAGAACCGGCACTTGCACGGGGCAGCATGCCTGCATGCTTTGAATCAAGCCGAAGCCAAGGCAATTCGAGCTTACGGTCTTCGGAATCCAATTTGCGTAATCCCGAATGGGATAGGCATTCCCGAAAAATGGGAGGAACGCGCTGAACGAGAGACTCACACGCTTCTTTATCTCGGCAGGCTCCATCCGAAGAAAGGCCTGGCCGGGCTCATCGAAGCCTGGTCAATGGTGCGAAGGAAAGCAGAGCAGGCTGGATGGCGTTTGAAGATTGCGGGTTGGGACCAAAGCGGGCATCGAACCGAGCTGGAAGCGCTGACAAGGAAGCTCGGTGCGGGTTCAAGTGTTAGCTTCCTGGGTCCACGGTTTGGCGAAGCCAAAGCAGAGTGCTTTCGAGAGGCCTCCGCGTTCATCTTACCCAGCCTCAGTGAAGGATTGCCGATGACGATTTTGGAAGCCTGGTCCTGGCGCCTGCCGGTCATCATGACCCCGGAGTGCAATTTGTCAGAGGGTGAAGATGCCGGAGCTTCCATCATGGCGCGGAATGGCATCGAGAGCCTCTCAGCGGCTTTAAGCCGCCTGTTCTCAATGAACAAATCTGAGCTCGAGGCAATGGGAGCCAAAGGGCTTCGCCTCGTCGAGGACCAATTCCAGTGGCCGCGCGTCGCGCAACAAATGACGGCAGTCTACGACTGGATCCTGGGATTCAGTCCAAAACCGGATTGTGTGCTGAATTGACTTCGCCTGTAAACGGACGGCCCTTGCCCGATCTTTCGTGCTACGAAAATTCCTGGTATTCGCCGGGCCGGAGCAGGCGCGACCGGGCACTCTGGTTTTTTTTCGGCGCACCCATTGTGCGCTTTTCCTTATTGCCGTCTTCTGCGGTTCGACGGGTGATTTTGCGCTGGTTCGGTGCGAAAGTGGGACGGGGCGTTGTAATCAGACCCGGTGTGCGCGTGAAGTACCCCTGGAATCTTTCCATCGGCGATTCCAGCTGGATCGGCGAGGATGCCTGGATCGACAATCTTGTCGAGATCAAGGTCGGCGCCAACGTTTGTGTCTCTCAGGGAGCCTATCTTTGTACCGGAAATCATGACTGGTCGGATCCGAAGTTTGCACTGCAAGTGCGACCAATTGAACTGGAAGACGGCTCTTGGGTGGGGACCCACGCATTGATTTGCCCGGGAGTGACGATTGGAAAGTGCGGTGTGGCCGCGGCGGGCAGTGTGGTAACCAAGTCCGTACCGGCATTTGAAATTCACTCGGGGAATCCAGCGCAGTTCGTCAAACGGCGCGTCTTCCGCGAAAACGAGCATTCCCCTGCTGAACTTGTCTATTCATCCTCTCATTCAACTCCGGCAGACTGAGAGGGCTGGCTCATCCGTCGGCGATTGGACCGGCTTCTTAGTCCGGCCCCGAAGTACCCAGAAAAAGAGTAACTTCCTGCCCATGAAACGGAAATTCTCTGAAGTTTCATTAGAAACTGACACGTCGAAGGGCAATTATTGTCTTATGCGAATCGTGCTCCTGAATCAGTTTTTTTGGCCGGATACCGTGGCTACCGCACAACACCTGACGGATCTGGCAGTGGGCCTTGCGCAGGAGAACGAGGTTACGGTCATTTGCAGCGATACGGGAGCACAAGGGCCGAACCAGAATACTCAGTTGGGGCCAAACATCCAAATTATTCGCACGCGGGGATTTAGATTCAGCCATCGAGGACCTGATCGCATTGCGTCCTATCTTTCGTACCTTGCTGGTACGGTGTGGCAGTGTTTTCGCCTCCCCCGCGCGGACGTCTATTTTACCCTCACCACTCCACCGATCCTTTCCCCGATAGGCTCTGTATTTGCCGCACTTCGCGGCGGACGGCACTTGATCTGGGAGATGGACGTTTATCCCGACATTGCATGCGATCTCGGCTACTTGAAGCACCAGGGTATTCTTGATCGGTTAGTCGGCGCAATTCTTGACTGGTCGCGCCGCCGGGCAGCTGGATTGATTGCCCTCGGCGAAGACATGAAGGCCCGCCTTGTCGCCCGCAGTGTGCCGGAAGAAAAGATCCATGTCGCGGAAATCTGGTCTGACGGGCGTGAAATCACGCCGCTGCCTCTTTCCGAAGGACCGCTGGTCATCCTGTATTCGGGCAATCTTGGACTTGCGCATGAGATCGACACTGTTCTTGGAGCGATGGAGCGTCTTCGCAATCGCCCGGATTTTCGATTTGTTTTCGTTGGGGGTGGCCCGAAGCGCCCGAAGCTTGAGGCGGCATGCCGTGAGAAGAATATAGGCAACGTAGAGTTCAGACCCTATTGCCCACGTGAAAACCTGGGGGAGAGTTTGAGCGAAGGTCACATCGGTCTCGTAACCCAGTTGCCCCAGACGATTGGTTCCCTGGTGCCGAGTAAGATGTACGGCATTATGGCCGCCGGCCGCCCATTTCTCTATATTGGGCCGGGTGGGTCCACCCCCGCACAGCACATTGACCGTTTCCAATGCGGCTGGAAAATCTCTTTAGGTGACGTCGACGGTCTGGAGCAATTGTTGCTCCTGCTCAAAGACAACCGCCATCTGATTGCGGAGGCTGGTGTCCGCGCACGCCTTGCATTTGAACAGAACTTCGATCGGTCAATTGGAGTCGAACGGATCCTCAGAATCATTGGAGCCAAACGCCATTCCGGCGAGTTGGTTTCCAAGCTCACCCCGTCTGCCGTAGGTGACTGATTATGTATTCAATGATCTTCCTTGCCTTCGCATCTCTGGGACTGTCGTTGCTTCTGACACCTATCTTCCGGAATCTTGCGCGTCGTCTTAACCTGCTTGACATACCAGACCATCGCAAGATTCATAAAGTAGGGATCCCGCGTGTTGGCGGTGTCGCCATTTTTTTCTCCGCCATTGGCGCTTATGCCCTTCTGTTTGTCTTCAAGCTCAATGGAGGCATTGTCATCTGGTCCGGTGCGCCGTTCGCGCTTCGCATTTTGCCTGCGGTTTTCGTCATCTTCTGCGTTGGGTTGCTCGATGACATTTTTCAAGTTCGGGCTCTGTATAAGCTCTTTGGTCAGACAGCTGCCGCAATCCTTGCCTGGGTAAGCGGTATTCACTTGAGTTCTATTGGCGGGCACGAACTGCCGGCGGTCTTGAGTTTCGTATTAACAACAGGCTGGATCGTCGCATGCTCGAATGCGGTGAACCTCATTGACGGGGTGGACGGACTAGCCACCGGTGTCGGCTTATTTGCCGTCATCACAACGCTTATTGCAGCGCTCTTTCACCACAACATCGACCTCGCCTATGCAACGATACCTCTGGCGGGTGCGCTGCTCGGTTTTCTGCGATACAACTTCAACCCGGCATCCATTTTTCTTGGGGATTGCGGCAGTCTCACGCTTGGGTTTCTGCTCGGCTGCTACGGGGTGGTGTGGAGCGAGAAGTCGACAACAATTCTCAGCATGATCGCTCCACTCATGGTCCTGTTCGTACCACTGCTCGATGTCGGACTTGCGATCATCCGCCGTTTCCTCCACCAGGAGTCCATATTCTCTGCCGACCGCGCGCACATTCACCACAAGCTTCTGTCGCAGGGTTTACCTACCAGGCAGGTAGTCCTTATTCTCTACGGGTTCTGCGGACTTGCAGGCGTTGCGGGCTTAGTGCTTACGGCGACCCAGGTTCAATATCACGGCTTTGTAGTGATCGTGGTGATTCTCGCAGCCTGGCTGGGAATCCAACACCTTGGGTACACGGAGTTCGGAGCTGTCGGCAAGGTCGTCTTCGGAGGAGAGTTTCATCGATTGATGAATGCTCAGCTCAGCCTTGCAAAATTTGAGCAGGAAATGGCGGCAAGCAAAACGCTTGAAGAAAGTTGGGAACTACTTTGCCGTGCCAGCTCGATTTTCGGATTTTCCGGAGTTGAACTTCGAGTCGATAACGAGACGCGAATTAAACGTACCAGCGTGTGCTGGCAAATTCGCATCGACTTCCCTGGGCGCGGGCACGTGGTGCTCACCCGCGAACGCAGAGCTAAGGGAGCCGCATCGGAAGGCGTCCTGTTCGCCGATTGCGTCGAGAGTGCCTTTGCCAAGAAGCTGAAAGAGCTGGAACCCCGCCTGTCGGAGATACCGGTTTATGCTCAAGCTCAGTAGTCGCCGCTTGCAAATCTATTGGTGGTTGCTGGCTGGGACGATTGTGCTCTTGTCTCTGCTGCCGCATCCCGCTATTCCATCCACCCCTCTGCGGGCTTATCTCAATTCGTATTGGGCGCACTTCCTGGTCTATCTCGCTGTCGCAGTTCTACCCGTGCTTGCCTGGCCTCGCAAAACAGGATTGATGATCTCTTTGGGAGTGGCGGTGATTTCGGTGGGGTTGGAAATTCTGCGCGGTCTGTTCATCCACCGGTCGGTCCAAGTTGAGGACATCATCGTCAACCTGTTCGGGGTTGCCGCCGGGATCCTCCTTGGCTGGAACATTCTTACGCTTCAGTCCCGCATGAGCCAGGTAGATAGGTCAA
>Ga0326727_10024141_pt1 | contig 11528 bp, 20 predicted proteins | sample MB2enrmetagenome_FD_207643 | JGI IMG/M metagenome (GOLD analysis project Ga0326727, IMG submission 207643) | Lab enriched peat soil microbial communities from McLean, Ithaca, NY, United States - MB29MY | ecosystem: Environmental > Terrestrial > Soil > Wetlands > Peat | place: USA: New York... | reverse complement strand
GTCGAGCACGAGGGCGCGGACATAGGCCGGTTGGTCCGCCCTGCGTTCGACAGCATTTGGCAAGCGTCGGGTTGGCCTGGAAGTCCCGGGTATGATGAGGCGGGGAACTGGGTTGGGCTGAGAATCCGTTAGCCCCGTCACAGGTCTGGCGTCATCGACGAAGTGTGCCATCCCGGTTCAGAACGGACGCATGGGTGAAGAAGAGATCATCGGATGACGAATCTCCCATCTGAACAAAACCGGCCAGCCGAAAACCAGCTCGCATGTCCCGCACGTACGCAGGGCTGCCGCTCATACCGCCCTTTGCGATCGGGGGTATGATGTTGCCATCGTTGTCTTGAAGGGTTCCTGGATCGGGGCCGTTGCCCGTTATGATAAACTTTGTGTCCGACACAGCCGACACACTAAAGCCGAAGACTGCATACCTGAAATCCCCAAGCTCATCAGTTGTCACACGAGCCTTGCCTGGGAAGCCAATGAATGAGACTGGATCACCCACCTTGGCCTTTGGAATCGGCCATCGCTCGACACGGTAAAACTGCTTTGTTCCCATCGGCCACGACTGCGGGACAGCGGGGAAAACTGCCAAATCGACACCTTGATCAGCGTCGATCACCGTGTTCTCATCGATAACGATTGGACGCCTCACATAGGGATCGAAAACCGTGCAAAGGCAGCCCGTGCTCTGCTTCAGCTTGTAGTCATGAAACCCGGCCAAAACGTGGTTGCAGGTCACTAACACGAGCTTCTCGCCGGTATCCAACAACGCGATCGTGCCGTTCGCCACTATCTCGGAGGGCTTGGAGTCCACTGCCGGGATGAAGAAGACTGGAGCGCAGTGCTGAAGCATCTTCGCCTCGTCAACATAATCGCCGAAATCAAAGGTCATACGGGTTCATGCCCTGGGTAGTGTGCCCAGCTCCGCCCGATTGCGCAATCACCGCCCGTAGAATGCGGGGACATTGATCCTTTCGATGCCGCTGCCCGTACTATCAATTACCCGATCTGGGAGCGCGGCGTTACCGTGCTGCCATGAGACAAAGGCCAATCAGGTGGAATCGCGCACCGAAGCCCGGCGTGGCTCCACATCCTGGTGCTGCGCCTGCTGAACAGCAGCCTGTCTCTCCACCGGCTGGCCAGGTCCGCAGGCTGGCCGCATTCCCTGATCGGGCCTGGCGGGAAGTCTCAGCCGTATGCGCGACCGCGCTGCTGCACCCGGTCTTTGTGGATGTACCGGCTTGACTGCGGGTGCCCGTTCTGCCTCCTCGTCTAACGCTTAGGCTACAAGCTGGAGCGCCTTGTGGACGCTGGACGGCGGCATTCCCAACTGGCGGGCGATGGCCCGCAGGCCAAGGCCCTGCCCCTTGAGCTTCCTGACTTCGTCGGCGCGGCCATTGATGGTCGCCGGACGCCCAAGCTGGACCCCACGGGCTTTAGCAGCCGCCAGCCCCGCGTTCACCCGCTCCTTAATGATGCCCCGCTCGAATTCGGCGACAGCCATCAGGACGCCAAGCTGAAGCTTGCCAGCCGGATTGTCCTCGCTGGTGTCGATGCCCTGGCTGCTGGCGATGAGCGGAACCTTGAGCCGGTTCAATTCGTCGAGGATCAAGGCCAAGTGCGTCAGGCTGCGGCCCAGCCGGTCCAACTTGTACACGATCAACCGCTCGACTTTCCCCGCCCTGATGTCCTGCATCATCCGGTCCAGCTCGGGCCGCGACGCCTTGGCTCCGCAAATTCGGTCCACGTAAAGGACCAAGCTGGTCCAGTCGCGCTGGCTGCAATACCTCTTGAGTTCGAGTTCCTGGCTGTCGGTTCGCTGGCTGTCGGTGCTGACTCGGATATAAACGGCGTTCATAAAACTACTGTTAACTGATCGCAATCAGCGGTCCCAAAACCCCCAATGAAAACACCCTTCTTGTGAGTGCCCTTTCGGGGGGGATTTGTGAACACCCCAGGGCACGATTGATTTGGCCGATTTCGGTGTGAGACATGTGCCCAGCCTTGCACAAATGGTTTGCGAACCGGAATTGGTGCAGGCCGGGCTGTCCTTTCGGCTGCGAAGGCGTTCACTCCCGCACCGAGGAGCTGGCGCAGCGGTGGTTCTAGCTCTTGGGCCAGCCGTTTCCTTCTTCCGCGCAATTACGTAAGGCATATCCGTAGTTGCCGGAATTGCGCTTGCCCCGATGGAGACTTTAACTCCAGTTCCAGATAACGAAACCCAAACCATCGGCTGAGAATTTCGATTGCCCTGCGCGTATGTACGGTATTGGTACAGCTTTCGTGTCAGCGCCGCCCATCGGGAGAGCGGTGAGCACCCTCAGCCGCTCTTGAAAGGCGAAACCTATGAAATCCAAGAGGCTCAGCGACAAAGCGCAGGCGATTCTTGAGGCCCTGGCCAAGGGTCGCTCTTGCGCTCAAATTCTGGCAGCTGATCCGACGCTTACCTACCATTATATTTTTCGTGCCGCCGCCGAAGTGCCCGAGAACCAACACAATCGGAAGTGGCCAAGAGCCAGGCGCGAGGGTTGGCAGGGCCAGGCCCAGTCAGCCTGGCGGCGTGCGAACAATGAGGCTTTGACCAAAGCAAGAGACTAATCCAGTACTGGCAGGCAAGGCCGCTACCGACCAGCATGAACTGCGTTTACACTCGGTTTTTGAACGACGACGAAATGCGAGCCCATCTTGAGCGTGGCGACAGCCTGGTTTTCAAGGGGCTGTCTGGTGCTTGGGAAGGAACCGAGCACCAGGTTTTCTCCTTCCTTGGCGGACGGCGATACGCGGTGGGTTTCGATTTGTAACTGAATCGTGACCTGCGGGGCTTTGACTTGCCGCTGGGGTGGCGGTTGCATTAGTGAGATGATGCAGTCCCAGACTAGAAGCGAAAGCGTTCAGCCCCGCGTAGAGGGCGTTGCTGCGCCTTGCCCTTGGGCAGGCCCAGGTAGTTGGCGCGACTGCCACGGCGGTCCTCTTCCTCCAGCGGGGCTTGGGGCCTCCAGCCATTTGGGGGGTGATTCTGACCGGGTTGGTGAGCTTGATGAGTATCCTCTTGTTCCGCGTGCGGTGGAGCAAAGCACCACGACGCTGAAGCCCCTCCACGGCGTGAAGGCTCAGCACCGGAAGTCACAACAAAGTCACGTCGCTGGGCTTGACTCGGGTGACTCATTCCTATTATCCCGGCCTTGATTTTTGAATTGAAAACTCAAACAGAAAAAACGACGGCAAAGAACGCTTTGAGGGAAGCCACGAAGCAACGCGCACCCGAAACGCGGGCAAGGCAGTGCGACATTTGGTGCCGCCATCGCCACGTCGTCAGAATGCGAAAAGGGGTCTCCTCAATTTGGTCGGTGGAAGGGTTGACCTGTTGCCTCCCGCACCGCCTGACATCCGCGCATCGTTCGACGACCCCACCCTGTTCATGAAAAGGTTCCACTTAATCACCCTGGTTGCGATGATCGCGGCCAGCGGGGCTTCGCAGACTTATGCTCAAAGCACTGAGGCCCCGCTGTGCCTGTTCATCAACGGTGGAGGCAGTGTTTCGCCGCTCACCAATGGCGAGTTCCTGGAAGTCGGTCAGGATTACAATATGGTGGCCACTCCGGCTGCCGGTTTTGCGTTCGACAGTTGGCAGCCAGTCAATGTCTTTACTATGACCAATTTCATTTATGACACGAACGGAAACAGTACTCCTGAGGCGTCGTTTGACATTGCACCAATTCCCACATTCACCAACCAGCTTTCATTGGATTTCATCATGCAGCCTGTGGCGGTGCTCATTGACATTCCTGGGGACATCACGGTAACCGAGAGCAGAGGTTGGCAGGCCAATTTCGATCCGATTATCATAGACTTTCAGTGCAGCAGCTCCGCCTTGATCCTGACTTGGACGAACTCGTCGTGCAAGTTGCAGGCGGCTCCCGCGCCTACTGGCGTTTACACGAATGTTCCAGGGGCGGTCAGTCCCTACACGACCGACATCTCAGGACCGGCGCGGTATTTTCGGTTGGTATCAGATTAACTGCGCGAGAATGAGGACTTGCCAGCAAATCCAGAACCAGTCGCGCCAGCCAAGGCCGGGATCGCGTCCTCATTGTAGCCGGACTCCAGTGGTTCGGCTTGGCGGCGCGTATCGTTAACCCAACATCCGCCGCGCGTCTTTGGACTCCGAGACGTTGATGCTGGTCTTGGGCGCTTCGCCATCGCGGTAGTAAGCCCGGTGGTCCCGCAGGGGTCCGGCCACGCTGGCCGATAGATGCAACTGCCCACGCTGCTGAGCCGCCTGGAAAAAGAGCCTGCCGCCACCCGACAGGTCGAAAACCTGCGCCCAGTGCCCGTCAAAGCCCTGGGCGGGCACGAGATTCAACTCCTTCGCAACGGCGTCCGCCAATGCCTGTTGTTCCGGTGTCATAGCCCCTGGCCTTCCTCTGCGCCTGTCCCCGCCTGAAGCCCCACCAAGACCGGCTCGATCCAAACGGGCCTCCGCATCGACCGGTGCGGCCCGTGCGGCTGATTGCGCACAAAACCCCTGCGCCAATGGACCCTCGGGCTGGCATGGGTGCCGCCGCCCTGGCCTTCCCGGATTGTCCGATAACAGCGCCCAATTACGTTGGGCGACCACAGCTCGCAGTAGCGAACGCGCCCGCGCTTGATCTTCTGCGGACGAACGCATCGCCCTGACTCCACCAACTGCGGGCGGGTGTTCAAGATCACCAACAGCTTCAGCATCAGCGACGACAGCCGGTCGGTGACTTCTTTGTCCGTGGCGATGCCTGCCTCGTCCTTGATTTCGGTGTAGTCCGTGTAGGCGTAGTTGGTGATCGCCTCGTCCACGCGGTCTTGCCGCAGGGAGGAGGAGACGAAACTCTCCAGGTTGGCGTCGTGCCAGAAATACCACTGCCAGGCGACCTTTGACCTGGGCACGGTGATCGCCGGGCACCCCGGCAGCGCGGGCACGGAGTAGTCGCCCGCGTCGCAGTTGGCGGCGTAAACGTAGCAAACGTCCCGCCCCAACTATTCCTGCATGAACCGCGCCGGAAATCCGACCACCATCGCGGGCATCGGCCAGTGCAAATCGTCGAGGGTGAAGTCGTGGGGCAGGTCAGTTGCCGCAACAGCCAGGACAAACTGCGCGTCGATGAAGTGGAGCGGGACACGATACCGGATTAGCTGATAGGCAACAACGTGCGCCGCGACTTCCGTGGGGATATAGGGTAGCCCGCGAGCCGCCTGCAAAACGCGGTTTCCCAATAGTACAAACAGCCCGGCGCTGACGCATTTGGTGGAATGGTAACCGGGCGGCGCTTGAATCCCGCGCGGTTCGAGGAGCGCGGCCAGCTCGGTGTCGTCGAAAAGCCGGTGCTGCTGGGCAAAATAGTCCGAGAGGGAGCGCTCAGACGCCTTGGAACCGCCCGCAAAAGGATCAGCGAGGCGGTCTTGCTCCGCCAGGTTAGGCGCGGGCGCAGCTTTCAGAGGGATCGTTTCGCAGCGCTCCTGCGCACGGTCGAGTTGGCTGATGTCCGTATAGGGCATCCGGCCAGCATGGCACAAACGGCCTGCTAACCGGAATTGGTGCAAAGCCCCCGCGACGCTGAGCTGAAGATGTGCTTCCTGGAGAGCACATTCCACGCGAGTTGTGATCTTGGATAACATGAACGACCACTTTGACGCCTCGTGTTTGTGTGGAGGCATCCGCCTGAGTTACTCGGGAAAGCTCGGCCCGGCCAACTACTGTCACTGCGAGGATTGCCGGAGAGCCAACGGCAGCGCCTTCAACATCGGAATCCGCGTTGATCGCAAGGACCTTGACATGCAAACCGCAGCTGAACTGAGGAGTTACCGATTTCGGAGCAGCAGCGGCAAGGAAATCGAACGGTGCTTTTGCGGCACTTGCGGCTCGCCCGTCTATACCCTGCATCCAGACAAACCTGAATACGCCTGGGTCAAGGCAGGCATCATCAATCAACCCGAAATCGTGAAGCCGACGTATGAAAACTGGATCAAGGACAAGGTGAGCTGGGCGGTAATCGACGTATCCGAGAGCAATGAAGAGAATCGGCAGACATAACACTGAGTTGATCCCTTGAGCGCAGACAACCAGCTCATCTCCGCACAATTCCCGCGCTCCTCGCAATATCACCAAGAATGGGTCGTGGCCAGCGCCAGCGGGGGGGCCAATTCACTCTGTTTGACCGAGTGGCTGAGCACGGCACTGGACCTGCGAGCCGGTATGCGGGTGCTGGACCTCGGGTGCGGACGCGCCTCGTCTTCGATATTTCTCCGGCGCGAATTTGAAGTGCAGGTTTGGGCAACGGACTTGTGGATCAGTGCCTCGGAGAACATCCAGCGAATCCGAGACGCGGGCGTGGAGGATGGTGTGTTTCCGCTGCACGCTGACGCCCGATCGTTGCCCTTTGGGGCGGGGTTCTTTGACGCCATCATCTGCGTGGACTCGTATTATTACTTCGGGACCGACGACCTGTATCTGAACTACCTCGCCCAGTTCGTGAAGGTGGGCGGCCAGGTGGGGATAGCCGGGGCCGGTCTGATGCAGGAAGTCCAGGGACCGGTTCCCGACCATCTGCGAGCGTTGTGGACCCAGGATTTCTGGTCCCTTCACTCGGCAGCCTGGTGGCGTCAGCATTGGGACCGGACGGGGGTCGTGGATGTTGAAGTGGCCGACACCATGCCGGACGGCTGGCGATTCTGGCTGGACTGGCAACGTGCAGTGGCTCCCGGCAATGCCACTGAAATCAAGGCGGTAGAAGCTGATGAAGGCCGGTATCTCGGCTATGTTCGTTTGGTGGGTAGTCGCCGTGAGGGAGTGAAGCTGGAGGAATACTGCTGGCCCGACACGACGCGGGCGTTTCCTGCGCAGTACACGAAGAAGCCTTTGCTGCGGCAGCAAGCGCCGTGATTTACCAGGCGACCAGCCCTGCCCAAAATGCCGCAGGCGACTGCCTCCAGCCTAGCCGAGTACTGCGCCCAGCCCGACCCCGGCTCATCGATGCAGGCTTATGCAGCGATGAGGGCCAACAGCTTTCTCAGCGCCTGCCGCTCTGCGGGCGTCCGGGCCAAAGCGTAAACGGCGGCAATTTCTTCTCGGCTCAACATCCACTGACTTGAATCCCGAAATGCAGTCTCCTTGATTTCGCCAGTCCCTAACTCTCGCCAAATGTCTTTGAGAACGGGATGGCGGCGTAGCTTTTCGATTGCCGTCTTTTCAATCTGGCGGACCGCACGTTCGGAAATTCTCAAAATGGCGGCAACCTCCTTCTGACTGAGGGCAGTGCTGCCGGGCCGGACTCGGATCGCGAGACTGGGCGGCACGGCACCTTGAGCCGCCCGCTTTCGCTTGGCGTCGGCTTCCCATTCCTTGGCTAGCGCCAGCGCTGGCTCGCGGTCTCGCAGGCCGGTAGTCCTCCAAACCTGGCGTCCCGTCTCGTCGCGAAAGCTGGCGACCCAGCGGGTGCCACGGCGGGGCAGGTGGAGACTTACCTCCAGCAAGTCTTTGGCGCAAACCGACCCGTCCGCCTGGATCAGGATTTCAACAAAATCGTGCGGCTTCACACCATTTAACTACGCGAGCAACTGTGCTTCAGCTCCTGGCTGGCGCGGCGGCTGTGTCACCTTGGCTCACGGCAACGGCTTCGCCGGGCGGGAGCGACAGAACCTGCAATCCAGTTGTGGGCACGTTGATTCAACCCACCGGTTGCAGGTCCGGCAGAAGAGCGCGTCGAAATCCCAGTTCATCTCGATCTGCTCGCCGCAGCGATTACAGAATTGCTGCCGCTGCTCGAAACCTGCCGGGCGCGACGGCAGTGTTCCCTGCACAGCCAGAATTGCTTCAAACCAAACGAGGCCACGTTCCAGGGCAGCTTTGATTAACGCCAGGGACTGCTCCAACCAGGCAGCGTCGAGACGGTCTTCTTCTTCAGCGCGAGCGAGGCGGGCCGCAGGCGACTCATCATTTCTCATATTCATTCTTTCCGCATGTCCATTCCAGCGGCGCTGAGAGCGGACGACCGTCCGCATTTTGGCCTTGGTGCCGCAGTGCTTGAACGCAAAGCCGCCGCCAGACATGTCCAAACGTGGACACAGCGCTACTGTTTAAGTTCAGGACTCAGTCCTGAAAGAATTTTCGAGGGACTCCGCCCTGAGTCCGGCGAAGCGGAAGAAGATCACGTGCCTGTCACGCCAAGACACTACCTGTACCAGGAAGCGGTGTCAAAGACTGGGCCGTGCTATGACTTTAACAAAAATGACCCCGCCCTCGTCGTGTTTCGACCGTGCTTTGGAACCTCGTCAGAACATTTGGGACAAGCGGGCTGCTTTCGACTTCCAATAAAGGCGTGTCGGCCACAATCGCCGCTGTGCGTCTCTGAGTCGTTCAATTTACGGTTCGAGTGCTTTAGTCGCTGGCCACGAACAGGGCAGGGTAAATTCAAATTAAAGTCTGGCAAAGAACGCGACTGTTTAGGCCGCAGCATCCATGCCAGTCTCACAAATCAAGTCAAGGAAGTCCCCAAAAAAACCGCAGAAGCTTTGGGGACCGGGAAGGTATCCTCGCAGGAGGCACCGGCGTCGATTGGCGGACGGGCGTTACTCAGGCAGGGCTAATGCCCGCCCGTGACCGTGTACCCCGCCCGGCGCAAGTCCTCGGCCAAGTCCTTCTCCATCTGGGCTGCGGCCTCGTAGGGCATCGGGTTCAGGTGCTCATATAGTTCCGGCAGCAGGCGCAAACCAAAGCGTTTGACCAAGGAGGCCGCTTTGGTGCCCGCCTTGTGGTGGGTGAAACGTTCTTCCGGGGAAAGTCCACTCATGCCTACGTACACGCATGGTTTCTTGGGATCACGCTTCGGATTCTCCGCACGCACCTTACGGAGATTGCCCACGGCGGGATCGAGAAGCACAACATACACATTGTGGTGGTCGAGTGACTCAAGTTTCGAGCGAAGCTGCGTGAGCGTCCTTCGCTTCATCGCAGCAATTTCTCCCGCTGTACCCACTGGTAGGCCCCCTTGCCATTCAGCGAAAAGACCTTCTCCTCCGCCGCGCGTCCGAAGCTGCGGAAATACTCCTCGACGATGCCCTGACCCGTGGCCAGCGGCGCGAACCGCTCGCTCACCGGCCAGTTGCTCGCTTAGATCAATCGTTCCGGGTTGAACATCTCCCGCATCGCATCGAGCACCGGACGATAGAATTCCACGTCACGCGGCGCTGAGCCGTTGCTGCCACCGGTGCCTCCCACCAACCCCGACAGCTTGCAGTAGATGAGTGGCCTTCGCACCAGCGTCCGCATTTCCTTCACCCAGTCCGCCGGGGGCGCTTTGCCGTCAACAACGATTCCCGCCAGATGGTCGATGATGATCCGCAGATGGGGCACTTCCTTCGCCAGCTGATCTGCAAACGGGAGAATCTCCGTCCCACCCACCAAATCGAGCGACAGGTCGTGGTCGGCCAGCAGTTTCAGGTCGTTGACGAAAGCCTTCTCATCCAGCGCGCCCTCCAGTTTGCGGTCGCGTATGCGAATGCCACGAAACAGTTTGTTGGCCGCATACCGCTTCAGGTGACCGGCAAACTGCTTCATGCCGACCGGCAGGTTGCCCACGAGGCCGACGATGAACGGATCGTTTGCCGCGAGGTCGAGCACCCACTGGTTGTCCTCAACCCACGGGCTGGCCTCCACGACAACCGTGCCGGTCACAGGGCGAGGCACCGGCAGGGCGAGGTAGTCCTTGGGCAGCACCCGGCGATAGAGCAGCCTTTCCTCGCGGGGCGGCCACGGCACGCCTCGGGGACGAGTCGGATCGTAGAAATGCGTGTGGGCGTCAATGATAGTGAATCCGTCAGCGCCAGCAGCGGGCTGACCGGGCGCAGCCCGAACGGATGAACTCCAGCCGGTGAAGATTACTCCCGCAGCCGTTTGCACGGTTGCCGCAAGAAAACACCTGCGATTATAGCCAATGCTCATAGGCAGGGCTGGCAGAAAGGAAGCCGTGTGGCCTGTTCAACCTTTCCGGTCGCCTCTTGGCTTGCCTGCGTTGACGGCCAGCTTGACGGTCGGGTCTTTTTTCCGCGAGATCACGGGCCTGTTGCTTTTCTCCCGCCGCCGCCGCGCTCGTGTCTCCGCGTTGAAACGCCCGCGCAGCAAGAAAAAGATGATGCCCAGAGTGAGGACGCCGATGAGCCAAACCATCGAATTTCTGCTGTCGAGCATAGTCAGAATGTCGGTTGAGCCAAGTTTTGCACGTTCAAGCCGGATGGCAAGAACGCCGCGGCCCGGACAGGTGAACTCCAGCCGGTCAACGTTACTGCGGCGACCGTTCGCGCGGTAGCAGCCCGAAATCGTCTGCGGCTACCGACAGTGCTCATGGGCGGTTGGAGAATGCGGGTCCGTCTCCGTGGCTGGTCATATCCTGAATCAGGTTCTGGCAGGCGGCTTCGACGCTGAAAGGCTGTGCCTCGCGTTCAAACCTGTGCTGTAGCTTGAAGGCAATCACTTCCAGCGGACTTTTCCGGCAGCCGAATCGTTCCGGGCCGCCAGCATAAAGCGCCAGAAACCGTTCCGCGCCAAGGTGCCGCCACTGGATGACATGCACCAGTTCGTGAAAATGGAGGGACTCGTCTCGGGCATGGTTGGCACGCACGAAGTAGGTGTCGAAGAAGGTCATGCCTCCAGCGTTCATTTGCTCGAAGTTGCGGAACCCGTCGAGGCCCATCGCCGATAGCGGCGGCATTGGCACCTTCGGCACAAACACGACTTTCGCGGAAGCTGGAGTCCTCTCATCGTAGTAGTGGGCCAGACGGCCAAAACCGAGGGAGGCCACGGGCCGGGCTGCCGCAGCCTGCTCCGCCAGGGTCTTCTGCATCCATTCTGCGATCAGCGGATAAACGGCTCGAAATTCCTGTTCAGTCATCGGTAAACGGGCTGTTTGATGAGACACCCTTGTTACGTTCCGACCGACGAGGCCAGCGGCTACTTCAAGATCAGGTAGAGCCCGTGGAGAATGCCGGGAATCCAGAACAGGAAGCAAAGAACGATATTGATGATCGTGTCTTTGGCGGAGTGGGTCTTCAGATAGACGGCCAAGGGCGGCAGCAGAATCGTTAGAATAATCAGAATCACCTTGCTCATATTTCGCTGTCCTTTCTGATGGCACATTCAAGCAAGCGCCCGCCGAAGTCAAGCGACTCGGCGATCACCTGCCGAGCGGTGGTAGTTGCAAGCGCCCTTGACCCATAGATCGTCCGGGGCTACAAGGCAGTCATGAAGACCATCGTGCCTGCCCTCGCGGTATTCCCAATCATCACGCTACTCGCCTATGCGGAGGCACCCACCGCCGACCAAGTGCTGGCCCCGGCCAAGACGAAGGCGGCGGCGGAGCACAAGGCCATCTTCCTCCACTTCGGCGCTTCCTGGTGCGGGTGGTGTAAACGGTTGGATGCGTTTCTGGATCGGCCCGACATTAAGCCGGTCTTTGAGAAGTACTTCGTGCCGGTCAAGCTTGTGGTCCAGGAGAACGAGAAGAACA
>Ga0326727_10024140_pt1 | contig 11528 bp, 10 predicted proteins | sample MB2enrmetagenome_FD_207643 | JGI IMG/M metagenome (GOLD analysis project Ga0326727, IMG submission 207643) | Lab enriched peat soil microbial communities from McLean, Ithaca, NY, United States - MB29MY | ecosystem: Environmental > Terrestrial > Soil > Wetlands > Peat | place: USA: New York... | reverse complement strand
TTAAGATTGCCGAGGATCGAATCGTATTTGAGCAGGTGAGCCAGCGTCTTCGGACTGGTCAAATCGTTTACGGCGACGATTTCGATATTCGAATCGCCGAGTGATGCGCGAAAAACATTACGGCCAATTCGGCCGAAACCATTGATACCAACTTTAATCGCCATACTTGCCTCCAGGCATGAGCAAATGCAAAGGTGCGGATCGATAGCGCAGTGCCGATCGCACTCTGTGCAGCCGTTAGAAATGCTAGCACCCCCCGTCTTGCCGGAGCAAACCGTATGCCGAAATGAATCCGTTTACTTTCCGCCAGCGGCCGCCGTTCCGCGCCTCCAACGCCGCCCCCCGGAAGCGGCGGCCATGCGCCGGCGCCCCACCCAGCGCGAGGTGGGCGCGATTGATCCAGGGGCGATCCCCGACGGCCCCTGTGCGAAAAACGAACGGATCAGCAAAACTGCTCTTGAAATTCACAGGTGGGGACTCGCCCGAATCCGGCGGACGTGGTATAAGTCCATTATGCGCAGATGGATGCGCGATCGCGTGAAGCGTCGCAATCAGAAGAACAAGAATCCGCAGCAGTCCGAAGAGCAACCGCAGGGGCCAGCGCCCCTACAGCCGACATTTCTTGACCGGGAAAGTTCCTGGTCGGAGCCCGCTGAACAGCACCCGGGCGCCCCGGCAGAGATTGTGCCGGAGCCAGTCTACGAAGCCCAGCCCGAAGCAGACCCGTTCGACGGCGAGGCTGAAACACCAGCCAGCCGGCCTGCGGGACGCCGTGATCGCTCGCGCCGCCGTGGCCGTGGCGGACGTGGGCGCAACCGGACCGACCAGCAGGAGCGCGCCGCACAGGCCGGGGCCGGCGCTCCGGGACTGCCAATCATTCCTGGCCAGGCCACCGGAGAAGCCGCCGAGATCGACGAGCCCGAGGCTCTCCCGGACACTCCGGAGACCGATGCCGCCGACGCCGCGCCGGTCAAAGCCGCCGCGCCGAGAGGCACGAAGGGCGCTGTGGTGCTGGCGATTGGGCTTCCCGGCTCCGGCAAAAGCTCGTGGTTCAAGCGCCACAACATCATCCCTCTCTCCAGTGACCTGGTGCGCGGATTGCTCTTCGATGACGCCACCGAGCAGCGCTTTCAGGACCTGGTTTTTTCTTCGCTGCGCTCGCTGCTGCGCGCGCGCCTGATCGCGGGCCGCCCGATGAGCTTTATCGACGCCACCAACCTCTCGCCGAAGGAACGCCATAGCTGGATCAAGATGGCGCAGGACTTCGGCTACGAGGCGCATGCGGTATTTTTCGATGTGCCCACCGAGGTCTGCATGGAGCGCAACCGTAAGCGTTCCCGTAACGTGCCCGACGAAGTGATGCTGCGCATGGCGCAAAAACTGCGTCCACCAAAGTTTGAGGAAGGTTTTGCCAAGGTGATCGTGGTCCGCCTGAAAAGCAAAAAGACTGCAAGCCCCGCAGCCGAATCACCCGAATTGCCGGAGCCGGAAGAGGGCGGCGGCGAACCGCAGGACGTAGGGGAAAAGATACCGTAAGACGAAAGTGAAGTATAGATACGCAGAAAGCGCGGGCTGGATGCTCGCGCTTTCTTGTGTCCGCTTGCGGATGCGACTGGCTTCGCGCTACAAATCACTTTGTCCACGGAACCGGCAGGGCAGCGCTGCCGGGCCGCGACTGGAGGCAATTCGATGCGAACACTGCTAGCTCTCCTGCTGTTGGGAACCTTGTCGGCGGCTCAACAAAATGCCGCGCCCGATGTCAATGCGCCGCAGACGGCTCCGAATTCTCCAGTGCTCGTGGATCCGAAAGCAGCCGCGGTCCCTGCGCCCAGCGTGCGCGCCATCCCCGCCTCCTCGTCCCATGCCGATGCCTACACCTTGGCCGCAGGAACCAGAATCGCCGTGGTGCTGAAGCACGCCATTTCCACCAAGAGCGCGCGGGAGAACGACCCGGTGTATGCCGAAACCTCATTCCCGGTGGTCTCCAACGGCCGAGTCGTCATCCCAGTGGGAACCTATGTGCAGGGAGTTATCCAACGCTCCGAGCGTCCGGGCCGGGTCAAGGGGCGTGGCGAACTGCTCATCCACTTCAACACCCTGATCTTTCCCTCCGGCTACACCCTGCTGCTGCCCGGCGCCATTGACAGCGTTCCCGGCGCCGACAGGACAGAGATGAAAGACACGAAGGAGGGCAGCGTTGAAAGCCAGGGCACAAAGGGGAAGGATGCCGGAACCGTCGCGGCCACGGCTGGAGCCGGAGCCGCCCTGGGCGCGGTGGTTGCCGGGAACGCGAAAGGCGCGGGCATCGGAGGACTGGCGGGCGCTGGCGTGGGCCTAGCCTCGGTTCTGCTGACCCGCGGGCCCGACGTCCGCATTGAGAGCGGCACCCTGGTTGACATGGTGCTGGAGCGCGAGATCGTCGTGGAGCACGACCGCGCGGGGCAAAATGACACCCAGGGCATACGGGCCGTTCCCTAGAACCTGGGTGTGGCAAGAAACACAAACGATTATTTCAACTGAAATAGCACATTGACATGAGCCGTCAGGGTAATTTTCGACGGAGCAAAATCTTCCACCGGAGAGGCCATGGCTCCGCTGGCGGCGGACTTGTCCATCCGCATCAACATGGGACGCGGCTGCGGAGAAAAGTCGCTGGCATCTACCGAGGCATAGCTCATCGCGCCCAGCGCGCGTCCCCCGGCGTGAGCCAGTGTTTCGGCGTTGAGACGAGCCTTGCGATAGGCGTCCTCGACCGCCTTCGCCTTGGCAGCCTCAATGTCCTCCAAGGTGTAGCTGAGGCTGACGCCGTCGCTGGTGTCCACTTGCGAAAAGCTTTCGAGGATGGGGCCAAGCTTGCTGAAGTCGTGCACCTTGATGGTGACATGGCTGTCGACTTGGAAGCCTACCAGCTTGCGCTTGGGGTTCCAGCTGTATCGTGGTGTTATGGAAAGGGAACTGATTTCGGCGTCCCTGGGATTGATTCCGTTCGCCTGCAGCGTCTGCCGGACGTTCTGCGCTGACTCCTGCGCCTTGGCGTAAGCGGCCTTCAGCTCGGGCTGCTGCACCGAGATGGAGAACTGCACCAGGGCGGTGTCGGGCGCGCTCTCAAACTTGCCATCCCCGCCGGCCCAGAGCGTGTCGGCTGAGACCGCGGCCGGTTGCGCCAGGGCGGCGGCGGCCAGCAACAACAGCGGCGCAATCCACAAAATTCTAGAACGCTTCATTCTTCTCCTTCGTGCGCTGCCGGAGGCAGTTCGCACCGCCGGATCAATCTGCCGGTCTGGAACCAGATTCTAATATGTTTACCGCGAACAGGGTTTTCGGGTTGCTCCCTTGGCTGAATTACGGAAGAATGAAAGCCGGAGGAGTGGTAGATGAGCATGCGCAAGTGGACCATACCTTTAACGTTTGTGGGGCTGGGCGGACTGGGAGCAATGCTGTTCACCGAACGTGGCCGGAAATTGATCCGGTCCGGAGCCGAACGCCTGGGGGCAACCCCGGGGCGGCTGGCCGCCTGGAACGGCCCGGCTCAGGAAGAACTTGACCAGATTCAGCAGGCCGTGAGAGAAATCGAGCAATCATTGGGAACTTAAGCAGCGCAATAATTGGATTGCATCCTACTCGAATCACAGGGCCGGCGCCGAGTGCGCCGGTTTTGCTTGTCTCGAACCCGCTAACCGCCGACCGAATCGATCCGGTGTGCCATCTGGAAGTCCTTCTGTGTCAAGCCGCCGGCGTCATGGGTGCTGAGGGTGAGAGTGACCCGGTTGTACAAGATCCGAATATCCGGGTGATGGCTTTCCTCTTCGGCGATTTCCGCCACCTTGTTAACGAAAATCATGGCGTCGACAAAGTTTTCAAAAACAAAAAGGCGCTCAATCTGGTCGCCCTGCAGGCTCCACTGCGGGAGCTTCTGCAAGTGCTCGGCTACCCGTTGTCTTTCCAGCTTGACTGCCATTTGCCAGCTCCTTCCGGCCTAGCCTGTTTCCCTGTAAAGATGTTCGCTTCCCGGGAATGGTTCATTGCGAGCGACGATTTCCTGGTGCAGATCCTCCCAGGTGCTGGCCGGAACCGAGAGGAAGACGCTGACAACGTTGGGATCAAACTGCCGGCCTGACCACAACTTAATTTCGGCGCGCGCTGCTTCCACGCTACGCGCGGGGCGATAGGGACGGTCGGAGGTGATTGCGTCCAGGGTGTCGGCAACGGCGAAGATTCGCGCCCCCAGCGGAATCTCCTCGCCTTTGAGGCCACGCGGATATCCGTTCCCGTCCCAATGTTCCTGGTGGGCATAGACAATTTCGGCCGCCTCGCGGAGGAACGGGATCTTCTTCAAAATCTTGTAGCCGATGTAGCTGTGCTTCTTCATGACGGCGATTTCTTCCGCATTGAGATGAATCGGTTTGCGCAGGATCGCATCGGGGATCGCCATCTTTCCAATGTCGTGCAGAAAAGCTCCGCGGGCCAGCATGTGAGTGACGTCGGCACTCAATCCCAGGGCTTGCGCGATCCGGATGGTGTAGGCCGTCACGCGCTTCGAGTGGCCCTCGGTTTCCGCGTCTTTCAAGTCGAGCGCGTCCCCCAGGGCTTCCAGGGTCATTTCATAGGAGCGCTCCAGTTCCTCCAAGGTGTCGCGAAGTTCCTTGGTTCGCTGATCTACAAGCGCCTCCAGGTCCGACTGGTAAATATGATTCTGCACTCGAAGGCGGTTCGCCTCCAGGGCGCGGCGCACCACGGCCAGCAACTGATCGCGTTCAAATGGTTTGAGCAGATAGTCGTAGGCGCCGTTACGGATCGCCGCCAGGGCTACGGAGATGTCGTGCACGGCGGTCACCATCACCACTGGCAATTCCTTATACTGCACTTTTACAATTTCCAGCAGTCCGACACCGTCCAGCTCCGGCATCATCAGGTCGGTCAACACCAGCTGGAAGTTGCCATCATTGTTCAGAATTGACAATGCCTCCACTCCCGAACAAGCCTGCTCGCATTCATACCCGGCATTTTGCAGCATGGAACTGACAACTTCCCGGATCGGTTCTTCGTCATCGACCACCAGAATTCTTTCGACCGGCATAAGATACTAACTCCCGGAACCCGCAATCATTGCTGACCGGCTGACATTGTACCCGGAAATACTTGCGCTGACATCTCGATGAAAACCTGAATGGATTCCGGCGTCAATATGATATACAGCAAGACTGGCAAATAAATGTTCGATTTGGTTCACCTGGACTGGCTCGGCAATCTGGCGGCGGCCGCAGCGTTGCCCATCGGGCAGTGGGTGCTGGCGCTCGGTCTGCTGCTTGCCGGACTGTTGGTCTATTATGGCGTTCGCGAGCGTTACCAGCTTATCTGGCTGGGAGGATGGCTTTTCTTTCTGTTCAGCCGGGGAGCCATGCAGGCCACGACGCTGGGTGGAAGCGCGCGGGCAGACTTGGCTCTGGCGAAGTTCTTTTTCGTCCTGTCCCTTGCATTGTTTTCCGCCTCGGCTCTGTATTACACGGATTCACGGCGCTACCTGCCATGGATCGGCGTTCTTGGCTGCTTTGGTTGGGGCGTGGCAGTTGCGCAGGCTTTCTGGTTTCCATCTTCGCTGGCCGCCCTGGTGTCATACCAGCTTCTCTGCTACGCAATGGCTTTGCTGGCGGCGGCGCGGTTGGCGCTGTTTGCGGTGGGGAGTCCCGAGATGGGCCCCTGGTTTTTTGCCCTGACCCTGTTGTTGCTGCGCCCGGATGCGCAGAACACCGGCGGATTGCCGGCCAGTGGATACGACTTCTATAGCGAAATCCTGCTTCTGCTCAGCATCCTGTTGCTGATGCAGGATGAGTCGCGGGCGCGGGCGCGGCGGCTGGATGTGATGAACGCGATCACAGCGGTTGCGGCCGGCGCCCAGGAATACAGCGCCATGATGCTGACGGCCATGCAGGAGCTCTGCCGTTTTTATGGCGCCCGCTTCGCCGCCTTCCAACTGGTGGAGGGCGAGGAACTGGTTCTGACGTTGCAAATCGCGCTCCCGGCCTGGCTTGCCGTGAAGTACGCAAGAGTGCCCGCTCGCGAGAGCGCCAGCACGCCGCTGCATGGGACACCACAGGCCATCAAGGTGAGCGTCCGCAGCCTTGCTCCGGAGTTGCGTGGCGATCTGGAACGGGCTGGGATGAAAGGTGTCATTCTGGTCCCGGTTCTGGGCAAGACGGCGGTGCTGGGCTATCTCAGCTTCGGCCTGGCGGGCCGGCGCTCCTTCACCTCCGAGCAACTCCGGTTTCTGACGACGCTGGCGAATCAGCTGGGCATCGCCGGGGAAAACCTGCGCCTGTTCGCGCGGGTTTCGCAATCGCAGCGGCAGTGGCTGAGCACCATAGATTCCATCGATGACTTCATCCTCGTGCATAACGCCGAACCGAGAGTGCTGCGCTTGAACCGGGCCTTGGCGCACCGCCTCGGCCGTCCCCTGCTGGAGTTGACCGGCCAGCCCCTGGCCGTGGCCCTGCCGAATGCGATCCTTGGCTGTCCCTATTGCCGGCTGACGGGCGAAACCCGCGACGAGGCGCCTGACCCCTGCTTCGGCGGGTACTCATTGGTTTCCACCTCGGAGTATGTTCTGGACCAGGCGGGCCAGGTCGGCACCGTCCACATCGTCTGCGACAGGACGGAGCAACGCGCCAGCGAAGAGCGTTATCGCAAGCTCTTCGAATCCGTACAGGAGGGAGTTTTCGTTTCCACCCCGCAGGGAAGGCTGGTGGACTGCAATCCGGCTTTCGCGGCGATGCTCGGCTACCCGGGCCGCACGGAGATGCTCGGCATTGACATTGGCAAGCAGCTGTTCCTCGATGTAGAACAGCGCGCCTCCTATTCCGAGGCGATGGAAAGCCAGGGAAGTCTGCGTAATTACGAGGTTGCCCTGCGCCGCAAGGACGGCGCCATCGTAACCCTGCTGGAGAACAGCTTTGCCACCCGGGACGCCAACGGAAAGATCGAACGCTACCAGGGATTTCTGCTGGACATCACCGAGAAAAAGAGGGCGGATGAGGAAATGCATCGGCGCAACCGCGAACTGGGCGCGCTCAACGCCATGGCGACCATCGCCGCGCGGACCTTCGACCTGGGTGAAATTCTGAACAACACGCTGCAGTGGACCGTTGAACTGTTCGCCCAGGACTGCGACATCCTGCTCTTTGATCTTGAATCCGGCCATGTAATGCAAAGCGTGAGTCATTGCCAGAACCAGGAACGGGAGCAGGAGGGCGCGCGCGGGTTGATGGAGGAAGAGTTCACCCGGTTCGTGATCCTGGCGCGCCCTGAGATCATCACCGAGCGGGATCTTCCACGGCTGCCGCAACCGGCCCATTCCTGGTTTGCCCAGCGCGGCTATGAATCCTTTACCGCGGTGGTGATGTACTCGCAGCATAAGACCATGGGAATCCTGTTGCTCGGCAGCCGGAACAAGAATCAGTTCAGCGAAACCGACCACAACCTGGCCACGGCCATCGCGCGCCAACTTGGAAATTCCGTCGAAAAGGTGCTGCTTTATGAAGAGACGGCGCGCGCCTATGACAACCTGCGCAACACTCAGGAGCAACTGCTGCAGAGCGAGAAAATGTCAGCCGTCGGACAGCTCATCTCCGGCGTGGCGCACGAGTTGAACAATCCCCTGACGGCGATCCTCGGCTATGTGCAGTTGCTGGAGACCGAACCGATGGGGAAGCGCGCGCTGGACTATGTGAACAAACTCTACCGCCAAACCCAACGCACCCATCGCGTGGTGCAGAACCTGCTTTCGTTTTCACGACAGCGCAAGCCGATGCAGTCGCAGGTGGATCTGCAGCGGGTATTGGAAGACACCCTGGCGCTGCGTGAGTTCGATCTGAAGCTGAACAACATCCAGTTAGAGCGCGACTACGAGGCCGCCGTTCCGTTCATCACCGGCGATGCGCACCAACTGGAGCAGGTTTTTCTCAACATCATCAACAACGCCGTGGACGCGATCATGGACTCGGCGCAGGGGGGCAGTTTGAAGGTGCGCATCTATCCCGAGGGGGACCGGGTGTGCGCCGAGTTACGCGACTCCGGCCCAGGACTCAAGGAGACCAGCAAGATTTTCGATCCGTTCTACACCACGAAGAAGATCGGCAAGGGCAGCGGCCTTGGGCTGTCCATCTGCTACGGCATCGTAAAAGAACACGGGGGTGACATCCTCGCCTTCAACCACGAGCAGGGAGGCGCGGTCTTCCAACTGAAACTCCCGATTGCCGGGGCGCAGAAACCCTCCGGGGGCGCCGCGGCGGCTCACACTCCGGCGCGTCCCGACCCAGGCCCCCGGAAGCCGTGAGCCTGGGTTGGCCGACGCGCGGCCGGGCTACTTCTTGTCGAGCGCGATCGGCGAGAGGGCAAGGTCCCAGTGGGCTTCGAGAATCTCAAAGCGGCGCTGCTCCTCGCGCTTGAAAGTTGCCTGGTCGGGAAAGAGCTGGAGTTGGATGGCGTGCTCATCGACCGGGGTAAAGGCCGCCTGCGCGTTCTTGAAAACGATGGTGACGCGATAATCCCAGCGCTCAACCTCCGGCATGTGGTAGGCGGGAGTGTCCATGCGCACGGATAAGATGCGGCCCTGTGCCATTTCCGCCTGCAGCACCGGGTAGTGATTCTTCTTGAAGAGTTCGAGGAACTCCTCCTGATGACCCCAGGGAGTCTTGTAGTAGTACTCCATCACGTAGGGCTTGTCGGGATCGGGCGCGGGCGGCGCTTGCGCGAGGACGGCGGCAGTGAGCACGAAAAGCGAGACGAAAAGCAAAGCGGCGGAAATGAGTTTGCGCACGAAGGCCTCCATAGGTTTCTGGTATTGTAGCCGAGTCTACCAAGCCGGTGAAGCGCCCCTGGACTGGACCAATGCGGGAAGCCGGGAGGGGAACAAAAAATAGATTGCGGCAGATCGCGCGTTTTGGAGTACTATTCTCGGCGGACGTCCCCAGGGCCGGAGCGTACTCGCCGCTTGCACTCATGTCCCGCAAGTCCACGCACTCCCGCGCGCAACGGGGTCGGGCGGGGATACAAGGCGGCTTGAGTCTGCGCTCCGGCACCTGGAAGCGGGCCTCGTCCAAATTCCAACCATTATCAACTTGGTGAATGGTTTTCGGGCAGGATTTTGTCTTTTAGTCAATCGTTGTGCAGGATGCCGAAGGATTTACCAAGGAATCAACATTTTGGATCCAGGGATTGCCGCCCCAGGCAATACGTTTGCATCGCATCGCGGGGATGGAGGCCAGCCTCGGTTTCCTTTCTGGCCGGAGCGGTGCACCTCACGCATCCGACCCGGCAGGTTGCGACCGGAATCTTTCCGGAACGCTGCCTCCAGGTGATGGCACTGCGATCCGGCGCGGCTCCCTCAAGAAAGTTCACTGCGCGTTCCTCCAACAGCGGGGCCCGGATGGCCTGCGGGAAGGTTGCGCAAAATTATTAAGTTGATTGGGAAAGGCTTGTGCTATAAAAATTGGTTCCATATGATTGAATGCTCTGACGTAGATGGCAAACGTCGGAGGGCAGACGGTAGCTGGCAGATATTCGAGACTCCCAGAGAAGCGGACGGGAGTGGGTTGCTCCGCAATTCTTTTCCTATATGGAACGCAGAGGGAAACTGATGTCGACGACAACACCTATATCCCGGGGTCTCGAAGATGTGATCGCAGGCTCATCTTCCATTTGTTACATCGATGGCGAAAAGGGAATTCTTGCTTACCGCGGGATTGATATTCATGAACTTGCGGACTATTCGACCTTCGAGGAAGTCACTTACCTGCTGTGGCACGGCAAGCTGCCGACGCGGCCGCAACTACAGGATTTCAGCTTGCAACTGGCACGGGAGCGCAAACTTGACGCGCAGATCGTGAGCCTGCTGCGGCAGTCTCCCAGACACGCGCTGCCGATGGATGTGCTGCGCACGATCGTAAGCTCGCTCTCGTTCTTCGATCCGGAAGAGCAGATCAATACCCAGGATGCGAACTACCACAAGGCGCAGCGGCTGTTTTCGCAGATTGCCATGGTGGTGGCGGCCTACGACCGGATTCGCAAGGGCAAGCCGCTGATCGAGCCGGACCGCAGCCTTTCGCACGCGGGAAACTTCCTGCTGATGCTGAACGGAGAGCGGCCCAGCGAGACGGCGATCCGGGCGCTGGACATTTCGCTGATCCTGAGCGCGGACCACGAGTGGAACGCCTCGACCTTTGCGGCGCGCGTGGTGGCGGCAACCTTGAGCGATATGCACTCGGCGATCACCGCCGGCATCGGGGCCCTGAAAGGCCCGCTGCACGGCGGCGCCAATGAGGCCGTGATCAAAGTGCTGATGGAGATCGACGAGAACGGCGCGGACCCGGTGGATTACATCAAGGGAATGTTCGCGCAGAAGGCAAAGGTTCCGGGCTTCGGACATCGCGTCTACACCACGGAAGACCCACGGGCGACGCACCTGCGGCGGATGTCGCGCGACCTGGGATACTCGAGCGGGCAGACGAAGTGGTTCGAGTACTCGAAGGCGATCGAGGATTTCATGAACGCGGAAAAGCATCTGAACGCCAATGTGGACTTCTACTCGGCCTCGACTTATCACACGTTGGGAATCGACGTGGACCTGTTCACGCCGCTGTTTGCGGTGTCGCGCATCGCGGGCTGGACGGCGCACGTGATGGAACAGTTGTCCGACAACCGGCTGATTCGTCCGCGGGCGGAGTACCTGGGGCCGGTGTATCCGGCGAAGTGGGTAGCGATCGACGAGCGCGGGTAGGCTCAGCCAGAGAAGTTGCCGAAGGCCCGGATGTGCGGCTCCGCGACAGCGGGCGGCATGACCGGGCTTTTTGCGTACCTCCGGGGCGCCGCAGGGCGGCACTTTTGCCATTTGCAAGCGGGAAAGGGAAAAACATGACGACGAAAAAGGCCCGGAGTACCGGGGGCTTCACGACGCTTGACGCTTTCCTTGAGGAAGAAGGCGTTCGTGACGCGTTTCAGGCGGTGGCGATCAAAGAGGTTTTGTCTTGGCAGATCAAACGTGAGATGGAGAAGCAAAAGTTATCACAGGTGCGTCTTACCAAGCTCATGGAACGAGCCGGAGGCAGGTGAGCCGGTTGCTCGACCCAGCCGACGGCAACGTGGCCCTGGGCACCTTGCAACGCGCAGCCGAGATGTCGGGCCGAAAAGTACGGCTTGAATTGGTTTAGGGGCGTTTTGCGTCGGGCAGAGGCAGCTGGACGCGCCCGCCTTGCCACAGCTTCGCCTTGCGCCGCAAGGTGGCACTGTCACAGCCCCACGACAGAAAAGGTCATGAGATAATTTGCCGTCGTCTCCCTTAAAGCCAGATTGATACACTGCCAGAGCCCGATGAACAGATCGCCATTCCGCTTGGAGTTTCGTTCGCATGGGGGTACTTCAATGAGTGATGCTTCCGCATGGCTCGATGAATGGAGCGCGGCCTTTCCAACGAACAATTATCCACCTCTTGACCATCTGCTGGAAAGGGCAGATTCTCTGACGGCAGCGGATTTTGA
>Ga0326727_10024138_pt1 | contig 11528 bp, 13 predicted proteins | sample MB2enrmetagenome_FD_207643 | JGI IMG/M metagenome (GOLD analysis project Ga0326727, IMG submission 207643) | Lab enriched peat soil microbial communities from McLean, Ithaca, NY, United States - MB29MY | ecosystem: Environmental > Terrestrial > Soil > Wetlands > Peat | place: USA: New York... | reverse complement strand
GAATGTGCGACTATCTGCGATAAGTCAACATAAAAAGTGCAACTATGGCCCCAAGGTCGATTTCAGCGGCGCAGTGCCGCGCTTCGCGCGCAATTCTCGACTGGTCGCGCAACCAGCTCGCCGCGAAGTCGGGGGTCGCGCTGCGCACCATCGTCGACTTCGAACGCGGCGCGCGGGCGCCGCGGGAAGCGACGCTGCTATCTCTTGTCGCGTCCTTTGAAGCGGCCGGCGTGGTCCTTGTCGAGGAGAACGGCGAGGGGCCGGGCGTGCGGCTGCGGAAGGGCAAATAGGTGCTCGGCGATGAAGGAAAAGGCGGACCGCGGCTCTAGCGGGAAGGCGCACCGTCAACGCGGCGCGAGCTCGCCGCAGAAGCGTAAGTTCGCTGTCCCGGATTCTGTTCCTTGGAAGCTGCGCGGCGAGTGGCGCAACTGCGCGAAAGAGGGAGGTCCCGAGTTCGCGGACAGTGAGATCAAGGCCCAGATCAAGGAAATGTCCCCCAAGCAGCTTGAAGCTGCCCGCGTGCGGCCGACGCCGGCGGGGAGCGTCGTGCCGGCGTCGGTCACCGATTCTTTCTTGAAGCTGTTCCCTGGACAATCCATTGATAATATTGCAAATCCTAAGCGGACGTGGGATTTCGACAAGAAGCCTGATCCGAATTTGGCTGTCGACCGCTTTATCGAGGAGCTGCGCGCCGGCGACCTTCCGGGCGCAAAACTGTTATCCTCGGCGCGCGAACGAGGCATCGGCGACCTCTGTTTTGAGGCTCGCAAATGGACCATGTTGGCGGTCATCCGCGCCGATGACGCCGTGCGTTCCGGTGTCGAGCAACGGATCAAGACCGACGACCGTTGTCTCGAGTTCAAACTAAGGCAAGCGCGCGCGTTGCGCGATCAGCTGGAGGCGTTCATCGGCGATACAGGCGACGCACCGCTAAGGTCGGGTCTTTTCGTCCCCGATGTTGTTCGCGGCACCGCCAACGTCGACGACGAGCAATGCGATCGAGCGCGCGAGAAGGCGATCAGGGCGATAGACCGAATCAAGCCTGTACTTGAGGCGCTGCGCGATCTTGAGGAACTTGCGGAGACGAAGAGGGCTCTCATCAAGCCCGATAGGCGAGGCACGCACTGGGCGATCGATTTTGCAGAGATGCATGGTTACCTCTGGCATGCCTGGACAGGCGGAGATCGCAAAACGCGAACAGGCCAAGGCAAGCTTGGGCGCGAGAATTGGGAACACCTAGGATTCGTCGAGTTCGTGGAGGCTTGCTACGCGGGCATTGCCCCGACCGAGCACGTTTGTTCATGGGCGGGGCCAGCGCGCGACGCGTGGGAGCGGGTGAAGAAGCGCGAGCTAAAGGGCGAACTGCGGAACAGCTTCGCGAAGTATCAGAAGCGCGCTGAGGGCGACGAACGATACGACCCGCCCGGCACGACCTATCAGACGCCAGAGGAAGCGCGGTCGCGGCGGGAGCGCGCCTTCGCCCGTGACAACCCGCCCGGCAAAATCGCGGCTCGCGAATACTTGCGGCTGTTTCGATCAAGCGACCCGCAACAGCGGGAAATCGGTCTGCAGGGCCTCGACCGCTTGTCCGCAGACCCCGAGCTTGGCCCGTACATCGAAAGTCTGTTACGCGCCTAGCCGGCGTGACCGTGCGGCGGTGTCCCGCCGAGGCCGGGCACCTGTCCCTCATGTCCCCCCTCATTTTGGACGGCAATCGCGGGCCGCCTTCGCGGAAACCGTCCAAAGCGCGACTCGCAATTTCGTGTTCGAATTAGGTGTCGCCGCGCCCGCTGATTCGGCGCGCGTCAGCCGAATCGAGCATCAATCGGAGTCGATATGGGCAACGTCGCCACGCCTTCCGCCAAAGACAAGCCATCGCAACACGCGCTGGCCGCGGCGGCGGCGTTCATCAAAGCCAAGGCCGCGCGCGGCGCGGTTGAGGCCGCCGCCAAGACGCTCGAAAACGACAAGGCGGCGCTCGCCGAGTTGCAATCGCGGCGCAGCAAGTTGCCGCACGACGAAGCCGCCATCCGCAAATTCAGGTCGGACAAGGAAATCGCCGAGATCAAAATCGAGATCGCCGAGGCCCAGCTCGCCGCCGCGCAGTCCGCGCTGGCGGACGCCGACGCGGAACACAAACGCGTCGTCGCCGAGTCGGCCGCCGCCCTCGCGAAATCGGCGCAAATGGACGCCGAGCGCGTCGACGCCGAGGCCCGGCTCGCCGACGCGCAGGCCGCGCTGGCGGCCGCCGAGGCGAAATGCAAACGCGTCGCCGCCGAGCCGGCCGTCGCTCTCGCACGTGAGGAGCGCGAAGCCCCGCGGACCGCGCGCGCCGAGGTCGATGAAGCCAAGGCGAAGATCGATTGCGCTCGGCGCACCGCCGACGCCGCCGAAGCGGCGCAGCGCGCGGCGCAGGCCAAGCTCACGGCGATCGAGGACGCCAAGCGGAAATGGTCGGGGACGGATGCGGAAGACTTCGCGCGCCTCCTCGAACAGGGCTGGGCCGCCGCAAGAGAGGCCAATTCCGCGAACTCGGCTGCGCTACGCGCCGCCGAGGCGTTGGCCAGCGCTGAGGCGGATCATTCTCGCGCGTGCAAAAGCCTCGAATGGGAGAGCCTTCGACAGCGGCGCGACGAGGTTATCGATCGCATCTTCCGCGAATACCCTGCGGCGGCGCAGGCGATCGTCGCGGTGGTGGCGAGCTATCGCCGGCTTGCGGTCATGGTCGCGAAAGCGAACAAACGTCGCGGCGCGCTCGCCTTGCGCGAGCCGTCTATCATGTTGCGCGAGCAATTTCTCGAGCATCTACGCGTCCCCGTTTTCGATGCGAACGGCGGCATGACGTACGCCTGGTATCCGGCCTCGGGGGTTGAGAAGCTCGACCAGATCGAGCCGTGCCGCGTCGTGTCGCTCGACGGCATGAAACTCAACGCGCCGCTCGACGACGAGGCGAAATTCGATGAGGCCGCCCGGCAGGTCAAAGAGGTCGAGGCGCGTCTCGTCGCCCGTTACGAGTCGCTGGCGAAAGATATCGTTCGCCTCATGCGCATCGGATGGGAAGTCCGCAGGGACATGGACGCGTTTAGACTTGATAGTTGGAGAGGCTCGACGAAGTTCCCGCATGCGGACCGCTGCCTCATGCTCGCGGGCATGGTCGGACTGCCGGCGCCCTTCACGCCGCGCGATCCGATCTGGTATCCGCACTGGTCCCCGGGCCATCTCGAAACGATGGCTTAGGAGGCCGCGAAATGGTCGAGACGACGACGCCAACTCACCCCGACGAACACGCGCGCCGTGCGGCGCTGGCGGCGTTCGACAGACAGGTTTCGCTCGAAATTGCGGCGCTCGCGGCGCCGGCGCGAATGTCGGGCGCCGCCGATGACGATGTCGTCTCGCGCCAGAGCTTTGCAGCGCCAGAGGCGGCAAGCCCGGCGCGAGCCGTTCGCGATGACGTGTGGACTCGCAAGAGCCTCGTCGCGTGTGAGGCTCCGTCGCCGCGACAAGAGGCTCGCGAGGCCGGCGACGCCGAATCCCGCCAGGCCGAGGTCGACGCGACGTGGGCCGCCGTCATCGCCGATCTCAACGCGACGCTTCCGGCGGGCGCACGGCTTCCCGAATCGAGCGAGGCGACGTGATGCGTTGCGACCAGCGAAAGGAAACGCCGATGCGCGTTCCCGTCTATGTCAAGGCGCCGCTCGGCATGCGGCCGGACGCTTTTCTTCTCCGAGCGTCTCGCCGGAAAAGCGCGCTGATTGCGCTGCGCCTGGCGCCCGACGCGGGCGACGCGGCGCTTGATGTGGCGATCGACAACACGGGTCACGTCATCAGCGCATCGGCCGCGGCGGCGGTGTCGAAGGCCTCGGCGGCGATGCCGGGGGCCTCGGTCATGGCCACGATCGCGCGCGTCGCCAAGGCCGTCGAGGCTGTCGAGCGTTACGGCGCGCCCGCGCCGATTACAACGGACGATGCGCCCGACGCCAAGACGGCCGCCGCCTTGCGGCGCGATGCGGCGGCGATCGCGGCCTCGCCGGACGCGGCAAGGCTGGCGGCGTTGGCGCCGCCCGCGCCGCCGGAGGACGACCGATGAGCGTCGTGACGTTTCCCCCGCATGTCGTCGTGCGCCGCGTGCTTTGCAGAGAGGACGGCGAGGCTGAATTCGCGCCGCGGTATGTCGTCGAGCACGTCGACGGCAAAGGCGGCCATGTCCTCATCGATTTTTTCGACGCCTCGGACGGCGACGCGCTGGCCGACGCCTTCTACGAGGCCGCGCAATGCGGGTTTCCCGTTATCGCTCGAACCGCGGGCCTGCCATGAGCGCCGCGCGCAAGAAGCGAAGCGCCTCGCGCGCGCGCCGGCGCCCCGTGGCGCCGCGGCCGACAGAAAGCGCCGTGTACGATGGCCGCCGCTTTTGCGGAACGCTGGTCGAACGCGGGCGCGTCTTCAAGGCGCGCGACGCCCGAGGCCGCGCGCTCGGCGAATTCGCCGCCGTGCACGAGGCGATGGCGGCGATCACCGCCGCGGCCCGCGCCCCTGTCAAACCGTCCGAACCGCTTAACCCGTCGCCCGCGCGGGCCGCTACGTCTTAGGAGCCGTCATGGAAAAGGTCGTGAAACTCGCCACGCCGATCACGCTGTTCGGCAAGCCTATCCGCGAAGTGCGCCTGCGCGAACCCAAGGGCGGCGAATACGCTCGCCTCGGCGAGCCGCGGACCCTCGTTTTTTCGCCGACCGGCGGCTACTGGGTCGAGGATCCGGCCGCGATCGCGAAGTACATTGACGCGTGCCTCGTGGTCTCCGAAGAGGTTCGACCCGCTTTGATGCCCGCGCTGGCCCTCGACGACGCCATGGAGGTGAAGGCGCAGGTGCTGGGTTTTTTTACCGAGGCGGCAGCCAGGATTGCCGCGCGAAAATCGACTTCCTCGTCTTCGACCTGAAGGTGCTCGCCTTTGACGCCGCACAGGCCATGACGATTTCCGAGATCGCCGAAGCGTTCGAGCGCGCGGTCGCATGGAGCGAAAGGAGAAAGTGAAATGGCCGGCCTCGAGTCGACGCTCACCATCGGCGCGGTCGACGCCACCGCCGCCGCCTTCGCCTCGATTGCGTCGCGGGTCGACGCGCTGCAGGCGCAGATCGCCCGCGTCGACGCCATTTCGCCAAGCGTGATGCAGGCGCGCGCCGCCGCCGGCGGCTTCGGCTCGTTTGCGCCGCCCGGCGCGGCGCTGAAGGAGCACGCCGCGGCGCTGGAGCAAGAGGCCGCGGGCGCCGCTCAGGCCGCCGAGCAGGTCGGGCTGATGACCGCCGCCTCAATGGGCTTCGTCGGGCCGGCTGTCGCGTTCGCTGCCGCCGCGGTGGCCGCCAAAGAGGGGATGGAGGGTCTCAACCAGGCTTTTGAGCGCGCGCACGAGGCGACGCGCGGCGCTCTCGCGGGCGAAAACCCCTACGAAATCGAAAGAAACCAGGCGGCCGCCGCCGAAATCGCCGCGCGGCATCCGAGCATCCAAGAATCGGACGCCTCGCATATACTCGCGGCGGCGCGCACCGCGACCGACACCGAAGAAGGGGTGAAGGCGCTCGCCGAATCGCTGGCGAGATTGCGCGTCGTGATGCAAGTGGCGAATCCGAAGGCGTCGTCGGACGAGTTGAACGAGCAGGTCGACAACATCGTCAAGACGCTGAAGCTCGCCGGCGTGGCGGGCGATCCCTCCAAAGTCGGACCCTACCTCGAAGAGATCGCCAAGGGCTTGAACGCTTACGGCGACCTGCTCAAGAGCGACGCTTATCTCGCCGCGATGCGAGCGATGCGCGCGGCCGCGCCGGTCACTTCCGAGCGGTTCGCGACGGCGGGAATCGCCGCCTTCGGCAGCGAAATGGGCGGCAAGCCGTTCGGCGCCGCGGTGGCCGGCCTCAACAGAGTGCTCGCCGGCGAGATGACTCCCGAGGCCGCGCGCGAGTTCTACGGGCTCGGCCTCATAGCGCCCGAGGATATGATTTTCGACAAGGCCGGCGCGCCGAAAAGCGCAAAACCTGGCGCGCACGTCGAGGGTTGGCAGCTCGCGCAGAGCGATCCCGACCTTTGGTACAATCAATTGCTCGGTCCGCACCTCGCCGCGCATGGGATCACGGCGCCCGGCGACGTGGAGGCCAAGCTCATCGCGCTGTTCGCCAACCGGCAGGCGCAGGCGCTCATCGAGCAGATCGCCGCCAATCCGACGGCGGTCGCGGACGCTTACGCCAAGCTGTCGCGGGCGCACGGCCTGGACGCGGCCGAAATCGCCGCGCGGACAGATCCAGGCGTCGCCGGCGCGGGCATGTGGAATGCCCTCAAGGGGAAAGTCGCCAACCTATTCTCGGGCACAGCGATCGCCGGCGTCGAAGCGGCGATCACGGACCAGATAATCGGGGGGAAGTCGCCCGAGGCGCAGGCCGAGATGGCCGACTTGGCGCGTCGCGCTGACGAGGCGCGTCGCGCTGCGCGCCTGGCCTCGGTCCCTGGACGGTCGGACCTGATGGCGCGCTTTCCCGGCGCGTTCGGCGCCGGCTCGGCGGAGGAAGACATCGCGCGGCTGAGCCGCCATGGCATCGAAGAATCCTACCGCTGGCAGGACACCCGGATCGCCGATCCCGAGGCGGCTCGTGGCGCCGCGCTGATGGGCCTCGGCGAGCGCGGCAAGGTCGAACTCGACCCCAACTCGAAAGCCGAGATCACGATCAATGTGCACGTCGACGCGTCGAGCGAATTGCTGCACGCGGTCGCCGCCGCGCAGGCGGCCTCGGCCGGTAGTGTCGACGCGCATATTGGACGAATGGATTCGGACGCCGCGCCGCATCGCGCCGGCGGAATCGGGCACATGTAACGCGCGACGCTCGGATCGCCGGCCTCGCCGCGCCGAGGGCGGCGGCGAGCTGGGGCAAGAGAGGAAGCAATGGTTTGCGTCAACCTTAGGATCGATGCGTCGAACCTGCGCAAGTTGCAAACCGACTTCGCGCGGATGCAAAAGACATTTCCGCTGGCGATCGCGCGCGGCCTCAACGAGGGCGGCGACCTGGTGCGCACGCAAGTCCAACGCGCGATGCGCGAACAGACCGGGCTCGTGCGGCTGAAATCGGTCACGTCGCGCATGCGCACGGCGCGCGCCTTCGCCGCGCAGGGCGACCTCAGCGTCTCGGTCAAGGGATCCGGCGTGGGGCAAGGGATGCGCTACCAGATCATCTTTACCGGCAAGCCGCCGACCAAGCCCGACGAATTCCGGACGCGCGTCAAGCGCGGGCCAGGCGGCGGCGTCACCGTATGGATGTGGGGCGTCGCTCACACTTTCCCGCGGTCGTTTCAGCAAGCCTACAAAGAAGGCCTGCGCATGCGCCTCGGCGGCCCGCGCCTGCCGATCCGCGGCTTCGACGGCCCGAACCTGGCGAAGGAAGCGCAAAAGGACCAAGTCGCCGCGACCTTCATGCGCGACGCGGCCGCCCTCGTGCCGCCGATGATCGAAAAGAACCTCGCGAAAATGATCCATGGCTAGGAATCTCGACGATCTCGCGGGCGTGGTCGACGACTTGGCGCGGCGCTACGCCAAGGCCTTCGCGATGGCGATCCTTTCGACTTCCGACCGCGCCGAAGAGCGCGCGCCGGCGATCGCCCGCGGCGGCCTGCCCGGCGTGCGGCGCATCCTCGCGGGCATCATCAGCGACATCGAGGCCGCCGAGCGGCGCGTCGACGCGCTCGCGCCGACGGCCTGCGAGGACAATCTGGCCATGCTCATCGAGACGGCGCGCAGCCTTAACGACCTGTCGGCCGCCATTGAAGCGATCCGGTCGGCCGATGTCGACGACGGGCGCATCCTCGCCATCCTCGCCGACCCGCTGGCGGAGCAATTGCCGCTCTACGCGCTGGCGCTATGCGGCGCCACGAAGGTCACGGCGGCGCAGGCGATCGAGGCGTTGCGAACCGTCGCGATCAACGGCGGCGCGCGGCCGGCGGTCGACCCCGGCGGCGCGCGCTTGCAGTGAGGGGGGGGGGACAGTTGAGAGATCGGCGGTCTCGTCCGCCGCCGCGGCCGTCGCCGGGCGTATTTACTCCTTTGCGCGCTCGGCGGCGGCCGACAATGCACGGCGCCGGGGCCGCGAGGCGCCCGGCCGGGCGCATGACGAGATCGGCGAGCGTATGACCATCCGCTCGCCGCGGCCGCCGCCGTGCGCGTGTTCTCGCGCCGCGCTCGGCGGTGGCCAACAGCAAGGGCGCGCCGCCGCGAAGCGCGCGGCCGGGCGCATGACGAGATCGGCGGTCTCCATCGCGGCCGCCGTGGCCGTCGTCGAGCGTTTTTGCTCCTTTGCGCGCTCGGCGGCGGCCGACCCGCCTCAAATTCGAGGCGTCTGAATTCGAGGGCCTAGCGGCGAATGGATGACGCTGAGGGATACTGGCTGTCCGTCACGGAGCTTGCCCGCCTGCGCGGCGTCGACAAGGCCGCGATCTCGCGCCGCGCGAAGCGGTACGAAGAGCAAGGGCTGTTGACGCCGCGCGCCGGCAAAGGCGGCGTGAAATTGATTTGCGTCGCCGAATTCGATCGCGCCGCCGGCCAGGCCACCGACGCCGTTCGCGAACTCAACGGCTCGGCGGGCGGCGCGGCGGCGGCGCCTGCCGCGGCGCTTCCCGGCGACCCGACGCTGGCGAAGCAACAGGCCCGGCGCGCCGGTTATGACGCCGACCTCAAGCAGCTCGAGCTGCAAGAACGGCTCGGCGAATTGGTCCGGGTCGCGGACGTGCAAGAGGCGATCGTCGTCCTGAGCGAAAACTTCGTCCGCGCGATCGAGCAAATGCCGGCGCGCGCCGAGGAAGGCTTCGCCGAGGCGACCAAGGGCGGCCTGGCGGGGTTCCGCGCCTTCCTGCGCGCGTTGGCGAACGGCGTGCGCGACACGCTGGAGCGCGATCTCGAGGCGCTCATCATCGGCGCGAAGCAAGCCGAGGCCGACCCGCCGTGATGCAGTTCCGACAAAACGCCTTCGTCGTCGTCGCCGAGGCGGCGCTTTCGGTCGTGACGCGGCCGACGCAAGTCGCGCCCTCGGCCTGGGCGAGCGCGAACCTCGTCGCGCCCGACGGGCCGCGCGCCGGCTCGGCCTATGACATGACGTTGACGCCCTACGTCGCCGAGCCGCTCGACATGCTCGGCCCCGACTCGACGGTCAATGAGCTGGCGGTGATGAAAGGCGCGCAATCGGGATTCACCCTGATGCTGATCGCCGCGCTCGGCCACATGATCGATCGCGCGCCCTGCCGCGCGATGCTGATTCAGCCGACCGATTCGGCGTTGTCGAAATTCAACCGGGAAAAGCTCGACCCGGCGATTCGGGCGTCCGACGCGTTGAAAAAGAAGGTCGTGCCGCAGACCTCGCGCTCGTCGCAGGGTTCGACGACATACTCTAAGCGCTACGTCGGCGGCTCGCTCACGTTGGCGATCGCCACCTCGGCCGCCGACCTGCGGTCCGACACGATCAAAATTTTGCTACGCGACGAGATCGATCAATACCCGGACGATCTCGACGGGCAGGGCGACCCGCTGGAGATCTCCGATGGGCGGCAAATCGCCTTCCTGGCGTCGGGCGACTGGAAAAAGGCCGACGTGTCGACGCCGACGATCAAGGGCGGTTCGAAGATCGAGCGCCGCTACCTGCAAGGCGATCAACGCCGCTGGCACGTGCGCTGCCCTTCTTGCGGCGAAGAGCTCATTTTCGAGTTCGGGCCGAACTTCCATTTCGAGCCGGCTTTCCCCTACAAGGCCTACTACGTCGCGCCGTGCTGCGGCGCGATCGTCGAAAACCATCAGAAGATCGACCTTGTCCGCGCCGGCCGATGGATCGCCACCGCGCCGCGGCCAGGCGCCTTCCCCTCCTATCATTTCGACGCGCTGTCGAGCCCGTTCGTCCCCTGGGATGAGGTCGCCAAAGCCGCGATCGCCGCCGGCGACGATCCCGCCCGGCTGAAGACCTTCCTCAACCTTTGGCTCGGTCTGCCCTTCGAAATGCGCGGCGACGCGCCCGATCATGTCCGGCTGATGGAACGGCGCGAAGACGCGCCGCCGCGCGGCCACGTCCCCGCGAAGGGCCTGCTGTTGGTCGCCGCGGCCGACGTGCAGATGCGTGGGATCTGGGTTGAGGTTTTGGCGATCGCGCCGGACCGCCAGACGTGGCCCGTCGACGCGTTCTATTGCGACGGCTCGACCGAAGCGCCGGGATCGCTGAGCGACCCGCCGGACAGCGGCAACGCCTTCTCGCAGATGCTCCACAAGACGATCGGGCGCGAGTTTCCCGACGCCTGGGGCGGGACGCGCCGGATCGACGCGCTGGCGATCGACTCGGGCTACCGCAGCCATGTCGTCTACGCGACGGTGCGCAGCAACCAGCGCCAGCATGCAAACACCGGCGAAGACGTGATCTTCGCCGTCGACGGGCGCGAGGGCTGGGGCAAGCCGCCGATCGGAACGCCGAGCCTCGTCGACATCGACCTAGCGGGACGCAAGGTTAAGAAGGGCTGCAAAATCTGGCCGGTCGGGACGTGGTCGCTCAAAGGCGCGTTCTACGCCGATCTGCGAAAGGATGGCCTGCGCGCCGGCGCCGAGGTCGATCCAGACGGCTATTGCCACTTCGGGACCTGGCTCGACGAGACCTATTTTCGCCAGCTCACCGCGGAATATCTCGCCGAAGAGACCTATCGGGGCCGCGCGCGCAAGGTTTGGAAGCTGCGCGCGAGCGAGCGGGACAACCACTTCCTCGACTGCCGCGTCTACAACCTCGCGCTGGCCGAGCACCTCGGCCTGTCGTCAATCACGCCGGCCGAATGGGCGGCGCTCGCCAAGGAGCGCGGCATGCCGGCGAGCGAGCGGCCCGACCTGTTCCGCCGCGCCCTCGCCAACGGGACGCCGGCGCCGGCGGCAGTGGACATTGAGGACATCGAGCGAGAGGCGCGCGACGAGAATCTCGAGCGCATGGCGAAGGCGAACGCGGCGTTGTTCCGCTAGCGGGCGCCGCCCTCGCCAGCGGCCCCAGGATGGCCAAGGGGGCGGGGGCTTCCTGGCGCGCACAATGAGGGCGGCGAGGTCGAAGACGGGCTATAGGCGCGCGCCCTGGCGGGGGCGGGTCAAACGGCGGCCGGCGAAGCACTCTGCGGGCCGCCAGCGGCTTGCGCCAGGGCTTGAACAGCCGAGCGGGCGTTGTTGTTTGGAGTCCGGTCGTCGCGTCGGTAGCCGACGCCAGCGTTTCTAAGCAAGCGCTCGCTTCGGCACGTGTGGGGAACCGTCGGCACGGCGGGAATCGCATACTACGCATCTTTTTCCTTGACGGCATTGTATGCGTATGCTAAAAAATTGGGGTGCACACAACGGAATGACGCCATGGCTCGTATGAGCATATATCTGCCGGATGACCTTCACCAGCGTCTGGAGAGACTTCGGGACTACACAAACTGGTCTCAGGTCGCGCAAAAGGCGTTCGAGCTGGAACTCCGGCTTCACCCCGATTGGAGCAACGATCAAATGGACGCGA
>Ga0326727_10024137_pt1 | contig 11528 bp, 13 predicted proteins | sample MB2enrmetagenome_FD_207643 | JGI IMG/M metagenome (GOLD analysis project Ga0326727, IMG submission 207643) | Lab enriched peat soil microbial communities from McLean, Ithaca, NY, United States - MB29MY | ecosystem: Environmental > Terrestrial > Soil > Wetlands > Peat | place: USA: New York... | reverse complement strand
TGGATTTATTGGATGGCTGCTATCAGTCCAATTTGGCCTGCCATCAAGCGGTACTGGCCGTAACGATTGATCGTTCTGACCGCAAACCCGGCACGGGTGAGCGCCGCGGCGACCGGTCCGCTTCGATACAGCCGAACCCGGTGTGTTTCTTCCATAGATCTGTATAACTTGCCGACGCGACGGAAGGTCCGGATGCGCCGCGTGAGCACGTCCTGCTCCTCGGAAGCCTCGGTGATGATCGCCCATCCATTGCCAGTCCAATAGCCCTTAATTGGCATGCCGGCGGGGTGTCGGCCGGGCGCGGCGAGATCGAAGATGAAGACACCTCCCGGGCGGAGCGCGCGGCGGACTCGCCGGAAGAACCGGTCCATCGCCTTGCCACTTTTGTCGCTGGCGAAAGCATAGCTGAGGCATTCGCCAATCGACGTGATCGCGTCGCACTTCGGCAGCTCGAAATCCGTCAGCGATGCGCTAACGAACTTCGCGCGCGGAGCTTTCTTCCGCGCGAGTTTGATCATCGCCGGCGAGGCGTCCACGCCGATCACGTCGTAACCGGCGAAGCCGAGCTGACGTGCCCAGATGCCGCTTCCACAACCGAGATCGACCACCAGTCCGTGATCGACGCCGTTGCGGCGCAGCAGGCTCAAGAGCCCCGGGGCGGAGCGCAGTGCGAACTCGCCGAAGCCGGCATCGTGAATGTACGCCAGATCGGTGTCGTAAATCGTCATCCCGCCGCCGCGATCACTTCTTCGGTGACCCACTGGGTTTCCAGCGCGCTGGCGCCGGTGCAGCGCAGCGGTTCGCCGTCGAGCACCGCGTTGACGAAGTTGTGCACGCACGGGTAGTGAATGTTGGCGTGCGCGGGCAGGTCTTCCTCGCGGCCGCCTGGGTACACCAGCAACGGGCCGTTGAAGGGCGTCAGGTCCATTTCGCCTTCGGTGCCGCGGATGCGGAACTCGTCGCGCGCCACTCGCGAATGCCAGCGCACGTCCACGATGCCGCGCACGCCGTTTGCGTATTCCATCCATACTGTCGCGTTGTCTTCCAACTCGATGGGATGGACCAGGGTGGAGACATAACCGCCGGCGCGCACGGGCTTGCCGAACAGGTAGTTCATCAGGTCGATGCGATGCGTGGCGACGTCGTGGAGCGGACCCGCGCCGGCGCGTTGCGGATCGATCAGCCAGTCGCGAAAGCCGTTCTGAGGAAAGAACCAGTCGTGCAGGGTCGCTTCGGCAAGAAAGGGCCGGCCGATGACGCCAGCGGCGAGCAGCTCGCGCGCGCGATCCACCTTCGGGAAAAGACGCCGATAATAAGCGACACCGAGGACGCGGCCGGTTTCATACGCCGCGCGCTCGATGGCCAGCGCCTGCGCGTAGTTCATGGCCATGGGCTTCTCGAGGAGCACATGCTTTCCGGCGTGCAGACTGGCGATGGCCTGCGGCGCGTGCAGAAAAACCGGAGTGGCGATGTAGACGGCATCGGCGCCGGATTCGGCGAGTGCGTCGTCGAGCGAGCGCCAGCCGGGCACTCTGTATGGCTCGGCTTTCGCGGGGTCGCGCGTGACCAGACCGGCGAGGCGGCTGCGCGGTTCTTCGAGAATCGCCGGAATGACGCGCCGTTTCGCGATGTCGCCGATGCCGGCCAGCAGCCAGTTCAACACTTACTGTGCCCTTCACAGGCTGAAGCCTGTGCTACCTTACTGCGCAGTATACACGCGCAGCAGCAGAACGTCGTGCTTGTCGATGTCCACGTCGAACTCGGGCTTATGCGTGTCGAGCGCGCGATTCCCCCAGACGTCGCGGACCACCGTCTTTGCATCGACGCCGAAATCGGCCCAGGTCATGGTGAAGCGCGCACGGGTGTTGCGGTGGTTGAACCAGGCTACGGCCTTGCCATCGAGAAGACGGCGCGACCAGATCTCGAGACCGTTGGTGTCGCTCATGCGGAAGCCCGGCTCGCCGTTGGCGTCCTGATCGATGGCGATAAGTTCGCGGTTGGTTAGCGCGGCGAGAGTAAGTTTGGAGTAAGTGCGCGGGTCGCCTTCGACTAAGAGCGGCGCGGCGAGGAGGGAGTACTTAGTCAGGCGGAAATGTAAGTCGGAGGCGGGCTGGGAGCCCGCCGCAGCCTTGACGACGGGCGAAGGACCATCGGCGACCTTATCCGGCGATAAGTTGATCAGCGCGGCTTCGCCCCTGGTCAAGGCTGCCCCACTTAAGACGGGTCCTAAGTTGAGCCAGTGGCCCGGTCTTACGAAGTCGGTTTGCTCCGCGTCGGATTGACAGATGTTAGCTCCGGTCTCGGCGCACCGATCCGTCTTACCGATGCTGTAGACGATGGGCCGGCCGGTGCGGTAGAGGTCTTCGGCCATGCGGCGATAAGCGCCGGGGGCGGCTGCTTCGTAGTGGAGCAGGTCGATGCTCCAGGAAGCGAATGTGCGCGCGTCCTGATCCTCGTGCTCGTAATTCGCGGGCGCGTAGGAGAGGCCGAGAAACAAACCGCGGGAGTGAACATATCGCGCCAGATCGCGCATGTCCGGGAAACGGGAGTTTGGTTGCGGATCGCCCTGGCCGTTGCGCGTGCCCTGCCAGAAGTCGTCGATGTTGAGGTAAGAAAAGCCGGCCTGGCGCAGACCATTGGCATTCATGGCGTCGGCGATGGCGCGCATCGTGGGGTCGTCGATGCTGTCGCCAAAGCTGCGGCTGCTCCAGCCCATCGGAGGAGTCCGCGCCAGGCCGTTGTCCCGGAGGGCGCCCGCGAACAGCATTGCCACTACGCCCGCAAGGAGAAGACAACCAGCGATTCTCAACAGGAACAGACGTTCGCGCGCGGTGAATAGTTCCCCGGTTCGAATAGTTCCATCTGGGGCACGGCGGGCCAGGGCTCGGGGAGATCGCCGACGTCGCGCTGGTTGAGGCCATGCTTTGCGATGAGCCGGGCCACGCGCTCGCGCAGGCGTTCCGGGTACTCGCCTCTGAGGTAATCCTGGCGCTCGTAGCGCTCGCGATAGCGGCGGGCGAGGTGCGGGAAATGCCGGTCGACGAATGGCAGGAACACCTGCTTCGAGCAGGGCTTCAGAAACAGTGGCGCGGCGCTGAAGGAGACCGCTCCGGCGCGCGCGGCGGCGGCGCACAACGCGTCGAGAGCCTTTTCGCCGTCGTTGATGAGCGGCATGACGGGGTGGGCGAGGACAGTGCAGCGAATTCCGGCGGCGGAAAGACGTTCCACGGCCTGGAGACGCAGCGACGGGCGCGGAGCGAGCGGCTCGATCAGGCGGGCGAGGCTTTCATCGAGGGTGGTGATGGTCAGGTTGACGTGAATCGAGTTGGCGGCGGCGATCTCGGCCAGGAGATCTGCGTCACGGGCGACGAGATCGGACTTTGTGGTGATGCCGATGCGGCGGCCACGGTCCCGAGCGAAGACGCCGAGGATGCGGCGGGTCACGTTGAAGCGGCGCTCGGCGGGCTGATACGGGTCGGTGGCGGTGCCGATCCAGATGGATTCGTCGGGAGGCACGCGGGCGAGTTCGCGGCGGAACAACGCGGCATCGAAATGTTTGGCGAAGATGCGGGTTTCGAAGAGGACCGGGTCGCGGAGTTCCATGAACTCGTGGGCATAGCGGGCATAGCAGTAGCGGCAGCCGAACTCGCAGCCGCGGTAAGGGTTGATGGTCCAGCGGAAGGGCATGCGTGAGCTGGAGCATTTACCGACCAGACTGCGCGATTCGATTTCGAGATATTCGACGCGGCGCTTCGCTTCGAGGACCGGGCTTTGCGCTGCCAGGCGTGCGATGCCGACCAATCCGGGAGCCGGAGCTTCCGGCCAGAGAGAAGCAGAAGCGGCGACGGCGTGGCGGGGCACCAGACTATATTCGCTCTTTGTTCGCCTTGCGTCAAGGACGGTACTTCGGGACGGTACTTGCTAACTTCCGGCCTCCCGGCCGCGGTTCGTCTCCGCTGAGTCCGGCGGTGTGAGCGGTTGCAAGCGGGCAGGGATTGTACCCCAGCCTTCTCGGTTCGCCAGCGTGATGGGGATTCGGCTGTGCGCAAGACTTCGACAGACTGTCGCGATGGTACTGATTTTGGGTCTGGATTGGCGGGTGCCCGATACCGGGCGGTTCCGAGGACTGCCGTTGTCAGCGACGCGACCGACAGCCACAATGCAAACGGCAGAATCGGCTGCTTCCTTACACCGGTCGCTGCCGCATCGGAAGAACGTCGCCAGAAGTGGCGACGCGGCACGCAGCGTGCGTGCGCCACATTTGGGGGCTTATTCCACGGGGATGCCGAGGCGCGCTGCTACGTGGCGGGCGGTTTGTTCGCGTTGTCGAGCCATTGTCTCGCTGAAGCGGGTCGCGATGTCGAGTACAGCGGGCGGGGCTTCGGCCGGAATGCCGCTGCGGAAGGGCGGCTCGGGCGCGTATTGCATGAATAGCTGAATGACCTGGGCGGTGGTTTCTCCGCGCAGTATGGCGGCGACGCGCAGGGCGGCGTCGATGCCCGACGTAACGCCGGCGGCGGTGACGATGCGGCCGTCCACCACCACGCGCTCGTTCACTGGAATGGCGCCGAAAAACGGCAACAGGTGGAAAGCGCTCCAATGCGTGGTTGCGTGGACGCCCCGCAGCAACCCGGCGGCTCCGCAGACCAGAGCTCCGGTGCATACCGAAAGAATCCGGGCGCCGCCTTCGAACTGAGCGCGCAGGAACGAAAGCGTGGGCTCGTCGTCCATCAACGCTTCCTGGCCCTGACCTCCGGGCACGACGAGCAGGTCGAGCTGCGGGCATTCGTCGAATCGCAGGGTGGGGGTCAGGATTAGCCGGCGAAAATCCTGGACCGGCTGGCGTGCCCTCGAAAGAACGTGGAAGGTGGAATCGCGCAGGCTCGCGAGGACTTCGAATGGGCCGGTGAAATCGAGCTGGTCCATGCCGGGGTAGAGGACACCGCCGATTTCGAGGTGTTTTTCGGTCACGATGAAGGGTCTCAGACTCATTTTCGCGCAGGCGAGTGGAAACGGCGTCGCCAGGAGTGGCGACGCGGCACGCTGCGAGCGTGCGCCACGGGGGACGGGTATGATGTTTGTTTGCTGAAGAAAGCAGTCAGGCCGAGAACGCAGGCCGAGAGGCGTGCACGGGTCGCGAAGATCCTGCGAATTCTCGACGAGACCTATCCGAACGCGACGTGCGCGCTGAAGCATCGTAACGCCTGGGGGCTGCTGGTGGCGACGATTCTATCGGCGCAGTGCACGGACAAGCGGGTGAACGAGGTGACGCCGGGGCTGTTCCGGAAGTACCCGACGATTCAGGATTTCGCGCACGCCAGCCCCGCGGAGCTGGAGAACGACATTCGCTCCACCGGGTTCTTTCGCAATAAGACGAAGTCGCTGATTGGCGCGGCGAAGACGATTCTGTTCGAATTCGGCGGCGAGATTCCGCGCACCCTGGAAGAGCTGACGCGCGTGCCGGGCGCGGCGCGCAAGACGGCGAACGTGGTGCTGGGCACGGCCTTCGGGATTGCCTCGGGCATCGTCGTGGACACGCACGTCCAGCGCGTGTCGCAGAGACTCGACCTGACCAGGGAATCGGAGCCGGGCAAAATCGAGCGCGACCTGATGAAGATCATTCCCCAGGGTCACTGGATTCTGTTCTCGCACCAGATCATTCATCACGGCCGCGAGCGCTGCATCGCGCGGAAGCCGAAGTGCTCCATCTGCCCGCTCGATTCGCTGTGTTACGCGAAGGACAAGACGGACTGATCACAGGCTGAAGCCTGCGGTACCTGCGGGGAACCACAGACTGAGGTCCGCGCCACCTACGCCGACATGACCTGGTTGTAGATGTTCTGAAAGACGCTCTGCAGACTCGATGGGTCCGTCGTGGAAGTGCTGGTGCCGGATGACGACGAGCTCGATGTCGAACCCGACAGGGCCGAAAGAAGATCGGTCTGGCTGTTCTGACTGGAAGAGTTGTAGCCGCCTCCGCCGTGATGATGATGATGATGGTGCGCCGCGCCCGATGCCGGCTGAGCCGTTTGCGGTTGTGTGGCCAGCGCCGCGGTGCTGCCGGTCTGCGAGGCCGTCTGGAAGTTGTTAGCGAGTTGCTGCAGGAACTGCTGGGTTGTGCCGGTGGCCTGCTGCGCCGCCGAGCTCAGCTCGTTGGAGATCTGCGAGGTCAATGATTTGAACTGGGTGGGGTCGGTCTGCGCGAGGCTGTTCAGCTTCGCGAAGAACTGCCCCATTTGCGAAAGACTGGCGGTGCCGTTGGGGTTTGTCGTGGAACTCGTCGCACTGTTCGAGGCAGTGGTGGTGGTTGGATTGGACAACGACTCCAGCCACTGGAGGGCTGCGTTGCCCGCGGTGCCGGCAATGGAAAGAAGTGACATTCTGCGTGCTCCTGATTCAAAGCGGGCGAATGAGTGTTCCCCCGCCAATTCACTTATCGGCAACGGCACAGGAACCCGCCATATGCCGGCTAGCGGACAGCAATAGCCCGCCTGCGAGAGTGGAATCGACAATCGCCAGAGACGCCGCGCCGGGAACGAAGCTGACCTCGGTGATGCCCAGCGCCCCGGCGAGTTCGCCGGCAGGCACCTTCATTGGACCCGGCGAAGGCGCGGCGTCCGGACGTGGTTGGGGGAAAGCGGTGGAGCGCGCGGTGTGGAAGGCGACGTTGCCCTCCACTTTCTGCATGATCTGGTGGATGTGCCCGTTCAGCACGGTCACCGACGCGAAGCGCTTCATCAGCGCGAGCGCGCGAGCGCCGTCGTCGGTGCCCCAGCCCCACTCCGGATACACGCTCCATAGAGGGATGTGAGCGAAGGCGACGAGGGGAGTGCTGTCGCGATAGCCGGCCAGATCGCCGGCCAGCCAGCGGAGCTGATCGTCACCGAGCTGGCCCAGGCCGTCTTTGCTCGCCACGACGTTCACCAGGCCGACGAAGTGCACGCCGCGCTTGTCGAAGCTGTACCAGCCCGCGCCCTTCGTGCCTTTTCCGAAGCGGTCGCGATATTGGCGGCCGTCGTCGGAGAGCACGTCGTGCTCGCCCGGAACATAAAAAACCTGATCCGTTCTGGCGGATTTCAGGGTCTGGGCCAGGGTGTCGAACTCGGCGGGCTTCGAGAGATGGGTGAGGTCGCCGGTGTGGATGATGAACTCGGGCGCGCGAGGCAGGGCGTTGATGCGCGCGATGGCCTGCTGCAGAGTGGCGGTGACGTCGGTGTTCGCTGGTTTGCTGAAGCCGATGTGGCTGTCGCTGATCTGGACGAATGTGAAACCGTCGCCGGCGTCTGGCGCGCCAGAGTGCGGGCTCCGGCGATGCCGCCCTGCAGCGTCCAGACCAGCCCGGTACCGGCCCAGGCCATGCATTTCAGGAATCCGCGGCGGTCCACGGCGTCAGTTGAGGAAGGCGAGTCGTATGTGGTGAGTTGGTTGGTCATGCTTGCGGGAAGGACCGGCGCGGACGCGGCTTTATTCCCGCTCGGGCGCGCCGGGAATAAAATCGCGGATAATCGAGTCTTCACCTTGTCAGAGCGGAACAGACACGTGCGCTTCGAGCGGGAGATCCTGCCTCATCTCGACGCCGCTCACAACCTGGCGCGATGGCTGACCGGCAACGACGCCGATGCGGCCGATGTGGTGCAGGAAGCCGCGGTGCGCGCGCTGAGTTTCTTCGAGGGATATCGCGGCGGGGACGCGCGGGCCTGGCTGTTGCGCATCGTTCGAAACACCTGCTACACGTGGCTGCGACAGAATCGCGCGGAGAAGACGACGCCGCTGGATGAAGCGAGGCACGACGTGGGAGAGCGCGCGGCGAACCCGGAGCAGACCGCGATTGCGCGCGCCGACCGGAGAACGCTGCAGGAGGCCATCGAAGAACTGCCGGTGGAGTTCCGCGAGGCGCTGGTGCTGCGCGAGATCGAGGGGCTGGCGTACAAGGAGATCGCGCACGTGACCGGGGCGCCCATGGGTACGGTGATGTCGCGCCTGGCGCGGGCGAGGAATCTGTTGCGGGAACGGCTGGCCCGACCGGAGGCGACGTCATGACCTGCGAGGAAGTGAGCACGCTGCTGGAGGCGTACGTCGATGGCGAGCTGGACTTTCGCTCGAACCTCGACGTGGAGGCGCATCTGGCGGAGTGCGCGGGCTGCGGGAATCGGGTGCGCGAGCGGATGGAGCTGCGCGAGGTCATTGCCGAAGCGGGCGCCGAAGCCGGGCTGTACTTCCCCGCTCCGCGCGCGGTGCGTCAACAGGTGCGGCAGTCGCTGCCGGGCCGGCCCTGGCCACGCGCCCTGTGGCTGGTTCCAGTGGCCGCGGGGCTGGCGCTGGCGGCGGTGCTGATTCCGCGGTTGGGCACACCCGCGATGGAGGAGGCGGTGATTTCCGGGCACGTGCGGTCGCTGATGCCGGAGCATCTGCTGGACGTGCCGTCATCCGACACGCACACGGTGAAGCCGTGGTTCAACGGGAGGTTGGATTTCTCGCCGCCGGTGAAGGATCTGAAGGCGGCCGGGTTCCCGCTGGCGGGCGGACGGCTGGATTACGTGCGGGACCGCAGGGTGGCGGCGCTGGTGTATCAGCGGCACCGGCACGTGATCAACGTTTTTGTGTGGCCTTCGCGTGGTGGCGATGGTGGCCTGGAAAAGGATACGCGCCAGGGATACAACGTGCTGCACTGGACACAAGGCGGGTTCGAATACTGGGCGGTTTCGGACCTCAATCAGCAGGAACTCGGCGAGTTTGCGCGATTGCTGCGCGAATAAGGTGGAAGCGGCACCCGCGGGAGGGCGCTGCTTCCCGTCACGCGCTTACTCCTGCCGGAATATCTGATTGGCCCGATTACCGCAGCGCTGCAGCGTCGCGTCGGTGTTGCCGACGAAGGCCCCGGTGCGCAGGCTGATGCAGAGATTGTTCTGCATGATCTCGCCCGAGGGTGTCATAGTCCAGCGGGACGAGGACATGCGGCAGGGCCACACGATGACCTGAGCATTCAGGTATGCGCCTCCCTGCGCGTCCACGCAGAGAGAATCGGGGATGGAGGAACTGGGCAGGCGGAACTGCTGCATGCCAAACGCGAAGACCTGGCCGCCCATGAACCGGAACTGCTGATCCGGGATGCTCTGGCACGGCCAGTGAATGATCCTCGATCCCTGGCCCTGATAAGTGGTGCCATTCTCCACGCCGAGGCAACCGCCCATGTTGTCGGCCAGGTGCTCGGTGGCGGCGTTGATTGGCTGCACGATGGTGGTGTGCGTTGGTATGATTCTCCGCACATAAGCCTGAATCAGAGACGTCAGTTGCGGATAGCTGCTCCAGCTTCCATACACGCTGGGATTGCAGTCGCCGGCCACGCCGGAGCCCTGCGGATAACGCCCGATCACGGTGACGTAGACCTGCGGGATCCACGGATCGGAACAGAGGCGGCTCACGCGCACCAGTGTGTTGATGGTGTTTTCGTCGGGCCAGTGGCCGCCGGCAAAGCGGTTGATGTTGCACTCGCCCGAATTGCCACTGCCGGTGGGGACCATGCGAGCCAATTGAAAGGCTTTGGTGACCCATGGATCGCTGCATTGCGCGGAGGCGGGCGTCGCCAGGCACCCGGTCAGAGCGATGGCGATCAGCAGAATCGCGTTTCTCATTGTCTTCGGTTCTCCTTTTCGGTCGTCTCGCCGTGCGCGGACAGGGGGTCCGCGGCGAGAACGATTCCGGCGATCGGTGATCGCCATACGGAAGGGAAGTCCGATGCCGATGGGAATCTGTGACAGAAAAGATGCAGGGATTGGTCAGCGCCTTCGCAATAACCAGAAAATAAGCGACAGAATTACGCTGATCAGGATGCAGGTGGCGAGCGGGAAATAGAAGACGGTGTGGCGGCCGCGCAGCGTGATATCGCCGGGAAGGCGGCCGAGGCGGATTCCCAGACGCTCCGCCGCGAGGAACAGCAGGCCCGCGACGATGAGAAACGCTCCGGCGACGACGAGGGCGCGCCCGATGTTCACGAGTCTATTGTGACAGCACGCGGAGGCGCTGTTCGGCCGTCTGCCCGGGCACGTTTCGCCGCGCGCGCATTTCACCGATGGCAAGCGATGCTTTGAGAATCGCGCCCACGGGGATGAAGCCGGCCACGCGGTGTTCGCCAATCGCCGCCAGACCCATCGACGCGATGCAGCCGCAGGAGCTGCAATCGGGATTGCCGCCGAACTGGCAGGGCACGATCTTCGTCTTCAGATCGGCGGAGATGGTTTCGGTGGTGCGGGCGAAGACGCAGTCGCGGGGGTTGCCGGGAGGCCTGGAGAACTGGCGGATGAGCTCCTCGGGCATTTCGAGTTTGGGGAATTCGCGGCGCAGTTCCAGCATGTCGGCGATGGCACGGGCGCGCTCGCGCGGCTGCAACATTTCAGGGAGATCATCGCCTATCTGCGGCGTGAACAGGCTGAACCAGACGCGGCGGATCTCCGGGCGCGGCGTCCAGAATTCGAGGAATTCGCGGAGATATCCGGGCCGCTTCATCATCTGGCCGGTAACGGTGCAGTGGATGGTGACGTTCTGGCCGGCGATGTTCTGGAGGATGCGCTGACAGGTGGCGGGCGCGCGGCGGCGATCGTGTTCGGGCGGCAGGCCGTCGATGGAGACGGCGACGGTGAGGCGCGGGAAGCCGGCCCATTCGCGCGGGATGACGCGGAACGCGCTGGTGACCACCTGGACGTGGATGCCGCGATACAGCAGCGACGGGATGAGCGATTCGAGCTCGCGATAACGGACCAGCGGGTCGCCGCCGACGATCGACAGATGCAGCGGTTTCAGGCGGTCGACGACTTCGAGCACGCCGTCGATGAGCGCCTGGCCTTTGCGGTCGCGCAGGCTGCGCAGGGTGACGCCGCCGCCGAGATGGTCGTCGTCATATGCGTAACAGCCGGGGCAGCGGAGCGGGCATTCGCGCGTGATCTCGATGGACAGCGACGGACGCCGGCCGCGCAGGATGCTGAACCAGGCCTTGAGAATCTCTGACTTGCGCACGGTTCTCCTTGTTCAGGCGGGCGTGGCCCAGTAAGAAGGAGATTCGCGGGGGCGGGCGGAGGTTTCGGCGAGTGCTGTTAGGTTGCTAACGGTGAGGAACGCGAATCAAACCCGATGAATGCGTCGGCGGTGCGCGCCGATGCACCGCCGGCTTCAGCCAAAGCTTTCAACCCTTCTTATCTTTGGCTGGTTTCTTGCCGTGGAATGTTCTGGACAGCGGCAAGGTCAGCGGAGGAATGCCCATAATCGCCGTAGTCGAAGCCACGAATTGCCGCGCGAAGGGAATCAGAACCAATTGAAGCTCTGACTTCACGAACCGCTCAACGAACCTCTTAGAAATTGGTTCCGGCGCATGAAGGTGCGCTATGAACTCGCAGTCGATAGACACAACGGCTGGCGACTCCGGTGTCTCTTGAAGACGCACTGCAAACTTCCCTACGCCCTCAAAGTAGTCAAGGCCGACTTCTCCAACTCCATAGCCATCCTTGAGTGTCCGGGTTATGCGCTCTTTCGTATAT
>Ga0326727_10024136_pt1 | contig 11528 bp, 5 predicted proteins | sample MB2enrmetagenome_FD_207643 | JGI IMG/M metagenome (GOLD analysis project Ga0326727, IMG submission 207643) | Lab enriched peat soil microbial communities from McLean, Ithaca, NY, United States - MB29MY | ecosystem: Environmental > Terrestrial > Soil > Wetlands > Peat | place: USA: New York... | reverse complement strand
AGAAAAACGGTGTAATCCGCCTCCGCCCTGCCATTGGCGGTTGCCGGGTCGCGCGGGTCCTGGCCCGCCGCCAGGCAGCCCAATAAAATCGCCGCATCCCGGACTGTCCGCGCCATCGGCCCGGCGGTATCCTGGCTGTGGGCGATGGGGATGATCCCCGCCCGGCTTACCAAACCGACCGTTGGTTTGATTCCCACCAATCCGTTGTAGGAGGAGGGCGCGGTGATCGAGCCGTCGGTTTCCGTTCCGACAGCCACCGCGCATAAGTTGGCGGAGACCGCCGCGGCGGAGCCTGAACTGGAGCCGGACGGGTTGCGATCCAGCGCGTACGGATTGAGCGTCAGGCCGCCGCGCCCGCTCCAGCCGCTGGTGGAATGCGATGATCGTATATTGGCCCATTCGCTCAAATTGGTTTTGCCCAGCAAAACGGCCCCTGCCGCGCGCAATCTTTCCGCCACAGTGGAATCGCGGGGCGGCAAGGAATCCATCAGCGCCAGCGAACCGGCCGTCGTCTTCATCCGGTCATGCGTGTCGATGTTATCCTTGATGAGAACGGGGATTCCGTGAAGGGGGCCGCGCGGGCCGCGGGCCTTTCGTTCGTTGTCCAGAGCCGCCGCGATGGCCAGCGCATCCGGGTTCAGTTCGATAATGGAGTTCAGCTTCGGCCCATGCCGGTCAACCTCCTTGATGCGGGCCAGGTATTTGCGTGTGATTGACAGCGCCGTCGAGCTTCCCGCCGTCATGGCCGATTGCAGGCGCGCGATGGAGACCTCTTCCAACTCAAAGGGTTTGATGAGGTGCTTGCGATTGGATGGCGGCCAATTGGGCAAAGGAGCCGTCACTACGGCAGTCGCCGAGGCCGGGCCGATGGCCGCCACGCCGGCAATAGCAGCCGTTTTAAAAAACTGGCGTCGGTTCATGTCCCTTTATTAACGCCGAAACGGGAATCTAAACAACTCGGATTTTACAAAGGGGTGATTTGAACGTCGGAAAATGCGGCATGAGTGTCCACCACCCGCAAACCGATGGAACCGGAGTCGAACGTGCTGTCGCGCGCTTGCAGCAATCGATCCCCATTGAAATCGATTTCAAACTGGTTTTGGCGCGCCGTGATTTTCAACTCACATTTCGCTCCGATAGGCTCCGAGAGCGGAGCGGACGCGATCTGATGCCAAACTTTTCCGTCCGTAAAACCGAGCACCAGGCATTTGTTGTCGGAATCAATTCCGGCAAAATAACCGTGTTGGCCGTTGTAACCGACAAAAGGAGTGTTGACGCGAAACAATAAGCCGGACTGGCCGTGTTGTTCGAGCAGCCATAAGGTGGCCGTCAATGTGAAATTGGTCCAAAGGCCGCCATCAAACACGACCTTCTCACCGGAACGAAACTCGTTGATGGGCGGGCCGCGAAGCTCCCCCAGGCAAAGCTTCCCGCCATCCAAGTGAAGCAACTGGTGATGCCCAAAATAGGACCAGCCGTCCAGGTCGTTTGTGCCGAGGAACTGGAAGCGGCGCGCGCCTGTAACACAATGATCATACTCGCCTGATGGCACGGGTATCGGCTGGCCGGCGGCGATCGGGCGGCCGAATTTCGGAAGGCCATCATCACTCCAAGTGAAACGCTGCGCGAATACCGCCCGGCGCCAGCCCTCTTGACGGTCCAATTTGGCGTGGTAGATCAGCCAGTCCTCGGTGCCGTCCGGAGATTTGACGAAGGAATTGTGGCCGACTCCATAAGTCGTTTCGGTTGATTCAAAGGCCGGCATTGGGTACTTATGCCAGTTCGTCGATTGGAGAGGATCGGATCCCCTTTTCAGCTCCAGCAGGCCGATCTTATAGCTAGGCTCCCACGAGCCGCTGCAGGAATAGGTGACAAAGGTGCGGCCATCATGTTGAAGGACTTCGGGGGCTTCATTGAGTCCGCGGCCCCGGGGCGATTCATCGACGCGCTCCCAGAGAAAATCATCGTTGGCGCAAAGACGAGTCCGCGGCGCGGCAATGGTGAGAGGGTCTTTCATCGGCGCGATGTAAAGGTACTGAATGTCCTGGTCGTCGCGCCAGCCTGACCATATCGCGTAAAGCCGGTGTTCTGATTCGTACACCGTCAGATCAATTGCCCAGCGGTTGTTCGATGACAGATCAGGATCATCGCCAGTGTAGAGCGGGCCGTGTAACGAATAAGGCCCCAATGGGTCCGATCCTGAGGACTGCAGCACCCATGCGCGATGATTTCTGTTCCGCCCATCTGAAGCGGCAAAATAGATGTACCACCTACCGTTTAGCAAATGCAGTTCCGGCGCCCAAATCTCCTGTGAAGCAGGACCGCTTTCGGGCGCCGTCCAGACTACGTGCTTGGCGCCGAGCACGGTAAGACGGTCAGACATCTGGACGGAAATGGCGCGATTGGCCTCGGAAAAGCATGCCAGATAGCGTCCCTGGTATTGAGTAATCCACGGGTCAGCCTGTTCGCATATCGGATTGGCAAAGCAATGTTCAGCAACCGCCGGACAGGCGCAAAGCAGAACTTTCAACAAAACCAGACTAATGACGCATCTCATGCTCATGGTGACTGAAGGCGGTAGAATTGCATGAAGTTGGTCATGGGCACCGTGATGGTGAACAAGTTGTTCGAACTGGCCGGAGCGTTGCTGACAAGAGTCCAGGCGGCCGCGGACAAGTTGGTTGTTGTGTAGAGTTCCAGTCCTGTAGCCCACTGCGGCCAGGACAAACTGAACCCATTGCCGGCCTGCGCGGCGGTGATGGCCGGCTGCACGAAACTGGCGGTGAGCGTGCTGTTCGTCCGCGGAACGGAGATGTTATGAGTGGCGGCGCCACCATCAGACCAAAGCACAAAGTTGTACTTCGTCGAGCCAAGGCTTTGGGGCGAAGGCGCGCCGATGACGTGGTCCATCCCGACAACCTCGACGAGCGAGGTCGTGCCCGTCATTGGCTGGCCGTCGAAGGTGACGTTCAAACCGTTGGGCACGGTCGCCAGAGTCACCAAAGTGGTTTCAGGCAGAACCTCCGTCGTGACGGACTGGGTGTAGCCATTGGTGTCGGCGACGCTGAGGGTCACCGAGTAAAAAACATTGGTGGAGTTCGGACCGTTGGTTGGAATTTGATAGCTGCCACCAGCAACGCCCGTGACCGGCCCGAAAGCGGGACTCACCAGACCATCGTGGTAAAATTCACCCGACCAAGTGAGTGAGGTTGCCGGCAGAGCGTTGCCGGAATAATCGGTGGCGGAGCCGGCAAACGTCAACAGCGATCCGCCGGAATAAAGCGTTCCATTGGTGGGCAGCGTAATGACGGGCAATGGCGCGATCAATTGGGCCAGGGAAAGAGGCGACGAATTCAATGAAATCGAGTCCATCATGCCATAGAAGTAGGGGTCCGCCGAATAATGGCTTTTTCCCAGATAACATTGCGCGGCGCCGATGTCGGAGGGCAGAAGATTGACACTATTATTGACGGCAACGGCCTGGCCGTTGAGGTAGAGGATTCCTTCACGGCCATCCATCACAACGGCCACATAGGTCCACTGGTTGACGGGAAAAGCGGAAGGCGATTCAATCATCTGGTTGTAAACGGGCATGTCGGTCGTAATGGAGCATTGGACAAGACTGGAGGAGTCGGAGGGAGTCAAAAAGAAATAATCCTGATCGTTTTGCCCAAAGTCGAAAATACGCTCCCACTCGCTGCCGCCCTCCCACTTCACCCACCCGGAGACCGTTTGAGCCGCTCCGGCCCCCGCGGGCAGGCTCACGTATTGGCCGCTTCCCGACAGATTGAGCACGTTGCCCCGGGCAAGAGTGTTTTGGATGGAAGCGCCGCCTTCCAGCGTGCCATTGTAGAGGTTACTGGCGTCCTGCGCGCCCGCTGTAAATGGGTAAAAGGACGCCCAACCAGGGGGTGGCGCCGTTGAAGATGGGAAGATATTGACAAAGTTGGTGGCGCCGCGGCCGGCCGAATCCGTCGCCACTAGAATAACTTGATAGAAGCCATTGGAAGCGGATGCGCCGGCGGCGGGAATTGCGAAAGTTCCATTCGTAATGCCACTCAAGGGGCCGGAAATGATGTTCGTCACACCCGCCTCGATGTAATTCACAGTCCACTCCAGACTGGAGGCGGGGATGGCCGTGTCATAAAAATCATTTGCACTGCCCGCGAAGCTGATTGTGTCGCCGGAATGATAAGTCGCTCCTTGTGACGGTTGAGCTATCGTAATCTGCGGCGCGGCGATTTCGTTGGAGGCGAGCGGCCGTGAGAATATGCGCACGTCGCTCAACTCACCGCTAAAGTAAGGGTCAGGCGGCCATTGGCTCTTGCCCAGGTAATTATTAGTGGCGTTAAGGTTGGCCGGAACCAGATTGGCATAAAGATTACTCGCGACCAGCGCCCCATTGGTATAAAGAAACACGGACGTGCCAGTTATCACGACGGCTACGTGCGTCCAAACGCCTGTCGGCAATGGCGACGGGGCGTCGGCAATTTGTTCGCCGGGGATGCTGTCGATGCTGATATTAAAGCGAAGCTTGCCCGTCGAGGCCGAAGGCGTCAGCACGCTATAGCGGTTTGTGTCGTCGCCAAAATCATAAATGCGCTGCCAGTCCGCGCCGCCATTCCACTTCACCCACGCCATGAAGGTCTGCATTCCGGCCAGCCCGGGTGGAAAACTGACGTATTGGTTAAGCCCGTCAAGGCTGAGCACGCTGCCGCGAACCGGATCACTAACGAAGGAAGCCCCGCCGTTCAAAACCCCGTTGTAGTGGCCCTGGACATCTTTGGCATCGGCCCGCAACGGATAATAAGACGACCAACTGGCGGGAGGATTGGCGGGAAACAACGTGGCGGCAACAGAACTTCGCCGGTTGGAATTGTCCGTGGCGGTTAGAATAATGGTGTAGTTGCCGCCTCCGGTGGCATTGGTTGGCACTAGAAATGTTCCATCGGTGATGCCGGAGAGCGGGCCTAACACGACGTTTGTAGTTCCGTCCTGAGTATAATTGATTTGCCAAGTCATTTGATTGGCCGGAATCGGCACGGCCATGAAGTCCATGGCATTGCCGCCAAAGTTGATGACGCCGCCGGGTTGATACGTTGAGCCATCGGCGGGCTTGGTAATTCCGGGGATGGGCTCGACGATCTCCTGCGGAGAAAGCGCGCGTGAATAAGCGCGGAAGCTGGCGTACTGGCCGTTAAAGTAAGGGTCGGCTGTGAATTTGCTGCGGCCGAGATGATTGGTTTGGGGAGCGACATAGAGCGGCAGAAGATTCATGCTCGCGTTGGTCGCCACCGGGACTCCGTTTACATACAAAAGTCCCTCAGTGCCATTAAAGGTGACGGCGACATGGGTCCAGACGTTCGAGGGGAGCGGTTGGGTCCACTGCACTGTCTGAAGGTTGCCGCCGGGATTGATGTCGCATCGCAACACATTGTCGCTCGAGGTTGGCGTGAGCATGACCGTTTTGGTGGTGTCGAACCCAAAATCAAAAATGCGCTGCCACGGGGCGCCCCCGCGCCATTTGACGACCGCGGCAAAGGTCTGACCGTAGCCGACACCGGGCGGAAGCCAAACGTACTGGTTGGTTCCGTTGAGATTGAGGACATGGCCATAAACCGGATCGGTTTGAACGGCAGCGCCATTTTCCAACAAACCGTAGTACTGACCGTTGTCGTCGCGAGCGTCAGCCTGGAATTTATATTGGGCCGACCAATTGTTGCTGAAAACGGGCCAATTATCCGAAGTCCAGGAGAGCGGCACCAGAGCGAGGTCAGGGGCGCCATAAGCGTCATATTGGGGCGCCCAGGCATTGGCATCGTAGTAATGATAGCTGAGCCACTGCGACCCGTTGATGGACAGGATGCCGACATGTCCGGGACCGGTGAATTTCCCCGTGCCTTGCTGGAAAAGCGAGCCGCCGTTGTTGACCATGCTCACTCCGTTTTGGTCCAGGTAGGGTCCGGTCACACTTGTGCTCCGGCCCATTCGCATATTGTAAGTGCTATTGACGCCGGAACAGCACGATCCCCAGTCCGCAAAAAGATAGTAATAACCGCCGCGCCGATAAAGGTACGAGGCCTCGATTGAACTATTGTAAGCCAGTTGGGTGGTGGGGGAGTAGGGCGCAATACGAAGGCCGGTGGCAGGATTTAGTTGCACGATATAGATGCCGTTCCAGTAGGAGCCGAATGCCATCCACAAATTACCCGAGTTATCCCACGTAAAGCTGGGGTCAATCGTATTGTAGGGCGAGCTATTGTCGGATTGAATGACAGGTCCCTGGTCTGTCCAGCGATAAGCCGGGTCCGTCGGGTCGAGTGTCGGATTGGTCACAAGCCCAATGGCGGAAACCTGGCTGCCCCAAGTGGACACGGCGTACCAAAGGTGGTATTGGCTGTTGAAATAGAGAACATCGGGCGCCCAAAAAAGCCCCGTAAAGCCGGGAACCGCATTGGTCGTCCAAGCTGGGGCATTCTCGAACACCGGCGGGCCCGGAGACCAAAAGACCCTGTCCGCTGACGATTTGGACAGGATGCCCTGTCCAGTGTAGAACATATAATAGCGGTCCTTGCACTGGATAACGGTGGAAGGATCATGGGTTGCAAGATAACCGCGCAAAGACGGGCCGGAGGACTGCGCGTTGACGTCGGGGCAACAAAGGTTTAGACTGACGACGATCAACAGCAGCCTGAATAAGGCGGTTTTGCTTTCTGTGAGAGGACTTTCGGGTAAAGACATTGAGAGCAAGTCGAACTTCAAAATTGAAAATAAACTCCTGAGTCTGTGGTCAACGTATTAGTCATCTTCGCAAAGGGACGCCATTCGACGTGGTTGTCGAGGAAACAGACGTTGCCGCCCGCCGGGGATTCGTTCGCGTTCAGGTGCGCCGTGCGGACAGAGGTGCCTCCCGCCGCGCCGATGTCGTAGTAACGCCGTCCGCCCGCGAGGGACGACTCAAAAATCGTGGCATCGATAATCATCTCGGTGGCCGAAACGCCCCGGCTGCCCCGGCCCCGGGTGATTTTGGTCACCATATTGGTTCCGCTGATTGCGGCATTCTCGTCGTTGGTCATGATGGGACTGTCGGGGAACAACCAGCCATATCCGGCAACGATATAGGTCGGAAACGCATTCCATGCGTTCGGTGTGCCGTTGTTGAAAAGATAATACTCATTAGGGCAATAAAAGATGGTTGTGCTATTGGCGACGTTGGCCATTAGATTGCTGGCGACCAGCCTGTCCATGTCCCAGAACCAAACTCCCTGGTAATCCAAATCCGGCAGGAGATCGCGGTTGTCCTGGGCATACATCAACGTCGCGACTCCGAGTTCGTGCAGATTATTCTTGCACTGGGCGCGCTTGCCTTCCTCCTTCGACTTGGCCAGGGCCGGCAAAAGCATCGCCGCCAGAATGGCGATAATAGCAATAACCACCAGCAATTCAATCAAAGTGAACGCCGGGCGGGAATTGTTCCCACCGCATTTCTTTCTTGGACTCAACACAAACCAATATACCACACCGGCGTCTAACTTTTAACTGTTTTCGCGGCCGCCACCGCCGGCATGGAACCGGCGGCGGCACCGCAAAACCGCTCACCGTACCAATCGGAAAAACTGATCCGATCCAGAGTTCGGAACGGTCAATTGCCATTGATTCCCCTCTAATGTAGGAGCGTTGGTCAGAGTTGTCCACGACGTTCCGGGGTTGAGGCTCGTCCTGGTTTCGACCGCGAAACCGGCGTTGGCGACGGGCCATGACAGGATGATGTTTCCGCCGCTGGCCGACGCGCTCAATTTGGCATTAGTGGCGGACAGAACCACGTTCGGGCCGAGCACATCGGAGGCTTTGATTTCCTCGGAGGAAAGACGGCCCTGGTAGATGCGGTATTCCAGCACCGAGCCGTCAATGCTCGCGTCCCCGTAGGGCGAGTAACCAATCCAACTGCCAACAATGCCAGCTTGACTTGCGGGGGCGATGAAGCCTGTGTCCGTCATGTAGAGAGCGGCATTGGTGTAGATGTCCACCGAACCATCGCCCAAAACAAAGGTCAGATGAACAGTTTGATTGACCAGCGGCGGGGGTGTTGAACTAAGGTTGAAGCCTCCATCAGGCGGATCAAAGCTACAAAATGCCACCGTGGTCGGGTTGTTCCAGGCCGGCGCGAAATAGAGTTCGTTGGCGTTGGCCGGTCCGACATCCGCAAATTCCCAGAGGCGTGACCAGGGTTGCTGGCCGACGCTGATGGTGGCCCAGACGTCCATCGTCGCCGACCTATAGGTGCTCAGCAATCCACCGGGAAGGCTGACGTAACTTGAGTCGTCGCCGCCGCCATCGAGTATCACCCCGTTCGTACTGTCGTTATACGCGGTGCCTTCATTGGTGCCGTTGGCGCCGCCCACCGAATCCGAGTCATCGTTGGTGAAGCTATAGCGATGAGTCAGAACTGCCTGGTTTTTGACCCGGACTACGGCGCTGCTTGTTTTTCCCAGGTAACTCGCGCTCAGCGTGACAGTGCCGGGACGGTAAGTCGTGAGCATATTTTGCATGTTGACACTGATGATGTTTGTATCGCTGGACGTGACAACGAGGCCCGGCTCGCTGGCCATCGCGTTTGGCAGCAGGTTGAAGTTAGTGAGGTTGGCGTACGTTGCCCATACGACCGGCGCAATGAACGAAGAAAACGCCGGATAGTCGGTCGCCGCGACAGTGATCGAAGCCAACGCCCCGGGATCGAAGTTGACGGAATCGGGACCACTCAAGTCGCTCATCGCAATCTGAGCGGGAGTCAACGCCCCGCTATAAATGCGGAACTCATCCATAGTGAGCGTGGCGTCGGGGTCGCCATAACTGGAATAGCCGATAGTGGCGAGATTGGTGGCGATGGAGGACAGGGGTCCGCTTGCATAAGAGATGGCTTGCATGAGAACGCCGTTGGTATAGACAGCCAAAGTAGAGGTGCCCGGATCAATAACGCCTGTATAATGCAGGGTGATATTGTTCCATCCATGGGCCCATGAAAGGGTTTGGCCATCAATTACGCCTCCGCCTTCGCTCAGGCCGAATTCATGAAACCCGCCCGCATCGGCCCTTGGCGCGCAATAGACGTTGTTCACTGTCGCGGCGCCGAATTCAAACAGGTGCGACCATTCCGCGGTGGCGCCGATGGAAGTCCAGGCTTCAAAAGTGACCGACGCATTGGTCGAGATATTGATAATGCCGCCCGGGAGGCTCACATACCCGCTCCCATGCGGTCCTCCAGGCAATATGACTTGCCCGCTGGAGACAGTGGCATTGCTGATGAGTATCCCATTGGCGCCGCCAACGGAATCAGTGGCATCCATCGTGAAGCTATAGCGATGAACCAGGGTTGCCGGAATGGAGATTACCGTCAAGGTATTGGTGGCGGTAACCGAGCCATAAGTGGCCGTAATGGTGGTCGTGCCCGCGGCAATCGCGTGGACGACTCCGCTGGCGCTGATGGTAAGAACATTCGTATTGCCGGAGGCGTAAACAACGCCGCCATAAGCCACCAAATTCAAATTGGTGACGCTGGTAAAATTACCCGTCACGTTCTGGGGGGCGATTTGGTTGACCTCCAGCGGATTGGCCGGGCTGCTGAAGTTCAGAGAAACAATCGAACCTGGGCTGGTAAGGTAATAATGAGGACCCGCCGCGTCGTTGAGCGCCACTGATTGAGGGGAAAGAACGCCTTGATAAATGCGGAACTCGTGAATGGCTGCATCCAGGGTCGGATCGCCATCGTAAAGGGATCTTCCGATGACGTCAAAGGCATCATTTATTTCGTACAGCGGGGAGGGCGCGCCATGCTGGGTGGAGACGACGGAGAGTCCGTTGTAGTAATACATAATGCCATTAACAGGATCGACCACGACGGTGACATGCGCGTTGACCGCGCCATTAAGGCCGGGAGTACTGTTGGCATAGGAATCGCCGCCACTGTCGGACAACACATCGAGATTCTGGTAGTTGCCGCCCGCGTAATGGCAGTAATCGATACCGGAATTCTTATTGCCTCCGCCGTTTTGGCTGCCGAACGCGAAGACGCGGGTCCAGACGGGATTGTTTGTACTGAAGTCGGCCCAGACTTCGACCGTGATTTGATCGTAATTGGCCATTATTCCCGCCGGCAATTGCCCGAAGTCCCCCTGTCCGTCCAAGTCCAGGTTCGTACCGTCAAGAAAGGCAGTGCCGGCGCCGTCATCGACCAGAGTGCCATCCCAATTGGTGCCGCCAACCGAATCGGCAAAAGTCTGGCTGCCGGCGGGGTCATTGAAGCTGTAACGGTGAGTGAGGGTTTGGGCGTTGAGTCCCAGGGAAAGCCCCAGGGAAAGGGCTGCAAGGGAGAACAAGGTGAGGAGACGTTTTGGGTTATGCAATTTCATATTCATAATGGATGCGGGACGAGTCCGGTTTGATGGAACGACAGAACGACATTATTCTCGACGTGTTTTTCATTTGGACGGCTTCACGCCGCCGGGTCTGCAAATTGATTACGGGCTCATCATAGCCTTCCGCGGGCTTGGCTGTCATGCCGCATAAAGTGGCTACAAACCCGGCCGCCGGAAGCAAGGGCTGGAGGGGCCTTGGTCTGGGACGTTGTCACCGCAGTTGTGCCATCGATGAACCGGCGGGCGGCACTCCGCCGGCAATGAACGGCAATGCGGCCATCGTCCGCGGCGCAGCCGAAAAGGCTCAATAGTAAAAAACGGGATCGTTCGGCCCGGTGCGGGGAAGCATTTGGCTGAAGGGGCGCCACTCGACATGGCCGTCCAACATTCCGATGTTTCCCCCACCTGGAATCTTCCCGTTCTTCAAGTGCGAACTGATGTCATGCTTTTTATAACCGCCTTCAACATCCGTCCAATTGTACGTTGACTCCACGGAGAGAACGGTGCTGGGGTTGCCTTCCTGCGTGTTCTCGATTTGCTCGCAGGCTGTCAGCGGGCGCTGGGCAAGGCGGATTGGAAAAGTCCCGCCACCACTCAAGTTTTTCACTGTGACGGAAGTGATGTTGAGCTTTTGATTTTCGTTCGTGACGAAATCGCCCGAGTAAGAAGCCGTCCCATAGAACGTCTGGGCGTAATACACGACGCGAAAATCACCGGTTATCGGACTCGGCTCGTTTTCCTCAGCGTCATAAGTCCACAAGGTGGAACCGCGAACGCCGTCGTTGGAAACGTCCCAGTCTTCCGGGCCAAACCTGGCCGCTGATCCCGGGTCATACCAAGTGAGCTTGCGCGCGCCATTGGCGACCATATTGTTTGCGATATACACGGCCATATCGTGACACCAATTGCCTCCGGATCCGTCGGGAAGAAATTGCTTGTTGTCATCCGCGTATATAAAGAGCGCAATGATTTGCTGCTTTTCGTTGTTTTTGCATTGAGCGATAATGGCCTCGTTCTTGGACTTGGACAGGGCGGGGAGGAGCAGCGCGGCCAGAATGGCGATGATGGCAATAACCACCAGCAACTCGATCAGAGTGAACCCGGGACGAATCCCGG
>Ga0326727_10024135_pt1 | contig 11529 bp, 12 predicted proteins | sample MB2enrmetagenome_FD_207643 | JGI IMG/M metagenome (GOLD analysis project Ga0326727, IMG submission 207643) | Lab enriched peat soil microbial communities from McLean, Ithaca, NY, United States - MB29MY | ecosystem: Environmental > Terrestrial > Soil > Wetlands > Peat | place: USA: New York... | reverse complement strand
ATCGACCATATCCACGGGTATGCTGGCGGGCGCGGAAAAGCAGGCCGCGGAGCGGTTCAGCTTTGCGATGGCAGTGGTTTTAACGCCTCCCGTCGTCGCCATCGAATTGGCGCGCTTGCTCAAGGCTGCGCATGCCGCTGCCGCTGCCGGTACGCCCATCGACCTTCACGCCGCGCTCTTTTCGAGTCTGCTCGGCATGGTGTTCGCATTCTTTGCCGGATTGATCGCGTTGAAGTGGCTCAGCAGTTGGCTGGAAACCGGGCGGTGGTATCTGTTTGGCCTCTACTGCCTGCTCGCATCCGCGGTAGTCTTCTACCTGCATGCGCGAGGGTTTTAAGGCATTTTCACTGATAATGCAAGGTACGGGTGCCCTACCCTCGCCGCGTTTTAGTTCTTGCGGCTAGGGTGGGATCGCACAATGCACGCCATACAGGAACGCTGAAACTGCTCTGGAATCTGTAACCGCCGTTCTCGACAACAGCCTTCAAAACCAGGATTTCAAGCCGCAAAACCAGGACTTCAAGCCGTTTGATCGCATGTGGAGCAGGGTACAGGCCCGTTACCTTGCCAGGCTGATTGCTTTACCAGGCTCTTGAGTACGCTCACATTGCGTTCCTCGTCGCCGGGCGCATCCACCGGGGTTTCGGCGATGAAGGCGGCGTGGGCAAAGCGCGGGTCGTTCAGCAGGCGGCGGAAGGGTTCGAGGCCCATCGTGCCTTGGCCGATCTGCTCATGGCGGTCGAGCTTGGAGCCGCGCGCGGCCTTGGCATCGTTCATGTGCCAGACGTGCACCATTTCAAAGCCGACCGTCGCTGCCGCCTGGGCCATGGTCTGCTCATAGCCCTCGGCGGTCACCAGGTCGTAGCCGGCGACGTGGGCGTGGCAGGTGTCCAGGCAGACGCCGACCGGAGCCGAGGACTTGAGCCGCTCCACCAGCTCGGCCACCTGATCGAAGCTTCCGCCCAGTGAGAACTCCGACCCGGCGGTGTTTTCAATGAGTATGTGAAAGTTGGCCTCCTGCCAGGGCAGGCCGTCGATGGCGCGGCTGATTGATTCCGCGGCAAGCTTCAGGCCCTCGTCGCGCGTCAGCCCCTTCCACGAGCCGGGATGCAGCACCAGGTACTCGGCCCCCAGCGCCAGCGCCCGCTCGATCTCGCCGCGAAAGGCCGCGACGCTCTTCTCGCGCACCTCCTGCGTCTGGCTGCACACGTTGACCAGGTAGCTGGTATGAACCACCAGCGGGCCAACGTCATGCGCGGCGCGCAATTCGCGCGTCCTGGCGGCCTGCCTGGGGTCCACTTTGGTCACGCGCCACATGCGCGGGCTGGCGGAAAAAATCTGCAAGGTGTTGGCGCCCACATCCCGCGCCCGCTCGATGGAGTTTGAAATTCCGCCCGGTGTGCCCAGATGAATGCCAATGCGCTTGGTCATGCAAACAGTTTAAAGCGGTTCTCCAATTCATGTAGACTTTCCAGCGCAGGGTTGAGCATTTCCCGAAGGTCTGTAGACCGAAGCCACACTCAAGCGGCTTTTTTCTTCCACCCCAGTGACAAAGACCAGCATTACAGCAACCTTGAAATTGCTATAGCACCTGGACAACAGGGTACAATCATTGCGCAAGTATAATTCCCGATATTCAAGTGGCCATTGCAGATGACGACAGAAGTATCTTGCTCACTCCCGTCTTCCAGGGAATCCCGGACGCTGAAGACCATAAGTTGCTATGGAATCGCCATCCTGCCCGTGTTTTTGGTTATTATCATCAAGTTTTTTCTTCCTGAGTTGCAACAAAACGAGGCCGGAAAACTGGTCAGTGTGCGCCAGGTTTTCGACCCGTCCTTCCTGAGCCACGACTGGGCCGTGGCTCGAGGTTGTGGCGACAATGTCTTTGATCTTGTGTTTGCCGTGCTGATTGCGCCCTTCTGGCTATGGCTGCGGAATAGCATTCTGGTTGCACTGGCTGCTCGTCTTCTCTGTTGGGGAATTCTGCTGGCCGCTCTTGTCAAGCTGTCTCGCACGCTGACCATTGAGTGGTATGCGCTTTCCTGCAGTCTCGGCGTCTGGATTTGCAATGGCCAAAATCTAGGTGCCGGGGAGTGGATATTCAGGAGCGCGGAGGCCAAATGCCTGGCCTATGCGCTTCTCCTGTTCGCCATGGATGCGGCCCTGCGAAAGAAACTTTTGAGGGCGGGCATATGCTGTGGACTGGCCATCTGTTGTCATATTCTTGTAGGCGCCTGGGGGAGCGTGGCGCTGGGTGGTGCTTTGCTGTTATGTTATCGCGGCTATGGCTGGCGACGGATTGTGCAATTTATGGCTCTTATTGCCGGGGTAAGCATACCGGTTGTAATCATCGCTGTCCTCTACGCTGTACCGGGCACTCCGGCGGAGCGCCAAGCCTCCAACCGTCTGGCCGTGTCATTCTCCGATTCATTTCACCTTGACCCTTCCTACTTCGGCGGCTGGCAGGTACTTGCAGTGGCTTCCGTCCTCGCCGTCGGCGCAGCGTTGGCATTCTTCAAAGTTACCGCTCGACCGCAGGCGAAACTGCTATGCTCCTTCCTCGCCATGCTGATTCTGGAGTTCATGGCAGGGCTATTAGCGTGGAAACTGAACCAGTTCTGGTTTTTAAAGAGCTTTCCCTTTCGAGTTCCGGACGTTCTCATCTTTCTGTTCTTTATGCTGGCGGTGCCGTGTTTTTTGGGGCGTCTGATTGCAAAACTTGGGAAACAGGTCAGAGAGGACGGCTTCAGGCCTTGTTCCGGGCACGCATGGCGCCGCCGTGCTTTGTTATTCAGCTTGGTGTGTATCGTCTTTGCCGGGTTTCTGAGGGATCTTGATACTGTTCTTAAGGACGATCTTCCGGTTTTTGTCGGGCAGTGGCAACAGTACATCTATGGCCCGAAAACTTCCTGGCAGGAAATGACGGAGTGGATTCGCGACAACACGCCGAAGTCGGCAATCATCATGGCTCCTCCCTGGGAGTACACGTTTTGGCTCGATGCCGAACGCGCCCAGGTAGTGAGTTACAAGCGTCCGCCGCACAACGCGCGTCTTTTGGAATGGTATCGCCGCTTGACGGCCATGAATGGTGGGGCGTTTCATTCGCGCGGCTCGGAGGTTCGAGATGAGCTTCGCAAAAATTACCCGCAGCTCAGCCTGGTGCAGATTGAAACTATCTGCAACCAGTACAGTGCCGACTACTACCTGACCACACAGGAGCGGGGAGACCTGAGCGGCAACCTCGTCCATGTCAGCGGGTCGTATTACCTGTATCGGCTGCGGAGGTCTGGTATCCCGTATTAGGGCCTGTTTACACTACTCAGGCCAGCTGTATCAGCGGCTTGAACAGGCCGTAATTGGCTGATGAGCGCGGCCGCAGCCCATTACCGACGGACGGGCAGCCGTAATCAGGCGCTTTTTTGGTTTTGCTTTTAGAATTTTTTTTATGAATGAGCTCTTTGATTCCCTGAACCGGCTTCTTTCCGACGTGATTCTGCCCAACCTGAAGTCCGTGCAGGTGAGCCAGGCTGAGCAGATCGCGGCCAACGACCGTCTGGAAAACGCCATCGAGGAACTGCGCCTGCATCTGGACTCGCAGTTTGCTCACATCTCGGCGCAGTTGACTGCCTGCCGCGCGGAACTGGCGGCCGCGCAGGCGGCCTTCCAGGCCGTCCATGAGCAGAACGGCACGCTTCCGCCCGACCGCACCACGCTGATTCATTAGAGCGGCCGCTCCTGCAATAATCAGCAGTATGCGAACCGTGCTCACAGCGGAGCGGCTTTGGGATGGAGCGAGGCTGCTCGACTCGCCCGTGGTGGTGGCCGAAGACGGCCGGATCGCCTCGATTTTCACGCGGGCCGACGGCGACCTGCCCGGCGCGGCGCGCCTCCTCGACTTTCCCGGCGCCACGCTCTGCCCGGCATTTTTTGATGTACACATTCACGGGGCCAAGGGCCACGACGTAATGGAGGCTACGCCGGAGGCGCTCGACGCCATGGGCGGCTTCCTGGCCTCGCGCGGCACCGGCAGCTTCCTGGCCACCACCGTCACCGCGCCGCTGGAGGCGACGCTCCGCTCACTCGCCGGGCTGGCAAAGCTGCTGGCGCGGCCACCGGTTGCGGGGCAGGCGCGGGCCATCGGCATTCATCTGGAAGGCCCTTTTCTCTCTCATGCAAAACGTGGCGTTCATCCCGCCGCGCACCTGCTTGCGCCCTCCAGGCCCATTTTCGACCGGCTCTTCGAGGCCGCCGAGGGCCGCATCCGGTTGATGACGCTGGCTCCCGAGCTGCCGGGCTCGGTCGAGCTGGCCGCTCACGCCACCTCGCGCGGGGTGCGGGTCTCCCTGGGCCACTCGAACGCCACCGCCGCCGAGACCCGCGCCGTGATCCGTACCGGAGCCGTCAGCGCGACCCACACCTTCAACGCCATGCGGCCGATGGAGGCTCGCGAGCCGGGAATTCTGGGCACGGTGCTGACCGAGGACGCGCTCTTTGCCGAATTGATCGCGGACGGCGTTCACGTGGCGCCGGAGATGGTGAAGCTCTGGTGGCGGGCCAAGGGGCCCGAACGCGCCATTCTGGTCACCGACGCGATCAGCGCCACGGGAATGCCCGACGGCGAGTACTGGCTGGGCGGGCGGGCCAATGGATTCGCGGTCGAAGTGGCCGGCGGGAGGGCCATGGCTGGAGGCGTTCTGGCCGGCAGCCTGCTTACGCTCGACCGCGCCCTCGCGAACTTCATGGCGTTCACCGGCGCGCCGCTCGACGAGGCTCTGCGGCTGCTCACCGCCAATCCGGCTCTGATGACCGGCCTGGGTGAGCGGGCCGGTTCGGTCGCCGTGGGCCAGTCCGCCAGCTTGGTGGCCGTTGATCGAGCTGGAAAGCTGGTTGGCTCGGTGGTGAATGGAGAGCTGGCTGGTTCCTACGGTGATCGGGGCTAGGGTTTACAGCTTTGCAGAAACACAAAATCTGTAAATCTGTGAGGCTGGACAGTGAAAATCATTGATTCCAAGTATTTTATATAGGTCGCCACAGTTTCACAGCCCAAAACGCAAAAAAACAAGCGGGTTGGCAGCGGGGAATGCGGGCGCAGTTGTGGCGTTGTTTTTCACCAGTTCAATTTTGCGCTGGCGGAAGTTTATTTTATGCAAAGAGCGGACGGATAGTGTCCGTGGTTTCCCAGGTCCCAAAATCGGGACCTGGGGCACCCATTCTTTCTTTAGTCTCATACGAACCAATTAATCGGCGGCTTCTGCCAGCCGTTTCGCCCGCCACAGCGCGCCCTCCAGAGGAACTACCGGCTCCCGCGCCACCGGCATTTGCGGCGCGGCGGCTTTTAATCCGGCAAAAAAGGCTTCGCGCACCAGTGCCATCTTCTCGATGACGCCGCCGGTCCAGGCTACGGGGAATTCGGCTACCTGAAATTCGGCCGCAGGGGATTTGGCCGTCGAAGGCTCGATGGAAGGTGCAAGCTGGCGGCGCAGCTTGGCGCGCACCAGGAGCACAAACTTGACCAGATCGGCCGCCGCCTGGCAAAGAACCGCCACCGCGACCGGGTCGCCGGCCTGGGCCAGTTCGTTGATTGCCGGGGCGAGCGCGGCAAAGTCCGGCCCAGGAGTGCTGTCGCCCAGGTTGACCAGTTCGTCGAGATTGGGGGTGCCCCAGATCTCGCTCACTTTTTCGAGGATTCGCGTTGGCTGTTCGCGGTCGTGGGCGTGCAAGGCCCAGCGAATGCTGTTGACCCCAATCCAGTAGCCGGAGCCCTCGTCGCCCAGCCGGGAACCCCAGCCGCCAGCGCCCACGCGGCTGCCGTCCGGGGCGCGGCCGATGGTATTCGAGCCGGTTCCGGCAATCTGGAGGATTCCGGGGCCTCCGTGGAAGGCGGCGTCCAGTGCGATCACCTCGTCGCCGACGACCTCTGAGCGCTCCACGCCAAAATCCCGCAAAACCGCCGCAATCCAATCCGTCACGCCGGGCATGGAGGCCGAGGCCACGCCCGCCGAGGCCGCCCGCACCGCCGCAACGCCGGCCTGAGCGTAGACCTCTTTCAGCAGCGCGCGCAGGTTGGCCTCGGCGGCCTCGGCGCCCACTCGCAGCCGCTTGATGGAACCGTTCTCGGCATAGGCCAAAACCCGTTCACCGGCCGCAATGGAGGCGCGGGTGCGCGTCCCTCCGCCATCGATTCCCAGAACTGCATTCACCGTTTGCTCGCGCTCCCCATTCGTTTGTTGGCTCACTCGGTTGAGTCCCAGCTTAACGCACACTATCCCGGAGCAGGCTTTTCACCAGCTTTTGGCCTCTCCAAAATGGCATTGCGATTTTCAGAGGGACCGCGAGGGCTTTAAAGCATTTTCCGAAATGGCGTAGACCGAAAATTCAATGGTATCCCACCCATTTCCGCAAAAAACGCGGAAATGGATGGGGCACAAAAGTCTACAGCAAAAGAGAAAATGCTTTAGCGCCGCGCATCGGCGAGTTCTCCTCCGGCCGCTCTACTGCACGAAGATTTGGAAGAACTGGCCGGTGAAGATTCAGTTGCAGGCTCTGACGATGCGAGCCCAAAGCGCAGGGCGGAAGTCCACGGGCTTTATGCGGCTGGACCTGCGGCTTTCAGTTCGGCCAGCGTCTTCTCCAGGCTAGCGGCGTCCTCCACATTCAGAGATTTTTGGGCCGGATCGATCTGTTTGAGCAGGCCGCAGAGCACCTTTCCCGGCCCGACTTCAATAAACAGATTCGCTCCCGCGCCGGCGAGCGTCTTGATGCACTCGACCCAGCGCACCGCGCCGGTCACCTGGCGGGTAAGGGCGTCGCAGACCTCGCCAGCGGTTGAGACCAGGCCGCCGGTGACGTTGGCGGCCACCGGGATACGGGGATCGGACAAGGTGAGAGCGCCGAGCACCCGCGCCACCTCCTCCTGGGCCGGCTGCATCAGGGCGCAGTGGAAGGGAGCGCTGACGGGGAGCATCACCGCGCGGCGGGCGCCCTTGATTTTAGCCAGCGCGGAGGCCTTTTCGACCGCGGCCAAGGCGCCAGAGATGACCGTCTGGCCGGGGGAGTTGAGGTTGGCGGCCGAGACCGCGAGGCCCGTCTCCTGGGCGGCTTCATGGCAGGCCTCGGCCACCTGATCCGGGTCCAGGGAGAGAATGGCGGCCATGGCGCCTTCGCCGGCCGGAACCGCCAGTTGCATTGCCCGCCCGCGCGCCTTGACGGAGCGGACAGCGTCGGCAAAGGAGAGCGTTCCGGCGGCCACGTGGGCCGACCATTCGCCCAGGGAGTGTCCGGCGGCCAGCGCCGGCTCGACCCCGTGCGCAGCCAGCACGCGCCAGGCGGCCACGCTCACCGTGAGAATGGCCGGTTGCGTGTTTTCCGTCAGCCTGAGCTCTTCCTCGGGCCCCTCGAAGATCAATTTTGAGAGCGGAAAGCCAAGGGCCTCATCGGCCTCGGCAAAGGTATGGGCGGCAACGGGAAAGTGCTCGGCAAGATCGCGGCCCATGCCAACAGCCTGCGAGCCCTGCCCCGGAAAGAGAAAAGCGATTTTAGTGGACATTCAGAAAGGATTGTAAATTACGTCCCCGGACGGAAGAGCTGTTCGTGGAGTGGAATCAGGGCCCGGTTTCAGTTCCAGCGCTTCTTGTCGTCGTGCTCTTCGTCGATCTGGCGGCCCTGGCCGTCGAGATGCACGGTGCGGCCTTGGGAGCGCATATAGACCTCGAACTTGCGGGCGGCGCGGCGGCGCTTCCAGCGGTAGTAGCGGTTGCGCACGGCGTACCACCGCTCGCTGAAACCCAGCGAAAAGCCGCGGCGCGGGGCCAGGCGGATGAAGGCGAGACCAGCCAGGGCCCCTCCCAACTGCGCGAAGGCGTACATGCGCTGCTGGCCAAAGAGCATGGCGATGGCCACCAGCGCATAGATGACCGCGATATAGCGGGCCTTGATGCCGATGGTGAAAAACAGCAGGAACTCGACGTCGCCGGCCAGCGTGCCGATGGCCACCAGCAGGCCGAAGATGCCGCCGATGCAGCCGGTGATGGGAATCTCAGCCAGCGAAAAGCCCAGCGGGCGGCTGCACGCGTAAATTGCAGCGGCGGCGGCTGCGGTTCCCAACACGGAGACGGCGTAGAGGCCGGTGACCCAGCTTGAGCTGCGGGTGCTCTCCAGAAAGCCGGCCAGAAACCAGAGCGAGAGCAGTTCAAAGAGTGTATTGAGCAGCCCAGGATGCATCAAACTGTAGGTGAGGGGCTGCCAGAGAGCGCCGTGCAGGAAGGCCCCGGGAATGAATGCGAAAGAGAGCGCAAGCTGCGCCGCCGTGTCCGGGACGGCCATCTGCGTCAGCGCCAGGGCAAAGTAGGCGGCGAGGTTCCAGAGAACCAGGCGGCGGGTGGCGCCGCGGAACTCGGGGAAGGAAAACGGAGTGGAGCCAAACCTGGGCATCGTCATCAGGGTAAACCGTGGAGCAAGCGAGTGTCATGCGGCGGGATGGGCTGGCGGGTTGTGCAACCCTCGAATTTCTGCATAATCCCAATACGGAACGGTTTCTGGAGGTCGAATTCAGCCGCTACGGTCATCGAAAGAGTGGCGTATTCTTCATTTGGGAGTTTCGCTTGCTCCCCAGGCTTAAGCCTCTTGACCTGAGGCCGGTTTTCACTCAAGAATAGCGGAGTCGTATCGCAAAGCGCCGTCATCCTGCAGTATGAAATGCCCAGGAGAGAGAGGAGGCTGCCATGCCGAGCTGCCCTGAATGCGAGAATGAGCTTGACATCGAAATGGACGAAGTGGAAGAAGGCGACGTGGTCGTCTGCGACGAGTGCGGAACCGAGTATGAGGTGGTCGGCGTCGAGCCGCTGGAACTGGTGCGGGTAGACGACGATCTGGATGAGGACGACGAGGATATCCTCGCTGATGAAGAGGAGGACGAGTGAGGTTGAACCGCGCAAGTTTGGCGGCTGGGGTGGCTTTTACCCTCCTGGCGGCGGGTTTTGTTCCCCTGGCGGCACGGGGAGGGTGGAATGGATCGGTTTTTGGGCCGTCTGCGGCCCAGGCGCAGAACCTGGGTGAGCGCGCGGTCATGGGCGTTGTAGTGAACGCGAACTCCGCCCCGGTGGCTGGCGCTACGGTCTTCCTCAAGGACCTGAAATCCAAGTCCATTCGCAGCTATACAACCGCCGAGAAAGGCCAATTCCGCTTTGTCCAGGTGAATATGGCCGAGGATCATGAACTCTGGGCGGAAAAAGACGGCAAAAAGTCCGCCATCAAGACCGTCAGCTCCTGGGATACGCGCAAGGAGTTCCAGACCGAGCTGAGGTTGAAGTAAGCGGCGCATATTCTTGGTTCCTACATTTTGCCTCCTATTTTGTGGCATAATGTAGTTGAGGTGTGCGATGTATTACATGGCCCCACATATCGGGGAGTGGCTTGGAGTTGAACCGCCCATGACGGAGGCGGCAGTTCTGGGAATTATCGAGCAGCAACTTGAGCCGACGGTGGTTCAGAGGCTGCTTGATAGGGGCCTGAGTCGTGAGGAAGTCCACTCGGTGATTATTCCCGCGCGCACATTGCAGCACCGGCGTTCCCGGCGGCAGCGGCTTACCGTTGAAGAGTCCGACCGGGTGATTCGCGCTCTCCGTGTGCTTTCCGCAGCCGAAAGCGTGTATGAAAGCCGGGAGCGCGCGCTGCAATGGCTGCGGCGCGCCAATCCCCGGCTCGATAACCGCGCGCCAATTTCGCTGCTCAAAACGGATACCGGCGCCCGCATCGTCGAGGAATTATTGGGCCAGATCGATGAAGGGTACTTCATCTGAGGCTCTGAATGATTCTTTGGCGCATCAGCCGGCATCTGGATTTAGATGGCCGGGGCGGAATCTCGATTGCGGGACGTTGGCATCATGCGGGGAGACCAGTAGTGTATCTCGCCGCGTCACCTGCTGGTGCGCTGATTGAAACCTGTGTTCATACCAGCGCAAACGATATACCTCCGTCTTTTACGCTCCTCAAGGTAATCGGCCCCGATTTACCCTTTGAAGAGATTAAGTTGACTACGCTTAAACAGAACTGGTCTGAGCGCATTGATATTACACGCGACCTGGGCGCGAAATGGTTGGAACGGGGGAGTACCGTTTTGCTATGCGTTCCCAGCGGGCTTGTCCCGGAAACAGTGAACTATCTGCTGAATCCACTGCATCCGGACGCCAGACTCTTTCAAATTGAAAAAAGTTTTCTATATCCGTTCGACGCGCGGCTGAAAAACTGAGGCCTTTACCCTTCCAGCTTTTTCGTCACCAACTCATTGAGCAGCGCCGGGTTGGCCTGTCCCTTGGAGGCCCTCATCACCTGGCCGACGAAGAAACCCGCCACGGTCTTTTTGCCCGCACGGTACTGCTCCACTTGCTTGGGATTGGTGTTGATGACCTGGTCGATCAGGGCTTCAATGGACGCGGCGTCGGTGATCTGCTGGGGCTTCTCGCGCTGGTAGACGGCAGGGAAGTCCTCGTTCTTTTCAAAGCACAGGTCGAAGAGCTGTTTAAGCTGCTTGGAGCTGATCTTGCCCTCGTCGAGCAGATCGGCGGCCAGCACTACGCCGTCCATCGAGACCGGCGACTGCTCCTGTTCGAGGCCCAGCGTCTTCAGCCGCCCGCCCAGTTCGCTGAGCAGCAGATTGGCCACGCGGTGGGGATTTTTAGCGGTTTTGGCGGCGGCCTCGAAGCGGTCGGCGAACTCGCGTGTGGCGGTCAGCGCGAAGGCGTCCCGGCTGGCCAGCTCGTACTCGGCGATCATGCGGGCGCGGCGCGCCTCGGGCAGTTCGGGGAGCTTTTTCCTGGTTTCGGCCAGAAATTCCGGCGAAATGATCAGCGGCGGCAGGTCCGGCTCAGGGAAATAGCGGTAATCGTGGGCCTGCTCCTTGGACCGCATCGAGTAGGTGCGGCCCTCTGCGGCGCTCCACAGCCGGCTCTCCTGGGTGACGCGGCCGCCGGACTCGATGACCTCGATCTGGCGCTCGATCTCGTACTCCAGAGCGGCGCGGACGTAGCGGAAGCTGTTGAGGTTTTTGACCTCGGCTTTGGTGCCGAACTTTTCCTGTCCCTTGGGACGGACGCTGACGTTGGCATCACAACGAAGCGAGCCCTCCTCCATGTTGCAATCCGAGACGCCGCAGTAAAGCAGGATCTCCTTGAGGCGGACGAGGTATTCGAAGGCCTCGTCGGGGGTGCGGATGTCGGGTTCGGAGACGATCTCGGCCAAGGGAGTCCCGCAGCGGTTCAAATCCAGGGAGGTATGGTTGGCCGAGTCCACAAAGCCATCGTGGATGCTCTTGCCGGCGTCCTCCTCCATGTGCAGGCGGGTGATGCCGATGCGCTTCGTTCCGCCGTCGGCCGTGGGCACGTCGATCCAGCCGTGCTCGGCCAGGGGCTTGTCGAATTGCGAGATCTGGTAGCCCTTGGGCAGGTCGGGATAGAAGTAGTTCTTGCGGGCGAAGATGGAGCGCTCGCGCACCTGGCAGTTGATGGCCAGCGAGGCCAGTGTGGCGAACTT
>Ga0326727_10024134_pt1 | contig 11529 bp, 11 predicted proteins | sample MB2enrmetagenome_FD_207643 | JGI IMG/M metagenome (GOLD analysis project Ga0326727, IMG submission 207643) | Lab enriched peat soil microbial communities from McLean, Ithaca, NY, United States - MB29MY | ecosystem: Environmental > Terrestrial > Soil > Wetlands > Peat | place: USA: New York... | reverse complement strand
CTGAAAACGGCCGATTACCGGTCGGGAGTGAATGGAAACTCATCTGGAAGCAAATGAAAAGGACGGGCCTTGGCCCGTCCTTTTTTGGTTTAGCGGTTGTTAGTCGGACGACTTCACTTAGCGCTTGGGTCCGAAGAAGGCCACAAAGCCCGCGGTCAGCGTGGACTGCGCCTTCACCCTGCCGTCATAATTCCCCCTGGTGAAGTAATCGGCGTTGGTCCAGTCGTGGCGGTATTCCACGCGAGCCAGCAGGCCTTCCACCCACTTGTGTTCGTAGGTAAGAGTGAACTCCTGCATCTGCGTGCGGCAATAATCACTGTCGTAGCAACTAGCAGCGTTCCAGTTGCCAATCGTGAATCCCTGCGGGTCAAAGTAGTACTCGTAGCGGGCAGCCACGGCGTCCTTGGCCGCGAACTGCTCATGTGCGGCAACAGCGGCGCCCTGCCAGTGGTTCAGGAACTTATCGCCATCGAAATAGTTTTCGTCGCCCACATGATAGAGTGCATCGCGGGTCTGGGCGTAGTCGTAGTTGAGGTAGGCGTTGAACTTGGCAGTGGGCGTAAACAGCAGGGTACCGTCGAAGAGATTGTAGTAGCCCTTCTGCGTGGCGTAGTTCTGCGGGCCGGTGTAGTAGTTGACGTTCAAAGCGTACTTGGGCTTGACGTAGGCACTGGTCACGCCAATAGTGACGCCGCCGTTATTCTTTTGATTTCCGTTTACGCCATTGACCACCTGGAAGCCAATCGTTTCGGTCTTGGTGAGCGGATACGAGGTGCGCAGGCCGATGTGGTCATAAGGAATGGCGTGGGCAAAGAGCAGCGAGCGGGAGTAGTTCCAATTGTCCTTGGACTCGATGACCTCCGCGCCGGCCGAGGTAACGAATTTGCCCAAGTCAGCCTCGAAGCCCTTAGCCTTGACAGGCTTGAAGCTGAGGAAGGCTTGCTCGATATATTTGCCTGCGCCGCTATTTGTGTAGCTATCCGAAGAGCCGTTGATCTGCGTGTCGGTGCGCCCATAGAGAAAATCGATGTGCGCGCCCACTGGATCGGGATCGTGATTGAGGGTCAGTTTGGCCGCGCTCAAGGCAAACTGGTCGGTCACGTCGTTGAAGTTGTAGAGCTGATTGTACTGGCCCGCATACGTATCCGCGCTGGGCCGATTGGCGTTATAGCTGTAGTAGCCGTCGATGAAGCCGCTGACGTCCATGGGACCGACGCTCCAGACGGGGGCGGCCGGCGCGGCGGGAGCGGCAGCAACTGCCGGAGCCGGAGCGGCGGCGGCTGCGGCGGCCTGCGCCTTCAGTTGGGCCTCCAGTTGGGCGATGCGGGCCTTCATGTCCTCGATGTCTTTGAGGATGGCGGAGTTGTCCGCGGCGGGCGCGGCGCTGGCTGCGGCATCTGGCGCGGAGGCGGGCGGAGCCGGGCTCTGCGCGCCAGCCATCATGGCGACTGCCATGGCGGCTCCGGCCATCGATTGCAGAATGCGATTGGTATTCATATTCATCGGCACTGTTCTCCCAGAAAAAGATTTGTGTTGCAGGATGCAGTTTCAATTCGGCCCAAAATCAGGAGGCAAAAGGCCGCATCCTGTCCGGTTCAGTCTCCTCTCAGCCGAGCCCTGAAGGCCGCGCAGACTAGCGCTCCGTGAGGCTTCCCCGTCAGGAGAATTCACAGACTCCCAGGGTCGGTCCGGCTGTTGCGGATTAACAATAGTAATACAGGAAGGGCATAAATAACCCATGAGGAAACCGCAAATAATCCCTTGCGGTTTGCGCTTGAGGCCCATTGTGCCGAAGTGGGCCTGGCCCAATTCTGAAATTCAAGCGAAAATTCAGTGATTTCGCTCTGGCATTCAATGCGCCCCAGACAGCGCCCGCTTGGCGGCTGACCACGTAAATTGCGCCTTCCCACCCTTGCGGCAAAGTTTCAAGAAGCAGGTCCTTCGACTTCGCTGCGCGCGTATCGTGCGCGTATCATGGCCGGTATGAATCCCGAGGCGAATCCAGAACTGCATTCCGGGCCGAATCTCTCGGCTATTCAGGCGGCGATCGTCGAGGCCGGCCTGGACGGCTGGCTGTTTTACGACCATCACCACCGCGACCCCATCGCCGCGCGCATTCTGCATCTCGACGAAAAAGCGCACATCACCCGGCGCTGGTACTACTTTGTGCCCGCCGCGGGCGAGCCGCGCAAGCTGGTGCATCGCATCGAGCAGGGGCGGCTGGACACGCTGCCGGGCGCGAAGACGCTCTATTCGAGCTGGCAGGAGCTGGAGGCCGGGCTGGCATCGATGCTGGCCGGAGCGCGGACCGTGGCCATGCAGTACTCGCCCAATAACGCCATCATGTACGTCTCGATGGTGGACGCCGGAACGGTCGAATTCCTGCGCGGGCTGGGCAAGCGGATTGTCAGCTCGGCCGACCTGGTCAGCCGCTTTGAAGCCGTTCTGAGCGAGGAGCAGGTGGCCACGCATGGCGTGGCGCAGCGGGGCATTGACGCCATTCTGGCCGAGGGCTGGCGGGAGATTGGCCGTCGGTTGCGGCCTGCCGCTGGCAAGGCCGCACCGTACACCGAATTCGGCCACATGCAGTGGCTCAGCGAGGCCATGCGGCGCGAGGGCCTGGTTTGGGAGGATGGACCGAACGTCAGCGTCAACGCGAACAGCTCGGACTCACACTATGAGCCCACGGCCGAAGGGAGCTCGCCCATCGGGGAAGGCGATTTTCTGCTCATCGACATCTGGGCGCGGCTGAACCAGCCCGGCAGCATTTTTTATGACATTACCTGGACCGGGGTGGTGGGGCGCGAGCCCACGGAGCGCGAGCAGCAGGTCTTCTCGACGGTCGTAGAGGCCCGCGACGCGGCCATCCGCGCCATCGAGGAGGCCTTCGCCGCCGGGCGGCCCATGCGCGGCTTCGAGGCCGACGATGCGGCCCGGGAGGTGATCCGCTCGGCCGGATTTGGCGCCTTCTTCACCCATCGCACCGGCCACAACATCGGCCAGGAGCTGCACGGCGCCGGCGCGCACCTGGATAATCTTGAAACCCACGACGAGCGCCTCCTGCTGCCGAAAACCTGCTTCTCGGTCGAGCCGGGGATTTACCTGCCGGAGTTCGGCGTGCGCAGCGAGGTGGATATGCTGACCGCTCCTGGCAAGGCCTGGGTTACGGGGCGGGTGCAGCGGGAGCTGGTCAGGATTTAGGGGTCAGGGAACGGTCCACGCTGAATTGCGTGGATTCGCGCCCTTCCATAGCTTTTTCTCGAAATGCCGCCGCTCGGGCGGGCGGTGAACTTGATTGTCAGGCTCCCGCGTTTCAGATTTCTGATCCCTGAACCCTGATCCCTGACCCCTATCCGGATGCGGTATAGTCAAAGTGGAATGGCAACCATAGAAAACAAGAACGCCGCGGCGAATTCCGGTTCGCTGGCAGACGCGCAACCAGGAGCGCCATCCGGCGCGAAGATGGGCGTAAAATCTGGAGCGCAAGAGGGTTTTGTCTACCTTCCCTTGATCGCCGGCTGGCTGGTGCCCGGAGCGGGGCATTTTTTGCTGCGCAAATGGGGCCGTGGGGCGCTGCTGTCGGGGTCGATCCTGGCCATGTTCGTGCTGGGCCTGACCATGCAGGGCAAGCTCTACTCGAATGCGCACGAGATTCTGGACATTCTGGGGCTGGCCGGCGACCTGGGCAATGGGCTGCTGTACATCGTCAGCCAGATTCTTGGCCTGGGAGCGGCACAGACGCAGACGGCCATCGCCGACTACGGCACGCGCTTTATTGTGGTGGCCGGCCTGCTGAACGTGATTGCCGCCGTGGACGCGCACAATCTGCGCACCGGGAGAAAATCCTGATGGGCAATCCGGTTTTTCAACCCTCACACTTTATGGCGGTGGTGCTGTTTGCCCTCTTCGCTTCGATCGTCTTCGGCATTACCCAGCGCGAGACGCCCCGGCGCATGATCCGCTACGGAATTTACTGTTTTGTGCTTTTCGTGGGCTCTGCGATTGCGATTAGCTGGCTGATGTTTTTGATCGCGCGATAAGTTTCCGATTGAAGTTTGCCGTATTCCACCCTTGCGGCAAAGTTTCAAGAAGCAGATTCTTCGACTCCGCTGTGCTCCGCTCAGGATGACAGCCGCAAGGATGGGCGCCCAATTCCCGATTTGATTTGTGGTTTCCAAGCCTCGAAATAGGACCGAACCGGTCTGCCCCGCGTGCTCCCCACAGGATTTTCAGGCAAGGCTGCCCCGCCGCCAGACGGCGGCGTCAAAGCTGTGCGTGCAGTCGTAGCCCTCGGAGCGATAGAGTTCGACGGCCCCGGCGTTGGCTTCGGTGACGGTGAGCGAGATTTCGCTGACGCCCTGGCGCAGGAAGCAGGAGGCTGCCAAGGTGAGCAGCATCCGGGCCAGGCCGCGGCGGCGGAACTCGGGATGAACGCAGAGTTGGGTGATGTGGCCACTCTCCGAGCTGACCCGCGAGCCCAGCAGCAGCGCCACCAGCCGGCGGCTGGAGCGCTCCACCACCACGTGCGAGACCTGCACGGAGAAGACGCCGCAGCCGGAGTGGTGGACGATGTTGTGGAGAAAGCGCAGCGAGCCGTGGAGCGAGCGGTACTGGTCGTTGATCACGCTGTCGGGATGGTCGCGATAGGCCTCGGCGATCAGGCCTCCGGCGGCGGTTGCATCCTCGTCGCGCCAGGGACGCAGTTCCAGTCCTGCGGGCAGGTTCACGCGCGGCGCTTTCCAGAAGCCCGCCAGCGGCCGCACCATGAAAAGCCTGGGGTAAATCTGGAAGCCCGCCTCGCGGAAGACCTGGGTGTGGGAGCCTGAGGGATGCAGCAGCAGTTGCGATTCCACACGGTCAATCTGCGGCGAGTTCACCAGCAGTTCAAGAAGATGACGGAGCAGCGTCTCCTCGATTTCATGGGCGGAAAGTTCATGGGCCTGGATCATATGAGCAGGAAGTTCACGGCTTGGGAGCCGGCCGGCTGCCCCCGCATCGGGATGGGCACCCCGCAGCGCGAAGACGTCGCCGATGACCGCTTTGCTCTCCTCGTAGACGCAGAAGACGTAGCCGGTAATCTGGCCCGCGTCCAGGGCCGCGTAGCCGGGCAGCACGTGGCTATCGAGGTACTGCATCAGCAATTTGGCCGGGACGCGGTGATCCCAGTGCAGGCGCTGCCTCCAGAGCTCTCCCTCCGCCTCCAGCACAGGGCGCAATAACGGCGCCGCAAAGTGCCGCAGGTCGAGGATCTCGATGGAAACGCCAGATGCCATGGTTCCTCCTCGTGATGGATGCTCCAAAAACGACAGAAGAGCAGCAATTCGTTTCAAATCCTCAATAGAGCGGTTCTCCAGTTGCCATCGAGGAAAGCCACTGCCATCGAGCGGCTCTTTCTCGTCGCGCTCCGCCGCAAAACACCAGGCCCCGGCCACTTTGCCACAAGTTGCGGCCAACTGTGGCTGCAAGTTTGATTTACCAGTTTACCGGCTACCCACCATGTAGACCACCAGGCCCTGCTCCGGCCAACTGAAAAGCTGCTCATACTGGCGGCCCGCCAGGTACTCATCGAGCGCGGACTGGGTGTGCAGATCCACGTTGCCACGCCCGGTCACCCGCGCCACCAGCAGGTGCTGCTCTGCCGGCACGCCGCTCTCTTCGTAGTTCACCACCTCGCGATTGCGATAGAAGGAGAGGCCGTACTCGACGTCGCGCCGGACGCGGAAGACCGCCACCGTCTCGTCTCCGGGAGCCAGCGTAGCCAGTTGCCCGGCCAGCGGACGCGCAGAGTAAGAACGGTCCAGCAGGTGGATCACCCGCTTGGTCCGATTGATGGCCGGAATGCCGAAGACCGGGCCGATTCCGTAAAGAAATAGGACCAGCACCATCAAAACTCCCGTGGTCACCAGCCGCAGCCGGGCCACGCCGAAGCCCTTGACCACTACCAAAATCAGCAGGGCCGCGCCACAGGAGGCCGCGAGAGCCACCAGCAGCGCGCGCAGAGGCGGCATCTGGCGTCCGTGGGCCACAAACCAGGGCAGCAGCAGCGCGAGGAGGGTCATCACGGCGCAGAGCAGCGCGTGGCCGGCCAGCACCCAGCGACTCAGTCCCGTCTGACGGCGCCGAAACAGATAATCGCCGGTGAGAATGGTGATGGGCGGAATGGAGGGCAGGACGTAGCCGGGCAGCTTGGACCGAGAAAAGGAGAAGAAGAGGATGGGAATCAGCGCCCACAGGACCAGAAACTCCGGGAAGGCGTCGCCGGGGCGGCCGACGCAGGGTTTGCAGCGGCTGGCGCGGCGCGCCCGCCACTCGCAGACCGAGGTTTGAATGCCGTCAACCAGCGCTCGCACCGCAATCACCGTCCAGGGCATTACGGCCAGCAGCACCACCACCAGGTAGTACCAGAAGGGCTGGTGGTGCTGGTAGCGGTTGGTGGCAAAGCGCTCCAGGTTGTGTTCCAGGAAGAATTCGCGGAAAAAGGTGGGGTTCTGATGCTGCACGGCAATGAACCAGGGCAGCACCATGGCAAAATAGAGCGCCACCCCCGGCCACCAGAAGGAGCGCCACAGAATCGACCAGTCGCGACGCAGAAAGGCGAAGGCGGCCACGATGGCGAGGGCCAGGAAGGGCGCTACCGGCCCCTTGGCCAAGGTGGCCAAGCCGGTGAAAAAGTAGATGTCGTAGAGCCAGAACTTGGAATCGGTCTCGTACCAGGCGTACCAGCCCAGCAGGCCAATAGCCAAGGGCGCCGCCATCTGCATGTCGGTCGAGGCGCCGCGGGAAAAGCCGATGACGCCGGCGCAGGCCACGGTAATCAGCGCCGCGTCCAGGTGGCCGCCGGGGCGGAACCTCCTCATGTGCAGGTAGATCAGCGCCGCCATGATGAAGGCGAAGCTGGCCGAGGGCAGACGGGCGCTCCAGTCGTGCACGCCGAAGTCCTGGAAGATGAACATCGCCCGCCAGTAGTAGAGCGCCGGCTTCTCCAGCCAGGGGTGGCCATAGAGGTAGGGGGTAACGCAGGCGCTCAGCCGGGCCTTCAGCGTGTGCGCCGAGTCGAAGCGGACCAGCATCTCGTGCGCAATCTGCGCATAGCGGGGCTCATCGGCGCCCACCAGGCCCAATCCGTCGCCGCCCAGTAGCGGAATCTGCCCATAGAGAAGAAAAAAGAGAGTAAAGCCGAGAAAAACGGAGCCCTCGCAGACGGTGGCCCAACGAGGCAACTGTACGCGCCAGCCTGGGGGCGAGTCCGGAGCAGATGGTTCCTGAAAAATGTCCACTTCCAGCGTTTCTCCAACGGGCAGATTTCGCTTGGCCTCTCGCAGACCAGTCAAATCTGCTTCGGTCAGGGCAATCGGGGGATCGGAATAGCCCCAGCCAGAATCCGCGCATCAAGAAAAACGCGGAGACTATACAGCGCTTTGACAGGGTCAAGGCTAACAGATTCGGGCGGAATCGCAATGAATTGCCGTTGTGCAAGGCGAAATCAGGGCCCTGCAGGCGTGCAATTTCACCCGCGCCCTTTCAAAACAGATGAATTCACTGTTCCAAAGAGCGCATCGGCAGCCTCGTTCACCCCTCGCCTCCGGCCAGCAAAGCCACGCAGGGGCGCAATTGCGCCAGAATTTCATCGAGAGCGCGGGGCAGCGGCCCCTCCAGCGTACAGCCGGCGGCGCTTTTGTGCCCTCCGCCGCCCAGTCGGCCGGCAATGGCGGCCACGTTCACCCGTCCCTTGCTGCGCAGGCTCATCCGGATGCGCCGATCTGGCAACTCGCGCAGGAAAACCGCGGCTTCGACCCCCGAGACAGCCAATGCGAAGTTCACTACCCCCTCGCAGTCCTCCTCGACGGCGCAGGTGCGCACCATGTCCTGCTGGGTTACCCAGAGCCAGGCCAGCCGGCCCTCGCGCTGCAGATTGCCCAGAGCCGCGCCCAGCAGCAACAGCTTCGAGGCGGGCGAGGAAAAATACACATTCTGGGCGATGCGGAGGGGATCGGCTCCGGCCAGCACCAGTTCCCGCGCCAGGCCGAACGTAGAGGCCTGCATGGAGCCATAGCAGAACCCCCCGGTGTCGGTCAGCACCGTGGTGTAAAGGCAGGTGGCCATCTGCGGCGTAATCCTGACCCCGGCGGCCTTCGCCAGCTGGTAGACCATTTCGCCCACGCTGGCCGCATAGTGGTCAATCCAGTTCAGCTGGCCGAACGGCTGTCCGCTGGCATGGTGATCGATGTTGACTAGAAAAAAATCTTCCAGGCCATGCAGCCGGGTGCGCCCCAGCCCGTCGCACTCCAGCAGGATCACCGCGTCATAGGAGCCATGCACACGTGGCGCGGTACGAATGCCCTCGGCTCCCGGCAGCCCGCGATGGGCGTTCGGAATGCGGTCGGCGGTCACCAGGTCGGCGCGCTTGCCCAACTGCTCCAGGAGCATTCCCATGGCCAGCATGGAACCGACCGCATCGCCGTCCGGGCGCGCGTGCGAGCAGACCAGGAAGCGCTCGCCCTGGTGCAAAACCCCCAGAATCTCTTGAATTCGAAGTCCTTCCATCCGGATTCGGCTCTCGGAGGCGGCACCGGTTTCCTCCCTGGACGCGAGGCCCGGTGCCAGGCACAATGCGCCATTGTTTTGGTCAAAAGCCGGACTGCGGTTGAAATGGTTCATGCGCGGCTACTCCACCGGCGCCTTTGGCGCCGCCACGGGACTCAACTCAGGAGAAGGCTCTTCCGCCAAACCTTTTTCAACGGGACTCTGCACGGCGGAGCTTTGTTCAACAGGCGTCTTCTGCCGCTTGCGGTGCCGGTCCATCAGCTCTTCAATGCGCGCCTTGAAACGGCCCGAGCGATCAGCCAAAAAACTGAGTTCAGGCACGTGGCGCACCCCCATTCGTTCCTTCAGTTCGCTGCGAATGTAGCCCTTGGCGGCCTCCAGGCCGGCTACGGTCTCTTCTTCGGCCTTGGCAATGTCGCCAACGGCGCTGTCAACGGCCACGTAAACCCGCGCCGACTTGCCGCCGGGATTCAGCGCCACCTCACTGACGTAGCAAAGGTGGATACGCGGATCCACCAGTTCTCCCTCGATGAGGACGCCTATCTCCTCGCGCAGCGTCTCCGCCACCCGGTCCTGATGGTGTTTCCTCGCTCTGTGTTCCGGCATAATCTCCTCCTCGTGGGGGTAAACCATTTAGCTTACCAGAGCACCGGGGCTGGCAGTTCCAACTTTTTCTAATTTGTATCTCCCGGAATGGCAAAGCAATTGCTCTGAATCAAGCGAATTTCCTTGCTCTTTGGCAATAAACGGTGAAAGTTTTTCGGCGCAGCAGCTTCTTCCGGCTCTTGAGCGCTTCTGGTTCCTAGCGCTTCTGGTTACTAGCGCTTCTGGTTACTGGAGAGGCTTGAGACCGGCGGTCTTCAAGAGGCCAGACGCCTTGATCTGGCCGGAGCCCAAAAAGCGCTCGGCCGTTTTGGCGTGCATACCGCAAAGCCGTACGAGACTCAAAGAGAGGTTTCCATCGAATCCATGGACTTCGCTCCCTATCTTTCACCCAAGCCGGCAGCCAAACCGCGGAACAACGGAGCGGCAGAGAAGATGCAAACCCTTCTGGCCTTGGCCAAGCGGGAGTATGACACCGGCCGGATGGCGGAGGCGGAGCGGCTTTGCCTGCAAATTCTGACCCTTGATGCTCGCCATGCGGACGCCTGTTCCTGCTGGGCATGACCGGCTTCAAAACCGCGCGCTACGAGATGGCCGGGCGGAAGATGCGCCGCGCAATTGACCTCAACGGCCACCAGGCTTCTTATCATTTCTATCTGGGCAATGCGCTCCAGGCCCAGGGCAAGCTCGATGAGGCGGTCAACTGCTTTGAACGGGCACTGGGCCTGGTGCCGGACAACGCCAACTTCCGCTGCAACCTGGGCGACGCCCTCCATACTCAAGGAAAGGTCGAAGAGGCCGTGGTCTGGTACAAGCGGACCCTGGCCCTCGATCCAGGACATTACAAGGCCTCAAACTGCCTGTGCAGTGCCCTCTTCGACCTGGGCGATCTGGCCGGGGCTGTCGCCTGCTGCGAGCGAACACTGGCGCTCAAACCCGGCTACGGCGAGGCGCTGATGAACCGCTGCCTGCTGCAACTGTTGCAGGGAGATTTCGTCAACGGCTGGCGCAACTACGAAGCGCGCTGGAAGGTTTACCCGCCGCGGCGCTTCTCTCAGCCGCTGTGGACGGGCGCGCCGCTGAAGGGAGCGACGATTCTGCTCTATGCCGAGCAGGGGCTGGGCGATTCGCTCCAGCTTCTGCGCTATGTGCCGCTGGTTCAGGCGGCCGGAGGCAGGGTAGTGCTGGAGCTTCCCGCCAATCTGTGTCGTCTCGCCGCCGAAGTGCCTGGACTGGCCGCGCTGGTGAACTTCGGCGATGCGCTGCCGCACTTCGACTGTCGCTGCCCGTTGATGAGCCTGCCGCTGGCCTTCGGCACCACAGTGGAGACCATCCCCCTGTGCATGCCCTACCTGGCCGTCCCGGAGGAGGCTCTGAGGAAAGCCTCTGCGCTGGCGTGGCCCACGACGGGTCTGCGCGTGGGGCTGGCGTGGACCGGCAATCCGACTCACCCCAAAAACCGCGCCCGGAGCGTCTCTCTTGACCTTCTTAAGCCGCTCTTCGGCCTCGAAGGCGTGCAGTTTTTTTCGCTGCAAATGGGGCAGGCGGCCGCGGAATTGGCCACCTGGAAGGCGAAGATCACCGACCTGGCGCCGGTGACTGGAGACATGGCCGATACGGCGGCGCAGATGGCCCATCTGGACCTGATTCTCTCCATCGACACCTCGGTCGCTCATTTGGCCGGAGCCTTGGCCAGGCCGCTCTGGGTTCTGCTTTCGTACCTGCCCGACTGGCGCTGGCTGCTCGACCGCGAAGACATCCCCTGGTACCCCACGGCGCGCCTCTTCCGGCAGCCAAGGCCGGGCGACTGGCCGGCGGTGATCGAGAGCCTGCGGGCCGCTCTGGTCGAACTGGCCACGCAAAAACAGGCCGTTCAGCCCTCCAGGTAATCCCAGAAGGCGTCGGCCAGCTCCGCGCCCAGTTCGTTGGCCATGCGGCGGGCGGCGCGCTCCACCTCTTCGATGAGCCCGTGCAGGTAATCCCGCGACCTGGAGATGGCCACCACGCCAAGGGTCGCCGACTGCCAGACCACCGCCTCGTCCAACTCGGCCACCGAGACGTTGAAGCCCTGGCGGATCTGGTCCTTGAGCGAGCGGACGACCTGCCGCCGGTCCTTGAGCGACTGGGCGTGCTCGATGCGAATTTCCAGCGTCAGTTGGGCGACGGGCATAGGGGCACCGGATTTCCACCGCTACAGCGGTTCTCCAATCGCCCCACACCGAAAGCTGGATGAGAGGTGGCTTTTTCTCAAGAAAAAGCCACCTTGCACAGAACTGGCAAGGGGCACGTGAATTGAAGAACCGCTATAGTGTAAGGCCGATTGCCGCCGCCCGGCGCCCTATTTTCTCAGCAAAGTTCAACTCCACCTGCCAGGTGCGCCTT
>Ga0326727_10024133_pt1 | contig 11529 bp, 6 predicted proteins | sample MB2enrmetagenome_FD_207643 | JGI IMG/M metagenome (GOLD analysis project Ga0326727, IMG submission 207643) | Lab enriched peat soil microbial communities from McLean, Ithaca, NY, United States - MB29MY | ecosystem: Environmental > Terrestrial > Soil > Wetlands > Peat | place: USA: New York... | reverse complement strand
AGTCTGACTGTTGCGGGATGATCGACGCAACTCCTATGCTGATTGTGACGCAGGCTGCGATCTCAGAATATTCGTGCGGAAAGGCTAACTGCTCAATACCTTTTCTCATCCTCTCAGCCACCAATAAGGCTCCCTGCTTATCCGTATCCGGTAATACGGCTATGAACTCCTCGCCCCCATAACGGGCGACTAAATCAATCGGCCGTCGAATATTTGAAAGTAGTGTTTTGGCTACAAGAACTAGGCAATCATCTCCTTCAAGGTGTCCATAATTGTCGTTGAAGGCTTTAAACGAATCAATATCCACCATAATTATTGAGAGATGCTGCTGTTCTCTGATGGAATACTTCCAACTCCGATCGATAAACTGATCGAAACTGCGTCGATTAGGTATACCGGTTAACCCGTCGATCGTAGAAAGGTTTTCCAGATAACAGTTAATCTGTTTAAGGTCGAGTAATTCCTTAACCTTCAATTCCAATAATTCGGTCTGTTTTTTGAGCAACCTTTTTTGTTCATGAAGTTCTAAGAAAACCTTAACTTTACTTTTCAAAACAATTGGCTCTATCGGCTTAAATAAATAATCAACCGCCCCTACCTCATACCCTTTGAAAATACACCATTGTTCTTTACTGATAGCTGTTACAAAAATGATGGGCAGTACTTTAGTTCGTTCACTGCCCTTCATCAACATAGCGGTTTCAAAGCCGTCCATTTCCGGCATTTGCACATCGAGCAGTACTAAAGCAAAATCATATTCCAGCATTAATCCCAACGCGATATTACCTGAACTTGCCGTAATTATGTTACACTCCAGAGTTTCCAGGATACCTTCTAAAACAAGGATATTCCCTGGTTTATCATCCACTATTAGTATATTAACTCGCTCACTAATATCCACTTTTCTCCCCACTTTTTCCTATTATTATTTTATTCAGCAATGGTCCTATTTCTATTAACGGCGTTATATAATCTACATTTGTGGCACTGATGGCCGCTCTGGGCATGGCCTCTGCCTGGGCGGTATTCGGATCTTGAACAATGGTTAACCCTTGACACTCTTTGATCCTTTTCAAACCTTTACTTCCATCAGAATTAGCCCCGGTTAAGATAATTCCGATCAGACTTCTGTTATAAGCCTCGGCTGCCGATTCAAAAAGCACATCAATCGAAGGACGAGCATAACTAACCCGTGCTTCAACCGAAAGCGACATCGACCCATCGATTTCTACCAGTAAATGATAATTAGGAGGCGCAAGATAAACATGACCCGGAATTGCTTTTTCCTTTTCTTCAGCTTCTTTGACAGAGACCTGGCAGATGTGATCCAGAAATGTTGCCAAATAGTTGTCGGAATGGGGACTAATATGCTGGGCTACCAAAACAGGAACGGCAAAATTCTTCGGCAATACTTCCAGTATGATTCTTAGCGCATCCAGCCCTCCTGTCGAGGATCCGATTACAATCGCCCGATATCCCACATGTACCCACCCCCTGTAAGTCATTTAAGTCTCAAATTTTTTTTGATATATTTTAAGGTTTTCACTGATTGTGGAAAACTTATCCATATAATCCGAAAATCTTAGGCTCTCTTTAGTTCCTATGCCCAAGAATCCCCCATTTCGTAAACTCTCATAGAAAAGCTTAAATACTTTATTCTGAAGTTCCCTATTAAAATAGATTAGAACATTTCTGCAAATAATGACATGCATTTCTCCAAATACACCATCGGTTACCAGATTATGATCCGCAAAAATTATCTTTTTTTTAAGCGTATGCTCCAGGATAACTGAATCATAGCGAGCAATATAGTAATCTGCAAAAGAGGCTAATCCGCCGGATTGTTGATAATTGTAAGTATAATCTTTTATATCGTCAATAGGATAGATTGCTTGTCTGGCTTTTTCAAGCACCTCGACGTTAAAATCTGTCGCATAAATTTGCGTACGCTCATATAAGCCCTCTTCTTTGAGCAAAATGGCCATTGAATAAACTTCTTCACCGCTTGAACATCCCGCATGCCACACTTTTATAAACGGGTAGGTTTTCAAAACAGGTATTACTTCTTGACGAAACATTTTATAGAATGGCGGATCTCTAAACATCTCCGTGACATTTATCGAAAAATCATTGAGCAACGTTTCTAAGAAGGTTCGATCATAGAGGACCCGGTGCTGCATCCGGGATATATTGTCAAGTCCCGAGAGGGATAAGCGATGCATTATTCGCCGTTTTAAATGGGCCTTGGAATAATCTCGGAAATCATAGCCATATTTTAAAAAGATGGCCTCCAGCAAAAACCGAATCTCCAGATCTTCATTTTCCAGATTGTTCAAACTCTGATCATCCATCATTTATACAACCAGACCCTCAGCAGTGAAATGAGTTTATCCAACTCAATTGGCTTTGTCAGATAATCATTAGCCCCGGCTTCAATACACTTATTTTTATCCTCCTTCATCGCTTTAGCTGTAAGAGCGATAATCGGGATTTTACGGAATCTCTCCTCTTTTCTGATTTCTTTCATAGCGGAATAACCATCCATCTCCGGCATCATAATATCCATCAAAATGAGGTCAATATCCTGATATTGACGCAGTTTATCAATGCCTTCTTTACCGTTCTTACCTACAATAACGACCATATTTTTTTCCTCTAAGGCACTTGTCAGCGCAAAAACATTTCTCATATCGTCATCTACGATAAGTACTTTCTTATCTTTTAACAAGGCTTCCTTATCTTGGTATTTTTTGATCCCTTTTTGCTTCTTATCCGATATTTTCGAGTCAACACCGTGCAAGAACAAACTTGCCTCCGCTACCAGTCTCTCCATGGAGCGAGAACCCTTGATGATAATGCTTTCCCCATAACCTTGCATTGGGCCTTCCTCATCCGTTATAAAATCCGTATCGGTATAAATAATAATCGGAACCTGATCTTTCTCTTCCCTAAGTTTAGCTAACAGCTCATAACCCGACATATCTTTTTGCTTGATATCAAAAATTATACAATCAAAACGCTCGGTCTTCAAAAGGTTATACGCATCTTGTCCCGTATCAACCGTCGAAACAGCAATACCTTTGTTGCCGATTACCTCCGTGATGACCGTTTTTTGAGATTCATCACTGGTTATCAGAAGCAGCTTCTTTAAAGATTTCTCTTCCCCACCTTCTAAACGTTGGAACAGGTCATTTATTTTTTCTACGCTGACTGGTTTGCGCAGATAGCCAACAATCCCCTGCTCACTTTCGTCCGTAATAAAATTCTCATGACCGGAAATAATGTGGACGGGAATACTTCTCGTCTCCCTGTGCTTCTTTAATTCTTCGATGACTTCCCAACCACTTATGCCCGGCAAACCTATATCCAGTAAAATAGCCTTCGGCTTATGTTGACTCGCTAACTGGATTCCGGTCTCACCGTCCTTGGCAGTTAGGCAGGTAAAGCCTTTCTCTTGGGCCAGATCGGCCAAAATACCCGAAAAATTTTGATCATCGTCAATAATCAGCAACAGTTTGTCACTCGGATCGAGCATACTACTGTCCTCTTTTGAATCAACTTCTGAATCAACTTCGCTTTTAGCCCCTTCGATTATTTCAGCTAGATCTTTTGTCTCCTGAGTCGTTGGTTGAAGGGCAGTGACTGCCTGCTCGGACTTCTTGGGGATAACAACCAATTCTCCCGGTAAAATCAAGGTAAACGTACTCCCTTTACCCTCTTCACTTTTTAAATCAATCGTTCCGCCGAGCAACTGTGCAAGTTCTTTGGAAATGGAAAGACCCAATCCCGTACCACCATATTCTCTACTCGTAGTACCATCGGATTGTCGGAAAGCTTCAAATATAAACAACTGTTTCTCCGCAGGTATGCCGATCCCCGTATCACAGATGGCTATACAAATTGCTTTGGCCCTATCAAGGTTCAGCTTGGGAAAATCATGTTGGCTCGGACGACCGACATTGACCGTAATTCCGCCCTCTTTGGTGAATTTAAAAGCGTTGGAAACTAAGTTGTTAATGATTTGTTGAACCCTTTGCGTATCTGTCAAAATGCTTTCTGGAAGTTGTTTATCCAAATTTATTTTAAATTCCAGTCCTTTGTCCACGGCAATTTGTCTGAACGATCGCTCTACGTAGTCGAGAAACTCCTCTAAATTCATGTTCTCATAATTGACATCCATCTTCCCAGCTTCTATTTTGGATAAGTCCAAGACATCGTTGATCAGTTTAAGTAGATCCGTACCGGAACTATAAATTGTTTTAGCAAATTCCAGCTGTTTATCGGTAAGTGGAGAATGATCCGTTTTACTGGCAAGCAGTTGAGATAAAACCAGAATGCTATTTAAGGGGGTTCTCAACTCATGAGATACATTAGCCAAAAATTCCGACTTATATTTACTGGCAACTTGGAGATCCTTGGCTTTCTCTTCAATTTCTTTTTGAGCACTCTCTAAATGTTTGTTTTTCAGGGATATATCATTTTTTTGCAGTTCGAGACTTTTTGTGCGCTCTTCCAACTCCTCATTAGTCACCCTCAATTCTTCCTGTTGAGCATTCAAACTGGCCTCGGATTCTTTTAACGCCCTGGCCTGCTCTTCCAGTTCTTCATTACTCTGTCTTAACTCCTCCTGCTGCGCCTGTAAACGACCTTCAGATTCTCTCAAAGCCCTGGCTTGTTCTTCCAACTCTTCATTACTCTGTCTTAACTCTTCTTGTTGAACTTGCAGCTTTTCGGATTGTTCGAGCGTTTTATCCAAGAGCGACTTCATCTTGGATCGTGCTATCGTAGAATGGATTGCTACAGCGACGTTTTCGCTAATTTGTTCCATAAACTTTTGTTGAATATCCGTAAGTTCTTGAAGTAGACCCAGTTCGAGAACACATTTTACCTTTTCATTATAAATACAAGGTGTGACTATAATATTGCGCGGCACCGACTCCCCAATTCCAGAGTCAATTTTAATATAATCATCCGGTACATTGGTGATTATTATAGTTTGCCGCTCTAGGGCCGCTTGCCCAACCAACCCTTCGCCGACTAAAATTTCGTTGGAAAGATTTTTGCGTCTGGTATAAGCATAACTTCCCATCATCTTTAAAATATTGTCCTCAGTCAAAAGATAGATTGCTCCGATTTGAGCGTTTAGATACTTCGCCAGATAGGCGATAATCTTATTACCTAACGCCAGAAGATCCTGATCTCCATGAATCTTTTCGTTTAATTCTGTCTGACCGGTTTTTAACCAAGCCTGCTGCTTATTTTCGGTCATGATGACTTGAAGCTTCTCCATAAACTTATTAAAATAAACGGCCATATCTCCGAGCTCATCACTCGAACCAACCTTTAACCTTACTCTCAGGTCCGCCTCACCCTCGGAGATATCCTTAAACGTATTCGTTACTGTCTTTACCGGTACTGCAACCATCTTTAAAATTCCAAGGGAAATAAGCACAACTAAACTAATCGCTAACAGTGATAAAATCAGCATGCCATAAATCGAACTATTATTGCTCTTTTGCACTTTCGGACCATAGCTATCCTGGTCTTTAATGATTGAGGTCTTGATCTCTTCAGCAGTATCAGATATCTCCGGACCAATCACTTCTAAATTTTTAACTACGCTTTTCGTGCTTTCAACTACCGAAACCATCTCGTTGAAACTGTTCAAATAGTTCGTTTTATCTTTAATAATGATATCGAGAAGGTCCTTATTCTTGATACTGCTAGAGGATTTCTGATAAAGATCTATCGCCTTATCCAATTCGGAAAACTGTGATTTAGCCAGGTCTATTGAGGTCTGGTCACCATTGTCCAGATACTTCATGACGGATAACCTTACTAAGAGCAAATTCCGCTCAGCATTTCCGGCTCCATAAACCGCCCCGACGTCCTGATCATCCTGGGCCAATTGCATAATTTTGGCGAGGTTCTGTTCCATTTCGCTGCCCAGACTACTCATGGAATTATATAAAGTATCTCTCTGGACCTTATATCCAACTACTTTATTAAAGCCCTCTTTATATTGATTAGCTTTCTGGGAAATAGTATCGACGTCTTTAGCCCGGTTTTGATCCTCCGTAGTAGCCTTAAGGTCATTTATGAGGGTTTGCATCTTAACAAGGTTATCTTCAAACACTTGTTGTTGAGAGTTATCCCCCAACTCGATAAAGTTTTTAAAGGCAATTCTGCTCTCTAATAAATTGGACTGAATTTTTCCGGCCAGCACTTCTTCATTAGTTATTTTCCCAAATTGGTGAAAATCATTGCTGTTTTGGGTTAAACCAAAATAGGCAAATGAAGTTGCTAACAATAAAAGAACCAAGATTGCCCCTAAGAAAACCGTAAGTTTTGTTCCAAGTTTCAAGTGTCTTAAAATAGACATCAATCTGCACCTCTAATCATTTACTTTGCTCTAGCCTTACTCAGTCCATCGCGAAAGCCTATATCTAATGACCTCGGTGAACGTCTTATCTTCTTTTAATTTTTAGTTATTCCACACAATTCGCCAAAACCAAATAAATACCTCCTGAGCCATCAATAAAATTTCAATCTAGCCTTTCCCCCGACCTATCCAGAAATCAGCAAATCAACCGTCCCCTGGACTCTAATAAAAAATAGAGGCTACTGTGTAGCCCAACACAAATAGCTTCTATAAATTCAATCACAATATCCCTTAGCTTGTAATTTTGCTATATGTTCTCGCAAAATAGTTTCCAAATCTATGCCATATTGCTCTTCCAGGACAAACATCATTGTGACAGCCGTCTGAGCCACGTCTACCAATTCTCGCGCCACCATCTGCATGGCATCATCTTCTTCCAGGCGTTGTCGTTCTCCACTGAGTCCTCTGAGTTTGCCTATAGCTTGAGCCAACTCTCCGGATTCTTCCATGATCTTTAGGGCTGTGCTTTCCAGGGAAGGACTTAAGCGGTTCAAACGAGGAAGGGTCACGGTCTTAGAAACGAACGGGCCTTCACTGAATCTATGATCTGAAGTCATTCACGTAACCTCCCACATCTTATCCCTTACAACAGTACTTCCGTAATTATAACATTATTTTTATAATTATAACATTCCTTAGTAGAGAACACGCTAAAAGAACACCCTTATCTGCTCAGGATAGGATGCTCTGCTGTCTTAAGCGCTAAGTCGCCTTAATTTTCTTGGCAGATGCGAGGAGTATCAACTTCCCACACTTATAATTCGTCGCTGCGTGTGCGAAAGATCAATAAAATTTGCTCCCATTAAAATAACCGGTTTTGTGATCTCATAAGGAGGAACATAGACAATTTCGCCGCACTCTCCATTTTCCCAAATAACATTTAAGCCCGTAAAATTGACAGCGATGTTCTTCAGAAAGACGTTTAAGATATGAATATCAAAAATTCCCAGCCCAAGCGTTTGAAACATTTCAAAGGCCAGAAAAGGATTAACCCCCTTTTTGTAGACCCTATCCTGAGTCATCGCATCATAAACATCCGCAATGGCAATAATCTTCGCATATAAGTCAATCTCATCCCCTTTCAAGCCATAGGGATATCCCGAACCATCGACTCTTTCGTGGTGCGAAAGCACCGCTTCTTTGATGGGTTGACTAATCTCCGTTAGATGTTTAATGCAAAAATAGCCGATCAGCGAGTGCCTCTGCATAATGTCCAACTCAAATTCCAGTAACTTCCCTCGTTTGTTGAGGATCTCATCCGGTATTAGGACCTTTCCGATATCGTGAAGCAAGCCGGCTTGTATGACTTCCTCTATGTCTGCTTTGGGTAGGGCAAGCCATTTGGCAATGAGCATAGCATAAATTGCCACATTCACACAATGAGTATAGGTATATTCATCCTTAGCTTGAATATTGTTCAGGTATTTAATAATATTGCTGCTATCATTTACACTTCCGTAGATTTGTGCGGATAATTGAGTAATCTTATGATAGTTCAATTTTTCTCCTGAGGAAATTTCGCGCAGAACCTGCTTCACGGCGAGGATCGCTTCCAGATAACTTGTCTCGATTCGTTCCTTATTTGGATTAGTTTCATTTAGTCCATCCGCAGTATAAGTCCAAATATCCATAACTCCTATCTCCGCTAAGCGGTCTAGGATATATCGATTCAAAACGGAATCTTTGGCAACTAAAGTGATACCCTGATAGGTTTTTACGTCCTCTGCCAGAATAGTTCCGACATCACACTGGGAAACCAACCTCCTAGTTCTTGGCATAGTATCACCGCCAGCTTTCCTATAAGATGTATCTTCGGTCCAAGATACATTGATTTTCAGATTATGAGCCCAAGTTTCTTAAGGACCTCGAGCATTTTATTCGTGTCAATTGGCTTGGCGGCATAGGCCTCACAGCCGATTTCAAAAGCCTGATTAACATAGTCGGTTTCTGCCAAGGCGGTCGTCATGATCACCCTAACCCGCTGGTCAGGGGCAACCTTTTGCTTGGTCTCAAAGTCTCGGATAGCCTTCAATACTTTTACCCCGTCCACTTTGGGCATCATAATATCCAGACAAATTAAGTCATAGGGAGCTTTTTCTTTGATGGCCATCAGATAAGCGTCCAGCGCTTCCAGTCCATCAACCACCAGATCCACTTCACCATATTGAGTAAGGAATTTTGATAAGAACCTCCGACTGGCTAAATCATCCTCTGCTATTAAAATTTTCATCATCCGTTTCCTCCTTCATATCAATGTTCTAAACACATGTAAATCTCAAACTCTTGTTTGATGAGTAGAGCGTATTTAGTCGCTTCTTCTTGGTTTTCACGCCTGGCGGCCAGTTCAATTTTAAATGCTAAGGTTTTCAGTTCGTCCGCTTCAATCAGGTTGCAATTATTTTTGATTTTATGCGCTATCTCTTCAATGAAGTTCATGTCTTTATAGCTTAAACCAAGTTGAAGTTCTTCAATGTCTTGGGAAATATCTTGCAGAATGGTGAGTTTATCACGCCCCAACGAACCCTCTGGCTTGATGTTTAAGATTATCCCCGTGTCACTAATCATGATTTCCGGATCAGATTCAGCACAACGTTCTTTTTCTAGGCTGCTGCGATTCACTACCTCTTCTAGGATCCGAAATAATTCGTCCATCTTGATAGGTTTCGGTATATATTCATCCAGGCCATAAGACAGGAATTTTTCCCGATCTCCGACCAGCGCATACGCTGTCAAGGCAATGATCGGAGTATGATGATCTTTACCCTCCCGTTCGCGAATCTTGACGGTTGCTTCGATCCCGTCCATGACCGGCATTTGAATATCCATAAAGATTACATCGTACGGATTCTTGGCGTGCAATAACAAGGCCTCAGCCCCGTTCGTAGCGGATTCGACGAAATGTCCTTTCTCTTTCAGCATTATGGCCAGAACCATTAAATTGACTTTATCATCTTCTACAATAAGAATCTTTAAAGGCTTCAGAGTATGAATGAGTTGGGGATTATCCTGACATGAAGAGCCCAGTTCTCCGGTTAGCTTGAACTTGAGCGTGAAACTAAATCGACTGCCTTTGCCTTTTTGGCTTTCTACCGTCATCATCCCACCCATCATCTGAACCAATTGCTTAGAAATCACCAAGCCCAAACCCGTTCCACCGTATTTTCTCGTAATTGAACCATCCACTTGACTAAAGGTTCTAAAAAGCTTAGCTTGTTCCGGACCCGATATCCCAATACCCGTATCCGAAACCGAGAACTTCAGCTCAATGGTTTCATCGGTCATTGCCAGTGGCTCAACAACCAGGCTAACCCCCCCATGCTCCGTAAATTTCAAGGCGTTATTCAGCAGATTATTCAAGATTTGCTTTAATCTGTTAGGATCTCCTTGTAAGACCTCCGGTATAGAATCAGAACAGTCACAATTTAATTTCAACTTTTTATTCATAGCCAGCGGTAAATGCGCTTTAATCGTTGAATCCAGCAGTTCCCGCAGATTAAACCCAATCTTTTCGATCACTAATTTACCTGCTTCGATCTTCGAGAAATCCAGGATATCATTAATGATTTTCAACAGTGAGTCGGCGCAGGCTTTAGCAATCTCCAAGTTTTCGCGCTGTTCTTGACCGATATCCTTTAAGAGGGTTAAATCGATCATCCCCACCATGCCATTGATCGGGGTACGAATTTCATGACTCATATTCGCCAAGAATTCGCTTTTCGCTCGGTTTGCTGCCTCGGCCGTATCCTTAGCTAAGTGAAGTTCATTTTCCACATGGATGCGCTCAGTCATATCCGTTATAATAGAAACGAAAAACCCGGGCTCGGGGCTGTATAGTTTGACAGCAAACCAACACTTACTCCACTCAGAATAGTAGACCGGTAAAACGAGTACCACCCCTGACGACGCCACTTCCCCATATTCCGCCATTCTTTGTTTGAAGATTTCAAGATCTTCGCCGGAAAAAAGTTCCGAATATTTCTTGCCAATAATTTCTTCGCGCGACACATTAAATATCTTTTCATAGGCTTCATTGACCTCCAGGATTTCATAATCCAACGGCATTCCTGCTTGATCATAGATGACTTTGTTATACGCAAAGCTATCCGGCATATTCATAATCAGCGAACGATACCGTTCATACAGAATTCTTTGTTTTTCCTCGCTTCTCAGTAATTCAAACTCCACTTTCTTGCGCTCAGAAATATCCCGCACAAACGAAAGAACGCATTTTTTTCCATCCAACTCTATGAGCTGCGCATTAATTTCAACGGGTATTTCTCTGCCATCTTTCGTGAGATAAATGTTTTCGAAAGTGTATTGCCCTTTCGAAATCACTTCTTGAATATAATTACTAATAAAGTCTCCTTTTTCTTTGCTAATATCCGAGATGCTTATATTAAGCATCTCTTCTTTGCTGTATCCCATTCCCTGACAAGCCATTGTGTTAGCATCAATAAACTTAGAAGTCAGCTGCTTACCTTCCTGGATCTCGCGCAAAAAGATACCATCTTGGGCGACATCAAAAAGACTGCGATACTTCTTTTCGCTTTCTCTGAATAATTTTTCTGTCTGTTTGCGCTCGGTTATATCTCTGATGATGCTTACCAAAACTCGTTGATCTCCTATAAAAGTACTATAAGAGCTAACCTCAACCGGAAAGGCACTCCCATCTTTACGAACATGGCGAGTCTCAAATAAAATCCCCTGTTCTTCTGCCTGTTTCATTTGCTTTAATGTCAAGTCATTCTGTTCACGTAGATCAAAGATTTTTAGGGCTAGCAGCTCCTCTTTTGTATAGCCATAGGCTCGAAGAGCCGCCCGATTAACCTCCAGAATATTCCCCGTCATATCGATGAACATAATACTATCGCGGGCTTTTTCCAAGAGCACTTGATACTTTCTCGCCGAATCCTCCACTAGTTTGCTATCTGTAATGTTTTCTAAAGCTACAACTACATTGCGCTTGCCACCAATCATAATGGGTGTAATGCTTGCCCTAAACCAATACTTTCTTTCCGTTCCGTTAGGTATCAATACTTTGCAAAATTCCAACTGAGCAGTTGCCAGTCCAGATTTATAGGCTGCTT
>Ga0326727_10024132_pt1 | contig 11529 bp, 8 predicted proteins | sample MB2enrmetagenome_FD_207643 | JGI IMG/M metagenome (GOLD analysis project Ga0326727, IMG submission 207643) | Lab enriched peat soil microbial communities from McLean, Ithaca, NY, United States - MB29MY | ecosystem: Environmental > Terrestrial > Soil > Wetlands > Peat | place: USA: New York... | reverse complement strand
TTGGCATGAATTCGTAAGCGCCCCGCTACTTCCGTTTCGCGGGCCGCCGCCGAAGAATGGACTACCGGCGGATACCCAGCCGCTGCAGAACCGACTTATAACGCTCTGGATCCGTATCGCGCAGGTACGTCAGAAGCCGTCGGCGCTTGGCTACCAGGGTCAGCAGCCCCTTGCGGGAACCGTGATCCGCGCGATGCGTCTTGAAGTGCTCCGTCAACAGCGAAATGCGCTGGCTCAACAGAGCAATCTGGACTTCCGGCGACCCGGTGTCGGTTTTGTGGCGCTGATTTGTCGAGAGGATCTGCCGCTTCGCTTCAATCGCCAGTGCCATTCTGTGGATATAGCTCCTTGTCTTCTCTTATCTCGTTTTGGTACGTCCTTTAGAATACCACAGATGGCCCATGCCACCGATAACCAACCGGCGCCCCAACCATGCCGCTACCGGATCGGGCGGGTGAGGGGGCGGACCTGCAAGCGCCGATGGGGGGGCAACAGATGTCGCGTCTTTGCAAGACAAAAAGGCCCGAATCTGGAGTATACTGGTACTGTTCGGCCGCTTTGGCCGAGCGGAGGTCATGACCGATGTCATCCACACGCCGATCCTTTTTTGCCCGCGCGGGGGCCATAGCCGCCGCTCAGGGCCTACTTCTCGCACAACAGAAGAAGCAGCCGCCTGTCGATCCAGGGGCGACGCCGCAGGACCCTCGCATGGGCACCGCCAACGTCGAGAAGCTATTCAATTATTACGATAAACGCTCGAAGGTAGCGCTGATCAAAGGCGACACCCGGCGCAAGAATATCACCGATGCGCTGGTAGCCATCGACGACCAGATCAAGCCGATTCTCAAGACCCGGAAATACGTCATTATCAAGCCCAATGGTATCGAGCCGAGCCGGGAACTGATTTCCACGCAGGCCGATACGGTGCACGGTATCCTCGATTACCTGGCGCCTCGTTTTAAGGGTGAGGTGGTGGTCGCCGAAGTCAGCGGCACTCCCGCCAAGCAGGCTACCAGCCAGTTCGGTTGGGACAAGATTTTCGCCGAGCATAAGACTCTCAACGCCAAGCTCGATATTCCCAACGAGAATGAGAATGCGTACAAGCTTTTGCTCGGCATCGACTATGATATGCACCCGGTTCCCATCCGCATGGCCGCTCGTCTCGTGGACCCCGATGCTTTTGTAATCTCCTCGGCGGTGATGAAGACGCACAACATGGTGGTAGCCACCTTTACCATCAAGAACATGGTTTTGGGCGCGGCCATGACGCCGCCTCCGGGAATTACGCGGCCTTGGGCGGAAAGCGACAAGCGCAAGTTCCACGTGGGCATCCGGGCGGGCAACTATAACATGTATCTGGGCGCCCAGTTCATGAAGCACAACTGGGGCGTGGGCCTGGTGGACGGCTTCGAGGGCATGGAAGGGAACGGTCCCGTTTCGGGAACCCCAGTGCCGCACCGCATCGCCGTGGCCTCCACGGATTTTCTGGCGGCGGACCGCGTTTGCCTGGCGTGCATGGAAATCGACTCCAGCTGGCCCGGCTATTTGAACTACGCCTACCAGGGCGGTGTGGGCCAATACGATCTGCAGAAGATCGACGTGATTGGCGCCAAGATCGACGACGTGAAACGGAAATACCGGCTGCACGCCGATGTGGACCGGATGCTGGAGTGGCGTGGTCCGATGCTGGACCTGCCGGGGAACCTGGGCCGCAACCGGCGCCCGGAGGACGAAGATCGCCCCACTTACGCCTAAGCCAGAGCGATCGATTCGAAGCCGCTGGAGCGGGGACGAGGCGCGCGGCACGCGCCCCGTCCCGGCCCGGCTGGCTTTACTGCACTGAAATAGTCACACCGGCCTGACTGCTGTTGCCGCCGATGTTCACCAGGAGCGGCAGATCGCCCGTCGGGGCGTTCACCGGGATGGTCACGTTGAGTTGTAGCAGCCCGGCCACTTCTCCTGGAGCTTCACCCCAAAACTGCACTTGAACGGGCTGGCCGTCAATTGTAACGCCTACGGCGGCGACAGGCTTCGGGGTGTTGGCAGACAGCGGCGTTACCTGGCCGGTCACGCTGGCCGGAGACGTCAGGCCCTCCCCAGTGACATACAAAGCCACCGTGCTCCCTTTAGCGGCCGGATTGCCGGGCGCATTGTAGCTCCCATCCGGATTCGCGGCGAGCGCCGGGCCGGTACCCTGGCTGTTGGCGGCGAAGACACCAGGAACGGTGGGAGATACCGTGAGCGTGACGCCGTTGGAGGTCTGCCCCTGGTACTTCACCAGAACGGTGACCGAGCCCGCGGAGGCGATCTCATACGGCACGATGGCATTCACCTGGCTGGCGCTCGCGTAGTAAAGAGGCGCGGGATACCCGTTGAAGAACGCCTGCACGCCACCCAGGGTGGTGGGCAGTTGGCCGTTGACGATCAGGGCTTGGGTCAGAAGGGCGGGCGTCGCCGGCCCGACGGGATGAGTGCCGCCGGTGGGAGAGAAAATGGCCACGATCTCGCCCGGCGATACGGTTCCAGTCGCATAACTGGCGGCGCTTTTGACGCTGGCGATGGTGGGAAGCGGCGCGGTCACCGTTAGGCTCACGGTGACTACCGTCGAACCGGTGGCCCCGCTGGCTCCCGCGATGGTTACCGTGCCGGTGTAACTGCCGGCGGTCAGGTTGGACGGATCCACTTTCACGGAGACGGATGTACCGCTGGTTCCGGTGTTCCCGCTGGCAGGCGTGACCGTTAGCCAGCCGCTGCCGGTGGCGGGGGCAGCCGTGGCGGTGAAGGCGGCGTTGCTGCCTCCCGCGGAAACCGTCACGGCCTGCGTCTGAACGCTGGATCCGGCCTGAGCGCTGAAAGTCAGGCTCGTGGGAGAAGCGGATACCACCGGCACGGCCGGAGCGGACTGCACAACCAGGGTTACCCCGACGCTGACTGCGTTTCCGGTGCTGGGCGTAACCACGATGTTGGCGCTGTAGTTCCCCGGCGAAAGGCCCGCCGTGTTGATGCCGGCGTTGACCGTCGCCGGGGTGGTGGCGGTGGTACTACCGTTGAGGAAGCTCGCGCTCAGCCAGTTGGCGGTGGCGGGGCTGATGGGGGTAATCGAAAGCGTCACTCCCAGGCCCGCCGACCCGGCCGCGCTGGTCACGTTGAAACTCTGCGCAGCCGGCGTCGCGCCGCCCACCTGGTAGGTGAAGGGGAGGCTGCTGGAGGACGCTGTAATCGTGTTGGCGCTGCCGCCCACTACCATGCTCACGTTGACTGTCTGCGTGTTTCCGCTGGTGTTGAACGCGAGCATTCCGGTGTAGGTTCCCGGCGCGAGGCTTCCGGGAGTGGCCGTCACGACGACGGACTGCGAGCCGCTCATGCTGCTGCCGGAAACCGGGTTGGTGGTGAGCCAGTTGCCGCCTGAAGTCACCGTCAGCGTGTAGCCGAAGCTGGAATTCGGCGCCGTGACGTTGAGAGTCTGCGATTGCGAGGGCCCGCCCGCCGTGACGTTGAACTGGTTGAGTGTGTTGAATGTTAGCCCGGAAGGTGTCCCGCCGTTACCTACCACCAAGACTACCGGCATAACCACGGGGCTGTTGGCATAGCTCGCGGAGGTTATCGTGACCGTGCCGGTGTAGGTTCCGGTGCCATAGCCCGAGGCATTGCCTGTGACCGTGAGATTCGTCCCGATCAGGGAAGCCGAGAGCCAAGGTGTGTTCGAACTGACCACGGCAGTGGCCGCCGGCGTGGAGCCGTCGCTGGCCGTCAAGACAAGGGAACTGCTGTAGCTGCCGCCGGTGAGGTAGACCACGTCGCCCTGATTGTACACCTCCATCACCGGCGTTCCGGACGAACCCGTGACCAGGAGCGAGACGGGCACCGTGGTGGTCCCCGAGCCGCTCGTAATGACGATATTGCCAGTATACGTGCCGGCCGCCAGGCCAACGATAGCGTTGGGAAAAATATAGACTCCCACATTGCCCGGCGCGATCCCCCAAGATGGGGACAGGGTAATCCAGGGTTGATCCGCAGTGGCTGAATAGGAGGACGTCGAGCCGGTTACGGCAATGTACTGGACTAATCCGAGTGAGGCAGTCGAGGCGCCCACCTGGTAAGCGAAGGAAAGCGATGTGGGAGCTATGCCCGACAGCGTGTTGGCGCTGCCTCCGCCGGCCGCCACGTTCAAGGTGATGGAAATCGAGCCATTTCCCGCCGAACTGGGGACCGTGATGGAGCCGGTGTAAGTGCCACTCGCCAGGTTCGACGGGTTCACCGTGACCTGGATGGTCTCATAAGACGTGCCGCTGGCAGTCGTGTTGATCGCGAGCCAGGCGCTGCCGCCATTGTAGGTCGTAACCGTGGGCGCGCTCAGGGCCGTATTGGCGCTCGCCGATACGGTGAAGGTGGTGCTCTGCGGGGTGGTCGAGCCGGAGTTGGCGGTGAAGGTATAGCTGGTGCCCGGGCTGATATTCACGCCGGTGACCGTTCCGCCGTTAACTGAGAGCGTGACCGTAACCGAGGCCGTCCCGCCATCGGATGAGGTCAGGTTCACCGTGCCTTGATACACACCGGTAACCAGGCTCGATCCTACCGAGGAGAGCGTGAGGTGTACGCCGGCGCTGACCGGGTAACCGCTGCCGCTGGTGGTGTAATTGGCCAACAGCCAGCTTCCGCCGCTCGTGGTGGTCACCTGGTAGCTGTAGGTGCTGGCGCCGCTGGCGCTCTGTATGGCATAGATGCTGTCCGGCGAACTGGAGCCGGAGTTGTACGACCAGCTTACAGCCAAGGACGCACTGCCGCCGACAGTCAAGTTTCCGCCGGATACCGTAAACCCCACGGTAGTGCTCACGGTAGAGCCGCCCGAGGACACGCTGACATGGCCGGTATAGGTACCGTTGCTCAGCCCCGCGGCGCTGGCGCTGACGGAAAGAGGGGTTGTAGCGCTGGCGGCCAGGGTGCCGCTGGTGGGGGAGACCGTAAGCCAGGACTGGTCCGTGGAGGCGGTATAGGATATCTGCGAAGTGGTGCCGTTGGCGACTGTAACGGAGCCCGTGGTGGTACTCGAGTTCAGGCTAAGCGTCGCGGGGCTCAACGACAGCGTCCCGCTGCCCCCGCAGGTCGAGCTGAAGGCGAGCGCTACGGCCAAAGTGGCCGAGCCGTAGCCGGGCGCGGAGATCGTGACCGTGGCGTCGGGATACGAAACGAAGGTACCCGGCGCCAAGGCCAGGATCAGTTGCGTCGCCGCGCTCCCGGCTATTCCGGCTGTAGGCGAGACACTCAACCAGCTAGAATTACCCCCCTGACTCGCGTAGGAAACCGAGACGTTGAAGTTAGGCGAGCCGGAATTGTCGGTAGTTACGTTTACGGCCTGGTAATAGTTCGTGCAGTTGGTCAAAGTGAGCTGGAATATGCTCTCGGGAGTGCCTCCCGGCACAGCCACAAGCAGATTCTGGGCCGATGCCGTGGCGGCCATCAGCACTATAAGAAAGGTAACTACAGCGGTTTTCTGGAGCGAATTTCCGGCGTCCATGTGTGCCTCGGCAGTCTGATGATAGCAGACCGAATTGTCCGATTACAGACAATTCAGGCCGTGGACGCGGACAGGTTATATTCTAACGCTATTTTAGGATCTGAAACAGATTACTGTAATCGTCGGTCCACAGCCGCACGGTTTTCTTCGATTCGATCAGGAACGACGAAGTCCTGACATCGGTGTCGAAGCCCGGCTGCGGCGAAGTTACCAGCACCCACGTGGCGCCGAACACGTCCACGGATTCGTCGTCGTCGGTGTCCACCACGCGTGCGATCTTCCCGGTGGCACGCGTTTCGGCGTCCATGACGGGCTCCAGATCCAGATAGCGATTGGAGATGTGCACGGCCAGGATGCCGTCCGGCTTGAGGTGGCGGAAGAACAGCACCATGGCTTCCTTCGTCAGCAGATGCACGGGGATCGAGTCGCTCGAAAAGGCATCCACCGCCAGCACGTCGAAGTTCTCGGGGGCTTCGCGTTCGAGCGACAGGCGGGCGTCCCCCATGGCGATCTCCACCTTTCCTTTGGCTTCCGGCACGAAATAGAACTGCTCGCGGTTGATCACAGGCACCAGCGGATTGAGTTCGTAAAAGCGGTAATAATCTCCCAGCCGGGAGTACGCGGCGATGGTTCCGGTGCCCAGCCCCACCACGCCCACGCGGATGGCGCCTTTCTTCTGTTTGTCGCGGATAGCCACCCCCACGCCCGTGTTGGGGCCATAGTAGGTGGTGGGCAGTTGGCGGCGGGCGAGGTTCAGATACTCCTCGCCGTGGTTGATGGTGCCATGCGTCAGGGTGCGAACGGAATCGAGCCCCGCGGGCGGGCCGGAATCGCGCACCCGCAACCCGCCATAGAAGTTGCGCACCAGCACGCGGGAGTCGCGCGTGGCGTCGCGGGTTTGCATCCCCAAGTAAATGGCCATCCCCACGATCAGCAAGGCGGCGGCATCGGGAATGAGCCGGCGCCATCCGCGGTACCATTCGGGGATGGTGGGGTCCAGCCGCAGCGCCACCCATACCACCACCGCGCAGAAAACCATACCGATCTGGAACTCGTAGAAAGCATTAAAGAGGAGAGGCGCCACCAGGCCGACAAACAGGCCGCCCAAAGCTCCTCCGGCCGAGACCATCACATAAAAGTGCGTGAGATAACGCGGGTGCGGCTTCATGCGGACCAGCTCGCCATGGCACACCATGCAGCACGTGAACAGGCCGAGGGAGAACAGCGGAACCAGCACCTTGATGGAGACCACGCCGCTCGAATCCTGGCCCGTCGCATAGGCCATGCTGCCCAGCGCCACCGCCAGAAGCTGCAGGTAGGGATTGCGCCGGTACCAGCCGCTGCCTTCAAAGCACAGGATGAAGGTGAGCAGGTAGATGCTCAGCGGCAGCACCCATAGAAACGGGATGGCCGCCACATTCTGCGACATGTGGTTGGTGATGGCCAGCAGCAGCACCGAGGCTGCGGCCGGCAGAGCCAGCCACATGGCATACTGCCGCGCTCCGGGAGGCACGGCTTCCGGATCGTCCGGGCCGGCTTGGGGTTCCGGAGCCAGCGCCAGCGCGTTGCCCGTGCGGAACGCCACGATGCCGCACAGCACGATGAAGAGGCCATACGCCCCCGACCACATCCAGGCCTGCTGGTGGGTGGTGAACACCGGCTCGAACAGCACCGGGTAGCTTAGCAGCGCGAACATGGAGCCGGCATTCGAAAGCGCGTACAGGCGGTAGGGTATGGCGCCCTTGAAGCGCCGGGCGTACCAGGCCTGCAACAGCGGGCCGGTAGTCGAGAGCAGGAAATAAGGCAGGCCCACGTTGGCGGCCAGCAGCCCCAGAATCTTGAACAAGGGATCGTCCGGAGCGGCCGGCTTCCAGGAGGCGTTGGGATAGACCGGCAGCGCCAGCGCGCTAACCAGCAGAAGCCCGCCATGCACGATCATCTGCGCGCGCGGTTTTAAATACCGCACCAGCGCGTGCGCGTACAGGTATCCCAGCAGCAGCGCTATTTGGAAAAAGAGCAGGCAGGTGGTCCACACCGCCGCCGTTCCGCCGAACCAAGGCAGTATGATCTTGGCGATGATCGGCTCCACCTGAAAAAGCAGGAATGCGCTGATAACAATGGTAAAAGCGTAAAGAAGCATATTGTCCTTCGGGGGACGCCGCGCCCTCACTCGTAGGCCGCGATCCCCGTGACCTTCTCCCCGATCACCAGGGCGTGGATGTGGTCCGTGCCTTCATACGTCTTGACGGTTTCCAGGTTCGCCAGGTGGCGCATGACGGGGTATTCGTCCGTGATTCCGTTGGCGCCCAACAGATCGCGGCTGAGCCGCGCGCACTCGAGAGCCATCCAGACATTGTTCCGCTTGAGCATGGAGATTTGCGCCGGCTCGAGTTTGCCCTGGTCCTTCAGCCGCCCGGCCTGCATCGCCAGCAGTTGCGCCTTGGCGATCTCGGTGACCATCCAGGCCAGTTTCTCCTGTACAAGCTGATGCGAGGCGATGGGGCGCCCCGCGAACTGTTTGCGCACGATCACGTACTGGCGCGCCGTCTCATAGCAATCCATGGCCGCGCCGATGGCTCCCCAGCCGATGCCGAAACGCGCCTGCGAAAGGCAGGAGAGGGCCGCCTTGAGGCCGCGCGCTCCGGGAAGCCGCTGGCTCTCCGGGACGCGGCAGCCGGCGAACGAGAGGCTGGAAGTCACCGAGGCCCGCATGGACCACTTGCCGTGGATATCGCTGGTGGAATAGCCCGGCGTGCCGCGCTCCACCAGAAAGCCGGCGAAACCCTCCGGGACGCGCGCCCAGACCACCGCCACGTCGGCGATGCCGCCATTGGTGATCCAGGTCTTTTCGCCATCGAGCACCCAGCAGTCGCCCTCGCGGCGCGCGGTGGTGCGCATACCGCCGGGGTTGGAGCCGAAGTCCGGCTCAGTCAACCCGAAGCAACCCACGGCCCGGCCGGAAGCGAGGAGCGGCAGCCATTTCTGCTTCTGCTCTTCGGAGCCATAGGCGTGGATGGGGTACATGACCAGCGCGCCCTGCACGGAGACGAAGCTGCGGACGCCGGAATCGGCGCGCTCCAGCTCCTGCATCACCAGGCCGTACTCGATGTTGCTCATCCCGGCACAGCCGTAGCCTTCCAGGTTGGCGCCCAGAAAGCCCAACTCCGCCATTTCGGGGATCAGCTCGGAAGGGAACCGCGCGTCGCGGTAGCAATCGCGAATCAGCGGTAGAACGCGCTCCTCGGCGAAGCGCCGGGCGGTCTGCCGCACCATCAGCTCTTCGGCGTCGAACAGTCCATCGACGCAGAAAAAGTCCACGCCTCGAAAAGCCATGTTGTGTATTTCACTATTTGAACACAAAACGGGGGGAGGGCCTTGGGGGCTGCTCGCTGGAGCCGTTCATTGCATGGGTGGATCGGGGCTTGACTCGGCTCTTAGGCCAAGAAAACTAGTGAGGCCCTCATCGATGGCGGCGATCTCCTCCCGCGCAAGCTCACCGAACACGCGCCGCACCCTGCGCTTGTCGATCGATCGTAGATGGTCAACCAGCGCGAACGACCTGCGCGCGAGACCGCTTCGGCCGGGCGCCAAAGGAGGATAGAGCAGGCCCTCGCCAGCGGTTCCTGTTATCGGCACGACACAAACCAGCGGGAAACGATGGTCGCCGATAACGTCGGGGTCGCTCACCACGACGCAAGGCCGGATACCCCGTTGTTCGTGGCCGAGCGTGGGGTCGAGATCGACAATGACGACCGCGCCGCGACCGAGCCTCACTCGCGCCCCTCCACCCAGCCTTCGCCGGGAACCCACCGAACCGGCTTACCAGCGCTACTGTCGACGAGCGCTTCGGTGTCCTCCTCGGGCAAGCTGCGGCTCCATTCCCCAAGCCCCTGCTCAGCGAGAGCCGCGCCTTCCGGGTGGGGATTTTGCAAGGAGAGGCGGAGCTCGGCCCGGCGGCGCCTCTCGATCTCGCGCCGGACGGCTTCCGCGACGAACTTACTGCGATTCTTCTCGCGCTTGTCGATGTCCTTTACCAGTTCGTTTGGCAGAGTGACTGTCACACGCTCGACGCCGGCCATCTCATACCTCAAGTATGATCATACCGCTGTGGGCCTGGCGGCAGCCAGAAGCCGCCAGGCCTTTCGGGAGCGCCCTCCATGCCTCACGGATACAGGCCGCGGATGCGGTTGGCCTCCGCCACGCGGCTTACGCCCAGCATATTCGCCGCTAGGCGCATGCTCACCTTGCGGTCCAGGTGGATCTTGAGCACGTCGTTGAAGGCGCGCACCATGACCCTCTCCAGCCGGGAGTTCACGTCCTGCTCGTCCCAGAAGAGGTGGTTTTCGTCCTGCACCCACTCGAAATAGGAGACCGTCACGCCGCCGGCGTTGCAAAGGATGTCCGGGATGAGGAAGACACCCTTCTGGTCGAGGATGCGGTCGGCTTCGGGGGTTACCGGTCCGTTAGCCGCTTCCGCCACGATGCGGGCGCGCACGGAGTGGGCGTTCTCCTCTGTGATGGCGTTCTCCAGGGCGGCCGGGACGAGAATCTCGCAATCCAGCAGGAGCAGAGCTTCGGCCGGGATTACCTCGGCATCGGGGAAGCCGCGCAGGGAGCCGGTGCGCTCCTTGTGCGCGATGAGTTTGGGAATATCGAGGCCGGCGCGGTTATAGATCGCCACCGTCGAATCGCTGGCGGCGATGACCACGGCTTCGGCGGCGTGAAACAGGTTGGCGGCAATCGAGCCGGCGTTGCCGAATCCCTGCACCGCCACGCGGGCGCCCTTCACCGGGATTCCCAGGTGCTGGCAGCTGCTCAGCACAGTGTAATAGCAGCCCCGGCCGGTGGCCTCGTGGCGGCCCAGCGATCCGCCCAGGCTGATGGGTTTGCCGGTGACCACGCCCATGACCGGATAGCCTTTATTCATGCTGAAGGTGTCCATGATCCACGCCATGATCTGCGGGGTGGTATAAACGTCCGGCGCGGGGATGTCCTTTTCCGGGCCGATCAGTGGCAGGATGGAGGTGGCGTAGCGCCGCGAGAGACGCTCCAGCTCGCCCATGGACATCCGCTTGGGGTTACACGTGACACCGCCTTTGGCGCCGCCGAAGGGGATGTTCACCACGGCGCATTTCCAGGTCATCCACGTGGCCAGGGCCTTGACTTCGTCCAGGGTGACGTTGGGATGGAAACGGATGCCGCCTTTGGCCGGGCCGCGCGTGGTGCTATGCTGCACGCGATAGCCTTCGAAGCGAACGATCTTTCCGGTGTCCATGCGGACCGGCACACTCACCTGGAGTATGCGCTCCGGACATTTGATCATGGCCCGGATGTTCTCGTCGAGATCCAGCGCGTTGGCCGCCAGATCGAAGTTCTCGAGCGCTACTTCGTAGGGATTCTTGAAGCTTGTTTGGGTTACGGTTGCTAACATGGCAAACCTCTTTTCGCGACGAACGGAGTCGATTTACATGCTAGGCTCCACTGGAATCGTAGATCCGCTAAAACACCACGTCAATGGGGTGCTCCAGTATATGTGTGATCCTTCGTGCCTGACAATGTGATTATTTCGATACAATCCCGCTCAGCACCTCTCCGCGACCTGTCGCTGCGTGGAACGACCATTCAGGTCCGAAACACTTGTAATTACGGTCGCTGCTGCCGGAAACTATACGGAAATGGGGATCAATCTAGGTCTGGACATCGGGGCCATCAGTCTCAAGCTGGCGGCGCTGGGCAAGCCGGCGGACCGCCCCATTCTCGAAGCTCTCTGCGCGGCGCATCCCGAGTTCCAAAGGATCGAGCTGGATGGCCGCCCGCTGGTGCTCTCCGAGTACCGGCGCATCTCGGGCAGCCCCATCCAATCCACTTACGATCTACTGCGCGACTTCTATGAAACGGTCCCCGAGGACCGGGTGGAGGGTATACGCGTCACCGGTTCGGGCAGCCGGACGATCGCGAAGGTGCTGGGGCTCTTCTTCGAAAACGAGTTCAAAGCCATCGCGCGCATGATCGGC
>Ga0326727_10024131_pt1 | contig 11529 bp, 10 predicted proteins | sample MB2enrmetagenome_FD_207643 | JGI IMG/M metagenome (GOLD analysis project Ga0326727, IMG submission 207643) | Lab enriched peat soil microbial communities from McLean, Ithaca, NY, United States - MB29MY | ecosystem: Environmental > Terrestrial > Soil > Wetlands > Peat | place: USA: New York... | reverse complement strand
CTTCGAGCCGTTCGTTCCCGTCTGGCGGCAGGTGGACCCGCACGTCACCATGCTGCTCGACCCTTATGACCTGGTTCCCCGGACCATCTTGGAAACCGGCTCCTGGGAACGCGACTCCTGGCGGGCCCTCGCGAACCATCTCCATGCCGGCGACACTTTTGTGGATATCGGCGCTCACATCGGGTACTACTCGCTCGAAGCTGCGCCCCTGGTGGGTCCCGGCGGACGCGTCATCGCGATCGAGCCCAACCCCGAGACCGTGCGCCGGCTGCGTGACAACATCCGCGCCAGCGGCGCGGCCGGCGTCGTATCCGTCGAGCCCGTGGCCTGCTCGGATGTCGAAGCGACCCTCGATCTCTTCGCGGCGCCCCGCAGTAACACCGGGGAGACTTCGCTCTCCCACACCAACGCGTCGCAGGCCGGCCTGGCGGTGGCCTCCTTCCGCGTGCGCGCCCGCCCTCTCGACGACATTATTAGAGACAGCGGCGTGGCGCGCGTGGACGCGATAAAAATCGATGTCGAAGGCGCCGAATACCTGGTGCTTAAGGGGGCTCATGAAACCCTGGAGCGCTACCATCCGGTGATCCTTGTGGAGCTGGTCGAGCGCCAGTTGCAGGCCATGGGTACCAGCACCGCACAGGTCCTGGCGCTGCTCAGCTCCCACGGCTACACGCGGCGCCATTCGTACGACGAAAACGCCGAGTTCGCGGTGACTGAGCCAGTGAAGTAAATCGGTATTTCCCGCCGTGAAGCAGCGCTACTAGGCGCAAGCTGGTGAAGTACGCCTTCATAGCCCGCCCCAAAGCTCTCTTTCATGGCCTTCATGAACATGTCGTTGCCAGCATCGCGAGCGCCGTGGCGGATCGTACAATCGCCGCCCACCTCGGCTTCACGCGGCGGCGGCCGCGGCCGGGGGTGTGCTCGCCGGCGCCACCGCGGGAGCCGCTCCCTTGAGGAACACCAGGCGGCCCAGGGCACTATCGAAATCCACGAAGACGCGCTCGCCCTCCTGTACCTGGCCGGTGGCCATCAGGTTCGAGAGAGGATGCACCAGCCGCCGGTCGATGGCGCGCTTCAAGTGGCGCGCGCCATAGCGCGCGTCGGTTCCCTCGCGCAACATGTAATCGCGCGCCGCGTCGCTGAGGCAGAACGCGAAATGCGCGCCGTTGACCGAGCCCGAGATGCGCCGCTGCACGGTCTTCAGTTCGATGGCCAGGATGCGCCGCAGCTCCGCCTGGCCGAGCGGCTGGAAGACCACGGTGCGGTCGATGCGGTTCATGAACTCCGGAGTGAAGCGGCGGCGCGCGGCCTCCAGGCCCGCGCGCGATAGCTTACCCGTCATGCCGGTTGTGAGCGCGGCCTCGCCGGTGGAAAATCCCAGCCCCGGCCGCAGCAGCGCGCTCATCTCGGAAGCGCCCAGGTTGCTGGTCATGAAGATAAGGGCGCGCGAGAAGTCCACGCGGCGATTGTCGCCCAGGGTCAGGGTAGCCTTGTCGAGGATGCCCAGCATCAGGTTCCACAGCGCGTCGCTGGCCTTTTCCACCTCGTCGAAAAGCACCAGGCTGAGCTTCACCTTGTCGGTATGAAACTGGTTGAGCACTTCCTGGCTAAGGGCGGGATGGGTCTCGCGATGCCCCAGGTATCCGGGAGGCGAACCGATCAGCTTGGCGATCTCGTGGCTATGCTGGAACTCGCCGCAATCGATCTTCACCACCGCCCGCGCATCGTTGAGCAGGGCCTCAGCGGCAGCTTCCACCATGCGGGTTTTCCCCGAGCCGGTGGGTCCCAGAAACAGGAAACTGGCGATCGGCTTCCCCGGCGCCGACATCCCAGCCGCCCATGTCTGGTAAACATCCACCATCTCGCGGATGGCTTCATCCTGCCCCACCACCCGCCTGCGCAATTCTTTTTCGAAAAACTCGGCGTCCCGCCCCTTCCTGGCGGTATCCAACAGCACCCGTGGCCGCGTCATCGGAGTATCCCTCCCTACTGGATTGGATGCGCCGGGCGGGGGGATCTCGTAGCGATTGTGTAAATACTTGTCAGCGAGCTGCGGGGCGTGTCATTTCTTTTGCGCGGCGCCTTCGGGAATGCGCCAGAGATAGATGGTGTGGCCTTCCACGATCTCCTGCTTTTCCGGCTCCCAGTCGCCCATGTCGAAGGTCTGCGAGACGATCCGCGTGCCGGGCTTCAGATCATGCCACAGCTTGGGCCGCAGCTTGAGATTCAGCGACGTCAGCAGGTAGAGCGTCACCACGCTGGCATCGTGAATATCGGCCTCGAACAGGTCCTCGTTCTTGAAAACCACCATGTTGGTGACGCCGTTCTTGGTGGCGTTCTCATTGGCCTCGGCGATGCGCTGGGGGTTGATGTCGATTCCCGTGGCGTGAATGCCATAAACCTTGGCCGCCGTCACCACAATGCGCCCGTCACCCGATCCCAGGTCGTAAAGGATATCGCCTTTGTGCACGTTGGCCAGCTTCAACATGGCGTCGACAACCGGCTGGGGAGTGGGGACGAAGATAACGTCCGGCTCCCGCAAGGGCTTGGTCTGTTGCGCGTTTCCGGCCGCCGAAAAGAACAGCACGAAGGCCAGGGGGAAGATCACTCTCGCGAATCGCATATCATTCTCCTTCCAGAGGAATTCCTACTTTACGTCAGACCGAAGGCGAGTTCAACCGGGGAAGGAAGCGGCACGCCCGCTACGAAACGAGCCGCAGGCAAGCGTACACCACCGGCAGGGTAAACAGGGAGCTGTCCACGCGGTCGAGCAAGCCTCCGTGCCCCGGCAGCAGAGCGCCGCTATCTTTCACGGCCGCGCCGCGCTTGATGGCCGATTCCACCAGGTCGCCGACCTGCCCCGCCACGTTCGCCACCAGGGTGATCGCCGCGGCCTCGGCCAGGCTCACTCCCGGCACGAAGCGCACCAGATAGGCTCCCGCGAGTATCATCGAGGCCGCCACGGAAGCCGCCGCGCCTTCCCAGGATTTGTTGGGGCTGACGCGCGGGGCCATCTTGTGGCGGCCGAACTTCTGGCCCACGTAGTAGGCGCCCGCATCGCCCGTCCAGCTCACCAGCAGGGCGAACATCAACCAGTGCGGGCTGACGGCCCGCAGCGACAGGGCGCACCGCCAGCAGCCAAAGATGTAGACGATGCCGGTGATGAGGAATCCGGCACGCGGCAGCATATCCGAGAGCCGGGCGGAACGCATGGCCAAACCCAGCGCCAGCATGGCCGAGGCAACGACGAGCAGCCATGCGTCGCCTTTCCAGACCAGCACCAGGAGGCCGGCGCCGTAGCCCAGCGGACCCGGCGAACCGAAGCCGTAGGCGGCGGCAACGCCGTCATACTCGCGGTAGCATTGCAGAGCCACCGCGGCCAGCACGGCCAGGAAGATCCAGTAGTTCGCCCACAGCACCGCCCAGGCGATGAAAGGGATCAGCACCGCGGCCGTCAGCAGGCGCTTCATGACGGCCGAAGGGCTTCGACCAGGCGCTCGTCTCCGGAGCGGCGCATCCCCGGCAGGGGACCGGAACTGAGGCCGCCGTACCGGCGGTCGCGCTTCTGGTATTCGAGCACAGCTTGCAGAAGGTCCGTGCGCGTGAAGTCCGGCCACAGCGTCTCGGTGACGTACAACTCGGAGTAGGCGATCTGCCAGAGGAGGAAATTGCTGATGCGCATCTCGCCCGAAGTGCGGATCAGCAGGTCGGGGTCGGGACAGTCGGCGGTGTAAAGGCTGCCGGCGATGGAATCCTCGTCGAGCTTCAGGGAATCGATGGTGCCGTTGAGCCGGGCCATCTCGATCAGGGAGTTGACCGCGTCCACGATCTCGGCGCGCCCGCCGTAGTTGATAGCCAGGTTGACGAGCAGCCCGCGATTGGCGGCGGTGGCTTCGACGGTGGCTTCCAGTTCTCTGCGAACCTGCTCCGGCAGGGCCTCCAGACGCCCGATGGCCTGCAAGCGGATATCGTTCTTCTGGAGATCGGGAAGTTCCTGCTTCAGGTAGTAGCGCAGCAGGCGCCAAAGGGTTTCAACCTCCGTGCGCGGCCGCTTCCAGTTCTCCACCGAGAAGGCGTACAGGGTGAGGGCTTTGACGCCCAGCCGCGCGCAGGTCTCCACCGTGGAGCGCACCGGGCCGATGCCGGCCTTGTGTCCGGCCACGCGCGGCAGCCGGCGCCGCCCGGCCCAGCGGCCGTTGCCATCCATGATGATGGCGATGTGGGCGGGCAAGCGGGCGGGGTCGATCGCCTGCGCCAGTTCCCAATCCTTCCCCCCTGGCTGCAGCGATTCCAGTAGTGCCTTCATGAAGTAATTTCTTATGGTACCGCAAGGCTCGGCGGATGGACATCCCGAGCAGGCCGGCAAATCGGCACAACGCGGAGACGCGGAGATGCGCCGGGTAGAATGAAAGAGGAGTCAATACTCCGGAAGGATTTCAATGCACCATCCTTTGCTCGTTTCGGGGTTCTCTACTATCTTGCTGTTTACTTTTCTTCCGGGGGTGGCCGCCGCCGGCGCCATACCGGTTTCCGGCCAACGGCGCGTCACTCTCGACGACGACTGGCGATTCTTCCAGGGCGTCGCGGCCGGCGCGGAGCAACCGAACTTTAACGATTCGCGGTGGACCACGGTCCGGCTGCCGCACGATTGGGCGATTGAAGGGCCCTTCGATCCCAAAGAGAATCCGCACACAGGGGCGTTGCCAATCTACGGGACGGGGTGGTACCGCAAGCGCTTCACGGTACCCGAAGGCGGGCGAGGGCGTTATTTCAACCTGCTGTTCGACGGGGCCATGTCCAATGCGCGCGTGTGGCTGAACGGGCAGGAACTGGGCGGCCGGCCTTACGGCTATATCGGCTTCGCCTTCGACCTCACACCCCACCTTCGCTTCGGCTCCCGGGAAAATGTGCTGGCGGTGCGGCTTACGCCCGAGAACCACTCTTCGCGCTGGTATCCGGGCGCGGGGATCTATCGCAACGTGTGGCTCGATATCACCGGCCCGGTGCACGTGGGGCTGTGGGGCACTTACGTCACCACTCCCCAGGCGACTGCGGAGCAGAGCAGCGTGGCAGTGAAGACCGAGCTGCTCAACCGCTCGGACCAGGAGGCCAAGGTGGTGCTCCGAAGTTCCATCCTGGACGCCGGCGGAAGGCAGGTGACGCAGACGAACGGCGCGGCCGTAATCCCCGCCGGCGGGAGCTTGACCGTCCCCAGCAGCTTAAGCGTGCCTAAGCCGGAGCGGTGGGACATCGACCACCCCTATCTCTACACACTGGTGAGCGAAATTCTGGAGGGCAGCCGCGTGGTGGACCGCTATACCACGCCGTTCGGCATCCGCACCATCGCCTTCGACCCCAAGAGAGGTTTCCTGCTGAATGGGCGGCACGTCAAGATCCAGGGCGTTTGCGATCATTCCGACCTGGGGGCGCTGGGCATGGCGGTCAATCGCCGGGCCACCGAGCGCCAGCTCGAGATCCTCAAGGGCGCGGGCGTCAACGCCATCCGCACCAGCCATAATCCGCCGTCGCCGGAGTTGCTGGATCTGTGCGACCGCATGGGCTTGGTGGTGATGGACGAGGCTTTCGACATGTGGCGCATCGCCAAAACGCCCAACGACTACCACCAGTATTTCGCGGAGTGGTCGGAGCGGGACGTGCGCGACATGGTGCACCGCGACCGCAACCACCCCAGCGTCATCATGTGGAGCATCGGCAATGAGATCCCCGAGCAGAGCAAGCCCGAGGGCCGCGCCGAAGCCCATCGCCTGGTGGGCTTTTTCCACCAGGAGGACCCCACGCGCCCCACCACCTCGGCTTTCAACAACTGGACCGCGGCCATCCAGAACAAACTCACCGACGAAGTAGATGTGCAGGGATTCAACTACCGGCCCATGGATTACGAGAAGATCATGAAAGAGCATCCCACGTGGGCGGTTTTCGGTTCGGAGACGGCTTCCTGCGTCAGCTCGCGCGGCGTATACCACTTGCCGATCGCGAAATACGAGAAGGACCCGTCGCTTCAGCTTACGAGCTATGACGTCATTGCGCCCCTGTGGGCCTACTGCCCCGATCCGGAGCTCGCGGTCCAGGAGCGCTTCCCCAATTTGCTGGGCGAATTCGTCTGGACGGGCTTCGATTACATCGGCGAGCCGACGCCCTATTTCGCCTTGCGCGCCGACGACCCGAAGGACTGGCCCGCGCGCAGCTCCTACTTCGGCATGATCGACCTGGCGGGATTCCCCAAGGACCGCTATTACCTCTATCAAAGCGTGTGGACCGCCAAGCCCATGGTGCACGTGTTGCCGCACTGGAACTGGGCGGGCCGCGAAGGCCAAAAGATCCCGGTGATGTGCTACTCAAACGCCGCTGAAGTGGAATTGTTTCTCAACGGAAAATCGCTGGGCCGCAAGAAACGCTTCGGCGAGCCGGTGGAGCTTCCGGTGGGCAATAACATCAGCCCGAGCCATAAGTACTCGAGCAAGTTCCGGCTCATGTGGCAGGTGCCCTACGCGCCCGGCGAGCTGAAAGCAGTGGCTTACCAGGGCGGCGGGCAGGTAGCCGTGGATACCGTGCGCACCGCGGGCGCGCCGGCCAGGGTGCGGCTCATCCCGGACCGGAGCAAGATCCAGGCGGATGGCGACGATCTCTCCTTCGTAACCGTGCGCATCGAAGACAAAGACGGAAACCTCTGCCCGGCGGCGGATAATCTGGTACGGTTCAACGTCACCGGAGCTGGCACGCTTGCCGCCGTGGATAACGGCAACGCCGCCACGGTAGAACCGTTCCACGCCGACCACCGTAAGGCATTCAACGGGCTGGCGCTTCTGATCGTTCGCTCGCGTCAGGGCCAGCCCGGCTCGGTGCATATCACGGCGGCTTCCGACGGTTTGGCGCAGGGCGCCGCGGAGATTGCCACCGCGCGGTGATCGAATAGGCTACCGGTTCACCACTTGTAGGTCGTTGGTCACGGAAAATGCTCCGGGCACGGAGTTGGCCCGGATGTAGGCAAGATTCTTGTCCGCTTCCGAGGCCACCACGCCCACCAGCGTGACTTGTCCGTTTTTCACGATGATGTGGATCGGCGGTATCGCCTGTATGGCGTAACGATCGAGCGACGGCGTGCCATAGATGGTCCGGTATTCCGCCATCCGGATGCGGTCGTCATCGGAAGAAAGCGGCAACACCTCAATCTGGTTGATCACTTTCTCCACCCCTTCGATTTTCTTCACCACGTTTTCGGCATCGCTCTTCAGAGTTGGGCGGGTTACCTGGCCGAACAGCGTCACGGTATGCCCATCCACCTGGTACGCCAGGTTGTCGAACACACCGTAGTAGGGCAGCATCACCAGTTCGTGGCGCACTTCCCGCGCGATGCTGCTTTCGCCCATAGGGCCGGACTGCAGCGCGTTGAGGCGGTCGGCCGAGGAACGTTTGTCTTGCGCGATCGATGAAATGCCGGCGGCTGCGATCAGCGCAACCGTACAGAATCGTACTCCCCAAGGTTTCATGCGTTTCCTCCTGGACTGCAGAGGAATGCAATTTCCGCTCCAAAGTTAGCGAAATCCTGGCCCGAACCGCGCTCCAGTCGCCTTTCAATCGTCCCCGGAGATCTCTACTAGGCCTTCGGCCACTTCGGCGGCTTCCTCGGCCGTGAAATTCTCGACTTTGGCCGAAATGTTCATGGAGCAGAATTTCGGTCCGCACATGGAGCAGAAGTGCGCGTCCTTGAAGCCTTCGTCCGGAAGCGTCTCATCGTGCATGGCGCGAGCCGTCTCCGGATCGAGCGAAAGCTCGAACTGGCGGTTCCAGTCGAACTTGTAGCGCGCGCGGGAAAGCTCGTCGTCGCGGTCGCGCGCGCCCGGCCGCTGGCGCGCTATGTCGGCGGCGTGCGCCGCGATCTTGTACGCGATAATACCGGCCTTCACGTCGTCGCGGTCCGGCAGCCCGAGATGCTCCTTGGGGGTCACATAGCACAGCATCGAGGCGCCGTACCAGCCGATCATCGCCGCGCCAATGGCCGAAGTGATGTGGTCGTAGCCCGGCGCGACATCCGTCACCAAAGGCCCCAGTGTATAAAACGGGGCCTCGTCGCACATCTCGTTTTCCTTCTGGACCTGCATCTCGATCTGGTCCATAGGGATGTGCCCTGGGCCTTCAATCATCACTTGAACGTCATACTGCCAGGCTTTGCGGGTCAGCTCTCCCAGCGTTTTGAGCTCGGCGAATTGCGCCTCGTCGCTGGCGTCCGCCAGGCAGCCCGGCCGCAAGCCGTCTCCCAGGGAAAAGCTCACGTCGTATTTCTGAAAGATCTTGCAGATGTCCTCGAAGCACTCATAGAGCATGTTCTGGCGATGGTTTTTCACCATCCACTCCGCCAGAATCGACCCGCCCCGGCTGACGATGCCCGTGATGCGCCGCGTGGTCAGCGGAATGTGCTGCACCAGGACGCCGGCGTGGATGGTCATGTAGTCGACGCCCTGCTCGGCCTGTTCTTCGATTACCTCGAGCATCAGCGGCGCGCTGAGGTCCTCGATCCGCCGCACGCGCGAGAGCGCTTCATAGATCGGCACCGTGCCGATGGGCACCGGAGAAGCCGAGATGATGGCCTGGCGGATTCCCGGAATATCGCCTCCGGTTGAGAGATCCATGACCGTGTCCGCGCCGTATTTGATGGAATCCTGGAGCTTCTCGAGCTCGCCGGTGGCGTCCGAAGTGACCGAGGAGTTCCCGATGTTGGCGTTGATCTTGCACGTGCCAGCGACGCCGATACACATCGGTTCGACATTCAGATGGTTGACGTTCGCCGGAATAATCATGCGGCCGCGGGCCACTTCGGCGCGGACCAGCTCGGGCGCGAGCTTCTCGCGGCGGGCGACGTGCAACATCTCCCCAGTCACGATGCCCTGCCGGGCATAGTGCATTTGCGTGCGAATCTTGTCGTTTTTACGTTCGGCTACCCAGTCTGTTCGCATATGGCTCCTGTGGCCGCGTGCGGGGGCGTACGGCCGTACATGACTCGTCGCACCCCGCAAGCGCCGGATGGAAACAGGCCGAGCGGCTCTGCCCGAAGGCGTGCGCGCTCAGGCCCGTGGTTACTTACTCTTCTTAGGTTTCTTGGTTTCCTTCTTGGGACTTTTGTCCTTGGCCACGGAAATCCTCCCTTATCCTGCGATTATAACCGTTATCTTCGCGAGGGTCGCGAATTCGTAGTCCTCCGTGTTAGATCATGGAGTAGAGATGAGGGAACCCGAGGCGGCGGTCGCTATCGTACACGCATCCCATCCCGAGGAGTCCGCCCTGCTCATGCGCCGGACCGAGCGGGAGAACGACTCCTGGTCGGGCCATTGGTCCTTTCCCGGTGGCCGGCGCGAGACTTCGGATGCCGGCCTGCTGGATACCGCCTTGCGCGAGCTCGAGGAAGAATGCGGCATTCGGCTCACCCCGGCGCATCTGGCGGCTGCGCTTCCGGTGGCTGTGGCCGGCCGCGTCAGCGGACGCTTCATCCAAGTGGCGCCCTTCGTCTTTCGCATCGAAAGCCAGCCCGCCACTATCCTAGCGCCCGAGGAGGCCGCCGAGGCCCTCTGGATTCCTCTCAGCCTGCTCCGCGATCCCGCCCGGCATCGCCTCCGCCCCGTTCCGCGCCTGCCAGCAGGTATGTTGTTTCCTGCCATCGACCTGGCGGGCGCTCCCCTGTGGGGCTTCACCTACCGGGTTCTGGTCGAGTGGCTCGGCCTTTGTCCCCGCGAGCGGCCCCCCGAGAAGGCCGGGTTCGCCGTGGCCTGCCGGATACTCGAGTTTTTGCTCTCGCGCGGCCTGAAGCTCGAATCCGGATGGTCCGCGGCGTCGGCCACGGTGAACGGCCCGATTCCCGTCGGCGAAGTTCTGGAGCGCTTCTCGCTCGACGGCTGCCTGGTGCCCGCGGTCAGCCGTATCGAAGTCCAGCCGGATTTCATCCGGGTGACGGGCCACAGGTTAGAGGAACACCTGATCCAGTCCTCGGATGCGAAAATAGGAGTTTCGGAATCCTTATGAAAGTCGTGGCATTCAACGGCAGCTCCCGCAGAGGCGGGAACACCGCCATCCTGCTCGGCCATGTGCTCGGCGAGTTGCAGAAGGAAGGCATCGAAACCGAACTGGTGGAGATGAGCGGCATTGAGATCCACGGTTGTCTGGCCTGCCGGAAATGCTCCGTGCGGCAGGATCGCCACTGTTCGCAGACCGGTGATATGGGCAACTCCTACATCGATAAGATGATCGAAGCCGATGGCATCCTGCTCGGTTCGCCCGTTTATGTGGCCGACATGGCTCCGCCCATCAAGGCGCTCATCGATCGCGCCTGCCTGGTGGCGAGGGCCAACGGCAGCCTCCTGCGGCGCAAGGTCGGGGCGGCGGTGGTGGCCGTGCGCCGCGCGGGAGCCATCCACGCATTCGACTCGTTGAACCACTTCTTCCTCATCAGCGAGATGATTATTCCCGGCTCGTCGTACTGGAATATCGGGATCGGCCGCGAGATCGGCGAGGTGGAGAAAGATGAGGAAGGCATCGCGACCATGCGGGTCCTGGGCCGGAATATGGCATGGTTGTTGAAAAGGGTCAACGGTTAGCGTGCTTTGCGCGGGGGCCGGCGGCGCTACACTCATTTGAGATGCCGCCCTGGATCAACCTGCCCAACCTGTTCACGCTCGTACGATTGGCGCTGGCGCCATTCGTGATGCAGGCCGTGCTGAGAGGCCGTCCCGTCACGGCGTTCGTACTGTTCGCCCTAGCCGCTTTCACCGATTATCTGGATGGCGCCGCCGCCCGCCGCCTGGCAACCGCCACTCAAGCGGGTGCTTACCTCGATCCGATTGCGGACAAGTGTCTCTTAAGCGGTACTTTTCTGGCCCTGGCTGCCGCCCACTCGGTGCCGTGGTGGCTGGTGGCGGTGGTTTTTGGGCGCGATCTCTTCATTCTCCTCGGTGTGGTGCTGCTGGTGCTTCTGACCCCCATACGGAAGTTCCCTCCCAGCATATGGGGAAAGGTGTCCACTTGCGTTCAGATTGGCACGGTGAGTGCTTGGCTCTTCCGCGATGCCGTGGGGATCGCGCCCGGGAAGACGCTATCATTCATCATGCTTTGGCCGTGCGCGGCCTTCACCGTCTGGAGCGGGCTGGACTATGCCTGGCGCGGAGCCCAGGCACTGCGGCTCAGGGCGAAGCAGTGCGCGTAACCCGCGCGCCGGCTCGAGGCCATCCTACGGATTGACGGGCCTTGCGCAGGGGAGTAGTCTAAACGTAGGCGCGGTGATTATGACTCGCTATCTCCCGGCGCGACACTATCTATGGTTTGGCGTCAGCGCCGCCATTCTCGGTGGGCTTTCGGGATGGTATGCGATCACGTTCCCGCTGGCGCTGATCCCCTCGGCCCTATTTTTATTGACCGCGGGACTCCTGTTTGTTATGGCCTTCCGGCCGGCTGTGGAGGTCTACGAAGGTTATGTCGCGATCGGCCGGCGCATTGTCCCCTGGATGGATATTCGCCGCGTGGACC
>Ga0326727_10024130_pt1 | contig 11529 bp, 10 predicted proteins | sample MB2enrmetagenome_FD_207643 | JGI IMG/M metagenome (GOLD analysis project Ga0326727, IMG submission 207643) | Lab enriched peat soil microbial communities from McLean, Ithaca, NY, United States - MB29MY | ecosystem: Environmental > Terrestrial > Soil > Wetlands > Peat | place: USA: New York... | reverse complement strand
GAATCGTTGCAGGATTTTGCCAAGAAGTTTATGGCCGACGGTACGTTTTCGCCCGATGCCGCATTGAAATGTCCCGCGCAAGATTGCATCGCGATGAAGGGCATTCAGCAGGGCATGTACAAGACAGATGGCGACGGTCACGGCCGGATCGTGATCTTCGAACGGGATGAGCCGGGGTTTCCAGGTCTGATTTTCGAATCGCCGCAAGGCCCGCCGCAGCCGGCAACGGGCGCCGGCCCTGTGGACTATCGCCCCAATCAAATCCAGCAGCGCATTCCGGGCAAGCTCTATTACCTGGTTTTGTTGGACACGGCATCTTCGATCGAGGAGCCGGCGCTGAAGGATTTTGATTTCTTCCTGCAAAATCTGACGGTGGAGTAAAGGCGTCAGCAATTCGAGCCACCAAATGGCTCGACGGCCACTCCGGCGGCATCTATTCGTGAGAGTATCTGCGCCGCGTGTGCCAGTGCCGCGAGCGCACGTTTGCGGCGGAAGAGACCACCGGTACGCCGAACTAGCCGTTCGCGCTCTCCAACCTTCGTGCAAAGAACGCGCGAAGGATGGGGGCACGCGCCCCCTTGAGGGAATGTCAGCTCGGTGTAGCATATATCCCATGGACATCGCCAACAAACAGAGTCTTGCTTTGGCAACGTTACAAGCGTTCCAAACGAATAGACCTTCTTTCTGGGATGAAAGCGCCGTTTCGCAATTCCATGAAGTTGTCTCCGCGCTCGAAGAAGCGTTTGAGACAGATCTGTCTTCGTCCCGCATTCCGGAAGCTGAATTGAAACCATACGAGGACGAATCAGGGAACACCGCATGGGTAGATGCTGGGCGACATGTTGGTCGATTCAGTCGGACGCAGTACTCAGAAAACTTCCTCGCCCGCAAGCAAATGTCAGAAAAGCGTTACTGCGATGAAAAACTTGCCCAGCGGAAGCTAGACGGTCTCGTAATCTATTTTCAAAATCTCCCAGCGACGCCCGAACCGACGCCCGAACGCCCTAAAATCGGATTTTAGCAGTATGCTTTGCTATGGCTTCGCACGATGCGCCTCAAACCACTTCCGCGCCCGCTCCTGCTCGCGGGATAGATCGTCTGGTGTCAGGAGAGACGCGACTTTGTCTCGGATTCTCGGAACGGCTTCGGCGATCGAGGCGTCCAGCTTGCCAGCAGCCGCCAGATCGAGCCAGAAATAGGCTTCTGCGTAGTCTTGGGGCACCCCTTCGCCCTTGTAATACAAAAAACCAAGCTTCGCCTGTGTGCCGACGTTGCCTTGTTCAGCGGCCTTGCGCCACCAAAGCGCCGCTTCTCCGTAGTCCTGGGGCACGCCCATGCCGCTTTCGTACAAAGCCCCGAGGCTGCCTTGCGCCTCGGCGTCGCCGTGCTCAGCAGCCTTGCGCCACCAAAACGCCGCCTGGTTGTCGTCCTGAGGCACGCCTTGGCCGTAGTGGTGCAAAAGCCCGAGGTTGAATTGCGCGTCGGCCTCGCCCTGTTCAGCCGCCTTGCGATACCAAAACGCCGCTTGGGTGTAGTCTTGCGGAACGTCTTGGCCGTGGTAGAACAAATCTCCGAGGCCCTCTTGCGCGACGGCATTGCCCTGCTCCGCCGCCTTGCGCCACCACGCCACGGCTTGCGTGTAGTCTTGGGGCACGCCTTGGCCGTCGAAATACAGGGTCCCGAGCATGGCTTGCGCGACAGCGTCACCCTGCTCAGCCGACTTTCGGAACCACGCTGCGGCTTGCGTGTAATCCCTAGGCACGCCTCGGCCCTCCGTGTACATCATCCCCAAACCGCATTGCGCCGCAACTTCACCGCTGGTAGCTTGCCGCTTGAAGGCGGCGACGCTCTTCTGATCGAGCGCTGGCGGCACGGCACAGGGTGCCGCCTCGTGCGTTTCCGCGGGAGCATTGGCCGTAGAGCGGTCGGCTGGCGGCGCGCTCTGCTGTGCCCATGCGCCGGACGTTGTAATGACTAGGGCCGAAACAATCAACCAACGACAGGATCGAGAGTTCATGGTGTCTCTCTTTCTGCACTCCCCTACCGCGCGGCATTTGTAGCAGTCGAATTCATCTGCTAGAAATGGTACGCCATTGGCGCGTGGCCCACCCAAACACCTCCTGACGCGTCTTCGCCCACAAACGGGGTGCCCCGTCCACTAAAATCTCTCCATGAAGATTGGATTCCTTGGTCTCGGCAAGATGGGAACGCCGATGGCGATGCACCTGATTGCCGCCGGCCACGAATTGCGGGTGTGGAACCGGACCGAAGGGCGCACCGAGCCGCTGCTGCGCGAAGGCGCCATTGCCGCGGCCACGCCGGCCGAGGCCGAACTGGGCGCAGATGCCGTTTTCACCATGCTGTTTGACGATGCGGCCAACGAGGAAGTGCTATTTGGCGCGAACGGCTTGATGGACGCGTTGAGCCCGGGCGCGCTGCACATTTCATGTAGCACCATCAGCGTGGCGCTGAGCGAGCGGCTGACGCAAGAGCATGCGCGGCGCGGGCAGGAATTCGTGGCCGCGCCGGTGTTTGGACGGCCCAACGTGGCCGAAGAGGGACGCCTGTGGATTGTGGTGGCCGGCGCGGAACAGGCAGTCGCCAAAGCCCGGCCGCTGCTGGAACCGCTTTCGCGCGGCATTTCCGTGGTAGGTACGGAGCCGCGGCAGGCGCACGCCGTCAAGCTGGGCGGCAACTTCCTCATCACCATGATGGTGCAATCCCTGAGCGAGTCGTTTGTCTACGCGGAGAAGCAGGGTGTCGATCCGGCGACCTTCTTCGAGGCCGTGAACAGCGCGCTCTTCCAGTCGCCGTTCTACGCGGCGTACAGCAAGGTGATCCTGCACCCGCCCGAGAGCCCCGGCGCGACCATCGCACTGGGCGAGAAGGATTTGCGGTTGCTGCGCGAGGCCGCCGCCAGCCGCGACACCCGTTTGAGCCTGGCGGATTTGATGGCTGAGGTCTTTCGCGAGGCCCGCGCCGCCGGACTGGCCCAGGAAGATTGGGCCGTGGGCCAATACAAAATGGCCCAGCGAAGAAGCCTGCCTGTAAGATAAAGCTACGATGCGACTGAAAGGGAAAATTGCCTTCGTTACCGGGGCCAGCGCAGGCATTGGCGCTGCTACCGCCTTGGCCTTTGCGGGCGAAGGAGCGCGCCTGCTGCTGGCCGCCCGGCGTGCCGGAAAACTGGCTGAAATTGCCTCGCGCGCCCTGGACCTCGGCGCCGCCGCCGTGCACTCCATTGATTTGGACGTGCGCAGCCGCCACGCCGTGCAGCGCGCCATTGACGATCTGCCGCCGGAGTGGGCGGAGATCGACATCCTGGTGAACAATGCCGGGCTGAGCCGGGGCATGGAAAAGCTCTACACCGGCCGCATTGAAGACTGGGAAGAGATGATTGACACCAACATCAAGGGATTGCTGTACGTGGCGCGTGCCGTGGTTCCCGGGATGGTGGTGCGCGGGCGCGGCCACGTGGTGAACCTGGGATCGATGGCCGGCGAGATCGTTTATCCCAATGGCGCGGTGTATTGCGGCACCAAGGCCGCGGCGCGGGCCATCAACGATGGGCTGCGCGAGGATTTGCTGGGTACGCCGGTGCGCGTCACCAGCGTCGATCCCGGCCTCGTGGAGACGGACTTCAGCCTGGTGCGCTTCCACGGCGATGCGGGCAAGGCAGCCAAGGTCTACAAGGGCATTACGCCACTGACCGGCGAAGACATTGCCGATGTGATTCTTTGGGCCGTGACGCGGCCCGAGCATGTGAATATTGCGCGCGTGTCGCTGACCTCAATCAATCAGGCCAATACGCTGCTCATCCATAGGGAACCGTAACCGTACGCGAGCCGTGAGCGAAACGGCGGGACGAATTGCGGGCGCGGATCCGAATTTTGCGCGGAAACGGCCCGAGCGATGCGGTTCTTGCCTTTGAGGCCTACCCCATAGCCTGAATCTGCGCCTCAATGTGCGCCAAAGCGGCTTCGAGGGCGGCGCGGCGGCCTGGATTCGAAGTCCTCTGCGACAGGATGTTTTCGCGTTGCAGGTTGAGCGCCTGGAGCTGGCGTTCGCGTGTGGTACGTTGAAGTTCGGCGGCACGCCGCTCTTCCTCAGTGACCATTTTGTTGCTGGAATCGGCCACCGGGACCTCCATGGCATTTGCCATCTGTTCCTCCACCGATTTACTTTCCCATCCACGAGCCATATCTTCATTCTACGGGGCACAAAGCCGATTGCGTCCCGCAGAATGATGGATGGGAACCACGTAAGCGATGGATAGGCAACCAGGAAAGGAGCAGGGTGCCCATGCGTGCATGGCAAGTTTCAGCCTTTGGCATTGATTCTCTGGACTTTGTGGAGCGGCCAACGCCTGAGCCGGGCCCCGGCGAGGTGTTGCTGTCGGTGCGCGCGGTTTCGTTGAATCGTCGCGATCTGATGGTAGTGAAGGGGCTGTACAACCCCAAAATGAAGCTGCCGCGCATTCCCTGTTCCGATGCCGCCGGCGAGGTGGTGGGGGTGGGCCCGGGCGTAACGGCGTGGAAGCTGGGCGATCGCGCTGCCGGCATCTTTATGCAGAACTGGTTGGAAGGGCCGCTGACCCCAGTCAAGGCCCGCGGCGCCCTGGGCGGCGACATCGACGGCGTGCTGGCCGATTACGTGCTGTTCAAAGAGCAGGGATTGGTGGGGATTCCCGAGCACCTGAGCTTTCAGGAAGCAGCCACCCTGCCCTGCGCCGCAGTGACGGCATGGAATGCCCTGGCCAGCGTCGAGATCAAGCCAGGATCGACGGTGCTGATTCAAGGCACGGGCGGCGTGTCGATTTTTGCACTGCAGTTTGCGCGGCTGAAGGGGGCGCGGGTGCTGGGCATCAGCTCCAGCTACGAGAAGTTGGAGCGGGCCAGCGCGCTCGGCCTGGATGCGGGACTGAATTACCGCGATAACCCCGACTGGGATCGCTGGGCGCACGACCAGACTGGCGGCGACGGCGTGGACCTGGTGGTGGAAGTGGGCGGCATCGGAACGCTCACGCGCTCTCTCCGGGCCGTTCGCATGGGCGGAACGGTAGCACAGATCGGGGTTCTTGCCCCGGGAGCTGAAGCCATTCCGCTGGGCCTCATTTTCCACAAATGGTCGCGAATCCAGGGCATCTACGTGGGCTCGCGACGGGACTTTCAAGAGATGAACCGGGCTATTTCTCTGGCAGAGCTGCGGCCCGTGGGCGAGGAATTCGACTGGACTCAGGCGCGCGAGGTATTGGAGCGCATGGAAGAGGGCAGCCACTTCGGCAAGATGGTGCTGACGGTGAACTGAAGCGGAGCTAGCTCCGCTATCTCTGCCAACTCCGCTAACCCCGCTGCGTTAGAGTAGTTCTGTGGACCTCTACGAGAAAATGCTTGCCGTGGCTTTTGAAGAGGCCCGGCATGGTCTTGTCGAAGGCGGCGTTCCCATTGGCGCGGCAATCTTTACGCGCGAGGGCGAGTTGGTGAGCCGTGGCCACAATCGCCGCGTGCAGCAGGGCGATCCCAGCATGCACGCTGAGACGGATGCCTTCCGCCGCGCCGGCCGCCAGCGCAGCTATCGCAACCTGGTGATGGTGACCACTCTGGCTCCCTGCTGGTATTGCAGCGGCCTGGTGCGGCAATTCCGCATCGGCACGCTGGTGGTGGGTGAAAGCCGGAATTTTGCCGGAGGTCTCGACTGGCTGCGCGAAAACGGCGTGGAAGTGATCGATCTCGACAACCAGGAGTGCCGGGAGCTGCTGGCGGGTTACATCGCCGCGCATCGTGAGATTTGGAACGAGGATATTGGCGAAAGCAGCTTCTAGCTTCTAGCTATTTCGAGGTTAGCGCTGACTCTCCCTCAGCACCATGAAGCTAAGGGCTAGAAGCTTCTGAGAAACGTGATTCATTCCGCAGATGGAGGCGAACTTGAGTTTGCAGGGCAGCTCGATTGTCAACGGCGCGTCCCGGCCGGGAACCGGGACAGCTTTTTTCGGCTTAGACCCTGCGGCGGGCGCGCGGCTTGAGCCGGTCTATCATTGCGCGTCGATCGAGGATTTGAACCTCGCCGCCGATCTGGCCGAAGAAGCGTTCGCGACCTACGGCAAATTGCCGGGACGTGAAAAGGCTCGCTTCCTGCGCCACATTGCGGACGGCATTGAAGCCATTGTTCCCGAGCTTGTGGAGCGTGCGCATCGCGAAACAGCGTTGCCTGAGGCGCGCGTGAAAGGCGAGTCGGCGCGGACTATTAATCAGCTTCGACTTTTTGCGCAGGTGGTTGAGGAGGGTTCGTGGGTGAACGCGCGCATCGATCCCGCGCAACCCGATCGCAAGCCGCTGCCGCGTTCCGACATTCGTTCCATGATGCGGCCGCTGGGTCCGGTCGCGGTTTTCGGCGCCAGCAACTTTCCCCTGGCGTTTTCCGTGGCCGGTGGCGATACGGCAGCCGCATTTGCCGCAGGTAATCCCGTGATCGTGAAGGCGCACCACGCGCATCCCGGCACCAGCGAACTTGTCGGCCAGGTCGTCGCGCGCAGCGTGAAGGAGTGCGGCCTGCCGCCGGGTGTGTTTGCGCTGCTGTTCGGAGCGGGTGCGGAGATTGGCGCGGCGTTGGTTGACCACCCCAAGGTCAAGGCTGTCGGATTTACCGGCTCGCTCGCGGCCGGCAAGGCGCTCATGCAGCGGGCGGCGGCGCGGCCCGAGCCCATCCCGTGCTTTATGGAGATGAGCAGCGTAAATCCGTTCTTTGTTCTCCCTGATGCGCTCTACTCGCGCGGCCCGGAGATTGCGCGTGGACTGTTTGGCTCGTTCACGCTGGGCGTGGGACAGTTCTGCACCAAGCCGGGACTGGTTTTTCTGCCGCGCGATGTAACCGGGAATATCTTCGTCGACGAGCTAATAGTCCAGGTGGAGAAGGCCGGCCCGGCGGCGATGCTCACCGAGGGGATCGCAAAGAGCTATCGCTCCGGCGTGGCCGGGCGGCAATCCAGTGTGGAAACGGTGGCGCAGGCGCCATCGGACGGTGCCGGTAACTGCTACTCCGCGCCGGTGGTGATGCAGATCGGCGCCAAGGACCTGCTGCGCGACCCAGAACTCGCGACGGAAGTCTTCGGCCCGAGCGCACTGGTGATTCGTTACGACAGCCGCGAAGAGCTGCTGGAGTTGGCGCGCTCGCTGGAGGGGCAACTGACTGCGACCCTGCACGGATCGGAGCGCGATCTGGCCGCGTTTGCCGATCTGATTGCGATTCTGGAGTGCAAGGCGGGAAGGCTTATCGTAAATGGTTTTCCCACGGGCGTGGAAGTCTGCCACGCGATGGTGCACGGCGGGCCCTACCCGGCCACCAGCGACAGCCGCGCCACTTCGGTAGGCACCTACTCGATCTACCGCTTCGTGCGCCCCGTCTGCTACCAGGATTTTCCGCAATCGGCGCTGCCAGACGAGCTGAAAAACCAGAATCCGCTCGGCATCTGGCGGCTGGTTGACGGCGCATTCACGCGGGATGCGGTGAGCGCCGCGTCGAAGGCAGGCACAGCGTAGTACAGCCGATCTCCTGACCGGCTGTAGTGCGGGTCTCCAGACCCGCACTCGGCCCACACACTATACTGGTCTGCGGAAAGGGCTTCCCCATCAAAGACATTCCATTCAGTTCGGTATTGGAGTCGACTGACGCAGATTTACTGGAGGTGGCCACGCACGCGCCCGGTCCTTCCGGAGTGCTGCCGCTTACCGCAGAGATGCTGCTCACCGAGCCCTCAGGGAATCTCTTCGGGCTGACGCAGAATGCGGGCATGGGATGGGAGCCGGCACGCCTGCTCGACCCCGAATTCCTGATTCTGAGCACGCACGGCGGCTTGCGCGCGGAAAACGGCGAAGCCATCGCACTGGGCTTTCACACCGGCCACTGGGAAGTGGGTCTGCTTGTGGCTGAAGCCGCGCGAGAGCTGAAATCGTTGCGCGCCACGCCCTTTGCGGGAGCGTGCACCGACCCCTGCGACGGCCGCACCCAGGGCACCACGGGCATGATGGACTCGCTGCCCTTTCGCAACGATGCCGCAACAGTTCTACGCAGATTGATACGCTCGCTGCCCACGGGCAAAGGCGTAATCGGCGTGGCCACGTGCGATAAAGGGTTGCCGGCGATGATGATGGCGCTGGCGTCGTTGGGCAGCCAGCCTGCGGTGCTGGTTCCCGGCGGCGTCACGTTGCTGCCCGAATCCGGCGAGGACGCCGCCAAGGTGCAGACCATCGGCGCGCGCTTTGCGCAGAACCACATCACGCTGGAACATGCAGCGGAGATGGGCTGCCGGGCATGCGCTTCGCCCGGGGGAGGGTGCCAGTTTCTGGGCACCGCGGCGACCTCACAGGTGGTGGGCGAGGCGCTGGGACTGTCCCTGCCGCATACCGCGCTTGCGCCTTCGGGGCAACCCATCTGGCTGGATGCCGCGCGCCGTTCGGCTCGCGCCATTCTGCGCCTCCATGGTCTTAGAATGGGCGTCGGCAACATCCTCACGCCCGCATCGATCTACAACGCCATGATTGTGAAGGCGGCCTTCGGCGGATCGACAAACCTTCTCATTCATCTGCCGGCCATTGCGCATGCAGCGGGCTTGCCGCAACCCTCGGTTTCAGATTGGGTCGAGGTCAACCGCCTGGTTCCGCGCCTGGTGGACGCGCTGCCCAACGGCCCGCGCAATTTCGCCACCGTGCAAGTGTTTCTGGCCGGCGGCGTGCCCGAGGTGATGCTGGAACTGCGCTCCCATGGGCTTTTGGACGTAAAGGTCAAAACGGTGAGCGGCGAAACGCTGGACACGTGCCTCGACTGGTGGCGCGAAAGCCCGCGCCGCCGAGCCCTGCGACGCCGATTGCAGGAGCAGGATGGAATCGATCCCGAACATGTGATCATGTCGCCCGATCGCGCGCATTCTCGCGGCCTTACGTCGGCAGTCTGTTTCCCCATCGGCAATCTGGCGCCGGAGGGCTCGGTCGTGAAGAGCACCGCCATTGATCCGTCGCTCGTCGGCGAAGATCAGGTGTTTCGCCATGTGGGGCCCGCACGGGTCTTCGTCGCCGAAGCCGCGGCGATCCAGGCCATCAAAACCGGAGATATTATTGAGGGCGACGTGATTGTCCTGATCTGCAGCGGGCCCAAGGGTGCGGGCATGCAGGAGATTTATCAGATCACCGCAGCGCTCAAGCAACTGCCGCACTGCAAGCACGTGGCGGTGCTGACCGATGGGCGCTTCAGCGGCGTCTCCACGGGCGCATGCATCGGCCACATCTCGCCCGAGGCGCTGGCCGGCGGCGCCATTGGCAAAGTGCGCGATGGCGACCGGATCGAAATCGTGATTGACCGCGTGAAGCTTGCCGGATCGGTCAATCTGGTGGGCGAAGCCGGCGAAACTTTTGACGCCAATGAAGGCGCGCGGCGGCTGGCGCAGCGCAGTCCGCGAGCCGATCTGGCGCCGCATCCCGAATTGCCCGCGGACACCAAGCTGTGGGCCGCACTGGTGCAGGCCAGCGGCGGTGTCTGGGCCGGCTGCGTCTACGATGTGGATCAAATTGTGGAACGACTGGAGAAACGCACGTGAAGCTTTACCGAACCGCACAAATCCACGGCCGCATCGCGCATGTGAGCTATGTGGAACACGAAGGACGCTACTATCGCATCCCAATCGAGCGCTGGGACGCGACTGTGAACCATCCCGATCTTGCGGGGTACCTGGTGTCGCTGGTTGCGGGCGCGAAGCCGGCCCCGAAGTTTGATCCGCGAAATGTGATTGCGCCCGTCGAAAGCCAGAGCGTGTGGGCTGCGGGCGTTACCTACTATCGCAGCCGCAGTGCGCGCATGGCTGAAGCCAGGGATGCAGGCGGAGGGGATTTTTACGATCGCGTGTACACCGCGAAGCGTCCAGAGCTCTTCTTCAAATCCGGCCCTGAAAGCGTAGCGGGGCCCGGCCAGCACGTGCACATTCGGCGTGACGCAAAGTGGTCGGTTCCCGAGCCTGAGTTGACGGTGCTTCTTGACGCGCGCGGCCGGATTGTCGGCTACACCGTGGGCAACGACATGAGCTCGCGCGACATCGAGGGCGAGAATCCGCTCTATCTTCCTCAGGCCAAGGTCTACGACCGCAGTTGTGCGCTGGGCCCATGCATTCTGGTGGGGAACGAACCGCTGCCCAAGGAAACACCCATCGGGGTGGAGATTGAGCGCCGGGGAGCTACAGTTTTCAGCGGGTCAACAAACCTGGCTGAGCTCAAGCGCCCGATCCCTGAGCTGGCAGAGTATCTCTTCCGCGAAAACAGCTTTCCCGGCGGCGTGTTCCTGATGACAGGAACCGGCGTTGTGCCTCCGGACGAATTTTCACTGGCTGCGGGCGACAGGATTCGCATCACCATCGATCCCATTGGCACGCTGGAAAACGACGTGGTGCAGAGCGGGCCGCTCACCGCCAACGGCAAGACGCAAGTGCAGGGCTGAGCGAGGACACATCGTGGAGATGGAGGATACGATTGCGCCAACGCACGTGCCCGGCCGGCGCTGGCGTATTGCGTGGCTGCTCGGCATCGGCATTCTGGTCAACTACTTCGACCGCGTCAATCTCTCCGTATCGCACAATGCGCTGATCGGAGCCTTCGGCATCTCCGATGTGGTTTTTGGCTATCTTTCGAGCGCCTATAACTGGACCTACGCCGCGTGCCAGCTTCCCATCGGCGTCGTTCTCGACAAATTCGGCGTGCGGCGCGTGGGACGCGCGGGAACTTTTCTCTGGAGCGCCGCTTCGTTTGCGGCCGCGGCAACGCCCAACCTGGGCGGCTTCTTTGGGGCGCGTCTTCTGCTCGGCGTCGGCGAAGCGCCGGCATTCCCTGCCAACGCCAAGGCCATCGGCCTCTGGTTTCCTGCACGCGAGCGCAGTTTTGCCACAGCGCTCTCCGATGCAGCGGCAAAGTTTGCCTCGGCCATCGGAGTGCCGCTCATCGGGATCGTGCTCATCCACTCCGGATGGCGCTGGAGCTTCGCGTTTACCGGAGCCATCAGCTTCGCTTACTTTGTTTATTTCTGGCGCGTGTATCGCGATCCCGGCGACGACCCGAAATTGACCGAGATCGAGCGCCGTTACATTGAAGACCGCGACAGTGCGCAAGGCGCGCGGGAACACGAGGCCGAAAAAGCGTCTTCGCTGGGCCGGTTGATTGCGCAGCGCAAGGTGCTGGGTCTGGCGCTCGGGTTTGGCGCGTACAACTACGTGTTTTATCTGCTGCTCTATTGGTTGCCGACGTATTTGTCTTCGACGCTGCACATCGATCTGCTGCATTCTTTTGCTTACACCAGCGTGCCCTGGCTCTTCGCCACCGGGACAGATCTCGCGATCGGCGGCTGGCTGGTGGACTTTCTGGTGAAGCGCGGCTGCAATGCGAGCGCGGTGCGCCGCGTGGTGTTGATTGGCGGAACGGCGTTCGGGCTGGGAATTCTGGGTGCGGCACATGCGCACAATGCTACCCAGGCCCTGGTGTGGATCAGCGTTTCGCTCGG
>Ga0326727_10024129_pt1 | contig 11529 bp, 6 predicted proteins | sample MB2enrmetagenome_FD_207643 | JGI IMG/M metagenome (GOLD analysis project Ga0326727, IMG submission 207643) | Lab enriched peat soil microbial communities from McLean, Ithaca, NY, United States - MB29MY | ecosystem: Environmental > Terrestrial > Soil > Wetlands > Peat | place: USA: New York... | reverse complement strand
TAGCCGCACTCACGACCGCGCCGGCGGAGTGGCCAAACTCTGCGCTGTAATTTGTGGTTTGGATCTTAAATTCAGTCAGCGCGTCCGGTGGAGGCCGCACCACAAAGCCGGCGCCATTCAAAAAGTCGACAACCATCGTATTGTTGTCGATACCGTCCAGAAGGAAGGCGTTTTGTTCCGACCTTTGCCCGTCGGCATTAAAGTCCCCCTTGCCGTTTCCTCGAGAACCCTCGGGAGGAACCACGCCCGCGGTTAATTGCGCGATATAGACCCAGTTCCGTCCGCTGAGCGGAGTACGATCGATAGTTTCGGTTGAGATGACTTGACCTACTGAGGCATCTTCCGTTTGCATCAGCGGCTGAGCGCCGCTAACAACAATGGTCTGAGAAACCGGGCCGACCGTCAACTGTACGTTGTATGCGAGGACCTGACCCACATCGAGGGAGATGTCGGGACTTGACGCAGTGCTGAAACCCGGCGCCTGAATGTAAACCTGGTAGATTGCCGGCAACAGGAAGGGAATGCGGTAGAGGCCGTCGGAATCAGTTGTACCTTTCCTTTCCACTCCTGTGGATGCGTTCACGACGCGCACCGTAGCTTCGGCGATCGGGAGGTTCCTCGTATCGGCAACTCGACCTTGTATTTGCCCTGATTGCGCACTGCACAACTGCGCTGCAGCGATTAGGCAAAGAGCCGCAGCTCGCGCAGTGAACGAACCGGTCCGGCATGATAACGTCTTACCGATCCGCAACCGACCCCGAGATTGCAACCGGAAGTCCGGACTTTTTGGACGTTTGCGCAATGCGGCGAACATCAGCCATCGACTCCAGAAGGTCTGAGATGATCGCGCCGGCCTCTCTCGAGGAAGGCTTTGAACCCGAGATCAGCTCGGTAACCAGTGCACGATTTCGGACGGCCGCGGCGACGAGACTCATCGCTTCTGTTGGCCGCTCGCCGGAAGGTTGCTGAAGAGGCGACCCAGCAGCGGCCGGCAAAGTGTGAAGCACTTGTCCTTCAATAGCGAGCATATTATCCAGTTTGACGAAATGTCGTGTCAACAACTCGGCCAGATCCACCCGGCTACTTTCGCTGAGGTGCGGTTCGCCCGAGAATCTCCAGAGAAGATCTGAGATGGCGGAGCTTTCTTGTTGAATGCCTAAAGCAGCATCTAAAAGCTGTTTCGCCGTTTGATTTGCAGTTTCCTGGCTAGCGCCCCCTACCAGGAGATATGTGCTCAATGGGGACGGGCCCACAATCTCCCCCGCCGGTCCGGCAGCTACTGAATTCGCGGCAGGTTCGTCGACTCCGTGCGTTCTTAGATCCTCAATGCTGAAAATCGAGGCGTTCACGTGGGGAATTGCACGAAGCGCAGCAAGCAATTGACCTTTGCGCGCATCCGTCTCCACGACTCCCTCAATGTGGACCGCATCCTCGGAGCGCGAGAATTCAAGCGATTCAGTGGAGTCGGCGTCTAGGCGGTTCAGGACGACGCGGGCATGAAGCTCGGCCTGGTCCAGAGTCTCGCGCGAGGGCAAAGAAGGCAGGACCAGTGCGGGCGCCGGGTGATTCGACTCCAACGCGCTTGACGGCTCAAAGATGGAATCATTGATTGCATTCCAATCCAAAACAGCGTAATCGAGCTCGGCGATCTCAACGGTTCCGGAATCCCGAAACTCAATGGTCCGCGCGACGGGATGAAAGTCTGACTGCCTTACTGTCAGCGATTCGTCGGCAATCGATCCCGGGCCGAGGGCCGTGGTCAGTGTAAACAGGTCTTTTCCGCTGGCGATTACCTTCTCTGCGCGAATCGGCGCCTCGTTGTGCCATTTCAAGAAGGAAGCGCCCGAAAGCGGTTCTTCCCAATCGACGCCGGCCTTTGTCAATTCTTCGCGAATGGTTTCTTCTGCCGCATCAGTTTTTTGGACTTTGGCGCGCCGACGGTGCTGCAAATCGAAATAGATATTCCGTTCTAAGCTCCCTTGTGGAGCGCGAATTGCAACTCTTTGAAAAGCCACGCTGGGCTTTCCAGTTACTTGCGCTTGGTCGAAGGAATGTACACCCTCAAGAAACTCATGTGGTGAGGGGACTGCGACGGGAGGACGCCTCCAGATTGCGAAGATTAACCCAACGGCGAGAAGAACAACGAGCGCGGTCGCAAAAGAAGGATTCATACGTAACTCAGCAAAATTCGGAAGATGAATTCCCCAACCGTGAATAGAATGTTCGGCGGCAGGAGCGCTTTGCATGTCCAGACGAGCGATCAGGCGTCCCTCTGCATGGGGAGGCGGAGGGAGAAAGGGCGCCAGCAGAACGCGTTCGTAATCGACGACCTTAAGGATTGTGTCCTGCAAGTGCTGTTTTCGTGCCTGGCACTTCCAACAAACCTTCAGATGCTCTTCCCTTCGCGAGCTGAGAGACACCTGCGCAGTGGACTCAATCACCGCGAAGATCTCCCCGTCGCTCAGATGAGCATCGCTCCAGTGCCGCAGAAACCTGTTCAGAAATCTAGCCATGGATTTCACTCGCTAGGCGCACTATTGCTCGCTGCAGAAGCTCGGCGGCGCTGGAAACACTGATTCCCAAAACCGCCGCGATTTCACGGTAGCGTAGACCCTGCGCCCGGAGGTGGACACATTGCCGTTGCTGGTCCGTCAGGTGCGCCAAACCCGCGTCGAGCCTCATGAGGGCCTCTTTTCTCAAGTAGATGTTCTCCGGATTTTGTTCCGGATCGTAAGGCCGCTGCGATCGCGCTTCACGGTCTGCAGTCAATTCCGACTCCGGTATCAGGCGGCGATGATCGCGATGGAAGTTTAATGCGAGATTGTGGGCTACCCGGAAAACCCAGGCGCGGGGCTCCTCAATCTTGCTTCCGGATTGCAGTTGACGGTGCAGGCGAAGAAAACTCTCCTGAACCATGTCATCGGCTTCGCTGGGATTTAAGCCAAGATACACAAGATAACTGAAAAGGGGAGTGCGAACCTCGCGAAAGAGCTCGACGATGCGATCTCGTTCACTCAGTCGAGGTCGCTCACCAGCGGCGCCCAAACCGAGTGTCGAAGTCAGGGCGATGCCGCTCTCTCCTGAGTCCGCCGCGAATTGTGAGAAACTCATCCGCAATCTGTCTCTCCGTGCGGGCCAACGAGTCGGCACAAGAACCCTTATCTAACGACGACACCTAAGCTACGCCTTTTTTCGGGTGTCTTGCGGAATTATTTTGTTATGGCCTGCCTCGATCCTTGCCGGAAGCGGATCGGTTGAATGCCCTGCTGAAAAATCCCGTGGAGCCCCTGAAGATTGCTTCCGAAGCGTGTCGTATCAGCACACGCGGGTATGCGACGCGATGGGCAATGAAGCTACGACGGCAATGCGCTGAAGCCTGCGCCGTAATGGTATGTACCTACGTGGATGTTGTGTGGAACTCAAGGCGAGTTCCAGAAACAAATGGCGCAGTATGAACCACGGAAAGGACAATCTATGAATTCCAATGAGAGGCCACTAGTTCCCCCTAGCTCTTTTCCACGCACCCGGGCCCGAGCAGTCTTCCCACGTGTTGCCATGGGATTTGGCATTCTTGGGTTGCTTCTGATGTTCAGCCTCACAGCGGCAGGTCAGCAGGGCAACGACACTATCGTGCGGAACCATCCATTCATGGGATGGTCAACCTGGAGCCTGCAAGATCACTTTGGAACAAGTGAGCCGACTGGCGACGCATTTGAGAATGAGGTGAACGTAAAAGCCAACTCTGACGCAATGCGCAGCACGGGACTCCAGGCCCACGGCTATGAATACATCAACGTCGACGGTGACTGGGATTACGGCCTGATGTGCCAATGCGGCGACCCGATGGGTTGGGACGCATATGGCCGGCCGGTCGGTGATCCCAAGCGCTTCCCGTCGGGAATGGCAGCGCTGGCCTCGTACATCCACGGCAACGGCCAGAAAGCCGGAATCTACTGGGAAGGTGGGATTCCGCCGCAGGTCTACGCCGCGAACACGCCGATTATGGGTACACCGTACCACGTTCAGGAAATCGCGCTTCAACCCCTGACAACTGAATTCAACAGCTTCTACGTGATCGACTTCACCAAGCCTGGCGCGCAGGAGTATATCAACTCCATTATCCAGGAGTTCGCCGAATGGGGCTATGACTATCTGAAGGTTGATGGCGTCAAGAATGTGGATCGCGACAATGTCGCTGCCATAAGCAAGGCGATTCAGCTGATGGGCAGGCCGATCTACCTGAATCTCTCCTCCAATCTGAACCACGACTTGGCCGGCTGGTGGGAGCGCTACACCAGCGGACGGCGCATCGATGGCGACATCGAGTGCAGCCGCCGTACTTGCACGACTGCTCTGACGTGGTGGTGGAACCCCGCGGCAGGCCCAGCAGCCGGGACCGGCTCGGCGCCGGCGGGTATCTTTGCCCGTTTCACCGACCCGCTCGTAAGCGGTTGGGTGGACGATTACGGGAAGGGGCTGGGATGGAACGACTACGACTCACTCGAGGTGGGTAACGGCAGCATCACCTCCTATCCATCGTCGTCGAAGGAGATTCTGGTGACCAGCCAAGCCGCACTGCAGCCTTCGCCAGACACGATGAGTGGGCACATCGCGTACACCGACGGCCTAGCGAACCACGATGAGCGGCAAAGCGCGGTAACGATGTGGGCAATCGGCGGGTCAACGCTTCAGTTAGGAGCCGACCTTACGCTGCTGGACAGTGAAGGGATTGACCTGCTCACCAACGACGAGGTGATCGCCGTCGATCAATCGGGCCGCCATGGCGACCCCGTCTACGAAACAACCTACACGTATTCGTCCGAGCCCAGGGGCTCCACAGTCATCACTACGACGACGGTGAATGTGGGCACGGTGTGGGAGCAGACGCTCTGCGACGGCACCTACTACGTGGCGTTATTCAACCTGGACATGGGGAAGACCGGCCAGCCCGCCACCGTTTCGGTGAACTGGGCCGATCTTGGGTTTAGCGGTTCTGCCGAGGTCCGCGATCTCTGGCAGCACGACGAACTCGGAGTCATGGCAACGGGTTATTCCGTTTCACTCAATCCGCACGGTTCTGCCCTTATTCGGGTCAAGCCGTTAGACGCAGGTGGTCCGCCATGGTTTCGGCCTACAATCCCTGGCTGTCCGGCTCCCGGATTCTAAATGGACTGTTGCATTGATTCCGGTTGCGTGTAGTTCTTGGGCCTCCGGTTGCAGACCTCAGGAGTAGCCATAGCGCTACCCGGGGGCCCGTTTTTCTGAGTAAGACATGCTGTCGTCACTTCGATCTCTTCACCAGTTGTCTATAGGAGGCTATTGCTATGAAGACTTGTTCCGTTCATTTCATTTGCAGGGCTGTTGTGTTTGTCTGCTTGCTGGGAATACTTGTTCCTTTCAGTGCTCACAAGTTGGCGGCACAGGCCGATCAGGGAACCGTGACCGGAGTGGTTTCCGATGAATCTGGCGCATCGATTCCCGGTGCAGAAGTAACCTTGACCAACACCGGAACTAACCTGACTCTTACGACTCAAAGCGACGCAAGCGGCGTCTACATCTTCACTCCAGTCAAGATCGGCGATTATCGCATCGAAGTCACGGCACATGGTTTCGAAAAGATTGTGCGGAAAAACCTGCGCCTTGACGTGCAACAACGTCTGCGAGTCGACATCACTCTGCCCCTGGGAGCCGTAACGGATACCGTTACCGTGACGGGATTGGCGCCTCTGATGCAAACCGAAGACGCTTCGGTAGGCCAGGTGCTATCCGAGAAAACGCTGACCCTAACTCCTCTGAATGGCAGGAATTGGTTGTACATTGCTCAACTGACAGCGGGTGTCGCTCCCCCGGAAGGCACGCGCGGCACGGGGAAAGGCGATTTCAACGCCAATGGTCAGCGGGCTGAACAGAACAACTACATCCTCGATGGCGTGGACAACAACTCGAATTCCGTGGACTTTCTGAACGGCGCCAGCTATGTGGTTCGTCCACCGCCGGATGCCTTGGCGGAGTTCAAAATGCAGACCTCGGATTATAGCGCCGAGTTTGGACACTCCGCCGGCGCGGTTGTGAACGCCAGCCTGAAATCCGGAACCAACGAGATCCATGGCGGCCTCTGGGAATACGTCCGCAACAACCAACTGGACGCCAGAGACTGGGAGAATGCAACAGTACCCCATTACCGTCAGAATCAGTTCGGCGGGATGATCGGTTTCCCGATCCTGAAAAACAAGCTCTTCTTCTTCGGGGATTCCGAAGCCAATCGCATCGTCTTCCAGGAAACCAACTTCTTTTCGGTCCCGGGCACAGCAGGAGACGCCGCTGGCGCGCTGTACAACATGTACAACGGCGACTTCCGGGATCTTGCCAGTGGCGCATTCACCGGCAGTCCGATACCGCTGACCGATCCCGGCACCACCAACCCCCTGGGTACTCATTGCGGTAACCCGGCTAACGTCATGTGCGCTTCGGATATCAGTCCCATTGCCAAAGCGTTACTCCAGCTTTATCCGAAGGCCAACGTGGCTACCGGCGGTTCCGGGGTCAACAACTACGTGGCGAATCGAAAATCGGCTGACGACACCACCCAGTACGACTTGCGCCTCGATTGGAACGTCAGCGCCAAGGACCAGGCATTTGCCCGGTTCAGCCGTCTCGACGAACCCGGATTGCACCCCGGGCCGCTGGGATCCATATTGGACGGCGGCAATGCTCTCTCCTACGGGGATGACGGACAAGTCACCGACGTGGGCGAAAACTTCGCGCTCAGCGAGACGCACATTTTCACGCCTACCTTGGTCAACGAGTTCCGATTCGGCTACAACTGGGGTCATTTTGGCTTGATACCGGAGAATGCGGGCAACACGGATCTTGCGGCGACCGAGGGCCTGGGCGGCATTCCCGGCGGGGCGCTCAATGGCGGACTGCCGCAGATCAACATCGGAAACAACATCACCGGCTTAGGCACGGGCGAGTACTATCCCGCCAACGAGTATCAGAATGTTTTCCAGCTTCTTGATAACATCAGCACAACCAAGCGGAAGCACTCATTGAAGGCCGGCGCGAGCTTCCAGCACATCCGCGCTTATACTTCGGAACCGCCCATGTCGCGCGGAGAATACGACTACGACTATTCCGGATGGAGTAACTGCGGTACGCCGACTCTTACCTTTACCGGAAATGGCCTCTCCGATTTCCTTGCCGATAAAGACGGCACAATGGCTTGCGCCGCAATCTCCAATCTTGGCGGAACCGACGATGTGCGCTGGGCTCGCTCATTCTACGCTCAGGACGACTGGCAGGCGTCATCGAAACTCACTCTCAACCTCGGTGTGCGCTATGAATATCCGCAATCGTATGCCGAGCGTCATGGACGCCAGGCCGAGTGGTACACCACGGGAACTGTGGCGGCAGGCAATACATCTTCGGTCTACCTGATGCCCATCGCCAACCAAGGAACAACAAGCCTTGGAACGGTGCTGCCGGGGTTGTTGACCGCGGATCATGTCACCGTGCAATACAACAGCAACCCCAGTCTGGTGAATCCAAGTAAAGAGGACTTTGCTCCACGCATCGGAATTGCCTATCGAGTGAATTCCAAAGCGACCGTTCGCGGCGGATACGGCATCTTCTACGGAGGCCTGGAGAACGCGGGTTACAGTCCAAACCTCGGCATGAATGCGCCGTTTGTCTTCGGGTCAGCTATCAATTCTCTCGGCGGCGGCGCATACAACGGGGTGAATCTGGCAACCGGCTTCACTGCCGCCATCAATACCGGCCTCTTGAATGCGCTTTCCAGTCCGGCTCTCCGCGGCATGGATTTCAATCCCAAGACGCCGTACACGGAGGACTACAACCTGGCTCTGGAATACGGCTTGGGTAACAACATGGTGGTCACGCTTTCGTATGTGGGCGCCAGCGGACGCCATCTGGTGGTCCTGACTACGCCGAATGCGCCTCTCGCGCTCACCAACGGCACCGATACGTCCTCGGCGTCTTATCAGCCTCTGCCCGATTTCGGCAACTGCAGCAACTGCTTCATTTCCTTTGCCGGGATCAGCAGCTACAACGCAATGCAAGCGAAGCTGGAGAGGCGAACCACGGCGGGCCTGGGATTCCTGGCCACCTATACGTGGGCGCACTCGCTCGACGATGCCGCGACGCCGCTGGGCGCCGACGGCGACAACGGTTACGCGAATACCAATGTGCAGCCTATTCGCCGACAGTACAGCAACTCTCCTTTCGACACCAGGCAACGCGTCACCTTGAATGGAAGTTATGAGTTGCCGTTCGGGAAGGAGAAACGGTTCGCAAACAATGCCGGTTGGGAAGACTATCTCGTCGGGGGATGGTCGACAACCCTTTCCTTCGTGGCGCAAACCGGGAATCCGTTCTCCGTAACACCCAATTCAGGCGTCTTTTCACCGGCAAGCGGGCTCAATACCGAGTATGCGGTGAAGATAGGCGACCCATTCAAAGCAGGAGGCACGCCGCCCGCCAACAACAACACGATCACTTGTCCAACGTCCGTGCGCAACAGAAACAATTGGTACAATCCCTGCGCCTTTGCCAATCCGGTGCAAGGCAGCAATCTGGCGACGAATCAAACGGTGAGCGGCGCGGCGGCGGCGGCCTACATCGGCGGGATCAGAGATCAAGTGTACGGCCCCGGGTACAAACGCGTGAATATGTCTCTCTTCAAGAGCTTCAAGCTTGTAGAGAAGACGGATCTTCAGTTCCGCGCCGATGCTTTCAACCTGTTGAATACGCCGTCTTTGGCAAACCCGAACAGCAACTACGGTGGCGGCGGAGCGGTATCCGGCGACAGCAGCATCGACCAAACCGGCGGGCAGATTACGCTGCCGCGCATGTTCCAAGCTAATACGCCGGATGCGCGATTCTTCCAGTTGTCTCTGAAGCTCGATTTCTGAGACGAAATCTGGGAATCGGTTTTTCGCAATCGCAGAAAGCCATCTGGCGCGGGGCGCAGACCATGCCTGCCCTCGCGCCAGGATGGGACCGCTGTTGAATCCGCTCACTTCATTTCGCAGGCATTTGCCCGACAGAGCGGCCACTGACGTTGCCTTTCGCTCGACCTTTTCACTCGCCTCCAGCGCTGGTCAACATTGGTGGGATCACAATCGTTCTTCGGCGCGCATCTGTTGCTGTGAACTGTGTACCAAAAGGAAATTCCGAAAGGACTTCGTAGGGATGGCTTCGCCCAACTGAAGCCAGGGTGACCTAATGGGATGGACCCTCCTCGTGGTGAGCATATCAACTCGCCGAAACGAGGCGGGTCCATCCCATTAGGTCATTCAGGTCAGGAGGTTCAAATCCTCTCTCCCCGGCTATTCTTTTCAATCACTTGCAAACCAGCGATCCCGACCCCCTGGGATCGGCCCAGATGCCCTAGCAGGCTGCTGAAAAATGCACGAGGGTCGTTAGGAAAGATGTGGTGTGCGGGTTGACGCGCTGAGTTCCTTAGCCATGAGCCGCAATTCGGTAAGGGCGTCCTGATCGACCGGATCGGGGCAATTCACGAGCGGATCGAGTTCGTAACACTTCTTCCGGTAGACTTCGACGTCCGGGTCTTTTTGGCTGCGCTCCACGAAGTCATTCCACTCTTGCGGATATGCCAATCGGTTCTCCAGGAAACGATCGATCAAGTCTGCAACCTCGGCTTTTGTTGCATTGCGGTGCATACCATCATTGCACCACGTGCGAGAATTTCTTTCCAGCGAATACGAACTATGCTAAGACCTGGATATGCGTGGGATCGATCATCAGCAAGCGGATATGTTCAGTTATTTGTCGCCGGAGCAGAGGGTGCGAAAGGATCATCCTCTGCGCAAGGTGCGTAGCATGACGGACGAGATTCTGGATGCGATGTCGCCGTTGTTTGATGCCATGTACGCCGAAGGGGGCCGGCCATCGATCCCGCCGGAGAAGCTGCTGCGGGCGCAGATGCTGCAGATGCTGTACTCGGTTCGCAGTGAGCGGCTGTTGATGGAAGAGATCGACTACAGCATTCTGTACCGCTGGTTTGTGGGTCTGAACCTGGACGAGGGGGTATGGGATGCAACCAGCTTCACGAAGAACCGCGATCGGCTGCTGGAAGCGGCGGTAGCCAAGGAGTTCCTGGCCCAGGTGGTGGAGCGGGCACGTGAGGCGGGTTTGGTTTCCGACGAGCACTTCACGGTGGATGGAACGTTGCTGGAGGCGTGGGCGAGCCTGAAGAGCTTTCAACCGAAGAAGCACAATCAGGGCGCGCCGCCGGACGATCCTGGCAATCCGACGGTGGACTTCCACGGCCAGAAACGTTCCAACCAGACACATGAATCGACGACCGATCCGGACGCGAAGCTGGCGCGCAAAGGCGCGGGCAAGGAGGCCAAGTTGAGTTACAGCGGCAATTTGTTGGTGGAAAATCGCAACGGGCTGATCGTGAACGCGGAGTTGCTGGAAGCCAACGGACGTGCCGAGCGCGACGCTGCGCTGCTGATGTTGGAACAGGTTCCGGGCGATGGACGAATCACGGTGGGCGGCGACAAGGGTTTCGATACACGCGAGTTTGCGGCTGAATGCCGACAGATGAACGTGACGCCGCATGTGGCGCAGAACACGGCACGGACGGGCGGAAGCGCCATCGACGCGCGTACCACGCGCCACGCTGGCTATGCCGTCAGTCAGAAGAAGCGCAAGCGCATCGAGGAGTGCTTCGGCTGGATGAAAGATATCGCTCTGATCCGGAGGCTCAAGCATCGCGGGCTGATGAAGGTCGCATGGATCTTCGAGTTCGCAGCGGCGGCTTACAACCTAGTGCGGATGCGAAACCTGATCCCGATTGCAACTGCGGCCTGATCGGGCCGTAGTGTCTCCGCGGGCCGCAAAAGCGGCTCGCAAGACGCGGCGATCAACACAACAACGGAACCCAAACACCCAATAAACGGGACGGAAACAGAGAATCATCCCTGCAGAGCTGGCTTTTTCAGCAGCCTGCTAGGGCTAGAAGGTGCGTCAATACAGGGCCTTTGCAGATGTGAGGATGCGACGCCGTCTACATTTGTGACTACAGTCTCAAGGCATGTTCCAGTCTTATACGCCGACTATCTAACTGGATGCATTATCCATCTTGTTGATTCAACAGTAGAAAGATCGGTATTTCAGGGAGGGACACCTGCGATCTGCGCCGGGAACGGGATTTTAGCCAGATACCGGTCTCAATACGCGTGCCACACTCCATTTAATCCAAAGCAGTTGAATTCAAGCCGTTTCAGCGAATTCCCCAAGAAGGGTCATCCGGTTTGGGAGCAGATAGAGTCCGCCTCTATCAATTCGGCAGCATCAATGAGGTCAAGGGAAAGGATTGAATTTGCTTGCGTTTGATTCAACTTGCACTCGGTTCAATACGGAGCGTATCATGAGGCGTCCCAATGTTTGAGGCGCGCCATGGACCGAGATCGACAGGTTCTATGGAGCGAGGGGATGTTCCTCACTCCACACCACTTCCAGCAGTGGGATAGACATACC
>Ga0326727_10024127_pt1 | contig 11530 bp, 10 predicted proteins | sample MB2enrmetagenome_FD_207643 | JGI IMG/M metagenome (GOLD analysis project Ga0326727, IMG submission 207643) | Lab enriched peat soil microbial communities from McLean, Ithaca, NY, United States - MB29MY | ecosystem: Environmental > Terrestrial > Soil > Wetlands > Peat | place: USA: New York... | reverse complement strand
AATCGCGATGTGTTGCGGGACTTGCTCGGCATGGCCTACAAGTTTGTGACCCGCAACGCCGCGCCCCATTCGCCCGTGCGGAAGCGCCGAAAGCTCGGACCCAGAAAATGAATGGAAGTCCGAATCCCGGCGCGTAACGGCGTACTCGGAATTGATCCACCTGCTTGATAAGCGCGGTAATCGAAAACTGATGACTCACTATCCCTCGGATGAAGCAGTTGGTCTTCCGCAAATTGAGGTCTAGAATAACCTCATGCGGCTCCGCCTCTTTCTTCCGCTCGCATTCGTTCTTTCTTTCGCGCTCCCCAATCTTCTAAACGCTCAGACGGCCACCCTCAAGGAAATCCACGCCGATGGCTTGAAAAAACTCACCGAAGCACAAGTCATTTCGCTTTCGGGCCTGGCCACGGGCACGCAAGTCGGCCGCAAGGAACTCCAGGACGGCGCGGACGCGCTGGTGCGCACCGGCTTGTTTGCCAAGGTCAGTTACAATTTCACCACCCACAATGATGCGCTCACCCTGACCTTTCATCTCGACGAAAATCCGCGGCTTCCGGTGTCCTACGACAATTTTCCGTGGTATGCGGACTCCGAACTCGACGACGCCATTCGCAAGGATTTGCCCTTCTACGACGGTACGCTGCCCGAAGGCGGCGCCGTCGTCGAACAAGCCGCCATTTCCCTGCAGGCTTTTCTTGCGGCGCACGGCACAAACGTGCAGATCGAGCAGGCCGTGTTGCTCAGCCCGCTCTCCGAAGGATCGTTTCACCAATTTCGCGTGGAGGGCCTCGCGCCGCAGATTGCCAGCATGGAATTCAGCGATGGGCACCTGAAGGATTCACTCGCGGTGCAGCAGCATCTTCCTGAAATTCTCGGCAAACCCTATTCCCGCCTGGCCATCGATGTTTTCCTGGCTGAAGCGATTCGCCCGGTTTACCTGCAGGACGGCTACTTGCGCGCGAAAATTGGCCCCGCGGAGGTGCGTCTCTCCGGCAATCCCCACCAGAAATTGCCGGAGCAAATCCCCGTGTACGTGACCTGCCAGCCGGGGCCCGTCTATCACTGGAACGGCGTGGAGTGGAGCGGCAACCAGGCGCTTTCTACGATTACGCTCACCCGCACGCTGGGACTGAAGCCCGGAGATGTGGCCAACGGCATGGGCATTGAAACGGGATGGGATCGCATCCGAGAAGAATATGGCCAGCGGGGCTATCTGGAAGTGAAGTTGACGCCCACGGCCACCTACGACGACCAGGCGCACACCGTTTCCTACGCCGTTTCCATCACGGAAGGTCCGGCGTTCCACTTTAACCAGATGACCATCACGGGAATGTCGCTCGCGGGCGAACGCATGATCCTGGAAGCCTGGCCCATAAAGCAGGGCGAGCTCTTCGACAAGAAAGTTTTCGAGCAATTCCTGATTCGCCTGGAAATCCACCGCGAAACCATCTTCAAGGATCTGCCCTTGCACTACGACAACGTGGGCCATTGGCTGCAAACCGATCCGGCGAAGTCCACGGTCGATGTCCTTCTCGATTTCAAATGACCTGGGCCTTCACGCTGCCTAGGCCGCACCAACATCGAGACCACGCCAGGAGCCATGCTGCGGCCCGCGGCCGTTGGCGCTATACTCGTTCGTGCGATGAAGACCCTGGTGCACATCCATAACGAAGAGCCTTCGACGCACGCGGCTAGCGAGAAGGAGCAGCTCCTCTTTTCCAGGCTGGCCGGCCTCCCTTCCCTGATCGTCGCCCTCTCCGGCGGCGCGGATTCCGCCTATCTCGCCTGGGCCGCCCATCATGTGCTGGGCGAACGCGCCCTGAGCGTGACCGCCCTTTCCGCGAGCTATTCCGCGTACGACCGCGAGCAACTGGAAAAGTTCCTGCAAACCACCAGCCTGCGCCACGAATTCATTGAAACGCACGAGTTGGAAAATCCCGCCTACCGCGCCAACGCCTCCGATCGCTGCTACTACTGCAAGGACGAACTCTTCTCCGCGCTGAACCGGATCGCCGTGGACCGCCGTTTCTCCGCCATCGCTTACGGCGTCAACGCCGACGACACCTCCGATTTGCGCCCCGGCCATCGCGCCGCCCACGAGCACCACATCCTCACGCCCCTCCTGGAAGCGCAACTCCGCAAGTCCGAGATTCGCTTTCTATCCCAGCGCGCGGGCCTGCCCTCCTGGGACCGCCCCGCCTCCGCCTGCCTCTCCTCGCGCCTGCCCTACGGCACGGAAGTCACCGCCGAGCGCCTTTCGCTAGTCGAGCGCGGCGAAGCGGCCCTCCGCGAGCTGGGCTTCCGCCAATTCCGCGTGCGTCTCCATGACAACCTGGCGCGCATCGAACTCGCACCTGCTGAACTTCCCCGCGCTCTCACGCCCGAAATGGCGACTGCCATCGCTAACGGCCTGAAAGCAGTGGGTTTCACCTACGTGGCCCTGGACCTGGAAGGCTACCGCCAGGGCTCCTTGAACGAAACTCTGGCGAAATCCCCGGGAACATAAAATTCCGGCTTTGCGTACATTACTGATAGGAGGGCCTGGAAACTCAGGCTGAAGCGAACATGCGCACTCACAAATTGACTTTGCCCGGCATCGCCCTTTTCGCCGCGGCATTCTCTCTCTTCACCCTGCAGGCTTCCGCCACGGATAACACCTTTGACCGGACCTTTACCGTATCCGGCCCCGTTCGCCTCGACCTTAGCAACGGCTCTGGCAACGTGGACATTCGCGGCACCGCCGACGGCAAGGTTCACGTCCACGGAAAAGTCACCAAGGGCTGGACCCTCTGGGGCAGCTCCGAAAAGAACATTCAGGACGCGGTCAGCAGTCCGCCGCTGGAACAGCGCGGCGACACCATTCTTATCGGCAAAGAGACCTCCTGGCTGAAGCATGTCTCCATTGACTACCAGATTGAAGTCCCGCGCGACACCGAAATTGACGCCGGCGTGGCCTCCGGCGGCATCACCATCGATCAGGTGCGCGGCCCGGTGAAGTGCTCCTCAGCCTCCGGCTATGTGCATGTTTATCGCGTGGACCGCGAAACGCAGCTCAGCGCGGCCAGCGGCTCCATCGAGGTCTCCGGGATTGGTGGCATCCTGCGCGTCTCTACCGCTTCGGGAAGCGTGGAAATCACCGACGTCAAGGGCGACATCCAGGCCACCGCGGTTTCCGGCTCCATTCAGATCGTAAAACCCGGTGGCCGTGTGGAAGCGTCGAATGTCAGCGGTTCTATACACATCACCGGGGCAAACAATGACGTGCGCGCCCATGTCATCTCCGGACCAATCGAAGTGGCGGGAAATCCCAGCGGCAATCGCTACTGGGATTTGAAAACCGTTTCGGGTTCCGTGGACATCCGCGTGCCTCCCAATTCCTCTTTCCTGCTTTCGGCGGATGCCACTTCCGGTGATATTCGCACGAATTTTCCGGTGATGATCGAAGAGCAGGGCAAGCACTCTCTGCGCGCCCATGTGGGCAATTCTACTGGCCGCGTGGAAGTGCACACCGTTTCCGGCGGCATCAACGTGCAAAGCGGCTCCTGAGCCAGCCCAAAACCTGCCAACGGCCACCCACGATTTACTGCAAGAGCGCCCGCGACCGGGTACAATGCTGCCGTGCTCCCTATTCGCCCAACCCACGCGAGCCGCATCGCGTTCTTTCTGGCGCTGCTTCTGTCCTTCCCCGCGCTCGCCCAGGAATCTTCGTCCTCCGCTCCCGCCGCGCCATCCACCAAGAATGCCAACTCCAGAAGGGCCGCGGCGCAAGACGCTGCCGCCGAAAACGCGGACCTGCAGAAAGCCATCTCTGACGCCGGAAACGACCGCGCCGCGATGGTGCGCAATCTGGACGCCTTCCTGAAAAAATATCCGGAATCCAGCCAGCGCCCGCAAATCTATCGCGCCATTGTGGAGTCCAGCCTGCAATTGCGCGATTTTCCGCGCGCCACGGAATACGCCGAACGCATTGTGGCCCTGAACCCAGAGGACACCTCCATGACGGTCCTCTCGATCCAGTTGCTTGATCGCTATGGCGGCGAGGAGGGCTGGCGGCGCGCCGTTTCCTATTGCACGCGCGTGGTGGACCGCTTGGGGCGCGCCTCGCTGGCCGACAAACCGCCGCGCGTTTCCCCCGAGGAGTGGCAGACCGACCAGAAACGCGACATTTCCTCCCTGCTGGTGGTGCGCGGCCGCCTCTATCAGAAGCTCAACGATCTTCCCAACGCGCAAAAAGACTTTGCCGCCAGTTACGCCGTTCTGCCCAATGGCGCCGCCGCCGAAAGCCTCGGCGAAATTGCGGAACTGAAGAAGGACTTGAACGACGCGGTGCAGCAGTATGCGCGCGCCTTCTCGCTGGACGATCGCGCCGACGGCGTCTCCTCGCAACGGGAATTGCGCAAGAAAATCGGCAACGTCTGGCGGCTGGCGCATGGTTCCGAAGACGGGCTGGGCGCTTATCTTTTGCAGGCCTTCGATGAAACCGCGGCATCCATCATTCCTCCCAAAACCATTCCGAATAAGGGCTTGAAGGAGCCCTACGAATTCACGTTGCGCAAGGCCCCCGAGGGCACGCCCTTCCCTCTTGCGGATACCAAAGGCAAGGTCGTGGTGCTGAATTTCTGGGCCACCTGGTGCGGTCCCTGCCGCGATCTGGAACCGCACTTTGAAAAGGTGGCGGCGCGCTTTTCCGGAGAAAAGGATGTGCTGTTTTACGGGTTGAATTGCGATGAAGACGAATCGCTCGTCGCGCCCTATTTGGCGGAAGAGCGGCCCAAGACCACCACCCTCTTCGCCGATGGATTGGATATCCTGCTCCGCGTCAATGCGTTTCCCACCACGGTCATCCTGGATCGCGCCGGAAAGGTGGCCTACCGCTCCGATGGTTTCAACCCCGGCGACATCGAAAAGGTCCTCACCGACGCCGTCACCCGCGTGGCCCACCCCCCGGAAACCCCCGCCCCAGCCACCGCCTCCACCACCCGGCCGTAGTTGAGAGCTGCTTCCCGCTTTTGCACGGGCCGCCTTTTGACAGAGCGGACCCGCCCTACCTCGGGAAAACCTTTAAACGCGGGCGCCTATGGGTTGACTCTGGCGATGGACCCGGTGTATATGAACCGCGCTCCCATTCCCGGGCGCGAGGGAAGGAAGACTTCGGTCAGGATGGCCGATCCGACGCGAAGCAGGTCATCTGCGAGGAGAGAGACACACAATGGAAAAGACGGATTACAAGCTCACTCAGGTGAGTGTCGTTATGCTGGGAGTTCAGGATGTGGCGCGGGCGCTGGGCTTTTACCGCGACAAACTGGGCCTGGAAGTCCAGCGTCAGATCCCTGGGTTCGCTTTCCTGAACGGTGGCGGGATCACCTTGTGCCTCAGCGAGCCCGCAGTCCAAGCGCGTGGGCAGGTTGCCGGCGCGGGCGAGGTCGTCTTCTCTGTGCAGGACGTAGCTGCCGCCTATGAGGCGCTAAAGGGAAAGGGAGTCCAGTTCACTCACGAACCGCGAAGCATCACGCCCACCGCGCGGGTCGCCAACTTCGATGACCCTGACGGAAATCACCTCTCCATCTATGGGCCTTGATTGAGCGGGCGGGCGGCGCACTCTCAAAGCGCTGAGGCAATCTTGGGTGGCCTACCCTTTACGGTTTTCGTAAAGGGTGGGTCCGCTCTTCGCTCTTCGCTTTTCGTTTTTCGCTCTGCTCTCTTCCCCCTCGCGGGTGGCGCACCCTCAAAGCGCTGAGGCAATCTCGGACGGCCGATTTGAACCGCGCCTCGCATGTCCACCACGCGCTGCGCTGTGATAGCATTGAGAGTATGAGGAACACTTACCGAAAGAAGCCCTGCCGTTGCGGGCACGGTCTTACCATCCACAGGCCCGAACCCGGGAGAACGAAACGACCTCGCGCAATCTGCTATCACCCCGGCTGCAAGTGCAAGAACTACAAGTCGGCAGGTGACGCACCCTCGAAGGCCTGAGGCAACCTTGGGTGGCCTACCCTTTACGGTTTTCGTAAAGGGTGGGTCGCGAGTGGCGCGCCCTCAAAGCGCTGAGGCAATCTCGGGTGGCCTACCCTTTGCGGCTTTGCCAACGCGCAGGCGCTCGCTGGAGGACGCGACACACTCCCCACCCGCTGGCCCAAACCAAAAATCCAAGAAATTCCCCGCCCACCCCGCCAGAGCGCGGCTTACCGGTCAGCGATGCTAGTGCCGGAAGGAAGCAGAAATGAACCCCGAGGCCCGCTCTCAAACTACGAGAGTGAGGCACCCGGAATTGCCTACGAATCTACCGCGCTGGCCACCCGCCACCCAAACCCGCCTGCGCACCTATCGTGGAGTCAACCCGCCTACAAATCGCAAGCCTGATCATGGAAGCGCTATGAGTCTGCCCATACAGCTCAGGCAGCGCTGAAGGCTTTTGCTCCTGCTCGCTGCGACCAGTGGACGCCAACCGTTGTCAATATCGCTTACGAATCCAACCAGCCGTGACGTATACGCGGGACCAACTCTCCTGCCGCTTCCAGGGCGCGGCAGCATGTCATCGCGTATCTCACGACGGCGAGATTGCATCGCGAGGTTAAGCAGGGTGTCTTTCGGATTCACTTCGTCCTCAGGCCTGTTGGGAAGATGAACCTGGGCGACACTGAAGTATTCTGAAAATCTCTCCGAGTCGGCGAACAGCCAGCTTTCAATGGATTGAACGACGACGCGGAAGCACATCATCTGTGCGGGAACTGGCAGCCAATCATTCTTCAGCCCACTTGGACACAGGAAATCGCAATCCAAGTCCACCAAAACTACCCAGCGGGAAAAATGCGCGGCTGCATTGTATGCGTCGACTCGCGTACGCAGAAAGCCCTTCCCCTTTCTTCCATAAATTGGCCCGTGAAAGCATTCCAAGTCGCCAATCAGCCGTTTCAGCACGGCTTCGTCGACGTCGCCTTCCACGGCACCTGAAATGGCAATGGCTGGCATCTATTCATTCACTGAATAACGCAAGCTGCTCGGCTCCACTTGGACTGGTACTTGGGATCACAATCTCGGAGATGCTAGCGCCGTGCTCAAGGAGCGTCCTTACTTCTACGTGAGCATCGGCAGAGGTGACTTCAGTCCCTTCAGTGCTGGGTTTGAGCAGCAAGACTTCATCAAGACCTATCCCTTCGTCACGCAGCAAGTCGGGCGAGTGGGTGCTGATGAGAATTTGACGGCCAGCGCGCGCCTGTATTCTGGCAAACATTTGGGGCAGGTATCTGATTACTTCTGGATGTAACGACAACTCAGGTTCTTCCAGAAGCAACGGTCCAGAGCCATCTAGCACAGACCATAGCAGGCCAAGCAGCCGGAGGGTGCCATCGGAGAACTGGTCCTCCCCTTGCCAGGCGCCTTGTGGTCGCCAATGTTCGTACTTTCCGCGCAGATGTGGCGTGCCTTTTTCATCTCTCACAAATTCTAGATGCTCAAAGTGCGGAACTGCCACTCGTAAGGCACCCTCAATTCGACGCAGCCTGGCGTGTAAAACTGTCTTCTGCGTTCGGGCAAGTTGCTCCAAAAAATCACCCCCATAAGGGTCATCATGCCGGCCAACTGATCGTTCGGGTTCACGGACAAGCTGCGGAACAATATGCAGATAGCGAACGGTTGATAGAAAGTCGCTGACCTGCCTGAAGCTACGATTTACGTTCACCTGTTCTAAGTAGGTCTGCGTCAATCGTTCGGGGTCTGTACTATCGTCGCTATCTGGCCTACTCAGGAGTTCGCGCCCCTCCCTCAGTACTCGTTCCTGTCTGACAACTGGGCGTTGGCGGTTGTCTTGATTGAAGTGAAGCGCGTACTCCCAATCTGCATCAGTGTCCGCTTCGATCAACTTAATCCTCAAGACTATGTCTGGATAGCGTCTCGCAGCGAGACACCGGAGCCGTGAGACGCCACCCCTTCTTCGCACCGCGTCTCTGAAGCCACCGCCTATGGCAACAATGTCGTGCAAGAATCGAAAAACATCAAGGAAGTTTGATTTCCCTGCTGCATTCGGCCCCACCAAAAAGACGCGTCGTTGAATTGGTACATCGACGCGAAGAAAATTGCGCCAATTTTCAATATGTAAATGAGAGATGCGTAACGACCTTCTTCGTACGTCTGCCATATCTCGCCACCAGCGTGCGTGCAGAATACCATGGGAGTGATGATAGTGCAGATTCGTTTAAACAAAAAATTCTGGGGCAGAACCACCTCTCTCGTCAGCGGGAGGCCGGGGCTCACCCTTCGAGGCGAAGTTGGCTACCCCTCGTGCCGTAGCTGCACGTGGGATTTTTGACTTCCCCCCAAGCTTGCCGCTCTTCTCTCCTCTTTCCTCTGGTACCAGTTTCGAAACTAGTACCCTATAATTACCTATTGACATTCGGTAAATAACGTGCTACCATGTCTTATGAAGACTCGCCACCATACCTCCCGGCCCCGACAGACCCCTCCCGTACTCGCCCCCTTGATCGTCTGGATGCCGAACTCCCCTGCTCGCCATTCGCCACTAACCACTAGACACTGCTTGCAGGCCTCTTCTCCGAACTTTCAACTTTCAACTTTGAACTTTAGACTCTCTATTCGCATCCATAGCAAAACAAACGCTTTATCATCTCCCGTCTTTTCACACACTTGCGCACAACCGCGCCCACAAACCCTTTCTTTTCACACGCTTCACAAAAACACCCGGGGTGGCATATGTCACCCCCATCTTACGGAGTCCCAAAATGAAACGCACCAGCACCAATAGTTCCACTCAGCAGTCCAGTTCCTCTCGTTGCACCTATCTGTCCTCCGCCGGAAACCGCTGCCGCATGTCTGCCTCCCCCGGTTCTCTCTACTGCCTCTCTCACGCCAAAAACACCACCATCGTCGCTTCCACCCTCGCCGCCGAACTCTCCCAGGCCGCTCGGCACCCCCGAGGATGTCAACCGCGTCCTCGCTAAAATCTTTCTCGCCCTCGCGGAAGACCGCCTCTCCACCCGCAAAGCCGCCGTCCTCGGCTACTTAGGCCAGATGCTCCTCCGCTCCCACCGCGAAATCGCCTTCCACAAAAAGCTCGCCGACGAAGAAGCCAAGCGCAACGATTCCGGCCCCCCGGTTGTCATCGATATCCCCGGTATGACTGGCGAAGCGCCCCCGCCAGAAGTCGCTTCCCCCGAGCCAACCGCAGCGTCCGTTTCGGCGACTGCTCCGCAACAAATTGCAGTGGCCGCACCGCCGACCCCCGAGCCCACTCAGCCCGACCCGCCCCTCGCCGACCTCAACCATTTCTACCCTCGCGATCCCACGCTTCGTCCCGGCCTGCAGCAACCTCGCCACACTAATCCGCCCCCAGACGAAGAAGAGTTGCGCTGGCGCGAACTTAGCCGCCGCCACGCTCCCTCCAGTAGGAGAAGGTACTAATGCCGCTTACGAATGGAGGATTCGACCCAAGAACACAGTCAGGAGTGACTGTGCCACAAGACCCAAGAGCGTCCGTTTTCCTGATTCTGGCAAGCCTCGCTTGTGGGTTGCATTGCGTCAGGAGAGTTTGCGGCTGTGCGGATATTTACCGGCGGCGATGGCGGCGGCGAAGATGGTGTTCACGTGGATCTGCACGGTGTCTTCGACGCGGCGGGCGTAGCCTCCGGCCAGCGTGGTTACTACAGGAACATAGCGCTGGCGTGCTTCCTCGAACACGCTGCGATCGCGCCTCTGCAAACCATTTATCGTCAGGCGCAGACCGCCGAGCTGATCTTCCTTGTACGGGTCTGCGCCTCCGACATAGAAGAGCATGTCCGGCTGAAACTTCTCCAGGCCATCGCGAACCGCGGGCAGCAGGGCTTCCAGATACTCGTCATCACCAACGCCATCGTCCAAGTTCAAATCCACGGTGGAAGGCGGCTTGTGCTCGGGGTAGAGGTCCCACTGGTGGATGGAGAGCGTGAAGACGGAAGGGTCATGAGCGAAGATCGCAGCGGTGCCATTACCCTGGTGCACGTCGGTATCCACGACCATGGCGGTGCGGATGGTGCCATCGGCTTGCATCTTGCGGATGGCCACGGCTACGTCATGGATGGCGCAGAAGCCTTCGCCATGGCCGGGATAGGCGTGATGGAAACCGCCGCCGATGTTGCAGCCGAAACCATCGAGCGCGGCTGCTTGGGCGGCAAGAATTGTGCCGCCTGTCGCCAGCCAGAAGGCGGCGACGAGTTCCGGCGAGTAGGGCACTTCGAGAATCATCATATCGTTTTGGGTGAGCGTGCCGGTCTTGAGCTTGTTCACCCAGTCGGGCGTGTGCACGCGCAGGATGTCCGCGTCGGCGGCCGGTTCCGGGCGAAGGAAATCATCGGGGAAAGCAATGCCGTCCTCCACCAGCTTTTCGGCGACCAGGCGATATTTTTGCGAGGGGAAGACGTGTGCGCCCAGGTTGAGATCGTAGCGTTCGTGGTAGATGAGCTTGAAGGGGAGCATGAGCGATCACTTTGGAGAAAAGGTCTTTGCCAAGTCTTTTGCGAAAAGCAGATTCCTCACCCGCAGAAGGCGCGGGCTTGGGATGACAGCGGAGTCGAGTGTTTCAGCAAACTGCTAAAGAGCAAGCTAATTTTCGCGTTCGAGGATGAAATCGGGAAGCGTGAGCAGCGCGCGGGCATATTCGGAGTCGCCATGGCCATTGAGGCAGGCTTTGGCGCGGCCCGCGTAAACCAGAGCCAGACTGCGCGCGCGATCCAGAGCGCCGGAATCGCGCACCAGCGCGACAAGTTTCTCCGGCTGCACGGAATGGAATTCCTTTTCTTCAAGGACACGGGCGATCAGCTCGCGCGCCTCGCTGTGGCCATTTTCCATGGCGTAAATCAGCGGCAACGTGACCTTGCCTTCTTTCAGATCGCTGAGGACGGGCTTGCCGAGTTGCTCGCTGGAAGCGGTGAAGTCCAGAAGGTCGTCCACAAGTTGGAAAGCCAAGCCGGCATTGCGGCCGTATTCCGCAAGGGCTTCTTCGTGCTTGTTGCCCAGGCCGCCCAGCACGCCGCCGAGGCGCGCGCAGCCGCTGAAGAGACAGGCGGTCTTGTAAGTGGCCAGCTTCAGTGCATCTTCCTCGGTCACATCCATGCGGCCGATCTTGGCGAGCTGCAGGAGTTCGCCTTCGACCATTTTCTGGGTGAGGTCAATCAGGATATCGAGGATATGGAAATTGCGTTCTTCCAGGGCGATTTGGAAGGACTGCATGTACAGCCAATCGCCCGCCAGGACGCTGCGATGATTGCCCCAGCGGGAATTCGCCGAAGGGCGGCCACGGCGCGTGTCGGCGCTGTCAATCACGTCGTCATGAATGAGCGTGGCGCTGTGCAGGAGTTCGACGACCGCGGCCAGACGAATGGCGCTGCGCGTTTCGCAGTGGCGTCCGCGGGCGTAGCCGTGACAAAGCAAGAGCAGCGCGGGTCGCACGCGCTTTCCGCCGCCGCCCAGCAGATAACTGGTGATTTCCGAAACCGGCTGAAACGCCGCGGCACTCTGGCGGGACAACTCCTGCTCGACCTTC
>Ga0326727_10024126_pt1 | contig 11531 bp, 8 predicted proteins | sample MB2enrmetagenome_FD_207643 | JGI IMG/M metagenome (GOLD analysis project Ga0326727, IMG submission 207643) | Lab enriched peat soil microbial communities from McLean, Ithaca, NY, United States - MB29MY | ecosystem: Environmental > Terrestrial > Soil > Wetlands > Peat | place: USA: New York... | reverse complement strand
CCCGACTTGCTGCATGTCGAGTTGGACGGTTTCGCACCGGCAGGACGAAGCGAAGCTTATGGTCGTCGGGCTTGCGCTGTGAGCAATTGTCGACGCGCCGATAGGCTGAAGCGGCGTCGGGATTGTGCTAAGGCAAAAACGAAGACGACGCGCTGAAAAGCAAACGCGCCACCCCCCACAGCATAGAGTATCGTCCTATTCCAGACATATGTCAATTGCCAGGTGGGCAGGGGTTTCGACGACGAGTGGAATTGCGCGCTTCTGGTTTATCCTTCTGGCGCCAGCGTAGTGAGATTGCGGCGGTCGTCAGATCGGAGTGCGCGGTGACCAGAAGTCCCCGTCGGTTCCACGCGCATTCCAGCCGGCACGACTTTCCCCCGTGGGCCGGACGGCCCACGGGCGGTCACGGCGGAACGTCATGAAGGGTCGTAGCGGGAACCCAGCCCCGGAAGCCGACGCAGTCGCCGGCCATCGCCATGATCGAGACTTTGCTGAACGAAAGCTGATCGTTGCTGGTAACCTCCACGGCCGTGCCCGCGTTCGCCAGGCAGACGTCGCCGAGATCCTCCCATTTGTGCAGAGTCTGCAAGTCGGGGGCCACGTCCTGATGCTGGTTGCCATACAACACCACGGACTCGACGCGGTCGCCGGGCCACCACACGTAATCCAGCTGTACCGAAGCCGCCTTCGGCTGGGCGAGAGCCTGATGCAAGAGGTACCCCACCACGATCAGGGCCGCCGTGCCGATGCTTGCGTAGACGGACGACCTGATCTGAGACCATATCGTCCTGACAGATGACCGAGAACCGGCCGTGCGGGCCTGTCCGGCCAGGACGGCGTCGACCGCGGAAGGGCGAGACGCCCCGCAATGAGGACAGGTCGCGTCCAAAGTACTCATGAGATTGTGGCATTCGCCACATCTCACAATGGCCATCTGGAACCTTTCATGCGAGTGCGCTCCCGCGCCCACACAGGACGGCACTGCCCGCTTCCATAAACACCCCATATCCTATATCGGCAGCAACCCGCGTTTTGTATAGGGGTCTGAATTTCAGGATATTGACAAAACACAACGCGCGTGATATGTTGTGTTTTGCTGCTAATCGACAAAATTCCTCAATTTCTGGCTGCCAGATGGTGTGAACATGACCAAGCCCTTGACCATTTTCGAGCGGCGCCACCGGCTCCTGGCAGTGCTGCGCGATCGCCCCGGCATCCGCGTCGCTGAGCTGGCAACGCTCCTGGAGGTCACGGAAGGCACGGTGCGCAACGACTTGAACGCGCTCTCCAGGGAAGGGCGGCTCCGGCGCGTCAGGGGCGGCGGCATCCCGAACGACGAGCAGCCAGGTCGCAGCGAGCCCTTCATGGCCCGGCTGCGGGTCAGGGACGTTGCCAAGATGCAAATCGCCCGTTGGGCCGCGGAATTGGTGGAAGACGGTGATACGGTGGCGCTCGACGCCAGCACCACCGTTTACTGCATGGCCCAGTTCCTCCAGGAGCGGCACAGCCTCACGATTGTCACGAACGGCATCGAGGTCGGCCGCAAGCTCGCCCGGAACCCCTCGCACTCGGTGATGCTGCTGGGCGGCCTGCTCAACGCCGACGGCAACCCGGTTACAGACCTGGTTAGCGAAGGGTTCCTGAACGACCTCCACATCAAGAGCGCGTTCGTATCATGCTATGGCTTCAGCCCCGAGGGCGGCCTTACCGAACGTGACGTCCGCGAAGCGCAACTCAAGAGGAAGATGATCGCGTCGGCCGGCTCGGTGATCGCTTTGATCGACGCTAAGAAGTTCGGCAAGGCCAGCCTGGCCCCTTTCGCGCGGGCCGGCGAGATCGCCCATGTCTTCACCGATAGCAGCCTGCAGCGGAGCTGGATCGAGCAGTTGCGGGGCCGCTGCCCCATGTTGACCGTCTGCGACGAAGACAGTGTCACGGATTATGCGCTGTCGGTGCCTGAGGCCAAGCACTATCGCATCGGGTTCGCCAACCTGGACGAAGCGGAGCCGTTCGCCGTCGACGTGCGCCGCGGCCTCGAGCGGGCTGCCCAGGCCGCAGGCAATGTTGACCTGGTGCTGGCCGACAACCAGCTCAGCAGCGATGTGGCGCTCGCCGTGGCGGAAAAGTTCGCTTCGGATCGCCTCGACCTGGTGATCGAATACCAGATCGACGAGCAGGTCGGCAGCCGCATCATGGACCGCTACCGGCAGGCGGGCATCCCGGTGATCGCGGTCGACATCCCCATGATCGGCGCAACCTATTTCGGCGTGGACAACTACCGTGCGGGGCATATGGCCGGCGTCGAACTGGGCGAGTGGATCAGGTCCCAGTGGGGCGGCCAAATTGACCGGCTCATCGTCCTCGTGGAACCGAGGGCGGGCACTTTGCCGGCGGCACGCATCCAGGGCCAGTTGGATGGGCTGGCCTCGATCGTGGGCGAGATGCCGGCCGCCAGACAGCTGCTGCTCGATTGCGGCAACACGGCCGAGCAGAGCGAGAAGCAGGTGCTCTCCGCGCTCAGGCAGCTGCCACCGGGTCACCACGCGGCGGTGATTTCGTTCAACGACGACGCGGCCATCGGCGCCTTGAACGCGGCGCGCCGCGTGCGCCGGGAAGCCGACGTCGTCATCGTCGGGCAGGGCGCCGACCGGCGCGTGCGCGAGGCGCTGCGCGATCCGGGCTCGCGCATCATCGGCTCGACGGCCTACGGGCCGGAATGTTACGGCGAGAAGCTGATCGCGCTGGCCCAGAGGATGCTGCGCGGCGACCCCGTTCCACCCGCCGTGTACGTGGAGCATACTTTCGTCAGGGTAGCCCAGCGCCTGGCAGAGAATGGCTAGAAGCACCAGGACAGGTGGCACATGAGCGGGCCCATCCTGCAGATGACGAACATCACGAAGAGCTTTGCCGGGGTCCACGCGCTGCGCGGCGTGCAATTCGACCTGTGCCCGGGCGAAGTGCACGCGGTGTTGGGCGAAAACGGGGCGGGCAAATCCACGCTGGTCAAGATCATCACGGGCGTGCATCAGCCAGATGGCGGCGAAATGTCCCTCAACGGCCAACGCATCCAACTGGCCGGCCCGCGCGAAGCCGCAGAGCTGGGCATATCGGCCATCTACCAGGAGCTGAGCATTTTCCCAGATCTCGACGTGGCCGAGAACATCTATGCAGGGAGACGTCCAACGCTGCCCGGCGGGCTGGTCGACTGGCGCCAGATGCACCGCGAGGCGGGGCGGCTGTTGCAAGCCCTGAGCGTGAACCTGGACACCAGGGCCAAGGCGCGGTACCTGAGCATCGCCCAGCAGCAGACGGTCGAGATCGCGCGCGCTCTGTCGGTCAACGCACGCATCCTGATCATGGACGAGCCGACCTCGGCGTTGACCTTGAGCGAAGTGCACGATCTGTTCCAGATCGTACGGCGGCTGCGCGACAACGGCACGGCTGTCTTGTTCATCTCACACCGCATCGAAGAGCTTTTCGAGATCGCCGACCGGGTCACGGTGCTGCGAGACGGTGCCTATGTCGGCACGCGCCTCGTGGCCGAGGCCAGGCAAGACGAGCTGATCCGCATGATGGTCGGCCGGACCATCGACGACCTGTTCCCAAAACAACAGGTTGCGGCGGGCGACCTGGTGCTGCGCGTGCGCGACCTGTCGCGCCGCGGGGTCTTCGAGGGCGTCTCTTTCGACCTTCACAAAGGCGAGATCCTCGGCATGGCCGGATTGATCGGCGCAGGCCGGACCGAAGTCAGCCAGGCCCTGTTCGGCATCGCGCCTGCTGATGGGGGAGCGATCGAGATCGCGGGGCGGCCGGTGCAGATCACCAGCCCCCGCCAGGCCATGGAATGCGGCCTGGCCCTGGTGCCCGAAGACCGGCAACATCACGGCCTGGTGTTGCCGATGACCATCACCGACAACATCACGCTGCCGATCCTGGCGCGCTTCGCCCGGCAAGGCTGGCTGAGCGGCCAGGGCGCCCACCTGGCTGCCTTCGATGCCGCCACGCGTCTGGAGGTCAAGGCCGTCTCCGTGTGGCAAAGGGTGCGCGAGCTCTCGGGGGGCAACCAGCAGAAAGTGGTGCTCGCTAAATGGCTGGCGACCGCCCCGCGCATCCTGATCCTGGATGAGCCGACCCGCGGCATTGACATCGGGACCAAGGCAGCCGTACACAGCTTGATGAGCGAACTGGCCGCCCAGGGCATCGCGATCCTGATGATCTCTTCGGAACTACCGGAGGTGCTGGGGATGAGCGACCGGATCCTCGTGATGCACGAAGGCCGGGTCACCGGAACGTTCGATCGCGGCGAGGCTACGCAGGAAAGGATCATGATGGCGGCCACGCAGGCTGCTCCCATGGAGCAAGCAGATGGCCTCTGACCGGAAAGGGGTCGCCAGGGGCGGGCTGCTCGTCCGGGCCGCGCGCTCGCGCGAGATCGTGCTGGGCGTCTTCGTCTTGCTGCTGATCCTGGCCACGGGGCTGCGCAGCCCGAGCTTTCTGACGTTCGAGAGCTTCAAGCTGGTCTTGCTGGACGCGGCCATGCTGGCGGTGATTGCGCTGGCCCAAGGCATGATCATCATCACCCGGGGCATCGACCTCTCGGTGGCATCGATGTTGGGCCTGACCGCCATGATGGTCGCCTTCGTCATCCGCGCTTATCCAGAGACACCCATCATCCTGACCGTGTTGCTGGGCATCGCGTTGGGTGGTGTCCTGGGCAGCTTGAACGGGGTCATCATCACTGCCGGCGGCGTGCCACCCATCATTGCAACCCTGGGCACGCTGAGCGCCTACCGTGGCCTGGTGTTCCTCTACAGCAACGGCTCCTGGATCAACGCCTATCAGCTGCCTGTCGACTTCAAGCAGCTGGCCAAGGGCGAATGGCTGGGCTTGCCCAACCTCGTGGTCTTCGCCGTGGTCATCGCGATCATGGTTTATATCTTCCTCAACCACACGCACGCCGGACGCGATATCTATGCGCTGGGCAGCAACCCCGAAGCTGCCAAGATCGCGGGCATCCGCACCGGGCAGATCACCTTTATGGTCTATGTCATCTGCGGCCTGGTTTGCGGATTCGCCGGTGTCATGTGGGCCTCACGCTACGAGGCCGCGCAGACGAACACCGCGCTGGGCTTCGAGCTGCAGACCGTCGCCGCGGCGGTGATCGGCGGCGTGAGCATGCTCGGGGGCAGCGGCACAGTGCCCGGGGTGCTGCTGGGGGCGCTCCTGCTGGCGGTCATCCAGAACGGCCTGACGGTGTCGGGCATCTCGCCGTTCTGGCAGCTGGCGGTACAGGGTTTCTTGATCCTGCTGGCCGTGATCTCGGACTCGACGTTTCAGCAGCGGGCCAGGCGCCTTTCCATGCGGAGGGTCGCGCGATGACAGCCTCCGACAAGGCCGTGCCCGCCTCGATCAGCCTGGCGCCCGTTCGCAAGCCGTTGCTGCCCCGCTTGCTGCGCTGGGAATGGTTCCTCGTGGTCTTGATCCTGGGCGTGTCTCTTCTGAACGCCGCACTCTCGCCTTACTTTCTGAACGTTCAGAACCTGTTTCGCGCATCATCCGACTTCATGGAAATGGGGCTGATGATGCTGCCGATGGTCTTGATCATCGTCACGGGCAACGTGGACCTGGCCGTGGCCTCGACGCTGGGGATGACGGCGTCATTCATGGGCCTGATGTTCAATAACGGCGTCAACATCTGGCTGGCCGCCGGGGCCGCGCTTCTCCTGGGCGCCGCCGCGGGCCTGTTCAGCGGCTACCTGATCGCCCGCTTGAAGGTGCCGGCCCTGGTGATCACGCTGGGCACTTACGCCTTCTATCGTGGCCTGGCCTACGTCATGCTGGGCGATCAGGCCGCGACCGGTTATCCATCTTCTTTCACCTACATCGGGCAAGGGACGCTGCCCGGCACGCCCGTGCCGTTCTCGATGGCCCTCTTCTTGCTGATGGCATTGGTCTTCGGGCTGGTGCTGCACAAGACGGCCTTCGGCCGCTACCTGTACGCGATCGGCAACAACCAGGACGCGGTGGTCTACTCGGGCATCCGGGTGGCGCGCGTCAAGGTGATCGCCTTTTTGCTTTCCGGCACGATGTCGGCTCTGGCCGGGCTGGTGCTGGCCGCTCGTTTCGGCAGCACGCGCCCCGACATCGGCACGGGGTTGGAACTGGCGGTCATCACGGCTGCCGTGCTGGGCGGCGTGGACATCAATGGCGGCAAGGGCACCATGGTCGGGGCGATCCTGTCGCTGCTGCTCATCGGCCTTATGCGTTTCGGCATGGGCCTGCTGAACATCCAGGACCAGGTGCAGAACATCGCGATCGGGGCCCTGCTGATCATCTCCGTGCTGTTGCCCAACGTGCCCCAGAAAATCAGGGACCGGCGCTCGGGCTGGGACGCCAGGTCGATCCTGGTGGTCCTGCTGGCGCTGATCGTCGTGGTCGCCTTTGGCTGGTTCTTTTTCTGGTCGCGGGCGGTGGTATTCTCGCTGTCGTGACGCGCCCGCGCCTCCGGCCGCGCCGTGCCTGGCGAGCCCATGAGAGGGGAGGTCTGTCTATGCAGGCATGAAAGAACGAGGCAGGACGTCTTAGGGTGAGGCCCGAGGGAGGGCCCCGCACCGCGGCTGGCATCGGCAGGCTGCGTTGATTTTCCTGCGGAGCGCTTCATTTCGGGACTCGCGGTCGCCCACGCGGCTCAGGAATGCAGGCCGAAGCGGGTGATATCGGTCCGTGGGCAAACCAGCCCGTTCGCCGCCCGCTTCTCTCCGGTAGTGTAGGAAAGAGAGGGAGAGCATGAAGAACCAACGTGGTATCGCTTTGTTGACAGTGGCGATTTCGGTTGCCCTGTTGCTCGCGGCGTGCGGGCCGGCGGCCACGCCGGCTCCCACCGCCGCACCGGCGGCCACGGCCGCCCCGACGGAAGCAGCTGCGCCGGCTGCCACGACGGCCGTCTCGGCGACGGTGCCGGCCGCTGCGCAGCCCGCAGCGTCGTCAGCCGGCAAGACTTACGTGCTGGTGCCCAAGAACCTGGGCAACCCCTACTTCGATACGTCCAACAAGGGCGCTCAACAGGCCGCCAAGGAACTGGGCGTGACCGTAAATTACCAGGGCCCCGCCACGGCCGATGCGACGCAACAGATCCAGTTGTTGAACTCGCTCATTGCCCAGAAGGTCTCCGGGCTGGCCATCTCGGCTGACGATGCCGACGCGCTGGTGCCCGTCGGCAAGACCGCCATGGCGGCCGGGATCCCTGTCGTGAGCTTTGACTCCGCCATCTCTGCCGGTGGGCGCACCGTGCATGTCAACCAGGCGGTCGCCGCCGACATCGCGACCGTGCAGCTCAAGATGGCCCTCGATCTGACCGGCGCGGGCGGGGGCAAGATCGCCATCCTCAGCGCCACGTCGACCGCCCCGAACCAGAACGAGTGGATCGCGGACATGAAGACAGACCTGTCGCAGTCCACTTACAGCAAGCTCCAGCTCGTGGACGTGGTGTACGGCAACGATGACGACACGAAGAGCTACCAGGAGGCCCAGGGGCTGATGCAGAAGTACCCTGACCTGAAGGTCATCATCGCGCCGACCACGGTGGGCATCGCGGCGGCTGCCCGTGCGGTGCAGGATGCCAAGATGGTCGGCAAGGTCCTGGTGACAGGGCTGGGCACGCCAAACCAGATGCGCGATTACGTAAAGAGCGGCGCATCCCCGGAGTTTGCGCTCTGGAACCCGTCTGACCTGGGTTATCTGGCAATTTACACGCTGAACGCCATCGCTACCGGCCAGATCAAGGGCCAGCCGGGAGATAAGTTCACTGCCGGCAAGCTCGGCAGCTACACCGTCAACCCGGACGGCACCGTGCTGCTCGGGCCGCCGACCGTCTTCAATAAGGACAACATCGACCAGTTCAACTTCTGATCCCGGCCTTTGCTGGGGGTGGCCCTGCCCGCCCAAGGCGCCCTCGTCTTGGGCAGACCAAGGGACGGGCGGGTCCCGCCCCATAAGCGCTTGCTGATGCAGCCAGCGGGGTTCTTTGGGCAGTTTTGCCGCCCAAAGAGCCCCGCAAGGCCATGGTCACGGATCGATGCCTCGTGGCAGGGAGGCATGATGTCTCACCCATCCAGCTATCTCGCAATCGACCTGGGCGCGGAGAGCGGGCGCGCGACCCTCGGCACGCTCGATGGCGGCAGGCTGCGCCTGGCCGAAGTGCACCGTTTTCCGAACACCCCGGTGCGGACGCTCGATGGGTTGCATTGGGACGTGTTGCGGCTATGGGCCGACATCCAGGAAGGTATCGCCAGGGCCGCCCGGGCGTGCCCTTCGGGCATCGCCAGCCTGGGTGTCGATACCTGGGGGGTGGATTTCGCGCTGCTCGACGCGCAGGGCGCCCTGATCGGGAACCCCTACCACTACCGCGACGGCAGGACGCGGGACATGCCCGGCGAAGCGTTCCGGCGTGTGCCGCGCGAGCGCATCTTCGAGCTCACCGGCATCCAGTTCATGCCGATCAATACGCTCTACCAGCTGCTGGCGATGGTGAGGAGCGGTTCCGCCGCACTGCGCGCTGCCAGCAGGCTGCTCATGATCCCCGACCTGTTCAACTACTGGCTGACAGGGCAGCAAACCGGCGAGTTCACCAATGTCACTACCAGCCAATGCTACGACCCGCGACGGGGGGCCTGGGCCGGCGCGCTGCTGGCAGAGCTGGGCATCCCGGGCCACATCTTCCCCACGGTGATCGCGCCGGGCACGGCCTTGGGCGAGCTGCTGCCCGAGGTGGCCGAGGAAACGGGCGCGGGGCCAGTCCGGGTGATCGCCCCCGCCTGCCACGACACCGGGTCCGCGGTTGTCGCGGTGCCCGCCGGCGGCCGGGGTTTTGCGTGGCTGAGCTCGGGCACCTGGTCTATCATGGGCACGGAGCGGGAGGCGCCGGTGATCGATGGCCGGAGCCTGGCCTATGATTTCACCAATGAGGGGGGCGTCGGCGGCACCTACCGTCTGTCCAAGAACATCGCAGGGCTCTGGTTGGTGCAGGAGTGCCGGCGGGCGTGGGCCAGGGCGGGCGGGGAGGTGGCCTATGAGCAGCTTGCCCGGCTGGCCGCCGAGGCCCCTGCCTTCGCCTGCCTGATCGACCCGGACCGGGCCGAATTCGGGCAGCCCGGTGATATGCCGCACCGGATCCAGGCTTATTGCCGGAGTACCGGCCAGCCTGCGCCCGAAAGCCAGGGCGCCATCGTGCGCTGCATCCTGGAGAGCCTGGCCCTGAAGTACCGGTGGACGCTGGGCCGGCTCGAGGAGCTGGCGGGGGGCCGGCTGGAGCCCCTGCACATCGTGGGCGGAGGCTCGCAGAACACGCTGCTGAACCAGTTCGCCGCCGACGCCACCGGTCGCCGGGTGCTCGCGGGCCCGGCCGAGGCGACGTCCATCGGCAACCTGCTGGTGCAGGCCGTCGCGCTGGGCGACGTGCCGTCGCTGGCCGAAGGCCGGCGATTGGTCAGAGAGTCGTTCGCGGTGGCCGCCTACGAGCCATCCGGCGGGGCGGCCTGGGGCGCGGCCTACGAACGCTTCTGCAGCCTTCTGGCCCGCGCCGAAGCCGCGACTTCGGCCGGCCCAAAAGCGCAAAGGTAAAGATGTCCAACTTTCCGACTGAGGCAGGGGTGCGGTCTGCTTACGCCCTCGCGGTCGAGCGTTACGGTGCGCTTGGCGTCGACGTCGAGCGCGCCCTGGCGGCGCTGGCGGGCATCCCGCTGAGCATCCACTGCTGGCAGGGCGATGACGTCACGGGGCTGGAGGGGACCGGGCAGGCGCTGGGCGGCGGGCTGGCCGCCACCGGCAACTACCCAGGCAAGGCCCGGGACGGGGATGAGCTGCGGGCCGACCTCGACGAGGCGTACGGCCTCATCCCGGGCAGCCACCGCCTGAACCTGCATGCCATGTACGCCGAGACCGGCGGGGCCCGCGTGGAACGCAACGAGCTACAGCCCGAACATTTCGCCCGCTGGGTCGACTGGGCCAAGGCCACGGGGCACGGCATCGATTTCAACCCGTCGCTCTTCTCGCACCCGCGCGCCGCAGGAGGCATGACCCTGGCGAGCTACGACCCGGCCACGCGCCGTTTCTGGATCGAGCATTGCATCGCGTGCCGCAAGATCGGCGCACACATGGGGCGCGCGCTGGGCTCGCCGTGCGTGACCAATATCTGGATCCCGGATGGTCTGAAGGATACCCCGGCTGACCGCCAGACGCCACGGCTTCTGCTCAGGGATTCGCTCGATGCGATCCTGGCCGAGCCGCTCGACGCGCGCGATAACCTTGACGCGGTCGAGGGCAAGCTGTTCGGCATCGGGTCGGAGAGCTATGTGGTGGGTTCACACGAGTTTTACCTGGCCTATGCCCTCACCCGCCACATCCTGCTCACGCTGGACACCGGCCACTTCCATCCCACCGAGCTCGTCTCCGACAAGCTGTCCGCCGTGCTGGCGTATCTGGACCAGGTGCTGCTGCACATCAGCCGCGGCGTGCGGTGGGACAGCGACCACGTCGCCACCTTCACCGACGAGCTGGGGGCCACGGCGCAAGAGATCGTGCGCGGGGGCTATCTGGCGCGCGTGCACATCGGACTGGATTACTTCGATGCCAGCATCAACCGGGTGGCCGCCTGGGCCATCGGCGCCCGCAGCACCCTGCGCGCCCTCCTGCTGGCCCTGCTCGAGCCCCGCGAGCAGCTCACCGGGATGGAACGGTCGGGCGACTTCACCGGTCGCCTGGCCTTGCTCGAAGAGCTCAAGGCCATGCCGTCCGGGGCCGTCTGGGACTACTACTGCCAGATGCACGGCGCTAGGGTTGGCATGGCGTTGCTGGACGAGGTGCGCCGATACGAGAGGAAGGTCCTGGCCGGGAGGACCTGAGCCCGCTGGACCCACAAACCCTGACTTGCGCAGCCAGCGGGCTCTTCTGCCGCCGAAGCCGCCGGCAGGGCCCGCTAAAACAGGCTGAAACAGCCTTGCCCTGACACGATCAGCGCATCTCCTGGCCGCCGGTGACGTTGATGGCCTGGCCGGTCATGTAGCTGGCCTGATCCGACGCCAGGAAGACCACGACGTTGCAGACATCCTCGTACGTGCAGCCCCGCCTCAACGGCACCTGGTCGACGTACTTTTGGCGGACCTGTTCTTCGGTGATGCCCTGGTTGCGGGCGTACTGTTTGAACAACGAAGTCGTCCACAAGGGCGAGTCGAGCAGGTTCCCCGGGCAGACGGCATTGACACGCACCCCGAACTCGGCCAGCTCGAGGGCCAGGCTCTGGGTGAGGCCGATGCCCCCGAACTTGCTGGCCGCGTAGGCTGAGTTCTTGTAGCTGCCCTTCTTCCCGGACTTGGAGTTGATCTGGATGATGGCCCCACTGCGCTGCGCCTGCATGGCTCGCGCCGCGTGTTTTGCCACCAGGAAGTACCCGTACAGGTTGACGTCGATCACGGCCCGCCACTTGTCGGCGGGGAAATTGACCACATCCTCCGCGATCAAGATGCCGGCGTTGGAAA
>Ga0326727_10024124_pt1 | contig 11531 bp, 8 predicted proteins | sample MB2enrmetagenome_FD_207643 | JGI IMG/M metagenome (GOLD analysis project Ga0326727, IMG submission 207643) | Lab enriched peat soil microbial communities from McLean, Ithaca, NY, United States - MB29MY | ecosystem: Environmental > Terrestrial > Soil > Wetlands > Peat | place: USA: New York... | reverse complement strand
GATCGTAGGAGCCGAAGTACGCGGGGTAGGTCTTTTCCATGCGCAGCACGGTGGCGTCGATCACCGCGGCTTCGTCGATCAGGCCGATCTTCGCCAGCTCCTCGCGGCCGAGGCGGATCGTCGCGTCGTCCGACAGGCTCCATAAATCGTCGCCTTCGTTGCAGAAGTACTCCAGCCCCAGCCAGACCTTCGCCGGATCGTCCACCATCCACGGGCTCCAGTTGTTGAACACCTGCAGCCGGCCGATGAGCACGTCGGGCTCCTGAATGTAGATCCAGTTGTCGGCGATGAGCTTCTTTCCCTGCGCTGTCGAGTCGCTGATCCTCAGGCCGTCCACGAGAAGCCCGACAGCGATGAAATCGCGATAGACCAGGCCGTCGGAGACTTCCAGCACGCCGGCCGGCGGCGGCGGATCGAAAGCGCGCAGCAGCTCCTTGATGGGCGCGGTGGAAAAAAAGTAGTCGCCTTCGAAAGTCTCGCTGGCCCCGGTCGGCGAATTGGTCGCCTGCACGGCGCGAACGCGCGAGCCCTCGGCGAAGATGCGATCCACTCGCCAGCCGGTGCGAATCTCGCCGCCCATCGCGCAAACCTGGCGCGCCACTTCCTCCCACATCTGGCCGGGCCCGAATTTCGGATAAAGGAACTGCTCGATGAGCGAAGTCTGGGTGTCCTTCTGGCCGATGTCCGCCGTGCGCCCGCCCGCGAAGGCCTTGCGCGAGGCGTGCAGCAGGGTCTTCCAGATGGAGAGCCCCTTGATGCGCTGCGCGCCCCACTCGGCGCTGATGCGGCTGCAGGGAACGCCCCATACTTTTTCCGTGTACGACTGGAAGAAGGTCCGATACAGCTCGCGCCCAAAGCGGTTAATGAAGAACTGCTCCAGCGTCTCCTCCCGCCGCAGCGGAAACAGCGCGCTGCGCACGTAGCTGAGGCCGATTTTCACGGTGCGCACGGGACCAAGTTTCAACAGCGTATCTTTGCTCAGCGTAATGGGGTATTCGAAAAAACGCCGCAGGTAGTAGATGCGCGATTTGCGCGGGCGCAGCAGCATCACTTTGTCGCTCGCCGCGGGATCCGCCGCATCGGGCGCGGCGGCGACGTCGCGCTGCAGGCGATGGTAGGCGATGGTGGACGCTCCATTGGCGAGGCGTTCCAGCGGAAGAATGTTCATCCACCAGCGCATGACCCGGTCGGACTTGGAGAAGAAACGATGGCCGCCGATGTCCATGCGGTTGCCCTTGTAATTCACGGTGCGGGAAATGCCGCCCATGAATTCGCTTTTCTCCAGAACGATGGGGCGGATGCCGGTGCGTTTCAGAAGTTCCCAGGCGGCGGTCAGTCCGGCGGGGCCGGCGCCGATGATGATGGCTCGTTTGTTTTCGTCAGCGCCGGTCATGGGATCTCAGCGGGGTTGGGCCGATTGAAAACCGGCCCAGGTTACGAACCTGCCCCACAGCTTAAGACGCACGTGTGAGGAAGATCGGCAGGCCGGTCTTGTTGCTGTAGTTGGGCCGGTAGCGGTCCGTGTTGTACATGTTGGCCACGTCCACTTTGCGCGGCCCGAGTTTGGGATCGGGAATGTCCATCATCTGATACTTCCCTTCCACCAGCGCGGCCATCTTGCCGCTCCTGCCGGAGAGCACGTAGTCGAGCGCCATGGTTCCGAAAGTGGAGGCCACCAGTTTGTCCACGAAATCGGGAGCGCCGCTGCGCAGATCGTAGGTCAGGTCGCTGACCACGGTCTCTTCCTTCGCGCGGCTCTGGATTTCGTCGCTGAGCGCCTCGGCCACGTTGAATTTCTTGCGGTGCCCGAAGGCGTCCGGCTCGCCGTACTCTTTCACCTCATAACCTTCCCACTGCGCGCCCTCGGAGAGAACCACCAGGGTGTAGTTGCTGGGATTGTTCCTCTTGTCGTTGACCAGCAGACCGACGAGCTTCTGCAGGTCCACCTTGTACTCGGGAATGACGCAGCGGATGGAGGTGACGTAGGCGGTGTAGAGCGCGGTATAGCCGGCGTCGCGGCCGAATACGCGGAAAATGCCGATGCGTTCGTGGGAGCCCACCGTCGTTCGCTGCCGATTGATGGCGTCGGTGGCGCGGGTGATGGCCGTGGAAAAGCCGATGCAGTATTCGGTGTTGCGAACGTCGTTGTCCATGGTCTTGGGAACGGCGACCACCGGGAAGCCGAGTTTGTCGAGCTGCGCGGCGTAGCTGAGCGTGTCGTCGCCGCCGATGGCGATCAGGCAATCCATATTCAGGCGCTGCAGGTTGCTGAGCACCTGGGCGCTGACGTCGAACACGGTGCTGGTGACGCCCTTTTTGGTCACTTCCTGCTTCGGAAAATCGCGGCCCTGCAGAAACTCGGGAAGGGCCTTCATCTTCGCCGGATTGGTGCGGCTGCTGTGCAGGAAGGTGCCGCCGGTGCGGTCGATGGTACGCGTGTTCTCGCGGCTGAGCGGCAGAATGTAGCGCGCCTTGCTGGCGGCGTCTTCGAGGTTGACGTGGGTGAGACCCTCCCAGCCGCGGCGAATGCCCACCACTTCGCTGTCGCTCTCGCTGCCCCGGTATGTAACTTCCTTGATGACCGAGTTGAGACCCGGCACGTCTCCGCCGCCGGTCAGAATCCCAATGCGCTTTGCAGGCATGAATGCTCCTTCGTGGGTTGGAAAAGAACCATTGTATCGGGTGGCGCGGGGCGGCGTGCAGAAGGTACTAAGACTTCCCGGCGCCTCGCCGATACGGGCTTCAGAGACGGAACGTCTCCATCGTCCGCGTGTGCGGAGGAACGGCTTGCCTGGAGGAGATTATGAATAAGAATCACGGCGCTTGTTTCACCGTCGCGCTTGGTTTGACGCTGGCCACCGTTGCCAGCGCAACCGAGGGTGGGGCGGCCATATACCCGATTGGAGCGGAGACCGTCATGCCCGGTGTAATGCCGCCGCCGGGCAAGACCCTGTTCGCGGAGTTCGACGATTTCTATCAGGCGAACGGGCTGATGAGTGCGAGCGGATACAGCCTGATACCGGGGTTCCATCTGCGCGTCGCGGCAGTCGCCGGGAAGCTGGTGCACAACTGGGGCGTGAAGTTTCTGGGCGGGACGCTGGTGAGCAGCGCCGCGGTTCCATTTCTGTACGAGCACATCAATGGGCCGTTTGGACTGCACGACAAGAGCGGCATCGGCAATCCGGATTGGGGGGTGCTCGACGTGGCCTACAAGACCCGCTCCCTCTACTGGTGGTACGGCGTGGATCTCCTCACACCGGGCTTCCAGTACACCAAAGGGGCCCTGCTCAACATCGGCCAGCACAATTTCGCGGCCGCGCCGGTGGCGGCGTTCAGCTATCTTCCGCAACATGGCATGACGGAGGTCAGCTCGCGCTTCGAATACTTCGTCAACTACACCGATCCGGCGACCAATTACCGGTCCGGACAGGAGTTCCTCTGGGAATACGACGGCATGCACAACCTGACGAAGAAGCTGGCCGTGGGCGTGGACGGCTACTTCTACCGGCAGGTCGGCGACGACTTTCAGAATGGCCTCGACGTGGGCAATCGCGGGCGGGCGTTCGCGATCGGCCCGGAGTTCCGTTATCACATGGGGCAGGTGGCTGGAATCCTGAAATACCAGAAGGAAATGGCGGTGGAGAACCGGCCCAGGGGGAATGCCTTGTGGTGCCAGTTCGGGGTGCCGCTGTGGCACCACCAGGACTAAGGTGTCAGCGATGCGACGCAAGACGAGCTTTCAAACGAAACTGTTCGCCGTTTTCGGGCTGATCCTGGCATTCGCGCTGGGAGCGTCGGCCTATTCGCTGTACACGGTACGGAACATTCGGACGCAGTTGCGGGACGAGATCGACGCCAGCTCGCTCCGCCTCGACGAGTCGCGGCAGGTCGCCATCGGGCTCGCTGACATGCGCGTGGCCATGCGCGGGATCAGTATGTTTTCGATGATGCAGCAATCGGGAGCGGTGGCGGCGTCGCAGAAGCTTTTCGATACGTCGGCGCAGCAGATGCAGGCGGTGGTTCAGGAGATGGCGGCAGGCGCGGCGACGGACAGCGATCGCGCGGCCATCGAGGCCATCCGCGCCGGCCTCGACCAGTGGCTGCGGGCGATGGTCGATTTTGTCGCCCTTAGCACCTCGGGACACGCTGACGAGGCCGGTCAGAATGCGTTAAAGACGATGACCCCGGCCATCGACGCCATTCAGAAGAACGCGGCTGAGTATGGAAGGGCGAACCGAGCCCGCCACGATGCCGCGACAAGCCTCGTGGAGGCGGCCATCAACGCCGACGCCACAACCAGCGTGGCCCTGTCCCTGTTGCTGCTGACGGCCTCCGTGGTGGCTTTTGTGGTGGTGGCGCGCCTGACCAGGATCCTGAAGTCCATCACGCAGTCGGTGGCCGGCAATGCGGAGCAGGTGGCCAGCGCCGCTTCGCAGATTTCAGCGGCCAGCGAGTCGCTGGCTCATGGATCGTCCGATCAGGCCGCGTCGCTGGAGGAGACTTCGGCTTCCACCGAGGAGATCAGCGCCACCGCGCGGCGCAACAAGGATAATACGCAGACCGCCGCGGGTCTGGTGGAGCAGTCCGAAGCGAGGTTCGTGGAGACCAACCGCGCACTCGACCTGATGGTGCAGTCGATGGGCGACATCAACGCTTCCAGCGACAAAATCTCGCGGATCATCAAGGTGATCGAAGAGATTGCCTTCCAGACGAATATTCTGGCGCTGAACGCGGCCGTTGAGGCGGCGCGGGCTGGCCAGGCCGGCACCGGATTCGCCGTGGTGGCGGACGAAGTACGCAATCTCGCGCACCGCTGCACCGAGGCGGCCCACGACACAGCCGGCCTGATTGAGGAGTCCATTTCGAAAGCCGGCGAGGGCAAGACGCGCGTCGATCAGGTGGCGGGAGCGATCCGGACCATCACCGCGGACGCCGCCAAAGTGAAGACCCTGGTGGAGGAGGTCAACATCGGCAGTCGGGAGCAGGCAACCGGGATCGAGCAGATCGGCCGCGCGATCGCGCAAATGGAGCAGGTCACCCAGGGGACCGCCGCAAATGCCGAGGAGACGGCCTCAGCCGCGAAGGCGCTCAGCGTTCAATCCGAGAACCTCAACCAGATTGTGGAGAGTCTGGCCGAGCTGGTGGGCAGCGCGGCTGGCAGGTAGTCCGGCCCCTACCGCCTGCGAATCCGAATCGACGAGTTGGACGTGTGCAGGTCGATGTTCGGGCCGCCGCCGCCAATATCGCCTTCCAGACGATCCTTCGATATCGCGCCGCCGTGCGTGGTCACGTCGAAATCGGAATTGATGTCGCCATGGGACGTCGTCGCGTCCAGGCGCGCGTTGGCGGACGCCGGCAGGAGCAGCTCGATGCTCGAATTGTTGGTGCTGACGCGCATGTCGGGAATGCGCCCCTCCACCCGAAGATCGACGTGCCCGTTGCTGGTCTCCACGCGCACCGGCCAGCTCTCGCTCAGGTCCATGAGCCTGGCCTCCACGGGTCCGTTGGAGGTCTCGGCCTCGAATCTTCCACCGCGGCACTCCCCTTTGATGTGGCCGTTGCTGGTGTGCAGGCGAACCGCGCCGTTGTGATTGTCCAGATCGATGCCGCCATTGCTGGTTTGCACATCGGCTTCGCCTTTGACGTCGCTGAGATGTACGCCGCCGTTGGACGTGCGCAGCCGCACGTTGCCCTCCACATCGTCCACGCGAATGGGGCCGTTCGAAGTGTGGATCAGATCGAGCAGCACGCGTTTGGGGACGTGAATGGTGTAGGTCGCGCCCGCGCTGCCGTGGAAGAACTCCGGGGCATTGGTGCGGATGCGGACCGAATCGGGATCGTGCGAGATATCGACGTGGATGTCCCGCAGCAGGCTTTCGTCGCTCGCATACTTCGTGCCTGCGATGTCGACGGTGTTCTGCTCCCAGCCGGTGATCTCCACCGAGCCGTTCTGGCTTTCCACGGCCAGGCGGGCGCCGGAGTTCAGCGGCCAGGAATAATGAAAGTCCTCACGGAAACGCCCCGTGTCGCCCCAGTCGCCAACGACGCACGAAGACAGAAAACCGCCGGCCGCGGCCAGCGCGAGCAGTCCGAAAAATCGTCGCATAAGAGGGCCTTTGGTGGGTACTACGAACGGCGGAAGCGGGAAGTTCCCACGCAGATGTGCGCCGCTGCCGCCGGGCCAGTCGCGGCGGCTATGAGGCCGGCCTGATCATGGCCTGATCATGGCCTGGTCATGGCCTGGTACCAATGCTGCTCAAACCTGAGATCGGCAAACGCGATTCCGCTAATTGGCTGACACCCGTCTTTCAGGAACTGATCGACCTCGCGAAACACGGCCGGAAACCCCGCTGAAAAACCCCTGTTTCACGTCTTGACGGAAGCCGTGACTGTTGTTAGTATACTATATCGATAGAGATACTATATATCTCGCAGGGGTAATGCAAATGACTATGCCACAAGCGCTTACGGTCTCATCAGGTCGTCCCGCCCGTTGTTGTCGCCCCTGACGACTCCTCCCTGAGCTGCCTGGCCCACTCCAGGTAAACGACAAACCAACCGGGCGTGGCCCTTTTTCCACGAGAAGGGAAAGGATATGATCGTAAGTTCGACTCCATTGGCAAATACCTCGCTGCTCCAGACCTCTGGAAGGCGCGTACGCGTTGCCGTCGCGGTTCTTCTGCTGCTCGCCGGTAGTCGGCTTTTCGCGCAATACGACAAGATCGCCGCGCTCGGATCGGACGGCGCGCGCGTACCGATCGGCGGCCCGGCATCGGCGCCGTTGATCTCCACAGACCCATACGATTTGCCGGACCTCCGCCCGGTGGGCGAGCTGAACGACCAGTTGCCAAAGTGGATTCAGTTCGGTCTGGAGGAGCGGTTTCGCTTCGAGGGCTACGACGGAAACGGCTTCAAACCCGGGGTGAGCGATTCTTATCTGCTGAACCGGTTCCGCCTGGGCGTGATCGTCACACCGGTGCATTGGTTCAAAGTGATCGGCCAGGTGCAGGACGCACGCTCGTTCCTGCAGACTCCGCCGATCGGCCCTCCGAACACGGTGCGCTGGGATCTGAAGCTGGCCTACGCCGAAATCGGCGACCCGGAGACGCAGCCGGTGACCTTCCGCGTCGGCCGCCAGATTCTCGACTACAACAACACGATTCTCAGCGACTCGCAGTGGCGAAATCAGGCGAGGTCGTTCGATGCCGCGGTGACGAATATTCACTTTGGCAACTACCGTTCCTCGATCTTCGCCGCCTCCGCGGTGGTCCCGGAAGCCGATGGCCTAACCCATCACCAGGAAGGCAATAACATTTACGGCCTCTACAACACCGTCTCGCACGTGATCCCGAAGTCGATCATCGAGCCGTTCGTGCTGTGGCGGGTGGAGCCCAGCGTGGCCATCGAGGCGAGCAAATCGAAGACCGGCCATCTGAGCGAGCAGGCCTACGGGCTGCGCGTGGCCGGGCGCGACATTCGGAATTTCGATTACCGGGCGGAAGTGATCCGCGAGGGCGGCGACGCCGGACCGAACACCATTGACGCGTGGGGCACGACGTTTGGCGCGGGATACACCGTGGCATCGCTGGGCTGGAAGCCGCGTTTCTTCACCGGCTACGACTACGCCTCCGGCGACCAGAACCCGAAGGACGGCACCCATGGCACCTTCGACACCATGTATCCGACCGCTCACGACCGGTTCGGCATCTCCGACCAGTTCGGCTGGCAGAACATCGAGGCGGCGCGCGCCGGTGTCACCGTGATCCCCCACCGCCGCTGGCAGGTGACCGGCCAGTATCTGGATTTCTGGCTGGCCAGCGCCACCGACGCGCTCTATAACACTTCGGGCGGCACGATTCTGCGTGATTCGACGGGCCACTCGGGCACGCACATTGGCAACGAAGTGGACGGGTACACCTGGTACGAGATCAATCGCGAAATTCACGCGGGAGTCGGAGTGGGCCACATTCTGCCCGGCGACTTCATCAAACGGGCGGGGAAAGGCGCGTCTTACACGTATCCGTACTTCGCTCTCGAATTCCTCGACGGAAAGCGCGTGCACTGATGCGGACCGCTCGATCCAGGCTCCACTCGGGTGGAGATCCGCTCCCTGCGGTCGTGGCTCAGTCCGGGCATCCGGAAAACCGAGCCGCGCCCGAAGGAAGCGGTTTCGGCAACTGGAGGGTGGTGATTCTGCTGGCCGTCGCGCTGCTGTTTGTCGGCTGCTCGAAAACGGCGAGCAACCCGCAGCGCGTTCATCTGCTGAACGTCTCCTACGATCCGACGCGCGAGCTGTATCAGGAGGTCAACAAGGCCTTCGCCGCGGCGTGGAAAGAGAAGACCGGCCAGGAAGTGGAGATCGAGCAGTCGCACGGCGGGTCGGGCAAGCAGGCGCGAGCGGTGATCGACGGCCTGCAGGCGGACGTGGTCACGCTGGCGCTGGCCTACGATATCGACGCCATCGCGGACAAAGCGCACCTCATCGACGCCGGGTGGCAGCAACGGTTGCCGGACAACAGCACGCCCTATACATCCACCATCGTATTCCTCGTGCGCAAAGGCAATCCGAAGGGCATTCATGACTGGCCCGATATTGTTCGCAAGGGCGTGAGCGTGATCACGCCGAATCCAAAGACCTCGGGTGGCGCGCGCTGGAATTACCTCGCCGCGTGGGGCTATGCATGGAACACATACGGCCACGACGAGCGGAAGGCGCGCGAGTTTATCGCCCGGCTCTACAAGAACGTGCCGGTGCTCGATTCGGGCGCCCGCGGCGCGACCACCACGTTCGTCGAGCGCGGGCTTGGCGACGTTCTGCTGGCGTGGGAAAACGAGGCCTACCTCTCGCTGAAGGAGTTCGGCGCCGACAAATTCGAGATCGTCAATCCGTCGTCCAGCATTCTGGCCGAGCCGCCGGTGGCCGTGGTGGACAAAGTGGCCGACCGGCACGGCACGCGAGCGGTGGCCGAGGCGTATCTTAAATACTTGTACACGGAGACCGGCCAGGAAATCGCCGCAAGGAACTTCTACCGGCCGCGTCTGGCCAGCGTGCAGGCGAAATACAAAAGCAACTTCCCGGATATCAGGCTGTTCACGCTGGCCGACGTTGCCGGAACATGGAAACAGGCCCAGGAGAAACACTTCGCCGACCACGGCGTGTTCGATCAGTTGTATAAACCGTAGTAATGCCCCGATTGCGACAGCACAGCGTCGTTCCCGGTTTCGGCCTTACGCTCGGCTATACGCTGACGTACCTGAGTCTGATCGTGCTGATCCCGCTGGCTGCCCTGGTGGTCAAAGGCGCCGTGCAGCCGTGGGAACATTTTCGCGACGCCGTGTTCGATCCGCGGACCATGGCGGCGTGGCGGCTGACCTTCGGCACGGCGCTCATCGCGTCGCTGATCGACGCAGTGTTCGGTTTGGTGGTGGCGTGGGCGCTGGCGCGATACGACTTTCCAGGCCGGCGGCTGCTGGACGCGCTCATCGACATTCCCTTCGCGCTGCCCACGGCGGTTTCCGGCATTGCGCTCACGGCCATCTACGCGCCGAACGGCTGGATGGGCCGATTGCTTGCGCCACTGGGCATTCAGGCGGCGTTCACTCCGCTGGGCATTGTGATTGCCCTGACCTTCATCGGACTGCCGTTTATCGTACGCACGGTGCAGCCGGCCATTGAGGATCTGGATCCGGCCGTGGAAGAGGCGGCTGCCCTGCTCGGCGCGAGCCGGATGCAGGCGCTGCGGCGGGTGATCCTGCCGGCCCTGCAACCCGCGCTGGTGGCCGGGTTCGTCACCGCGCTGGCGCGATCGCTGGGCGAGTACGGCTCGGTGATCTTCATCTCCGGGAACATGCCCATGAAAACGGAGATCGCTTCGTTGCTGATTGTGACGCGGCTGGAGCAATTCGACTACCCGGGCGCGGCGGCCATCGCCTTGCTGATGCTGGTGAGTTCGTTCGTACTATTGTTTGTGGTGAACGCGGCGCAGTGGTGGACGTTGCGGCGGCAGCGCGGGAGGATGGTCTGATGCGCAGTGACCGTTGCACCCGGAAGGGCGACCTGAGAGGCCGCCGGGGGCTGGGAGCCCGCCCCACATGAGTGGCCGCGACCCGCGCTGGATGCGTATGGCGATCATTGCGACCGCGGTGGGATTCGTCGCGCTCCTGGTCCTTCTGCCCGTCATCGCGGTCTTCGGCGAAGCGTTGCGCAAGGGAATCGCCGTGTATGTGGCGAGCATCACCGATCATGACGCGCTCGCGGCGCTTCGGCTCACCCTGCTGACGGCGGTGATTTCGGTCGGCGCCAATCTGGTGTTCGGCGTCGCCGCCGCGTGGGCCATCGCGAAATTCGAGTTCCCCGGCAGGAACCTGCTGCTCTCCCTGATCGATCTGCCGTTCGCTGTTTCGCCGGTGATCTCGGGACTGGTCTTCGTGCTGCTGTTCGGCGCGCAGGGATGGTTCGGGGCGTGGCTGGTGCAGCACGACGTGCAGATCGTCTTCGCCGAGCCGGGCGTGATTCTCGCCACGATTTTCGTGACATTCCCGTTCATCGCGCGCGAGCTGATTCCGCTGATGCAGGAGCAGGGCGTCGAAGAAGAAGAGGCCGCGGTGTTGCTGGGCGCGGGAGCGTGGCAGATCTTCCGCCGCGTCACGCTGCCCAACATTCGCTGGGCGCTCCTGTATGGCGTGGTGCTGTGCAACGCGCGCGCAATGGGCGAATTTGGCGCGGTGTCCGTGGTGTCGGGACACATCCGCGGGCGCACCAACACCCTGCCGCTGCACGTGGAGATTCTGTACAACGAATATAACTTCTCGGCCGCGTTCGCCGTGGCCAGTCTGCTGACCCTGCTGGCGATTGTCACGCTGGTGGTGAAGGCCGCGCTGGAGTGGAAGACACGGAGTGCCGCGGATGGCCATTGAGGTAAGGCACGTCAGCCGGACGTTCGGCGCGTGGACGGCGCTCCGTGACGTCAGCCTGACGGTGAACAACGGCGAGCTCATCGCGCTGCTGGGGCCTTCCGGTTCGGGCAAGACCACGCTGCTGCGCATCATCAGCGGCCTGGAGACGCCCGACCCGGCGCCGGAAACGGCGGTGCTCATCGACGGCGTGGACATTTCGCGCCAGCGGGCCGACGAGCGCAGGGTCGGTTTCGTGTTCCAGCATTACGCGCTGTTCCGGCACATGAGCGTGTTCGAGAACATCGCGTTCGGGCTGCGGGTGAGGCCACGGAATGTGCGTCCGCCGGAAGCGGAGATACGGCGGCGCGTAGGCGAGCTGCTCGAGCTGATTCAGTTGGGGCGATGGGCGCAGCAGTATCCATCGCAATTATCCGGCGGGCAGCGGCAGAGGGTGGCGCTGGCGCGAGCGCTGGCGATCGAGCCGAATGTGCTGCTGCTCGACGAGCCCTTTGGATCGCTGGATGCGCGCGTGCGCCAGGAATTGCGCCGCTGGCTGCGAACGCTGCACAGCCGGATTCGCGTGACTACCGTGCTGGTAACGCACGATCAGGAAGAAGCGCTGGAAGTGGCCGACC